>Ga0206107_1000067_pt1 | contig 108855 bp, 103 predicted proteins | sample 2B0metagenome_FD_148652 | JGI IMG/M metagenome (GOLD analysis project Ga0206107, IMG submission 148652) | Enriched microbial communities from leaf-cutter ant dump, University of Wisconsin, Madison, United States - 2B0 | ecosystem: Environmental > Terrestrial > Nest > Insects nest > Nest dump...
CAAAATTTCCTTTTTCTCTATAATTAAAAAATGAAATTATATGCGGATCTGAAAAAAAATCCGAATCCCTTTCAATGTTCTTGAGAAGTTCTAAGTTTACCTTTCCAATCAGGATTTCGACAGTGTTTTTTAAATTAGATATTCCTTTCTTAACCATTTTTATTGCAAATATTACAGTTAGTACATTGAGCTAAATGAGTGTAGATTTCTGTTTTAAGAGAATTGAATGATATCAATCGACCAATTGTTTGACAGTTTTCAAAATCTCCTATCAAAAAGAATAGAATTTCTTTAAAAATCATAGAAGCCAGAATATTGATGTTAAAGGAAATGGATGGATGAAAAATATAATCACTAAACATTCTTTCAAAGTATTTTATATTATAGTGTTCTCCAAACCGTTCCATCATATAACTTGAATTATTCTGATTACACGATGTAATACCAGGTACGTATAACGGCCCTGCTTTGACGTATTCATAAGAATATGCCATCATTATAAATGGTATTGAGTGATTAAAACAAATTTTATTTAAATTATAAACAAACAATCCATTGGGGTCACATGCTTTCACAATAAAGTCTGGGGAAATTTCCATTATGGTTGCTTCTAATTCTTTTTCTTCTAAAAGTTCACAGTTTAAAGTTTTTATATCAATATTGTAGTTATTCAAAATCTGCTCTCTTAAAACTGTAGTTTTGGGTTTTCCAATATCTTTCTTATTATAAGTTAATATTCTATAAATGTCAGACTCTTCTATTGAATCAAAATCTATAACTGTAATATTTCTAAATCCGTGTTGTGCTAATAACGTTATGAGCGTACTTCCTCCTGCGCCAGCTCCGAAAACAAGGATATTTCTTTCTTTGTAGTCTTCGATGTAATCGGACTCACACTTTGAGTTCTGACGAACATATTCAATAAATAAATCAGCACGATTATTTGAAATACCTGGATTAATGGTTAAAAAATCCTTTTGATAAAATAGATTATAAGGAAATATAGAAATGTCGGATTCACATATTCCATATTTTAAAAGACTTTTAACTCTATTTAAATTATCTTCATTTGACTCTAACTCTAAATAATTATTTTCTCTTTCTATAAAACCAATACAAATTTTGTCTTTGGCTTTATATATAGGCGTAAATCTTCTAAATCTATAAATAATTTTATTTGTCATCATTGAGAAATCTTTTGATTTTATTTACAAATTCATCATTATTGTTTTCTGAAAGTAAAAAACCTAAATGATTTCCATTATAAACCAAATTTAAGCGACTAGATGGTTGTTGATGAACAATTGTCTCAGCATCCTCAACAGTAGTAATAATATCTTCTTTTCCTGATATGAACAACATCTTTGTATCTATCCTATTCCATAAGTCCAAAAGATTGATATCATTGGGCATTATTATATCTTTTCCTTTTAAACTTTTTAAGCGTGAGATTATTTGATCAGTATCATAAACAGCACTTTCATTAATCATAAAATCAATTTCTTCTTCTTGTACTGCTATTGCTGCTATTACTGTGCCCATGGATAACGATACCATTCCAATCTCACTGTCAGGGTATTTTTCTTTGGCAAATGATATAATTGTCTTTAAGTCTTCGACAAATTCTGGATAAAACAAAAAGTTTTCCTGAATAGGAAAGTTAGAACTTTGACCAAATCCTCTGTAATCATAAGAAATTACAATATACCCTAAATCCGTGTAGAATTTTACATGATTTAAAAAATATGACATATTTCCGTAGTCACCATAAGAAAATATAATAACCCCCTTTACAGATCCTTCTGGTTTTGAAATCCAACTACATAGTTGATAATTTAATTCTATATCATTAATATAGACTTCTTCGTAATCAATGTTAAGATTACTTGGATATGCCATATACTCTTTAATAGGTTTTAGTGCATATACTTCTAAGGACATTAGAGTAAAAAAGATAGTTAAAAAAAATCTATACATTAAATAATTGTTTTTGTTTCCCAATTAAAAAAAGCCAATTTTAAAATTGGCTTTAAAATACTCTATGAGCATTGCAATTTATATGTTATCACACACTTCTTTAGGAGGAATGTAAGTTCCTGGATCGATGTGACAACTATTTTGAGTTCCTCCTGAGATAGTTTTTAAAAGCTCCTCAGTTGCGATTGCCTCTGCTCTTTTTGCAAGAGTGTCAAGTGACATTTTTTTCATATGAAAATTAATTTTAAAAATTCCTACTCTATAATACTAGGCTTTTCGGATTCCGCCTTTTAAAAAGCAAAAATCAATAAGAGTAAATATAAATCCTATGTGAATTTGCACATAAGTTATGTGATTTACCACATATTTTATATTTTTGAAGCCTAACCAATTTACTATGATCAAGCAAAAACTTATTGCCAAGCGTAATGAAAAAGGCGTATCTCAAACAGAAATAGCATTTTACATGGGATTAGATCAATCTCAATATTGCCGCAGAGAAAATGGTGATATCCGTATGACAAAAAGCGAATGGACTAAAATTGCCGATTTTTTAAATGTTCCTTTATCTGAAATTTATGAGTCTCCTGAAATAATCAGCATACCAACACCAAACAATAATTTGAATTCAATTATTGGCACTATGCAGAAATATATTGATAAGCTAGAAAAAGAAAATGCTATGCTCAAAGAAGAAGTGGGCCATTGGAAAAAAAGCTAGTGCAATAACTTAAACTTATCCCTGTCATCTAAAAACCGGTAATTTTCACGGTATTTCCGGACGGTTTCAATCGAGATTTCGGTTTGAAGAAGGAATTTTTTTCTGGTTTTAAATTTTAGTTCTTCGCCAACCGGGTCAAATACTTTGGAATTTCCATTGTATTTCAAATCGTAATCATCAATTCCGGTTCGGTTTACGCCAATCGTGTAGGCCATATTTTCAATCGCTCTCGCTTTTAACAAAGCTTTCCAGGGTTCAACCCTGACGGCCGGCCAGTTGGCAACGCAGATCAGCGCGTCATAATCATCCGAATTCCGGCACCAGACAGGGAAACGCAGATCGTAGCAGGTAATCAGCCGGAATTTCCATCCGAGGTATTCCACTGAAACGATTTCATTTCCAGGCGAATAAACTTCCGTTTCTTTTCCGTATCCAAAAAGATGTTTTTTATCGTAAAAATCTGATTTGTAGGGTGTTATAAAATAATGCCGGTTGTAAAATTTGCTGTTTTCTTTGGTAGAAATGCTTCCGCAAATTGCGCAGTTTCCTTCAATCGCTTTGGATTTCATCCATTCATAGGATTGGCCGAAAGGTTTTTCCGCAATGGCTTTCGGGTTCATAGAAAATCCGGTGGAGAACATCTCCGGAAGGACAACCAGGTCGGAATTGTGGTTTTCCAGCAGATTATCCAGAAATTCAAGATTGGCCTGCGGGTTTTCCCATTCGATGTCGAATTCGGCTAAACTGATTTTAAGCGTTTCTTTCATAAAGGATTCTAAATGTACGACAATTTTCCGAACCGGATAATTCCTATCTGCAGGCGGTTTATGAACGTGATTACCAAGTGGAAATAAAACCTTTGCTATCTTAATGTCCTTAATGTCTTAATGGTTGATTATTTTTGAACCATTAAGAAATTAAGAAAAGTTAAGGATAAGACATTTTCAAAATCTTACTATTTTTTGAATTCTTTAGTGGTATTATTTAACCGGGAGGATCTTACGGTTTAGTTTCTCATTGGAGCAATTCCAGATGAAATAATATCCTAGGATAGCAAAAAATAACCCGATCATACTTCCTCCGATCGTATCGATGACAAAATGTTTGGATAAATATACCCTTCCGACGGCCACGAGGCCCATCAGCAGGCAGATGAAAATCTGCAAATACCGGTTCCGGACCTGCATACAGATGTAAAAACAAAGTATCACCGCCAGAACGGTATGCCCGGACGGGAATGTATAAGGGATCTGGGATTCGACTCCGTCGATCAGCCGCAGGTTAATGTGCTTCTGACTGAAATAGTAGGTAGGGCGATGGCCGTGAACAAACAATGACCTTTTGATGACAGAGCTGAACATACTTGACAAAGCAGTGGCGGCGCCTATGAACAGCAAATGTTTCCAGGTTCCTTTCCAGACAATGTAAATCAGCGTAACCACAAGCACATAGGTGGTTGCCAGGTCGGTATAATATTTAAAAAAGAAATCGAAATAATGGTTATGATAGGAGCGGTTAAAATGAAGGTGAAGTTCTTCCTTTCCATAGTAGGCGGTTGCAACTAATCCGGTAAAATTAATTACAAAAAAAATTAAAAAAAACGGCCACTGCCAGCTTAACAAATCTCTTTTTTGCTCCATTCTAATTTTGTGGCAAATTAAATGAAAAAAATAACTTCGCTGAAAATAAATCTGAATATAATTTCGGTTGAGGATTAATTTGATTCATTGTAAAGCGTATTGTTTTTATTCAAAAAATTAAATTGCAGGTATTTGTAAGAATCCCTCGGGACGATCTTTACCCATTTTTTATATTTTAAATACCATTTCTGGCGTATGCTGGGAATCCCCTTTGTCAGATAAGCTGCCACGAAAGGATGCACATGCAGTGAAATCTCGTTGACCTTTTTGTTTTTGTTTTCCAGGATATTACGCAGTACCAGTTCCATTTTTTCAATCACCAGAATCGGTGCTTCAACTTTTTCCTGCGGCGAATTGGGATTTTCTTCATTGGTAATGATATTGACTTCAGGGCGTACGCGCTGTCGTGTGATCTGGATCAGCCCAAACTTACTCGGAGGCAAAATCTTATGTTTCGCCCTGTCCTTCTGCATTTCCGATTTCAGATGTTCGTAGAGCGCTTTTTTATTATTGATTTTGGTCATGTCAATGAAATCCGCCACGATGATTCCGCCCATGTCGCGCAGCCTCAGCTGTCGTGCAATTTCGGTTGCCGCGATTTTATTGACCGTCAGCGCGGTTTCTTCCTGGTTATTTGAATTCCGGGAAATATTGCCCGAATTGACATCGATCACGTGAAGTGCTTCCGTATGGTCTATGACCAGATAAGCTCCTTTTGACTGTGGAATGGTAACGTTTTTTCCAAAGGAAAATTTAATCTGCCGTTCAATGCCCAGGCGTTCAAATAAAGGAACTTCTCCCGGAGGCGAAACCTTGATAAGGTTCGTCTTATCGGGCGCGATGACGTTGAGGTATTCCTTCATGTCTTCCGCAAGGCCTTCATCGTCAACGGTGATTTTTACAAAGTCTTCGTTAAAGTTATCGCGCAGAATGGCCGAAGCACGATCCATTTCGCTGAGCAGCTTAATCGGCGCTTTTCTTTTCTGGATGTTCCTGAAAACCTGGTTCCATTTATTGAGCAGGTAATTCATATCTGCATGAAGTTCCGCTACCTTTTTGCCTTCGGCAACGGTTCTTATGATGATGCCGAAACCTTCGGGTTTTATACTTTCGACCAAAGCCACCAGCCGGTCTCTTTCCGATTTTTCTTTGATCTTCTGGGAAACGGAAACCTTGTCTGAAAACGGATTCAGTATCAGGTACCTGCCCGCAATGGAAATTTCCGAAGTGATCCTCGGCCCTTTGGTATGGATCGGTTCTTTTGCGATCTGGATAACGATAGGGTCGCCGGGTGAAATCACCTGGTCAATGGTACCGTCCTTTCTGATCATTTCCTCTTTTCTGAAAGATTTCAGGTTGGAAGATTTGAATTTGCCTGAACTGACCAATTGAGTATAGGTCAGAAGCGATTTCACATTCGGCCCAAGGTCATGGTAATGCAAAAACGCGTCTTTTGAATAACCGATATCAACAAATGCGGCATTCAGGCTCGGGGCAAGTTTTTTCACCTTCCCCAGGTACATATCTCCGACAGCAAAATTCGAGTCGACGTTTTCCCGGTGAAGTTCCATCAGTCGGCCGTCTTCCAATAAGGCGATCTGGACAAATTCCCCTTCCGCAGAAACTACTAATTCTTTATTCATTATCTATGGTTAAATGAATATGAAACAAACGACAAAAGCACTTTCCAGTATGTTTTGAATTGGAAAGTGCATTATCTTATGAAATTAAACAGCAATTATTTTTTCTTTTTATGCCTGTTCAATCTACGTCTTTTTTTGCGTTTGTGGGTAGCTACCTTATGTCTTTTTCTTTTTTTTCCGCTTGGCATAATTCAATTATTTTACTTTAACTTTTGATTTTACGCTTTCTACAAACGTTTTTGCCGGTTTAAATGCCGGAACGTGGTGCGCCGGAATTACAATAGAAGTACCCTTAGAGATATTTCTTCCTGTTTTGGAAGCTCTCTTTTTAACTGTAAAAGAACCGAATCCTCTTAAATATACATTTTCTCCGGATTCCAATGAATTTTTAACTTCATCCATAAAGTGTTCTACTACTTTCTGAGTTTCATTCTTTTCAAGACCTAACTTGTTTGAAATGTTGCTCACTATTTCTGCTTTCGTCATGATTAAATATATTTTGTTGCTAAATTTGCTAATTCAAGAAACGGGTGCAAATATAACATTTGTACCAAAACAAAAAAAGAATTCTGAACATATTTATGACTTTTAACTCCCTGATATTGATTTGGTTTGACAAAAACAAACGAAATCTGCCGTGGAGAAATCAGCGAGACCCTTACCGGATATGGCTTTCAGAAATCATTCTGCAACAAACGCGTGTAGCCCAGGGAACTGCTTATTACCTGAATTTTATTGAGAAATTTCCCACGGTTTCCGACCTGGCAAATGCTTCGGAACAGGAAGTTTTAAAATTATGGCAGGGATTGGGTTATTATTCACGGGCAAGGAATTTACATTTCACCGCAAAATACATCGTCAATGAATTGAACGGAAAATTCCCGGATCATTTTAAAGATTTACTAAAACTAAAAGGCGTGGGCGAATATACTGCTGCCGCAATCGCTTCCATGGCTTTTGGTGAAGCTGTTCCGGCAATTGACGGAAATGTCTTCCGCGTATTTTCCAGGTATTTCAACATTCATCAGGACATTTCTCTTCCGGCGACTAAAAAATATTTTTCCGAACTGGGAAAAGAAATTATTGATAGAAACCGTCCGGGAGATTTTAACCAGGCAGTGATGGAACTCGGCGCAACGGTCTGTACACCCGTAAACCCGAAATGTGAAATCTGCGCCGTGAATGAATCCTGTGAAGCTTTGGCGCAGAAAACCGTTCAGCTTCTTCCCATTAAATCAAAAAAAGTTAAAATCAGAGAGCGCAACCTTCATTTTCTTGAAATTACCGACAATGAAAATTACTTAATCAAAAAAAGAACAGGCAACGATGTCTGGAAAAACCTGTACAATTTCCCGATCCTGGAATTAAATGAAAATGAAAAGATTGAAGATGAATTCAACCGGCTTCAGCTTGAAAACGTCCAAAGAACCTTTCAGGAAATACATATTCTGACCCATCAAAGATTAAAGATCACTTTCTGGCAATCGGTCACTCCTGCCGAAAAATTAAAAATCCTTTCAGAAAAACTGGGTGCTGAAATTGTTTCGTTTGAGGAATTAGAAGAACTTCCGCTTCCGCGCCCGATGGAGAAATACATCAATAATAAAAGTATAAACCATTAAGCCAGATAACCTGAAAAACTTAATGCGCTTAACTTCTTAATGGTTCAAAAAGAAAAACCATTAAGAAGTTAAGGGAAATTAAGAGTAGAATAATCTCAAAAACTTACTCATCAGGAAGTAATTTGAAATACTCATTTACAAAAGGCTTTAGCGATTTTGTAATGTTATCTGTGAAGAAATTGATTAAGAGTCCTTGAGGTTTCCGCAATAATTTCATATAGGTTAGCAGCTGGGCTTCATACACGGGATGGAGGGTTTCGGTTGCTTTCAATTCTACCACTACGGTATCATTTACCAGCAAGTCCAATCGTAAGTCAACTTCCATTAATAAATTATCATAAATTATAGGAACATTTACCTGTTGTTCTACTAAATATCCATTTCTGACCAGTTCGTGATACAGGCATTTTTGATAAACACTTTCCAGCAATCCGGCACCAAGCTCTTTATGAACTTTTATAGCCAATCCGGTAATCTCATAAGATAATTGTGTGACTTCTTTTTTGTCATTTTTATTTAAGTTGGGTTTCTAAAGATAGGTATAAAATCTTAATGCACTTAATTCCTTAATGTTTCAAAATGAAAACCATTAAGAAGTTAAGGAAAGTTAAGAGTAAAATATTCTTGAAATCTTAATATACTTAATTCCGTAATGGTTCAAAAATAAAGCTGTTTTTATTTCAAGCTCGTAAAATTTAAGTCCCGCTTCCCCGTTATTTTGTATATTTGGTAAAAGTTGAATTATGAACGGAACATTGAATAAAGTCATTCTGATTGGAAATGTGGGGGACGACGTAAAAATCCATCAGTTTGATGACCAGAACAAAATCGGAAGATTTCCCCTTGCCACAAGTGAAAACTATACCGCGCGCGATTCCGGCGAAAAAGTTACCCAAACCGAATGGCACAACATCATCGTCCGCAACAAAGTGGCCGAAATCTTTGAAAAATATGTAAAAAAGGGCGATAAACTTTATGTGGAAGGAAAGCTCAAAACCCGGAAATGGCAAGATCAAAGCGGTCAGGATCGCTATACAACCGAAATTATCGTGAGCGATTTTACTTTTTTAACGCCTAAAACTACAGATTCCGGAGGTTATTCAAATTCAGGTAGCGGAAATGCAGCTTATTCAGATTCCGCTCCGGCAAGCGCTCCCGAAGCAAAGGATCCCATAACCGAAGAAGAAGCTCCCGATGACCTGCCGTTTTAATTATTCAGATTGATGAGATACCTTGTTGTGTTCATTTCACTTTTCAGCATCACTTCCTGTAAAAAGGATGACTATACCGTAAAACCTATTGGCCAAGTACGGCTCGAATATCCGGAGGCAGTGTATAAAAAATTTGAAACGGATTGCCCGTTTACATTTGAATATTCAACAATAAGCAAAGAAATCAAAAAAGACGAACCCTGCTGGTTTGTGCTTCATTATCCGGAAATGAGAGCCAACGTTTACCTGACTTATTTTGCCGTGAACGGAAAAGAAGACCTGGCGAAAAAAATCAAGGACAGCGAAAAACTGGTTCAGGAACAGACCCTAAAAGCCAGCTATATTTCGCCTAGGGAATTCGTATTTGATGACACAAAAGTTTACGGAACTTTGTTTGAGCTGGGCGGAGATTCCGCGATTAATCTGCAATTTCACGCGACCGACAGCACACGAAACCTGCTGACGGGTTCGGTTTATTTCTCAACGGTTCCTCGATATGATTCGCTTCAGCCGGCCATCAATTACCTCAAAAAAGATGTGGTTCACCTGATCGAATCACTGGAGTGGAAATAATTTTCTGTTAATTCCAAAAAGCGTAATTTCGCAACTTATTTTAAAAGAGAATGAAAGATATATTGATTCAAATCGCCCAACTGATTCTTTGTTTGTCCATTTTAGTGACTTTACATGAATTAGGCCACTTTTGGGCTGCAAAATATTTCAAAACACGTGTAGAAAAATTCATGTTGTTTTTTGATCCTTGGTTCGCCCTTTTCAAAAAGAAAATAGGTGAAACCACTTATGGAATCGGCTGGCTTCCGCTGGGCGGTTATGTGAAAATTGCCGGAATGATTGATGAAAGCATGGACAAAGAGCAGTTGAAACAGCCGGCTCAGCCATGGGAGTTCAGAAGCAAGCCCGCCTGGCAACGTTTAATCATTCTGCTTGCGGGTATTTTTGTCAATTTCATTTTGGCTTGGTTGATTTATACTGTCATACTGACTGTCAAAGGCGACAATTATATTTCGATTGATAAGATGCAGGAGAATGGGCTGGAGTTCAGCGAGGCAATGAAGCAAGCAGGATTTGAGGACGGTGATAAAATTTTAACCGTTGACGGGAAACATCAGCCCAGAGCCGATTGGATGGTGGTAGATATCCTTCTTGCCGATAATATCGTAGTAGAAAGGAATGGCGAAAAAGAAACGATAAATATTAATGACGGTGGAGTTAAGGCGATTCTGAACGGCGCTAAAGGGCAAGGGCTTTATATTCCTTCTCCAAAAGACATAGTGGTTGATAGTTTGCTTCCGAATAGAAATGCTCAAAAGGCCGGAATACAAGTTAATGACAAAATAATTGGAGTGAACCAAACCGAAATCAAAAATTTTGGACAATTAAAGAAAGTTCTGGAACAATATAAAAGTGATTCTATCCGACTCACGGTTATACGAAACGATCAAAAACTGGAAGTTCCTGTTTTGGTAAGCGATTCCGCTTCCCTGGGGTTTGCCCGAAAAGGAATTGACGAAACTACTTTGGACGGGATGAAAGTAACAAATGAATTTACTTTGTTACAGGCTATTCCCGCCGGTTTAGATAAAACTTTTACAAATCTGTCCTATCAGATTAAACAATTTAAACTAATCATTCGTCCGAAAACAGAAGCGTATAAACAAATTTCAGGGCCGCTACGGTTATTTAAGGTCTTTGACCCGAAATGGGACTGGGGAAAATTCTGGAGCTTCACGGCAATGCTTTCTATATGGCTTGCATTTTTGAATCTTTTACCTATTCCGGCGCTTGACGGCGGACATGCAATGTTTACCATAATAGAAATGGTTACAGGCAGGAAAATGAGTGAAAAAACAATGGAAATTGCTCAAATTACCGGTTTTGTGATAATAATGTCACTCATGGTTCTCGTTTTTGGTAACGATATTTGGCATTTGATAAAAGGAACATAAAAAAGTGTTGCAAGTATAAATTTTTCATTTTATATTTGCCGTCCGTTTAGGGAAATTCCTCCTTAGCTCAGTCGGTTAGAGCATCTGACTGTTAATCAGAGGGTCCTTGGTTCGAGCCCAAGAGGAGGAGCAAAAAATAAAACCACTTACAGAAATGTAGGTGGTTTTTTGTGGGATATACCTTGATTTACAGTAGTTTATCTATCCTTTGTGGTATTTCCAGCATTCTTACGTTATTTCTTAAAAAGGCCTGTTTTTCCAATTTAAAGGCATAAAAAAGGCATACCCACATTTTCAAAAAGCACAGCCTTTTAAACCATTAAACATCATATTTCGGTAAACGAATTTCTCGTAACTTTGTGCAAAACACAAAAAAATGGCGCTCACAGAAGAACAATTAAACATAATCGGCGAGCGGTTGGTCGCCAAATTCAAAACCATATACGACCCCGAAATTCCGGTAGATATTTATGAGCTCGGACTGATCTATGATGCTTTTGCCAACGCGAACGGCAAAGTAAAAGTCCTGATGACGCTTACTTCACCCAATTGTCCGGTCGCGGAAAGCCTGCCCAATGAAGTCAAAGAAAAAGTGGAGCAAATTGAGGGTGTAACTGAAGCCGAAATTGAACTCACTTTTGATCCGCCCTGGGATCGTGATATGATGAGCGAAGAAGCAAAATTTGAATTAGGAATGCTCTGAAAATTATCGTATTTTCACCAAAAATAAAATTATGGATATTTCAGCTTTATTTGGTACGCTTTCTACCTTCATCTATATTCTTGCCGCACTTTTTGTGCTGAGCATTTTAGGATTTTTCTTTATTGTGAAACAACAGACAGCCGTTGTGGTGGAACGTTTCGGGAAATTCCAGAGTGTCCGCAATGCAGGGTTTCAGTTAAAGATTCCGGTTGTGGACAGGATTGCGGGAAAACTTTCGCTCAAAATCCAGCAGCTGGATGTTGTCGTGGAAACAAAAACGCAGGATGATGTATTTGTCAAGCTGAAAGTTTCTGTTCAGTATGTAGTGATCAAAGACAAGGTTTATGACGCATTTTACAAATTGGACAATCCATATACACAGATTACATCTTACGTTTTTGATGTCGTTCGTGCCGAAGTTCCAAAGCTTCGCCTGGATGATGTTTTTGAGAAAAAAGACGATATCGCGATTGCCGTAAAAGGGGAATTACAGGAAGCGATGAATGATTACGGATACGACATCATCAAGACACTCGTAACTGATATTGACCCGGACGAACAGGTGAAACACGCCATGAACCGTATCAACGCTTCAGAACGTGAAAAAGTAGCGGCGCAGTACGAAGGGGACGCGCAACGGATCCTGATTGTGGAAAAAGCCAAAGCGGAAGCCGAAAGCAAACGTTTGCAGGGGCGCGGGATTGCGGATCAGAGACGTGAAATTGCCAAAGGTTTACTGGAATCCGTGGATGTGCTGAACGGAGTCGGGATTAATTCCCAGGAAGCGTCTGCTTTGATTGTGGTAACACAGCATTATGATACTTTGCAGTCCATAGGTGAGCATACCGGTTCCAAGCTGATTCTATTGCCGAATTCACCGACAGCCGCCAGCGAAATGCTCAATACCATGGTAGCTTCTTTTGCCGCAGCCAATCAGATCGGAGAAGAAATGAAAAAGAACAACCCATCCAAAGACAATCAATAGAATTTCAATAAAATGACTCTTGCAACTCATTTGCAAGATTGCTTTTTTATATTTGCAACGTGAAATTTCTGACATTTATATTGGCTTTTATCATTTTCGGACTTAGCATCATGCCGTGTGCTGATCAGAATGATTGTTCAAAAACAGAGATTTCTCACACACAACCTCATGAAAAAGAGCAATCGCAACACAATGACAATTGCTCGCCTTTGTGTGTTTGCAATTGTTGCAATACAGTTACCGCCCAGTTCGAATTTGATTTATTGGAAGAATTAAAGGAATTTGAATTTATTGAATTAAAAGAACCCGAATTCAAATTACCGATTGTTTCCACACCCTTTTATCCCATTTGGCAACCGCCTAAATTAGTTTGATGATTGAAATTGCGACTACATTGTACTTTATACAACTGTACTATTTAGAAGTATTCATCAAATTAAATTTTCATGCTAAACAAAATCATCTTATTCAGCATAAAGAATAAGTTTATTATAGGATTGTTTACGTTTATTTGGGTCATTTTAGGCATCTGGAGTGCTATGCGGCTTCCGATTGATGCCGTGCCCGACATCACAAACAATCAGGTTCAGGTTATTACCAATTCTCCGTCATTTGCCACACAGGAAGTCGAGCAATTCATCACAATGCCGGTGGAACAATCATTGGCGAATATTCCCGGAGTAGAAGAAATGCGTTCCATTTCCAGATTTGGATTATCGGTTGTAACCGTAGTTTTTGAAGAAGACGTAGACATTTATTTTGCCAGACAACTGGTAATCGAAAAACTCAAAGAAGCAGAGGAAATCATACCCGAAGGAAAAGGAAAACCCGAACTCGCTCCGGTAAGCACGGGTTTGGGCGAAGTCTATCAGTATGTTTTGCATCCTTCCGAAAACGCAAAAAACAAATATTCAGCTGCCGATTTACGCACGATGCAGGACTGGATTGTCGCTCGCCAGCTTTACGGAACCAAAGGTGTTGCAGAAGTCAACAGTTTTGGCGGAAAACTCAAACAATACGAAGTTGCAGTTGATCCGAACAGATTACAAGCCATGAATGTTTCATTGCCCGAAATATTCAATTCACTGAAAGACAATAATGAAAACACAGGTGGTGCTTACATAGAAAAAAGTTCGGGTTCTTATTTCATAAGAGGTGTGGGAATGGTTTATTCCATGGAAGATATAGGAAAAATTCCTGTACGTAATAACTCCAATGGCGTTCCGATTCTCATAAGGGATGTAGCAAAAATACAAACCGGAAGTGCCGTTCGGTACGGTGCCCTGACTTGGAACGGAGAACGTGAAGCCGTGGGTGGAATTGTGATGATGCTCAAAGGCGAAAACAGTGCGGAAGTTGTAAAAAACATAAAAGAACGAATGGAAACCATTCAGAAATCATTGCCCGAAGATGTTGTGATTGAAGCTTATTCCGATCGTACAGAACTTGTGAACAGAGCTATTTCAACCGTAGAAAAAAATCTGGTGGAAGGTGCTTTGATTGTAATTTTTGTCTTGGTTTTATTTTTGGGTAATTTACGTGCCGGGCTGATTGTTGCTTCCGCTATTCCTTTATCAATGTTGTTTGCCGTTACAATGATGAATTTCTTTGGCGTGAGCGGAAACCTGATGAGTTTGGGAGCGATAGATTTCGGATTGATTGTCGATGGTTCAGTCATAGTGGTAGAAGCTACACTTCATCTCTTGGCAAGATCCAAAACGCTTAGCGGAGCGAATAAGTTTACTCAAAAAGAAATGGATGAAAAAGTAGGTGTATCTGCTTCGAGAATGATGAACAGTGCCATCTTCGGTCAGATTATCATCTTGATTGTTTACATCCCGATTCTGACACTAACCGGAATCGAAGGGAAAATGTTCCGCCCCATGGCACAAACCGTTTCTTTCGCCATCTTAGGTGCCCTTGTTTTGTCCATGACTTATATTCCGATGATGAGCGCATTGTTCCTGTCAAAAAAACAAAATCATAAAAGAAACTTTTCTGATAAATTAATTGACAAGTTGCATAAAATATATGAACCGGCATTGCTAAAAGTGTTGAACTTCAAAAAGACCGTAATCGCACTTACCGTTACCGTATTCGCATTGAGCATTTTTATGTTCTCCCGAATGGGAGGTGAATTCATTCCGCAACTTAAAGAAGGTGATTTTGCTTTTCACTGTATTTTGCCACAAGGCTCATCGCTATCACAAAGCATAGAAACTTCCATGTTAGCTTCACGGATTATTAAAACCTTTCCTGAAGTGGAATCCGTAGTAGGAAAAACCGGGTCTGCTGAAATTCCGACTGACCCCATGCCACCAGAAGCAACCGATTTGATCATCAAACTCAGACCCATCAAAGAATGGAAATCAGAATTATCTTACGAAGAGCTTGCGGCTAAGATGATGGAAGAATTAGAGGTCATTCCCGGCGTTTTTTTTGAAGCCTCCCAGCCCATTCAAATGCGATTTAACGAATTAATGACCGGTGTACGGCAAGACGTAGCGGTCAAGATTTACGGAGAAAATCTTGACTCCCTAAACCGAATTGCACCCAAAATAAACGCAATTTTACAAACAGTAGACGGAATCTCCGAACCGCAGGTAGAACGAACCTCAGGGCTTCCTCAGATTCAGATTGATTACAACCGTGACAGGATGGCAAATTATAATGTTTCCGTCAAAGAAATTAACAACATGATCAGTACTGCTTTTGCAGGTGAATCAACTTCTGAAGTTTATGAAGATGAACGCCGGTTTGATTTGGTCGTAAGATTGGACTCCGCTTTCCGCACTTCAATTGAAGATGTTCAGAATTTATATATTCCGACCCGTTTGGGCATTCAGGTACCGCTGTCGCAACTGGCAAGCGTTTCTTATAAAGAAGGCCCCGCACAAATTAGTCGCGAAGACGGAAAACGTAAAGTGGTCATCGGATTTAACGTCACCAACCGAGACGTAAAATCAGTAGTAGAAGAAGTCCGGCAAAAAATCAATGAAAACCCCGACTTACTGCCTACCGGTTATTTCGTTACTTATGGCGGACAATTTGAAAATCTGGAAAAAGCCAGCAACCGTCTTATGGTTGTAGTACCACTTTCACTGGCAATTATCTTTATTCTGTTGTTTTTTACATTTCATTCGGTAAAACAAGCCGTTCTGATTTTTACAGCAATTCCGATGGCGGCAATTGGTGGTGTTTTTTCACTTTACCTGCGCAATATGCCGTTCAGTATTTCGGCTGGGGTCGGATTCATCGCCTTGTTTGGCGTGGCAGTGTTGAACGGAATTGTATTAATGGGAACCTTCAACCAATTGGAAAAAGAAGGAGAATTTGATTTACGAAAACGCATAATGAAAGCAACCTATATGCGTTTGCGCCCGGTTCTGATGACTGCTTCGGTAGCCTCGCTCGGATTTTTGCCGATGGCCATCAGTACAGGAGCAGGAGCAGAAGTTCAAAAACCTCTCGCAACAGTCGTCATTGGAGGTTTAGTCTCGGCAACTTTTTTAACACTGTTTGTGATTCCGTCTTTATATGAATGGGTATATACCTCTAAATCAAAATCAAATGAAAAGAATTAGTTTAAAAACCAATCGAATTATACAAGACTTCTCACTTTGTTCCACTGCATTCGAAAAGACAAAAAGGTTTTATTTTGATAATAGGTACTTGAAATTTGGAAAAGAAAATATTTGCTTGCGAAAGCAAAATGAAGGGTTATCACCTTTCTTCACTGTATTCAAAATGACAGACGTGTGTCATTCCGAGGTGCGAGGAATCTACTTCAAAAGTCTTTTGACTATGGGTTTTTTTTTAATGTCAATTTTTTCATTATCCCAACAAAAAATTTCTTTGCAAGAATTAATTCAAATTTCAACTGAAAATAATTTCCAGAATTCACTAAATGATATTCAAGTAAAGAAAGCCGAAATGGAAAGAGACGGAGTGGGAGAATTTCCCAAAACTGGAATTTTTGTTGAAAATGAAGATTTTCAGCCAACAAATCCTGATGGTATCTGGAAAGTGGGGATTTCACAGGAAATTCCCTGGCCGGGTTTGAACAAAGCCAGAAAAAATTATATGGAAGAATTGCTTTTGATACATAAAATGAATCGGGAAGCAGTCAGGGTAGTCTTGAAACGAGATGTGAAAAAAGCGTATTATGAATTGTGGTATTTGCAGGATAAAAAGAACCTTTATCTGCAATTGGACAGTATTTATAAAAATCTTTTTTATGCGGCAACACTTCGTTATAATGTCGGAGATGTAGCAGGACTGGACAAAATTTCTGCTGAAGTTAAATACAGTGAAATCCGGGCTTTTTTGCTTCAAATTGAAAAAGAAATGGAAAGCCAACAGCAGAAATTAATGTTGCTTTCCAATCAACAAGTTTATTTCTTGCCGGAGGAAATAAATTTAGCAAAGATTCAGGAAGATGAAAATTGGTCAGAAGAAATTCATCCTTCATTACTTGTTCAAAAGCAAAATATAGAAGTTTCACAGTCTATGATTGAAGTGCAGAAAAATGCAAACAAACCTGAATTTTCAGTGCGGGTTTTTTCCCAAAGCTATTTAGGAATAGATGACCCGATGAGCGGATTTTCGGTTAGCGTCGCTTTTCCTTTGTTTGGACTGAAATCAATGAAAAACAAAGTCAAAGGATTGGAAGCCGATGTTGAACTACAGGAAGCCGATTTGAAATGGCAGGAACTAAACTTGAAAAATCAAAAAGAAAGGGCAATGAACGGATTGGAAAAAGAACAGATTTTATTGGATTTCTACGAAAATTCCGGCTTAAAACAGGCAGAAGCCATTATCTCTGCTTCGACTTTAAGTTACCGAAGCGGAGAAATCAGTTTTGCCGAACTGAGTCAGTTCATTGCGCAGGCAATTTCTATCAAAGAAAATTATTTAGATGCTTTGAATCAATATAACCAATCGATGATTGAATATCAATATTTAGCAAACCAAAATTAATACAATGAAAAATTTAAAATACATAGCTGCCGTTTTCCTGATTTCTTCCTTTTTTGTTTCTTGTGAATCCAAAAAAGGAAATACTCAAAAGGAAGAACCAGAAGAAGCACATGATCACGAAGAAGAGAATCAAACCGAGGTTTCACTCACCGAATCTCAGCTAAAAGCCATAAAACTCGAATTGGGCAAATTAGAAATGAAAGAATTGAAGGATGTCATCAAAGCTAATGGTTTTCTGAAAGTTCCCAATCAGAACAAAGCGCAGGTTACACCTCTGTATTCGGGACAAATAAAATCCATACGGGTACAGCCGGGGGATTACATCAAAAAAGGCCAAACGATTGCCGTAATTGAAAATCCTAATCAGGTAATGGTTCAGGAACAATACCTAAATGTTGTTGGACAAATTCAATTGACTCAAACCGAAGTAAACCGTCAGCAAGAGCTTTACGAAGGGAATGCCGGAGCGTTAAAAAATCTACAATATGCGGAAAGCCAACTCCGGACTTTGCAAACGCAGCGCGCTTCGCTGGCTAAACAATTGCAGATGATGGGAATCAGCCCCGGTTCTGTTTCCGCCAAAAATTTACATTCAACAATGACTGTAAAAGCACCGATTTCAGGTGTGGTAGGTTCAGTTTTGGTGGACATTGGTTCTTATGTGGACGTATCATTTCCGGTAGCTGAAATTGTAGACAACTCCAGTCTGCATCTAGATTTAGATGTGTTTGAAAAAGATTTACTCAAAATCAGAAAAGGCAAGTTAATCCATTTTACGCTGACCAATAATCCTGCAAAAGAATACGATGCCGAAATCTTTTCCGTAGGTTCAACTTTTGAAGACCGGAGCAAAGCCGTTCCGGTTCACGCAAAGGTAAGGGGCGACAAGTCGGGATTGATTGACGGAATGAACGTAGTGGCATTAATCAGCATTGGTGAGAATCTGGTTTCTGCCGTTCCGACAGATGCCATAGTAAATGAAGGTGCCGAGGACTTTATTTTCATTCAGAAAACAGAAGAACATGGACATTCAGAAGAAGAACACGGGCACCAATTCACTTTTGAAAAAATCCCGGTCGCCAAAGGTGTAACCGATGTAGGATTCACACAAATCACAACGTTGAAAGAAATTCCCGAAAATTCTAAAATCGTAATCAAAGGAGCTTTTTTTCTTTTAGCAAAAATGAACAATACCGGTGAAGAAGGGCATGCACACTGATGTAAGTCAATAATTTTCAAGTAAATAATTTATAAATTTGAGAGGTGATACGCAGACTGGAAAAAATACTGGAAGCAAGAAAAATTCATCCGACAGCCATGCGGCTATTGGTTTTAAAGGAATTAATCAATTCCGAACATGCGGTAAGTTTAAGCGAACTGGAATCTTTTTTTGAACAGGCCGATAAAACCACGCTTTACCGGACACTCAAAACCTTTGAAAAAAACAAGCTCGTCCATAGCATAGAAGACGGCACCGGCTCGGTCAAATATGCACTCTGTGATGAAGATTGTGAATGCCTGCCAGAAGAATCCCATTTGCATTTTCATTGCAACAAATGCGGCGCAACCTTTTGCATGAAGGAATTTAATTTGCCTGCGATCAAGCTGCCTGCGGATTTTAAGCCGGAAGAAGTTAATTTCATCGTCAAAGGATTATGTGATAAATGTTCGGCTTAAAAAAAGGAAATGTGAATAAATCAGGTTAAATTTTAAATTCTGCACTTTCATTCACCCCCGGATTTTCCTATCTTTGACAAGCTCAGGTTTTAACACAATTTAATGAATCTAAAATATACGTTTCACTGGACACATATTGCCCCGGTACTGGCATGGCTGTATTATTTTTCAGGTTTTGCCCATCAGGACGGATGGATGAGCGTCATTGGTGCGCTTCTGCTGATTTCCGGTGTGCTTTCCGCCGTCCACCATGCGGAAGTAGTGGCGCATAAAGTAGGTGAGCCTTTCGGAACGATTATTCTGGCGGTAGCCATTACCGTTATCGAAGTAGCGATTATTATTTCCTTGATGGTCGCGGGTGGTGAAAATGCCATGACACTGCCGCGTGATACCGTTTTTGCTGCAATCATGATTCTCCTAAACGGGATTCTCGGCGCCTGTCTTTTGATCGGCGGGGCAAAATACCATGAGCAGTTTTTCGCACAGACTTCGGCCAATACAGCATTGATCAGCCTTGTAGCGATCCTGGTGCTGACATTGGTATTGCCTAATTATACAACAAGCGAAGTTTCTCCGACTTATAACAATGCGCAGCTGATTTTCATTTCCATTGCCTGTTTGGTGATTTATGGGACTTTCCTGATGATTCAGACCGTCCGTCACAGGAATTATTTCCTTTCCAAAGATGAAGAAAATGCTGAGGTTGCTCCTCCATCCAATGCAAAAGCCATCATAAGCTTTTTTTACCTGCTGATCTGCCTGGGCATTGTTGTTCTTTTGGCGAAATCACTTTCTCCCCAGATTGAAAGATTTGTGGAAAGTATCGGCGCACCCAAATCACTTGTAGGTGTCATCATCGCCTTGGTCGTATTGCTTCCCGAAGGATTAGCGGCTCTGAAGGCCGCACGCCGGAACCGCATCCAGACGAGCCTGAATCTTTCCCTCGGTTCCGCTTTGGCAAGTATCGGGCTGACGATTCCCTGCGTGGCGATTGTTTGTATTGTTTATGAGATTCCTTTGGTCCTGGGGCTGGACATCAAATCAATGGTGCTGCTTGCGCTTTCGGTTTACATCGTTATGCTTTCACTCAATCGCGGTAAAACCAATATCTTGTATGGGGTTGTGCTTCTGGTCAACTTCGTGGCCTATATCTTTACCGTAATTGTTCCCTGAATTCTTTGCAATCCGGTTGCACGAGGTTTCTGCGAAATTTGTATCAGGAATGAATTGGATTTATTCTGAAATCTAAATTCTTAATTCTAAAATCGGAAATTATGTCGCAGGCGTGTTGTTCAACAGAAGAAAATCATGGTCATCATCACGGAAATTCGGGTTCTTTCAAAACCTATATCCCGGCTTTCATCAGTTTTCTGATGCTGGCTTCAGGAATCAGTTTTGATTATTTTGACCAACCCGAATTTTTCCAAAATGAACTCGTCCGGATTATCTGGTACACGATTGCCTACATTCCGGTCGGATTTCCGGTTTTTAGGGAAGCTTATGAAACGATGAAAAAAGGTGAATTCTTCACGGAATTTACCCTGATGTCGGTCGCGACAATTGGTGCATTTATCCTCGGCGAATATCCCGAAGGCGTTGCGGTGATGCTTTTTTATGCCGTTGGCGAATTGTTTCAGAGCGTCGCGGTCAGCAAAGCGAGAAACAACATCAAGGCACTGCTCGACGTTCGACCCGATTCGGCAAATGTTTTTAGGAATAATGAATGGAAAACCGTCAACCCGGAATCGGTGGAAATAGGTGAAATCGTTCAAATTAAAGTCGGTGAAAAAGTTCCGCTGGATGGAATTTTATTGTCGGAATCTTCGAGTTTCAATACGGCGGCTTTGACAGGGGAAAGCAAACCCGATACAATCTGTAAAGACAAAACGGTTTTAGCCGGAATGCTCAACCTGGAAAAGGTAATCGAAATCCAAACTACGAAAAAATTTAACGACAGTTCGCTGGCGAGAATCCTGCAAATGGTTCAGGAAGCAAGTTCCCGTAAAGCCAGAACCGAATTATTCATAAGGAAATTCGCCAAAGTTTATACGCCGATTGTTTTCTTTCTGGCAGTTGCTTTGACTTTCCTTCCGTACTTTTTTGTGGAAAATTATGAATTCAAAGAATGGCTGTATCGTGCTTTGATTTTCCTGGTGATTTCCTGTCCGTGTGCGTTGGTGATTTCCATTCCGCTCGGATATTTTGGTGGGGTCGGCGCCGCTTCGCGAAACGGGATTTTGTTCAAAGGTTCCAATTTTTTGGATCTGATGGCAAAAGTCAATACCATGGTGATGGACAAAACCGGAACACTGACCGAAGGCGTTTTTAAAGTTCGACAGGTTAAACCTGAGTTAATAAGCGAAAATGAATTCCTGGATTATGTTTCGGCTTTGGAAATGAATTCGACACATCCGGTTGCCAGAGCGATTATAGATTTTCATTTGTCAGATTTAAAGGCCGAGAATATTGAAGAAATTTCAGGTCATGGACTGAAAGGGATGGTTAGTAAAAAAGAAATTCTGACAGGAAACGGAAAATTATTAAATAAATTCGGAATTGAATATCCGGAAGAAATTGATGAAATCATTGAGAGCATTGTCATCGTAGCGATTGATGGAAAATACGCCGGCTATATTACCATTGCCGATGAAATCAAGCCGGATTCAGCCAGGGCGATTGCTGAAATGAAAAAATTTGGCGTTGTGCAAATCCTTATGCTGAGCGGCGACAAAGATTCAATTGTTCAGAAAATTGCTAAAAATTTAGGAATTTCAAAAGCATTCGGGAATCTTTTGCCCGAGGGAAAAGTTGAAAAGATCCAGGAATTAAAGCAAAATCCGAATAACATCATTGCCTTTGTAGGTGACGGTATCAATGACGCGCCGGTTCTGGCGTTGAGCGATATCGGAATCGCGATGGGCGGAATGGGAAGCGACGTCGCGATTGAAACCGCCGATGTGGTCATCCAGACCGATCAGCCTTCTAAAATTTCAACTGCCATCAAAATCGGCCGGAAAACAAAACAGATTGTGATTCAGAATATTGTGCTGGCATTTGGTGTGAAACTGATTGTTTTGCTGCTTGGTGCAGGTGGTTGTGCTACCATGTGGGAAGCGGTTTTTGCCGATGTCGGTGTGGCGTTTCTCGCGATTCTGAACGCGGTAAGGATTCAGAATATGCGGTTTTGATAGTTTATATTACTTTTACAAAAAATTAAAATTGTGAAGAAGACCTTTTTTCTTACTATTAGCATTATTTCATTTAATCTTTTTTCCCAAGACTTTTTAGATACTGTGGGCCAGGAAACCTGTGATTGTATTACGCAGAAAGACTTGGAAGGGTTGACCGAGGGAGAAAAGGAAATGCAGTTAGGGGTTTGTATGTTTGGAAGTATTTCCAAACACAAAAGCCAGTTTGATGAATATACTCATGGGAAAAACTTAATGGAGTACGGCTATGAAAAATTTGGGGAAGAAGTTGGTATAAATATGGCCATTCATTGCCCTCTCTTTTTCATGGAATATGCTTCTAATGAAGGGATTTCTTTTGGAGATGAAGAGAAACTCAGCATAGAACTCGGAAAGATCACCACCATTGAAAAGAAACAATTCAATGTTGTAAATCTGGAAGTGGGCGACGGTTCCATCCTGAAGTTCCTGTGGCTCTGGGATTTTGAGGGTTCGGAACTTTTGATTAAAAACCAGTTCAAGGGCAAATGGGTGAATATTTTTTATTCGGACACACAGCTTTTTGACCCGGACAGGAAAACTTATGTCAATTATAAAGTGATAGAGGGAATCGAACTGGGAGAATAATCCTGTTGATAAAAATCAACCACCAATCCGCTGAATTTCCCGTATTTTTGTTCAACTTCAAAAACAAAATTACACAAAATGAAAATCTGGGACAAAGGATTCTCTGTCAACGACAAAATCGAAAAATTTACCGTAGGAAAAGACCGGATTCTGGATGGTTATCTGGCGAAATATGATGCCATCGCATCAAAAGCGCAAGCCAATATGCTGGCAAAAGTGGGAATTGTTTCTAATGAGGACAATGCCAAATTACAAGCTGCACTTGACGAAATTATTAGACAAACCGAAGCCGGAACTTTTGTAATTGATGAGAATTTTGAAGATGTCCATTCCAAAATAGAAGCGGAATTAATTGAGAAAACAGGTGATGCCGGAAAAATGATTCACACCGCGCGTTCCAGAAATGACCAGGTTTTGGTAGCAATCCAATTGTTTTTAAAGGAATATCTGTCCGAAACCAAAACCAAAATTTTGGAATTGATTGATATCATGGTTGAGAAAGCGGATGAACATAAAAATGACCTGATGCCCGGTTATACGCATTTTCAGGCGGCGATGCCAAGCAGCTTCGGAATGTGGTTTTCAGCGTATGCGGAAAATTTATTGTCCGATTTGCATTTCCTTGATGCGGCATGCAAAGTCGCCGACCAGAATCCTCTGGGTTCCGGCGCGGGATTCGGCACGAGCTTCCCGATCGACCGTAAAGCGACCACCGAAGAATTAGGCTTTTCGGAAATGGCAGTAAGTTCCGTTGGCGCACAGATGCTGCGCGGAAAATCAGAGAAATCCACTGCTGTAGCCATCGCGATGATTTGCGGAACTTTGTCGAAAATGTCTTATGATCTGGTGATGTACAACAGCCAGGATATGGGTTTTGTGAAACTGCCAAAAGAGATGACGACGGGTTCGTCCATCATGCCGCATAAAAAAAACCCGGATGTTTTTGAGCTGACAAGAGCGCACTGCAATCGTTTGCAAGCCCTTCCCAATGATATTATTCTGACCATCAATAATCTGCCAAGCGGTTATCACCGTGATTTCCAGATTCTGAAAGAAATTTTATTTGAGCCGATGGTTCAGTTCAACGATATTCTGGATATCCTGATTTTTGCCTTGCCGCAAATCCAGATCACAGACGGATTTATGAACCAGGAAAAATACGATTCCATTTATACGGTGGAAAATATCAATCATTTACTGCAAACCGGGACTTCCTTCCGCGATGCTTATCGGATTGTGGGAATTTCAGTGGACGACGGGACATATATTCCGCACAAAGAATTCAAAACTTCGCATCTGGGAAGTATCCATAATTTAGGATTGGACGAAATCAAAGAGAAGATTGAAAGGTACAAAGGATAATTCCTGAATGAATTTTGACAAAGTTTTATTTTCCCACTGATAGCACGGATTTTTGCGGAAATGGGTTAGGTAAAACTTCTTCGCCCGGAGATTCAAAGCATCGGGATGTTCTATTTTTACCATTAAGAAATGAAGGTCATTAAGCCCTTAATATTCTTAATGCCTTAATGGTTTAAGATAATGTACCGAATTTGTGAGAAAATTAAAATTCCAGTAATGCATTATACAACTTCCTCAGCGGCAATCCCATTACATTGTAATAACACCCATTTATTTTTGAAATCTTGGCGTAGCCCAGCCAGTCCTGGATTCCATACGCGCCGGCTTTGTCAAAAGGTTTGAAATTTCGAATGTAAAAATCAATTTCCTCATCGGAAAAATCATCAAAAACAACTTCGGTGGTTTCCGAAAAAGTAACCGATTTTTCTTTGGATTTGAGGGTGACGGAAGTAAAAACTTCGTGCATTTTTCCCGACATTTTCCGGATCATCTGAAAGGCATCTTCATCATCCTTCGGTTTCCCTAAAACGGAGTTTTCCAGCCATACAAGCGTGTCGGCTGTGATAACAATCTGGTTTTCAGTTAAATCATGAATTGATTCAGCTTTGTTTTTGGAAATGTATTCGGTGATTTTCTCACGGATTAAATTATCCGGAAAAGATTCATCCGCTTCAGTTTTGATGACTTCAAAATCAATTCCCAATCCTCTCAGCAATTCCTGTCTTCTGGGTGATTGCGAAGCAAGAAGGATTTTTTTGTCTTTTAATTTTTCGTGGAGAAGCATCAGGCAGACTGAATATGGGTATCGTCCGACCATTTTCCTTGTGACCTGAGTGTTTGCTCAATGATGTCGCGGACACAACCTTCGCCGCCGTTTTTCAATGAAATATAATCGCACATCTCCCGGATTTCAGGAACGGCATCGTTCGGGCAACAGGGCAGTCCAACCGCTTTCATAACATCCATATCGGGAATATCGTCACCCATGTAAAGGATTTCTTCCGGCACAAGATTGTAGCTGAAAAGTAAATCCTGGTAGCAGTCAAATTTGTCCCGGACATTGGAATAAATATCGGTCAGGCCTAAATATCTTAACCGCTCTTCCACCATTTTGTCGCGTCCGCCGGTGATGACAACAATCCGGAATCCTTTTTTGATAGCAAGCTGCATGGCGTAACCGTCTTTCGTGTGCATCGTCCGAACCATTTCGCCTGTGGGCATCAGGATTAATTTCCCGTCGGTCAAAACGCCGTCAACATCAAAAATGAAGGTGTTTATTTTGGGTAATTTCTGTTTGTAACTAATCATTTTGGTAAGTCCTTTTAATTGAATCGGTCAATAAGCGGTAAAGCTGCTGGAGCCGGGAATCTTCTTCCAGGATTTCCAGGTGTTTATTGATCACAATATCGTCATTTCTCCTGGCTGGGCCGGTTTGCGCATCATAAGGATTCATATCACGGACTTTCAACGCGGTTTCTTCGATCAACGGCCGTAATACGTCAAAAGGCACGCCGGCTTCTTTACATATCTGGTTTCCAATATAATAAAGGTGGTTGGTGAAATTGCTTACCCAAACGCCCGACATGTGGATTTTCAATCTCTTTTCCTGGTCGATGCGATGAACTTCGTTTGAAACTTTTTTTGCAAGAGCGTACAGGGCATCTTCGTCTTCCTTATTTTCGGCTTCCACAAAAACGGGAATATCGTCATATTTCATGATTTCCTTTTTCTTCGTAAAAGTCTGAAACGGATACAGCACACCTTTCCGGTAAGCGCCTTTCAATACTTTTGTCCCCAATGAGCCGGAGGTATGAACCACCAAAGTGTCATCGTAAGGAATGTAATGTGAAAGTTCTTCTATAGAAGAATCGGAAGTCGCAATGATATAAAGGTCTGCCTTTTCAAGCTCAGAAATTTTGTCGGTATAATTGACTTTGTTGGCTTCGCCAACCCTTGCGGCGGCGTCAAGTGTCCGGTTAAAGATCTGTCGGACATTTACGGTATTCTGAATCAAAGCCCTGGTTAGATGGAACGCTACATTACCCGCTCCTAAAATTACAACTGATCTCATAGCCTGACAAATATAGAAGATTTACTTTAGAGCCTGTTTAAAATTTATCTAATAATTTGTTTATGCTTCTTTTTGGCTACATCAGCGTTAAATTTTTCGTCAGAGATTCCAACTATAACTACAAAATTTGCCTTGATTCGCTCAAAAATAAGCTATAAACATTTTCACGATATAAATTAAACAGGCTCTTAAAACTTTATTTAGAATAAAATTGAATAAGAAATTTTAAAGAAAAAAAGACAGATCGGTGTAACAAATGATTCTTCTCTGTCGTCTTATTAGTGAAAATGCGGTGAATTACGCTTTTCAATTATGTATAACAAAGTAGTATGTATAATAAAATAAAATTTATAAAAATGAAAGTTAAAGTTTTAATTACAGGATTGGCATTGGTGTTAGCTGCCTCATTCCTGGTAAGCGGAAAGAAAACAGACCTGACGGGAAAAATTCAGGATTATTCCGGAATGGGAATTGTGCTGGGTACGTTGGAAATTTACACAAAAGATGCCGGCCATCAACTGATTTCTTCTGTGGAAACCGGTTTAAACGGTGAATTTACCCTGAACGACCTTACGCCCGGCTTGTATGAACTGGTGATACAGGTTCCCGGTTTTGAAAAGAAAATCCAGACAATTGATGTTACCCCGGAAACAGAGAATCTCGGTGTAATCAATCTGGAAGGGAACGTCATTACGCTGGCTCCGGTAGTGATTTACGGTAAAAGAAGTTAAAGTCAGAATGACCGGGAGTTGCTCAGGAAAAGGTAATTCCCGGATGAAATAAAATGAATACAGAAACAAAAATATTTATGAGGTTAAAAAAGATTTATGCGATCCTGCTTCTTTTTGCGGCGACATTTTCATTGGCAAACAATGACAAAAATGGCCAGCTGACAGGATTGATTCAGGATGCTTCGGGGCATGGGTTGCCATTTGTCTCGATTGAAATTTACACAAAAGGAGAAACACAGGATTTGATTTCGGGTGGAATGACCGATGAAAACGGAGCGTTTGTCATAGAGGAAATCCCTAACGGAACTTACGAAATGGTGCTTTCGGCGGTTGGGTTTACCGACAAAATCCAGGATATCGACATTCAAAATCCTAAAACGGATTTAGGCATAATTATTCTGGGAGGTGAAGTGGTGGCTTTGCAGGGAGCGGAAATCCGCGGAGAAGTTTCCCAGTACAGAACGGAAATAGATAAAAGGGTGGTTGATGTGGGAAAAGATTTGGTCAGTGCAGGAGCGGATGCTGCTTCGGTTTTGAATAATATTCCTTCGGTAAGCGTTGACCAGCAAACCGGCGAACTTTCGTTGCGCGGAAACGAAAATGTAAAAGTAATGGTGGATGGAAAACCTTCCAATATCCCCGCATCGCAATTGCTGAAGCAGCTTCCTTCCAATGCTATTGCAAAAGTGGAAATTATCACCAATCCGTCGGCAAAATATGACCCCGAAGGAAATTCAGGAATCATCAACATCATTACCCATAAAAACAAAAGAAAAGGTTACAGTGTCGGGTTGGATTTAGGATTTACACAGGGAGACAATTCCCGCCACAACGGTTCGGTAAATGCGAACATCAACACCGGGAGCTTTAACTTTTTCGGGAATTACAATGCGAATCTTGGTAAAAGAAGGTTCCACGGTTTGGTGGAGAATTTTGATACGCAGTTAGACCAGTCTTTTGACGTGACGGATGATAATACTTCCCAGGTTTTCAAAGTCGGGTTTGACTGGTTTATAGGAGAGAAAACGGCTTTAACTCTTTACACCAGCCAGTTTTATCACAAAAGCGACGGATTTTCAACTGCCGGGGTTTTTGATAATTCGACAGATACTTTTTTCAATAACATCAGCAATTCCAAAGGAAACTACACCAATCAGGATTATAGTTTGAATTTCAAACAGGATTTCGGAAAAGAAGATCATAATATAGTATTGGACGCTATTTATTCGACTTCGGATAATGACGATACCCGGAATTATTGGAATTCATTTCCGGAAGATACTTATACTGAATTAAGAAATGGAGAAAACAACAATTTGCGCATCAATCTGGATTATACCAATCAGATTATTGACGGTGGAAAAATAGAAGCCGGCGTTCAGTTCAGGCAGGAAGAAAACATAAACGACATGGTTTCCGGCCAGACCCGCGAGACCCAGGACACGCCGCCGATAACCTTTAACCCGGATGTTGATTTTGATTTTACACGAAATATCTATTCAGCTTACGCCAATTACGGACAGAAATTCGGAAAATTTGCCATCCAGTTAGGATTGCGTGCCGAACAGGTGGAAGAAAATGCCGGTTATTCAGTTGCGCCAACAGGCCCCGGAACTTATAAAAATGATTATGCAGAATTTTATCCGTCTGCGTTTTTGACTTATGACGTTACGGAAAAAGGGCAATTGTCACTGAACTACAGCCGCAGGGTGGACAGGCCGGGAATCAGCCAGATAACACCTGTTCCCGAATGGAGTACTGCGACCATGCAAAGTTTTGGCAATCCTGACCTGAAACCGCAGTTTACCAATTCTTATGAATTGGGCTATCTGCAAAGATTTAAAGGAGGGAGCCTGAACGCAACTATATTTTACAGAAAGGTGAACGATATGATTTTCCGCTACCTGGAAACGGACGAAAACGACCCGACGATTGTCAATCAAATGTGGGTCAACTATGATGATTCCGAAAGCTACGGGCTGGAATTAAGCGCCAATTACAAGCCTGTGAAATGGTGGAGCTTTAATTCAAGTTTTGATGCTTTTTCCAATAAATTTTATTTAGGAAATGAAGAATCAACCGGAACGCCCTGGAATTTCCGGATCAACAATAATTTCACTTTGCTGAAGAACCTGAGTTTGCAGAACTTCTTTATGTACAGGGGCAAATTCAAATTCGTTCAGGGAGAAATGCAGCCTATGTGGCGAATGGACTTGGGCGCGCGTTATTCGTTTATGGATGGAAAAGCAGCTTTGACGGCAAGGGTCAGCGATATTTTCAAAACGTTCCATGCCGAAGCCCGTGTGAACAATCCGGCAAATGGAATCGGTAAATTTAACTGGGAATCACAGACCTTGTATGTTGGTTTTTCTTATAATTTCGGAGGGGATGTGCGCAAAAGGGACGTTCAGCAAAACAATCAGCAGCAGGCTCCCGGTGGCGGAATCGGTTTCTAAAAAGATGTTTCATACAGATATTTTTAATTTTCACTCATTTTGATTTGATCTTCCCGGAGAAATCCGGGAGGATTTTTTGATCAGGTGAAAACAATCATGGTACAAGTGTCAATTTATTTAGGTTGAATTAATTATATTTACAACCCTAAAAATTAACAATAAATAATCTCAGTCATGAAAGTAACTGTTGTAGGAGCAGGAGCAGTAGGCGCAAGTTGTGCCGAATATATCGCAATGAAAAATTTTGCATCGGAAGTGGTGCTGGTGGATATCAAAGAAGGTTTTGCAGAAGGTAAAGCCATGGATTTGATGCAAACTGCTTCACTGAACGGATTCGATACCAAAATTACCGGAACCACCGGTGATTATTCCAAAACAGCCGGTTCAAAAGTAGCGGTCATTACATCCGGAATTCCGAGAAAACCGGGAATGACGCGTGAGGAATTGATCGGAATCAATGCCGGAATCGTAAAAGATGTAACCGAAAATCTGGTTAAACATTCGCCGGACATAATTATCATTGTCGTTTCCAACCCAATGGATACAATGGCTTACCTGGTTCATAAAACATCGGGATTGCCAAAAGAAAGAATCATCGGAATGGGGGGCGCATTGGACTCTGCACGTTTCAAATACCGTTTAGCGGAAGCTTTGGAATGCCCGATCTCCGACGTGGACGGAATGGTGATTGCCGCACATTCAGACACCGGAATGGTTCCCTTAATTTCAAAAGCCACAAGAAACGGGGTTCCTGTTTCAGAGTTTTTAAGTGATGAAAAACAAAATTATGTAATCGAAGAAACCAAAGTGGGCGGGGCGACTTTAACCAAACTTCTGGGAACTTCTGCATGGTATGCGCCGGGAGCAGCTGTTTCTGTCTTGGTTCAGTCAATTGTTTGTGACCAGAAAAAAATGATTCCTTGTTCGTTGATGTTAAACGGCGAATATGGCGAATCGGACATTTGCTTAGGTGTTCCGGCCATTATCGGTAAAAACGGAGTGGAGAAAATCGTTGATATTTCTTTGACCGGTGCCGAGAAGGAAAAATTCGCGACAGCTGCCAAAGCTGTTCGTGAAGTAAATGGTGATTTGAAATTTTAATTCAATTAAAAATAATAAATTTGACGGTGGCTGGGGTTCTCGAAGCCACCGTTTTTATTTATCGGTTATGAAGAAGTATATCCCAAACAAGAAAGTATGAAAAGACCCGATTACGTTACCGAAGAGAGATTAAAGCATTTCATTTCCGAGGCGTTCAAAGAAGATGTAGGGGATGGTGACCATTCCACACTGGGAAGCGTTCCCGAAGATTTGCAGGATGATGCGCAATTACTGGTAAAGGAAGATTGTATTTTGGCCGGAATTGAACTGGCAACAGAAATATTTAAGTTTTATGACCCGGATTTAGAAATTGAAATTTTAATGAACGATGGTGATCAGGCAAAAATTGGTGACATCGCTTTTCGTGTAAAAGGTTCCGCCCGTTCCATCCTGACTTCGGAAAGACTGGTCTTAAACTGTATGCAGCGCATGAGCGGAATTGCAACACTGGCAAATGAAATGGTGAAAAAAGTCGAAGGGACAAATGTAAAAATCCTTGATACACGAAAAACCACGCCCAACTTCCGGATGTGTGAAAAATGGGCGGTAGTTATTGGCGGAGCGCAAAGCTACCGGTTCGGATTGTATGACAAGGTGATGCTCAAAGACAATCATAATGATTATGCCGGCGGAATTTCAAAGTCCGTCCAGGCTGTAAAAAATTATCTGGACAAAATCGGGAAAGATTTAAAAATAGAAGTGGAAACCAGGAATCTGAACGAGGTAAAAGAAGCGCTCTCTACAAATTTGGTTGACATCATAATGCTTGATAATATGGATTATGATGAAATGAAAAAAGCTGTAAAAATGATCAACAGAAAATGTGAAACCGAAGCTTCCGGTGGAATTACACTCGAAACCATCAGGCAGGTTGCCGAAACAGGAGTGGATTATATTTCTTCCGGGGCGGTTATTCATTCCGCTCCTAATAAGGATTTGAGCCTGAAAGCCATTAAATAGCCGGTGAATCTTAAAATATTGTAAAAGTAGAATTAACTTAGAGGTAACAAGCGTAAACCAGACTGTTTGCAACTTTGCCAAATAATTATAAATCAGAAAAATTATGAGGCACAATTCTACGGTATTAAAAGTGGCTTTCCTGTTCATGACAGGGAGTGCTGCTATAACTTATGCACAGGTGAATCCCGAGGTTCAGGATTCTATCGCAACGGACTCAGCAGATTGGGAACAAGACGTTTTACTGTCTGAAACGGTAATCGTAGGTAAAGGTGTGATCGACCTGGAGGAAGAACGCAAAACCCCGGTTGCAGCTTCTACTATTTTAAAGCAGGAAATCCAGGATAAAGCTGTGGGTAATGTGGAATTCCCGGAGGTAATTAAAAATACTCCTTCCGTTTACATTGCGGGGCAGGCAGGCGGATTTGGTGACAGCAGTATTAGAATGCGTGGTTTCGACCAGTCTAACATTGCAGTGATGTTAAACGGACAGCCTGTAAATGCTATGGAAGATGGTATTGTTTACTGGTCCAACTGGAGTTCTATGACCGATGTTGCAAATGCTGTTCAGGTACAGCGCGGTTTGGGAGCATCCAAATTGGCTATTTCTTCGGTAGGAGGTACAATAAACATTGTGACCAAAGCTACGGAAAAGCAACAGGGCGGCATGGCTCGTTTTGTAATGGGTAACGACAGTTATATGAAGGGAACCGTGGCTTATGATACGGGTTTAAAAGGGAAATGGGGTTTTTCAGTGTTATTGGATTATTGGTCAGGACACAGGAAATTTGCCCGTGGTACTGCCGGAGAAGGGCAAAGCTATTTTTTCTCTGTCGGATTTAAACCGAATGACCATCATAATTTAAACTTTTTGATTTTTGGTGCCCCCCAATGGCATGACCAGAATTATGCGACCAAAAGCGAATCTCAGTGGGCGGCGGGAAATAATGATAAGAAATACAACAACACTTATGGTTTCTTAAACGGTGAAGCGATGAACTGGAGGAGGAATTACTACCACAAACCGGTGGCCAACCTGAACTGGGATTGGAATATTAACAGTAACGCTTCATTGTCGACCGTAATTTATGCTTCGTTGGGTAGAGGAGGAGGAACAGGCACACTTGGAAACAATACAGGTTTATTAAACGATCTTGGCGAAGCTGACTTTACATCTATTTATAATCAAAACCTTGCTGATCCGGACGGGGTTGGGAATAACGGAGGCGCTTATCCGGTAGGAAGCCCCTACTATAATTCCAATCCGGATCAGAACGGTGTGAAAAACGGAGCGCTTCGTTCTTCGGTAAACAACCATTTATGGTACGGGGCCGTAACCAATTTTAATTATACGATAGGTGAAAACTGGTCGTTCAATGTTGGGGGTGATTTCCGCTTCTATAAAGGAGACCATTTCAGGCAGCTCGTTGATTTGTTTGGATTATCAGGCTGGCAGGATCGAAAAAGGTATGAAGGCGCGGAATCATTTATTGCAACCGAAACATTTGAAGCTGATCCCTGGCAGGCATTGTTTAATTTTGCTAATGAAGACCAAAGAATTGCTTATGATAATTCTGAAAAGATTAATTATCAGGGAGGTTTCGGGCAAGTTGAATTTTCTGCGTCGGGTTTCTCTGCGTTTGTTCAGGGGGCAGTTTCCAACCAGTCTTATCAGGCATTTAACAGATGGTACTATGAAGGAGAAGCAAAATCAGAAAAAGTAAATAAGTTAGGGTATAACGTAAAAGGAGGTTTAGGATATAACTTTTTGGGTGCCCATACAATTTTTGGAAACGCAGGTTTTTACTCCCGCCAGCCTTTCCTGGTAAATATCTTTGTGCCCAATACGGTTGATTTGTATGAGCCTGAAGTTGATAATGAGGAAATTACGGGTTTTGAAGTCGGCTATCGTTATGATACGAGGAACTTAAAAATCAACGTAAATCTATACCACACCAAGTGGGCCAATCGTTTTGAAGAAGCTTCTGGGCAATACAATGGCGAAGATGTGGCTTACTTGTATCCGAATGTTACTCAGGTACACAAAGGAATCGAAATTGACATCAGTGCGAAGCTGGCAAGGAAATGGACTTTAAAAGGTTATGGCTCGATAGGAGATTGGCAGTATGACGGAACCACGCCAGTACGTGTAAGGGATGCCGATTTTAATCTTACTTCTATCAGTGATATTGATTTGTCAGGTGTGAAAGTGGGTGACGCTGCCCAGTTTACATTTGGTATGGGAACGGCATTTGAACCTATGAAAGGTCTTTCATTCGATGCGGATTTGAATTACTATGCAAGGATTTATGGTTCCGTAGATCCGCTTGCAGTAATAGATGCCGCATCTAGCGGGGAAGATTATGCAGAAACCACCATTGCTCCGTACGCTTTAATGGACGCTGGTATTACTTATGAATTTAAATTCGGTACACAAAAGCTTCGGTTTAGAGGAAATGTTAAAAACCTTTTGAATACTCAATATATTATTGCTGTTGATGGATTTGGTTACGGATACGGTTTGGGTAGAACCTACAACGCCGGAATCCAGTACAGCTTCTAATTTAGTTTCATTATAAAATACAAAAAGCCGCTCAGCAATGGGTGGCTTTTTTTAATTTTGTGTGAATTCAAAAACACAATTATGAGCTTCTATCAGATCATTCAGCATTTCCACAGCGGATGGGCGTACCTTACCGTTTTGATGGCTATAATTTTCTTCCTGGCGGTTTCCTTTTACGCATTGAATAAAAAGCAGCGTGACAGCGCGATTACAAAAATCAGCTTTTATACCACGCTGGTTTTTCATGTCCAGATGCTGGCCGGGATTATTTTATATTTTGTATCGGGTTATTCTAAATGGGGGAGTCTTAACTTAGAAGAAGATAAAGTTAGACTGCTGGCGATAGAACACCCGTTAATCATGTTTACCGCCGTCATCCTGATTACCGTTGCCAATTCCAAAATAAAGAAATCGGAAACCATTAAGATCCCGGTAGCAATTCTTGTATTGTTTGCATTGGCCTGTGTGCTTTCCAGGATTCCGTGGGATGCCTGGCCAAAATAAAACCCTGAATTATTTGGTAAAATTCAGCTTGGTTTTCACGTTTTTATAATCGTACAGATCCGCTTTGAGCGAACCGACGGTCAGTTCGGCCTTGATCTGGATCGGGATGTGGTTAGCATCGTCCGTAACCCACATCGTTACGCTTTCCGATTCTTTGAAAATCCTTCCGGACTGGACATAAGGACGGATTTTTATACATTTAATCGTCCCGAACTTGCTTTTCATATTTTCCCGTCCCAGGATTTTCAGTTTGAATTTATAGGTTTCGTCGGCCATCAGAATGTCCACATTGATATAATCGCCCGTTTCCAGGTCATCGGTATCATAATTCCGCAGATAATAGAAAGCCGACAGCAAGTCCTGCACATTTCCTTCAAATTCCTGAAAACTAACTTTTTGTGCCTTGCGGTCATCTATCTTAACAATTTTCTTTTTATGGTTAAACGTAAAAACCTGGTCGCGCGTATAGCCGCCTTCACTGATTTTCCGCACGAACTTGGACGGTTTGTTTGTGGCGGCGTCTATAAATGATTCATACCGGTCATCAATCTTATAAAAAGCGCGAACCGCGCCGGAAGAGGAACCCTCGCCAATTACCTGGTAGTGTTTCCTTCCGTCGTAATTGGAAGATTTTACTTCAAGCGTTGCAAAACCCGCATTCAGTATGCCGTAATGTATCCTGTATTTTAAAAATTCCCCGCTTTGGTAGTTCTGGGCATCATTCTGAATAAATGAGAACACAAAAAATGCTGCAATGGAGATACATAAAAACTTCTTCATTGAGTTAAATTTGACTTTCAGTAAAAACAAAGAGTTTGCCAAAATGAATGGAATGGTTTAGTAGAGAATCAATTTAAAATTAACCCATTAAAGGTCTAATGGCATCAAGATTAATTACTTTGCTGATTTCCGGTGCGTATTTTTTGATAGTCATTTCCACACCCGATTTGAGCGTCATCTGGTTAACGGTACAATCGGTACAGGTTCCTGTCAGGCGTACGTTTACCACATCATTTTCTACCGAAACCAGTTCTATATCGCCGCCGTCATTATTCAAAAACGGACGGATTTCGGCCAATGCCTTTTCAATTTGCTGAATTAAATTTTCCTGATTCATAGCTGCAAAGTTACTTATTTTTTAACTGCCGAACAACCCGCCATAGTTGTAATTCTCACTGCCTCAGTGGGAGGAAGCGTATCGTTTCTCTCTACCAGGCTCACAATCATATTCTGGGTGATGGTTTCATAATTGCGTGAAACCGGCGTGTTGTCCTGCATGGCTGCCGGTCGCCCTATATCTGCCGATTCCCTGATGCTTTGTACCAACGGGATTTCTCCCAGGAACGGGACGTTCAGCCTTTCTGCCAGGTCTTTTACGCCGTTTTGCCCGAAGATATAATATTTATTCTGCGGCAATTCTTCCGGTGTGAAATACGCCATATTTTCGATCATTCCCAATACCGGCACATTGATGGCCTCCATCTGGAACATAGCGACTCCTTTTCTTGCATCCGCCAAAGCAACATGCTGCGGCGTGCTTACAATGACAGCTCCCGCAACAGGAACCTGCTGAACGATTGATAAGTGGATGTCACCCGTCCCCGGAGGAAGGTCAATCAAAAGAAAATCCAGCTCGCCCCAGTGTGCGTCACGGATCATCTGGTTCAATGCTTTTGAAGCCATCGGCCCGCGCCAGACGACAGCCTGGTCGGTTCCGGCAAAAAATCCGATGGACAATAATTTGACCCCGTAGCTTTCAATCGGCTTCATTTTGGATTTTCCGTCCACCTGGATGGAATGTGGCTGCGCGCCTTCCACCTCAAACATCGTCGGCATGGAGGGCCCGTAAATATCGGCATCCAACAGCCCAACTTTAAATCCCATTTTCTGCAGGCTTACAGCAAGATTGGCCGCCACGGTAGATTTCCCTACACCACCTTTCCCCGAAGCGATCGCGATGATGTTCTGAACGCCGGGAATTTCGGTTCCTTTGATTTCTGGTTTTGCAGGTTGGGCTTCAACCAGTATATGAAGTTTTAAATCTACTTCGGGCAATTGGTCTGCAAACGCAGCTTTCACAGCTTGCTCCAATCTTTTCCTTTCGTGCATAGCGGGAGAATGTGAAACAATATCGAGAATAATTTCATTTCCCATCACCTGAATATTTTTCATCCATTTTTCAATTCCCAAATCTTCCAGGATCTCCAGCGCATGGTTTTTTAAACTGCTCATTTTTAATATGAATTAAGGTTTACAAAGTTAGAGATTAACTCCCGTTCCTGAAAATTAGTTATATATGATTTTGCTTATGCCTTGATAGATTTTCTCTCAGTTTTTTTACTTTTGTTTATTCAGAATTATTTTTTTGCCGAAATTATTCAAATCAATGTTTAAAATTAAGACTGCTACCATTGATGATCTTCCCGGATTGGCGAGGTTATTTGACCAATACAGGGTCTTTTATGAAAAAGAACCGGATATGAAAGCGGCGGGAATCTTTTTATCGGAAAGGATAAAACGCAGTGAATCTGTCATATTTATAGCGGAATCAGGCAAAGGCGAATTGATTGGGTTTGTCCAGTTATACCCGGTCTTTTCATCGACACGGATGAAAAGGTTATGGTTGCTGAATGATTTGTTCGTCGAAGATCAATTCAGAGGAAAAGGGATTTCGGCAGGGCTTATAGAATGGTCGAAAAAGCTTTGCCGGGAAACCGGTGCCTGCGGGCTTATTCTGGAAACTGCTAAATCGAACCATATCGGAAATGCATTGTACCCGAAAACCGGGTTTCAATTGGACGGGGAACATAATTTTTATCATTGGGACACAAACTAAGAAACTGTTTAAATTGAATATTTACTTTTATGAATAAGCATTTTGAAGATTTAACCCAGATCAGGAATCACTTTTTGAGCTTTCTCCATAAATACAGCCTGGAACAGCTGATTTTTATTCCTACGGGTTTCAGAAACCATGTTTTCTGGAATATAGCCCATGCAGTGGTCACGCAGCAGCTGATGACCTATTATCTTTCTGACAATGAAATGCTGGTGGAAAATGACTGGGTAATGCGGTTCAAAAAAGGAACTTTCGGCGACCGGAATGTAACCGAAGGCGATGTCAGAAAACTGATTAAGCTTTTACAATCGACCCAAATCAGCTTGAGGAAAGATTACAATTCGGAAAAACTTTCTTATTATCGCCCGTACGAAACCAGTTTCGGGGTTAAGCTGGAAACGATTGAAGATGCCATCCGGTTCAATAATTTACACGAATCGCTTCATTTGGGTTATGTAATGGCACTGAGCAAGAGCATTTCATGAAAAAATCCCGGCCATTACTCAATGTACCGGGATGAAGTATAAAATTTATAGAGGCTCGTATTCAAATTGCGGGTACCCGCGCATATTGTTTTCGTCCAGCATGCTTATAAAACGGATTTTGAACAAAAATCCTTCGGCATCTTTTAAAACATAAAACCTGTCAGATTTCACTACCGGTGTAGAGGTAGTCCCGGAAACGGTCGAACGCCAGTTGCTCCCGATTGCTCTTTGGTCATTGTAAACGAACAGAGATTCATCTACATCATCCATAGAAAAATTATTGTAATCATCTTCAGCCGTTGACGGGTCTGTAATTACTTCGTAAGAGCCTACTCCCGACAATGTGTTGCTGATAACAAAATCCGCATAAGTATAAGTTCCGTATCCTTCGATTACGTTGTTCCAGACTGTAAAGCAAATATCCCAGTTCTCTTTTTCCGGCTGGATTTGTGCAAGGTTTTCCGTTTCGAAACTAAAGAAAGTGAAATTGTAATCCGGGTCTTTTTCAACAATAAACTCCGAATGCCCGGAATCATTTAAATCAGCATATTGGATTTTATAGGAATTTTCATCATTTTTCAGAATCCTGATTTTTTTGAATCCTCTAGGGTCACCGATTGTATAAGTAGAATAGGGTGGAATACCCGAATCATCAGGATAGGTGTAATAGCCTAACTTTAATAAGTAAACCTTGTTTTCGGCATCATTTTCACTGATTTCGTCAATCACGGTTCCGTCATCCAAATAATTTCCGGCAACATCATCAATATATTGTTCAGGCCAGCCCGCAGGAGGAGCCAGGATTGAGACCAGATCAGAAAAATCAGCTTGCGAAACAGCATCAATATCATTGGATTCAATCGGGGCGGCAGCCATCAGGATAGAATTGTTCAGCACTACCCTGAATTCGGTTCCGCTGTAAAATCCCAAATCCCAGTCAGTACGCTTGTTAAAATATTCCTGTTGTGTGGACAGATCCACCCAAACCTGGTTGGGTTGCGTGGCACCTCCGACTTCCGGTGCCAGGGTTGTGCCCTCCAATGGTGAAATGAAGATAATTCCGTCATCTTCTTTCAGGCAGCTTACCGAAAGAACCAGAGAGCTTATAAGAATTGATTTGAAAATTATATTTTTCATCTTTTAAAGATTAAAATTCAAGGTTATAATTTAATTTAAGGAAATAAGACCTTCCGTAGAATAATGCCTGAGTGGGTGCTGCTTCGCCATGCCCTGTTTCGGCAATGATCGTATTTTTTACAGAAGTCAGGTCAAGGATGTTTCTTGCACCCAAAGTAACTTCGAACCGGTTTTTGAAGAACCCTTTTCGCACGGAAGCATCCATCAGGCTGAATCCTTCCCGTTCCCCTAAACGATATAAGGTGTTTTCCGGTGTGCTGTTTGTAATGTCCATGACGTATTCGGTCGTTTTTCCGGTATATTTGTAGTAAACAGAAAAGGTTGCTGCCCATTTCGGAATAGTGTAATTGACAGATGTATTTGCCTGAAATGTATAACGGAATTCGTCTTCTATGTTATTGTCAGATGAAAAGCTGTTGCTGTAGAGTGATTTTGAAGTTCCAAAAACGGAAGCACCCAGGTTTATATTCAGGTTCCGCCAGTTCAGGCGGTGGTCTGTGGAAATTCCCCATGACCTGAATTTGTCCAGGCTCATATATTTATAATTTGCAGTAGCCGGAACAGTATTGACCAGTTCTATTTTGTTGTCAAGGTTGATGTAAGTCGTGCTGATGTTGTTTTCCAGTTTCAGGTTTCCCGATTTTAAGTGATGATTCCATTGGATGGAAGTTGAATAGCCCTTTTCGGGCATAAGGTTTTCATCGCCCAGTATTTCATGGTTTGCATCAATGGTATGCGTGTAGAGTTCCTCAAAATTGGGATAACGATTGGCCGTACCCATTACTGCCCGGATGTTCGAACGTTGGCTGAGATCATATTTTGCGCTTAATGAATAACTGTACTGCGGGTCAAATTTGTTGTTGTAGCTTGCCCGGAAGCCCGGACGAAGCGAAAGGCCTGAATTGGTGTGGAATTCAGCGGAAGCAAATCCGGCATAGGTATTGATTTTTTTGTCAATATCGTCTTCAAAACCGAATGATCCGGCAAATTCATTTGCAAATCCTTTTATATTATCGATTTCATAACCTACCTGGAAATCAATATTTTGATTGTTCAGGAAGTTGCTGAATGTCCCTCTTGAATAAAACGATTTGGTAGATAAATAAACGAGTTCGTCTTTTCTTGAAATTTCTGCCCGGGTAGGAATGTCATATACATAATCTTCAAATTTTCTTTCCTGTGTCTGGTAAGAAAAATCACCATTGTACAAAATCCGGTTAAATAATTTTGAGTTGATGTTAAGATGATGTGCCCACCTTGCCGTAAAAAAATCGCGGTCATCGGCGTGAAAAGTACGGTTGCCATTGCCCAAGCTTACCTGGCTGATGTTGCTGTTGTAATAATTTATTTCTTCATTCAGGTAACTCAATTTGTAAAATGCCCTGAAGTTTTTTGTATGGTAATTCAGAATGCCGTAGGCGTTCCATTGTTCTTTGGGTAGCCACTCGTATCCGCGCAAATTATCATTTACAAGATATTTTTTTCCTTTTCTCTTGTCCCAGAATCCCTGGAAATCATTGCGGTTAACACCTGCCGAAACGTTCCAGCTGTCAGAAATTTTCCGGCCGACTTCCAGTGCCTGAATGTGTCTTCCTTTTCCCTTGGAAACACCTCCGTCCTCATACCAGTCATATTCATTGCCAACGGTTTCCTCCTGTAAGGTAGCATTGACCCTCCATTTGTTTTTGACATTCTTTTTTGTAATGATGTTGATGATGCCGCCTAAAGCATTGTTCCCATAATCTACGCCCATTGAGCCTTTTACGATTTCTATCCTTTCTACGTTGTCTAAGTTGATTTTGGTCAGGTCGATGCTGTTTCCCATTCCTGAATCGCCGACCAACGGAATATTGTCAATCAAAACCTTTACATAATCACCGGTGAGGCCCATTATGTCAGCCTGGGAATCACCGCTTTTGGAATCGGGAATGATCAGGATATTCAGGTTCTGGTTCAGGACATCGGCTACCGTATTCCCGGCCTGGTTTTTTATGTCTTCGGCAGAAATGACTTCCACCTGATAGATTGATTTGTCCACTGACTGCACAGAATACTGTCCTGTGATGACCACGTTATTCAGCCCCACTACGTCTGTCGAATCGGTTGGTTCATCTTGCTGTGCACCGGCAATTTGAAAGAGGAACATGCACGTTCCGAAAATCCACCATGAATTCTTCATGAATATGATATTTGTTAGAAACGGGTACAAAATTATAAATTTATTTAGACTTAATCCAAATTAAAATTATATTTGCAGCGTGATTTTAATCAATGTGTTAATTTAAAAATATAAAAAATGAAAAAAGGTTTATTATCTCTGGTGTTGGTTTTGGCAACCATAACGGGATTTGGACAGTGCGATCCTGTCAACGGGATTAATGAAAATTTTGATACGTGGGAAGGCAATCCTTTTGGCGGAGACATGGCCATCGGTGAGTGTTGGTCAACGATTCCGAACGGAGGATATGTATATGGCGACACCAATGTTACATTTTATGCTTTTATGAGCCCTAATCTGGATATGTACCTGATCTCTCCGGAAATTGTGGAAGGTGATTACGATCTTTCCTTTGATGCAGGAGTCATCGGCGATATTGTGGATGGAATTTCCATCCAGGTGGGAACGGTTTCGGGTAATTCCGACGCTTCTTCTTTTACTGCAATCGGAGATGCGGTTACATTAACTTCAGATGCTCAGACACTGAATTTCAGCCTGACTACTACCGCCACAAATAAATATATTGCGTTTAAAGTGATGACTACAACGCCTCACAGCGCTGCCGGAATTGATAATGTTGTGCTATCCCCGTCTTTGGGTGTTTCAGATATTGATGCTGTTAAAGTTTCGCTTTATCCGAATCCGGTTGTAAACGAATTGAACCTTACGGCAAAAGAAACCATCAAAGAAGTGAAAATCTTCTCTATGAACGGCCAATTGGTTCAGGATGCGAAATTCAACAACAATTCCGCTACCGTAAATATGTCAGCATTGAAAACCGGTGTTTATGTGGCACAGGTGCTAACGGCAAAAGGAATTCAAACCGTAAAAGTGGTAAAAAAATAATTCCCCTTACATTATAGCAAAACAAGCAAATGTGAAAGCTCCCTGCCGAAAGCGGGGAGTTTTTTTATGGAAATAAATCAAGTTGGAATTCTCTGAGATTTTGCAATTAACCAAAGATTAAAAGTCTAATTTATTTAGCATATTTATCTTCTGAATTTACCAGGAACCTTAGTTTTGGTTCATAATCAAACAGGATTTCAATATATTTTAAATCCTTGTTTTCCACTACATAGAAAAATTCATAAGTGGAATTTTCTTTTTTGAAGTTGACGTATTGCTGGCGTTCAAATGCGCGTTCATTAAATATTTTCTGATTCCGTCGGTTTACAAAATAAATCTTGGGGTTCTTTTTTAAATTTGTGTTGATTTGTATAGTTTCTATTTCGCCAGAAAATTCAAATTGGAAATGAATTGTATCATGAACTTCAGCCATCAAAATACCTGTTTTCGGTTTTATTAAATCTATTCTCGGGATGATGCCGGATTCTATATAAGGTTGTTTCAAAAAATCTTCTTTAGTGATATTGGTATGTGGGATTTTGTCTGCCTTTTCAGGGAAATGGTCTATTGTGAATTTTTCTACAGGTGTGAACCAATAGAAATCATTTTTTAGTTTAATGAATTTTTTAAGCTTATTGTTTTTTCCCTTTTCAGCATAACCCGAAGCCCAGGTCAAATCCAAATAATGTAGTTCATTCCCGATTCTCACCGAATTCCAGGCGTGATCGAGAATTCCCATCCTACCGATCTGTGTAGGTTTGGTTTTGATATATCCGCTGACAACCTCACAATTAACACCGGCTAAATCGCACATTCTTTTAAACAACAAGGCATAGCCCGAACATATTGCCTTTTTCCGGTCCAGTGCTTTTCTGATGATTTTATCTTCAAATTCAATCTTCTTTAAATCACAATCCTCTTTTGTCCGGCATTTAAAGCGGTAAATGCTTTTTCCTTTGTTATGCTCCCTGATGTCATATTTTATATTTTCAGTAATCCAAGAATAAATTGCCCTTGTTTTCTGAATATCGTCAGTTATTCCCGTCGTAAGTTCTGAAACCAAAAGGTTTAAATCGCCTTTGTAAGAGATTTCACGTACCCGATTATCAATTTCTTCAAATTGATTTTGCGAAAAAAGCAAAGAAGAAACAAGAATGCATAAAAAAGTGAAAAATTTACCCACAAGATTCAACTTTCATACAAACTTAAATGCGAACGGGCCTGCTGTAATTCCTTTTCGAGCTGTTTGATTTTTTTCATCAGGTTCAGGATGACGTCAATTCCCTCCATGTTGATTTCCAGGTCATGGTGCAGCCGGAATATTTTTTCTACATTTTTTAATTGTTTGCGGTGAATGTATTTTTCGTCCGAAATATTTTCCACAGGCAACAAACCGAAGCTTTCCGCCTGTTCAAAAAAAGATATCTCCACTTCATAATGCCGGCAAAGTTCCCTTACGAGTATTAATTTTTCTGATTTCATGATTTCCTGATTTTTGAAAGTTCGGTAAACAGCTCTTTTTCTTTTTCAGTAAGGTTTTTGGGCATTTTGATATTTAAGGAAAGAACGAGATTTCCGTATTCCCCCTCTTTTTTATAAACCGGGAATCCCTTTCCTTTCAAACGGATTTTAGTTCCGTTATCGGTTTCGGGTTTAATGTTCAGTTTGACTTTTCCGTCAAAAGTAGCAACCGTCATTTCGCCGCCGAGCAGTGCCGTATAGAAATCCACATCAACCGTTTTGTGTAAATCATTGCCGGTGCGTCTAAATTCCGTAGGGTTGATGATGTTGAATTTGATGTACAGATCGCCATCCGGGCCGCCGTTGATGCCTTTGCCGCCATAACCTTTCAGCTTGATTTCCTGTCCGTCCGCAATTCCCGCCGGAATCGTGATGCGGATGTCCTTTCCGTTGAAATGGAATGTTTTTTTATGGGCTTTGTAGGCTTCCCGAATGTCAATCTGCATCTCTGCACGGTAATCTTCACCTTTGAATTTCGCCGTCCGGGTTTTTCTCCCGAATCCGCTTCCGCCAAACAGGGATTCAAAAAAATCGGAATAATCTGAACCACCGAAATCTTCAAAGCCTCCACTTTGGTAAGAATAAGACTGTCCGGCATTTTGCTGCTGCCTTGTCCGTGCCTGCTCAAAAGCTTCTGCGTGCTGCCAGTCCTTGCCATACTGGTCGTACTTTTTTCGGTTTTCGGGATTGCCCAGGACTTCATTGGCTTCGTTGATTTCCTTGAATTTTTTTTCGGCTTCCTTGTCATTCGGGTTTAAATCCGGATGGTATTTCCGTGCCAGCTTGCGGTAAGCTTTTTTGATTTCGTCCTGGCTTGCCGATTTTTCAATGCCCAGGATTTTATAATAATCAATGAATTCCATGAAATTTTAATGTTCTCAATTTACCTCTAAAGTTAAGAAACTGTTTAAACTTTACCGGCAAGAGTTTTCATAAATATGAAATTATAGCCTTTTGAATGTTTTCAGGCTTGTGTTCACTTTGATCAGAGAATGGCTTGCGGGATGTTTCGCCAACTGACGAAATTTCCATTGGAAGTTTTAAAGTTTTCGTTTCCACCATAAATTACATTGAGTAATTCAGAGGGCGTATCGTTGAGTTTCTGCCAGTATTTAAGGTTATCAAAGAAATGTGAGTTTTTGGTTTGTGACACCTTTACTTCAAAAGGAAGTAATTCCTTTCCTTTGTCCAGAATAATGTCTATTTCTTTTTTCTCTTTGCTTTGCCAGAAATAAAAAGACGGTTTCAGCCCTTGGTTTAAATGCGTTTTATACATTTCATTCAGGACAAAATTCTCAAATAATCCTCCAACCAGATAATGAGAGTATAACTGTCCGGCATTTTGTATTTGCAGTAAAGAACAAGCCAATCCTGTATCATAAAAGAACAATTTAGGTGATTTAATGATTTGTTTATTGAAATTTTTGTAGTAGGGCTTGTGCAGGTAAATGATGTAACTTGCTTCCAAAATCGAAATCCAGGCTTTAATGGTATTTAAGCTCACGCCAACGTCATTGGCCAATGACTGAAAATTTACAGGCTGGCCTGTCCTGCCGGCACATAATTGAACAAAACGCATAAATAAAGACAGATTCTCTACATTTTTGATCTGCCTCACATCTCTTTCAACATAGGTGCTGATGTAATTTTGATAGTAAACGGGCGGTTCGATATTTTTATCAAAAATACGAGGGTAACCACCGGAAAAAATCAAATCTTCGGGTCTTTCAAATAAAAATCCTGAATGATTCAATTCAGAATAAGATAAAGGCAATAAATTAAAAATGGCAGTCCTGCCGGCCAATGACTGCGTTATCTTTTCCATCAATTGGAAATTTTGTGAGCCGGAAAGAGCAAAGTGAACAGGGTTATGATCTACAACCTGCTGAATGTACGAAAACAGTTGAGGTACTTGCTGTACTTCATCTATTACGGCTCCTTTTGGAAAATTGTTTAAAAAACCTCTGGGGTCTTCTTCTGCCAACAAGCAGTTATCGACATCTTCCAGATTGATGTACGGTAGGTCTTTGTACAAAAATTTCAGCAGGGTCGTTTTTCCTGTCTGACGGGCGCCCGTAAGTGTTACAACCGGGAATTTGTCCCTTAATTTTTCAATTGCCGGAATAATTTGTCGCGGTATCATAGGGCAAATATAGATTAATTTTAGATAAATCTGCAATCATATTGCAGATTTATCTAAAATATACATTAAATTTCTTTGTTAGTCTTCCCATCCGCATAGTGTTTTTCCTCTTCTTTTGGCTTCTTCCAGCGTAACTTTTATAATTTCATGTTGACAGTTGGATAAACCCCGACACGTTTTGGAATAATGGTACTTTTTTCCACCAGAGCTGTCGCAGAGGTAAACGGAGGTTTGGGGATTTGATATCTTAACCGGAGTAAAAGACACTAAGATAAAACTACTAAGGATAGAGAGAAAGAGAGTTTGGGGTTTCATTTTTTTTGATTTGATTGATAAACATTTACAATAAGCCCGATCGCAATAATTACATCAACAATGTTCCAGAGGGTTCTTCCCAAAGCGATTTTGAAAACCGGTTGGAATAGGATGGCCAGGGCAATGTATAAAAGAACTTCCTTTTCCCGCTTTTCCCTGTAACTTTCGTAAGCCATATAGCCAAGCCTACCATCGCCAGATACCGTACCAATTGATAATAGCCGTAGGGCATGTCGAGGAGGCATAATAACATCAAAATTGCTAATACAATCTTTATAAAAATTTCGCTATTCTTCATTTTTGTTTTTAAGATTGCTCAAGGTATTATTCCTGATTTATTTTCCAAAGCCCTTTATTATTTTCCCTTGCTTCCTGTTGGAGTTTTACGAATTGGTCTGCATATTTTACGTTTGGCGGAACGGTCATAACCATTGCACAGCCGTTTTTTACCAATTCTGCATTTACAAAAGTTCCATCTTGCAAATAGACATACGCAAGCGTTCTGCCGTATTGGTCTTTTCGGCTTACATCATATTCAAGTTTTACTCTTTTGCCTTTCAGGAGATTTGTCAGATATTCTTTCGCTTCTTTTCCGTAATAACCGACTTCCTTTTTAAAGGTTTTTCGTGATTCAGGGGCATCCACTCCAATTAAACGAATTTTTTCGCCTTTTTCAGTTCCGTTGTAAATCCAAAATGTATCACCATCAGAAATTTTTTTAACGGCAAATGAACCGTCATATTTTTCTATTGGTTCTTTGGAGTTTGAATTACACGAAACTCCCAAAAGCAGAATGAAGAACGTAAGAACTATTTTATTCAGAAAGTTCAAATCAAAGTTTTCAAAAAGGGATTTTCACCTCATTCAGAATCCGTTTCACGTCATTTATTTTCAATGCAATGTTCTCACCTTGTTGAGCGGTTGCACTGCTTCCTACTAAAATTCCAATTACTGTATTATCATCTTTCAAAATACAAGGACCGCCACTGTTGCCCGGATTGGAAGTTGCATCTAACTTAAAAAGATTTAGCCCCTGATATTTGTCGCTGTTGATGTTTCCTTTTGTAATGGAATAATCACCGTTGGGATAACCAATAAGAATTACTTCATCCAAATTTTGAACTGCATCTGATTCGCCCAAAACCAACGGTTCAATGTCGCTGATTTCAGAAACTTCCAACACCGCAACATCAGAAAGAAAATACTCGGCAGGAACAGTTCCTGCAACTGAACGAACAGAAGAAGGTGCAATATATTTGATTGTCGCCTTTACTTGTAATTGATTTTTTGAGTGTTCAAAAATCAAATCTACCTGGTCGCCAACTTTATTGTTTTCTACAACGTGCCTTGCTGTTAAAAGAGTGGTAGGATTGACTAAAAATGCCGTTCCCACCCCTGAACCTGTTACAACTTTTGCAACAGGTTCTTGAATGTCGGAACTGAAAGCGGGTTTGCTTGGCACAATATTGAAATGAAAAAGTGCGTAAAGCACAAAAGGCAAGAAAACTGATGTTAAAAACACGGAAGTTATTATGCCTATTCGCTTTTTAATAGCAATACGGTTTTGTTCTTGTAAATGGTCTGTTATTCCTAATAGCATAATTTTTAGTTTGTTGTGTAAGCACTACGGTTTTTAATCCATCTATCTTTAGTAACATTCGGGTCTGCCAAATCACTTGGAACATTTTCAAAAGCTTCTTTCATTCTATCCATATATGTTAAGTGGTCTTTCAATGTGAAATTTCCTTTTTCATCATAGAAAACAAGAATGTTCTTTAGCTCCTGAATCTCTTTAATGTTGTCAGCTTTATTTTCAAACTCATCAAAGTTTTTGGCTAACATTGTTTGAATAGCAGTTACAATGTCATTCTTATCGGAGCCAACTATGAATCTCGGCAAGTTGGGATGCTTGCCCAAAACTTTATTAATTTTCAAAAATGGAGAAGTAGCCCTGTGAGCAATTTCAACTGTTTCATTAGGTTTATCTTTCACATAAGTTACAACATCGTAATCTTCAATACAGTCATTTGCTCTGTTTCTATAACCGTTCAAAAACTCCAAGTATATTTCATCATTGAAATTACCGCTCAATTTTTTCTTTAAATAATTAAATACATTTTGCTGTTCAATTACTTCTTTAATTGAACGAACACCCCCACCATTTCTCTGTTCATAGGTTTGTTTTGCCTTGCTACATTCTTCTGTAAAGGAATTAGACGGATAAACTCTAAGGATTGGAAGGGTTTTGTCGTTAATGTCACCAAGAATATCATTCATCCTTCTGTCAAAATTTATATTGCTACTGTTTGTGGCATCATCATTTTTGCCAATAACTGTTTTTATCTTACGAATAAGATTATCAAGCAATGATAATTTTGGCAATTCATGATTGCTTCCTTCTAAACGAATCGCACCTTCTTTAACATGCTTACTTATATCAATTAATGACTTAATGCATAAGTGCATTTTCATCAATTCCATAATCGTATTAAGTCGGTCTTTTAAAACAGCATCATGTTCAAAAACCGACTTGTAAGTGTTTTTGGTGCAGCCAATAGCCAATTTGCGTAATTCATTATCCCAATTCTGCGATTGAGAAGAAAGCCCGATTGATTTCCAGTAGTTCAATGTTCTTTCAATACTTTCAACAATATCTTCCAATACATATTTGGCATAGTAAAGATTTTCTGTTGACTGCAAAGCCGTATCAACCTGCTGATAAATGCTGTCAACAAACACATTCAATGCCGATTTGATATTGTTGTTCACCAAAGCATGGTAGTTATCGTTTCGTGTGCTTGTGAACATCGAAATAATAAACTCTACCGGACTGCCTTTTATTTCACCTTTGTTAATTTGTGTTGCATCTTTATCAAGTGAAACCAATAAATCTTTTCCTTCAACAGTATTTAAGTTTGCAAAAGCATTTTCTAAAATTCCATCAAATACAATTGCCATACTTTGTTTAATGGTGGCTCTGTTGATTTGACGTTTTTGTCCATTTAAATAAAAATCTTTTGAATCTATTAACCGACTTAGCATTTCAATGCTAAGTTCTGCCGAAACAAATTCTTGAATTTGGTCTTTAGGAAATTGAATTGCAGACAATCCAAATGTTCCATAATTTCCAATTTGGCTATTACCTTTTCCATCTAAAATTCTTTCATGTCGTTTTTCAATAATTCCTGAAATATTTAAGAACAGGTAAAGCCCAGCCATTTTGTATAATCCGTTTAAATTTTCTATTGCAGGATTACCATCTTGATAATCTTGGCTTATGAATTGGGCAATTTCAAAGGGTGGAGCCCCCTTAAAGTTTTCAGTTTGACCACCAGGCCACTTCTGACTATAAGGATTATTTTCATTATTGAAAAATTCCAAATCTTTAATTGCTCCATAAGTATTGCCATACATTACCTCATATCCTCGTGTTATTTTTGGCTCTTTAGGTAACAAGAAAAGACCATACAAATATTTTATATCGGGAATAAATTTTCTTACAAAATATCCCATGTCAATGAACATTCCTGAACCTGTTCCTCCCGTTAGACTTCCTGTAATTATTACTACTGGCTTTTCACTTTTACTCGAACCTACATTGGAAATATGTTTTACATTATTGAACGCTCTTTCTATCGCACTTGTAACTTTTTCAAAATTATCACCTTGTTTATTCCGACCCCAAAGAGCTAAACGACCACACCCTCTTATGCCCGCTGCTCCTAAACCTGCTGATAATACAGATTTAGTTTCTGGTAGCCATGAGGGATTATTACAAGTTTTTTGTATTTCCTCTATCATAGCAGCCATATCGTCTAAACTGACATAAACTCTTTTAATGTCCTCTTTGCCAGCCGGTGTGCCTACAGGTAAATTATGTGCATTGGTTTCAATGTATATATACTCTACATTATCAGGTTTGTTCTTTCCGTGCGTTTCATAGTAAAAACGTTGTGCGTTTTCAAGGGTATATAAACCGCTTGTGCCGATTCCGATTATTATTGTTGGTGTAGCCATAGCTTTAGTTTATTGATTTTTCGTTAATGATTTTTTTAAGAGAATGTCGCTTGATGAAAAAGTAAGCAAGCAAGCCAATGTATATTGTCAGTTGTGCAATGATGCCCAAGTAAAACTTCGGGCTTGTCCAGTGCAAGGAATCAACTCCGTTTTTATAGAACAACACGAAGATGTAAACATTGAATAAAATGAAGTAAGCAAAGATTGTCCAAAGGAATACAAGCCGAAGATTGATTTCTTTTCGGTGCTTGTTCTTTCGGAAAAGAAGTTTGGTCAATGCAAAGTATATTGCATAAAGCAATAAGCCGCTTGTCAAAAGAAAAGCCAAAATCTTAATCAGCATTTGCTGTAAAGATGTGTAACCTGTGTCAAAAAATATATTTTCCATATTTTAAAAATAATCAGAGTTTGATGAATTGCCTGTTGTGCCTCCATTCCCTTTTGAAAAAATATCGTCTGCTTTATTGCTTGCAAACACATCAATTTTTTCCTGTCGTTTCTTGTTCCAGAAATAATAACCAATTGCACCTGCGGCAACGAGCATCAAAAGAAATATAAGCCAACCATAACCGCCTGTGCTTACATTTATGCAAGTATAGTCAGACGATGCAGGATAATTTGATGCTGAAACCGTGATTCTGAATTTTCCGTCAGGCACTTTGAATGTTGCCGTATTAGCTGTTAAATCCTTTTTGGTTTCTCTGAACTTTCCTCCGTCATATTGGGAAACCATTACGGTATATTTTATTCCTTGCGGACAATTCTTACAAGTCCAGTTTACATTCAGCGTTTCGGTTTTGATTTCATGCTCCTTTCCCTTTCGGGCTTTGGGTGGCGAAGTGAGTGTAATAGCTGCATTCCCTGTGTCGGAATCAACTATTGGTTGGAGTGTTCCACCGGGCAACGAATATTTTGAAACATCAACACCAGGCGAAAATGAAAGTGTATATAACGAATTGGCTGAAAACTTCAATTTTGTATAGCCGCTTTCACTAACAGGATTTGTTGAAGTATTATAGCCCTCTGCAAGATTCCGTGTATAATCATCAGGATAATTTGGCTTGCCGTTCTGTCCATAATCATCACTCACATTATCGCTGATTATATACAGTTTGTATTTGGTGATATTATGATTTTTGGCGTATTCGGCAATTTTTGCTTTTGCAAGTGTAATATAGGTTTGCTGGTCAGTAGGTGTCCATGTTATTGAGTTCAACACTTGGCTTACATCAGCATTTACATTCTGAATTGTGCTTGGATTTGGGTTGATTGCTAAGGTGGTGTGGAGACCGCCAAATCTTACGATTGCAAGTTTATCTCCCTGCGTTAATTTAAAGTTTGTTAAATCTTGCTGACTGCCTTGCGAAATAAACGCTTTTGATAATTGCGAACCTGTTAAAATTTCATTCAATGCCTGTTTAGCATTGTTTAGTTCGTTTTGCTTTACCGATTTCGATACATCAACCAAGATAAAAACGTTGGTTTGCGAATGCACCGAGAAGGTGCATAAGATTAAAATAAGTATAGTGAATAACTTCTTCATCGTTTATATAATTTTTTTCGGTGGGATCAACAAACCGATTAGTGTGAATATTGAAAATATTAAACCTGCCCAATATATCAAAAACCAATTGTTTTTGAACGATTGAAGTGCATTGTCCAAAGCATCAAGATAATCTTGCTTATTATTCTCGGCAGGGTAAATGTCGCAACCTGCATTTGTAGAACGCTGTATAAAATTGGTAGAAGCCCCTTCGGAATAGTCAATGACAAACACATTTTCAGGTGGAAAATATTCTACAAAACTTTCATCATCAAAAAAGAACTTACCAGATTTCAGGGATACATCAATATTATCTTCCCCATCTGTAATAATCACAAGAAGCCTATTTTTATATGTTTGGTTTGCTTTCGTTTCTTTAATAAAAAGCCACGTTTTCCAAATAGATTCAGATATTGGTGAACCAAAGCATGGATTTAACGCCTGTGATAATCCTCCTTTGGCTTCCTGCGGATTATTGAAGGCAACAACATTCCCACCTTTCAAAGCAGATGATTTTGAAATAAGCATCATATCTGTTACGGATGGTTTTCCATTAGGGTCGTCAGGTGACGTGAAACCCTCTAGGGTTGTCAAAGTAATCTCATTATTTTCTTCCAACTTGTCAAAGGTTTCTGAAAGAGCATCTATGGCATTTGTATGAGTCATACTTCCCGAATTGTCGTAAACAAATGAAATGAGATTTATGCCTTTGTTGAGATAGAAAAGCAAAAATAGGAAGCCGAAAAGCGGAATAATGAAATAAATTTTGTTTGCACCGAACGCTTTTTTAGTGAGGATAATTACATCGTCCAACTGGCGTGCTGTCTTGGGTTGGTCTGTGATTTCCTTAATGCCTTCGGATGAATAATAGCTTCTCAAATTGAGAATTGAAAAAACAGGAATCAGCATTGAGACAGTTAGTGCAATCAGTAAAGAAAGCTGATAGGGGTGTTGAGCAAAATAGTTCACAGACCACCAATAGCAGATTAAAGCAACAAGAATTAAAGCAGTAAGTAGTGAACTGATAATCCACACCCGATTGACAATGAAAATAGTTTTTAGCCGTTTTCGTTTGCCGAATATTTTCAGCCCTATTGTTGTTACGACCCAAATAAAAACAAGTGTGCAAAGAGGAATTGCCCAAAATGAAACGGAATCAAATTGCGCCTCTTTGCAGTATGTGCCGAAACTTTTTACAAAATCATTCATGTTATGCCAGTATTACATAGGTTTTTGAATCTTCAAAATTAGTTTTTACGCCATACGAATTTATCTCTGCGATTTCGTTTTTCTGTAATCCGCTAACTTCTTTGTAAGCCAAACTTCTTTCTCTGTCAACCGATTCAATCTGCCCTAAATATTCTTCAAAATTTTTAAATAATGAAACGTATTTTATTTCCAATCCTGCTGCTTTTGCCTTGTTTAGTATCTCGGTAACATGTTTGCTGAAAGTGGTTTGTATCTCGTTGGCATATTCAGGGGCAACCTGAAAGCGTGATAAATTCTTAAATGTCTCTGCCAAAATAAGAACGCTACTGCTATACTTGGTAAGGACTTCCGTGAAAAGTAAACGCTGAAACTCTTTTTGTTTTTCGCTGTCGTTCTGAATCTGTGCAAAACTACGAATAAGCTGCTTGTTGGTTGTTGCTCCTGTGTCTTTAATATCCTGGGCGGTTTGCAGCCAGTTACCAACAGGAATAGGGTTTACGGAAGTTTGAAATTTCATTAACAAATGTCCTGCAGCAAATCCCTGTTTTAGATTTTGCTGACTGATTTTATTAAAACAGTTATAGGCATCAGTTGATACCTGTTGGCAAAATTTGAGATAAGAAAAAACGCTGTCGGAATAGCCTTTGAGAAAATCAACAGCAATTACTTTCTCTTTCAGATTTCTTATTTCCGTTTGGATTTGGTTCTTTTCAGTATTGGCAAATTGCAGATTGCTTTCAAGGTTTAATTTATCAGTTTGCAGTTGCTTCAATGTTGAATCAAGGTTTCTTTTATCGTTTTCAAATCCTTTAAGTTTGTTTTCTAACTCTGTTTTCTCATTTCGCAATTTGTTTATTTCATTTTGATTGCCGTTACCTGAATTTATTCTTTGAATTTCATGAATCAATGTGCTTTCCATTTGCCGCAACTGACCTGAAAGTTCATTGTTGTTTCCAAAGTTGGTTGGCTGAACGTAAGTTTCTTGGGGGCTTTCCCATTCTTTTGTGATAGTTTCATTTCTTGTTTCGGATTTTGGAAAATTGTTATTGGATTTTGGAAAATTTGTTTCTTGAAAACCAACTATGAGTTTTTTATTTTTTAATTCTCTCTGAACATCTTTTCGGTCTGCCTCATTGTAACGGATATATTTTTTATCAATTACACCCTTGTTGTATTTAATCAGTGTTTCCAAATCAATGCGATTATCCTCGGCAAATTGCGAAAGTGATTTTCCGTTGTATGCAGTATAAATTGGTTCTTGTTCTGATTCCTTGTCTTTATTTCTGATATACCACCAAACACCAAAGCCAAGTCCAAAAACGCCCAGTCCAATAAGCACCCATGCCCACCATGCTAAACCACTTTTAGTTTCTTCTGGGACTGCTGCTGTGGTCGTAGTTGTTTCTGGTTCAATAAACTGTTTTAGTTTGTCGGTAGAATAAAAAATCGTAGGTGCATTAGAAATAATCAAGCGACAAGTTTTTCCTAAATCTGATAGATTGACCTGTGCTTCTCTTTGTGTAATTAACTGTGTGATTTGTTTTCCGCTTTCAGAAATTAAAGTAACCGTATCTGTGGCAGAAATATTATTGGCATTAACCCAAACTATTCCACCACTTTTCGTTTGCAGAAAATCATCTTTTTGTGAATTGTAAGATGTATTTGGAGAAATTTCTGTAAAACTATCAGAAGTCTTTTTTATATCGGTAATAGTGTCGCTACCAATAATTATATTTATTTTATCAGACTTTGACGTATTGATAAACGATACTATCTCACCTTTGAGAACTTTAATGGTTTTATTTCTGTATTCAGAATCTTTCTGATATTTAATAAATCCATCCTGTGCCTGTGCAAAGCACAAGGTTGAAAAAAGTAACGTGAAGGTTGCGAAAAATTTATTCATCTTTTTATATCGTTTTAGTTTACAATCCATGTGTAATGTTCTTCATTAGCTTCGTCAATTTCTTGGTCTGCCACAACACCCTTACTTTCCAACTTACGGTTTGTGTTTAAAATAACGGCACAGTCCACCTCGTCATTCTCATTCACTCTCATTGCGACTGTTGATGTTGGCAGGTCTATCTGAATTGATGCAATTTTACTGAATTTATGTTTCTGCCCCTCTGACAATATCTTATCTGCATCTTTCCCCATGACCTGATAGAAATTAACCTTCGCTCCGTCAAAAGCAAAATCGTCAGCAATTTCTTCAACACCCTGAAATGAATCAATGCCGTCATTGTTTGTATCAAAATTACATCCCATTTCTACCAATTCGTAGAACTTTACATCTGTTTTGTCGGCTGACTGCGTTTTCTTGAATCCAAAGTTAGCGTTCGTTTTCAGGTTGTTCAGACGAACTGAATTTTTGTTGATGCCATACCAACATGCACCTTTCGCAACTGCCATTTTTGATTCTTCAAGACTAAGAGCAATGCTCTTAGTTTCATTTTTCTTGGCGTTCAGTTGTTTTTCAACCGTTTCTTTTATCATCGGAAATGAAGTGCTTCGTCCTGAAAAAATAATTTTATCAATGTGTGTGTTGTCAGAAAGTTCTACTACTTCATTAACTGCATCTTTAACGTTGTTGTATATGGTTTTTAAGAATAGAGGATGTTCAAACAGCTTAAATTTACCCGAAACTTTGAGAAAGTATTTATACATCTCACTGCTTTCTTCGCTGATATTGATTGAAAGACCTAAAGCGTTATTGATAAAAGTTTCGAGATTATATGCTGTGATTAAATAATTGTGTGCAGTGCTGTAATAATTGGTAATAATTTCTTTCTTAACCTGAAAAGCCAACTCTGCTAATTCAACTTTTTTGTCAAAGATGTTTATTTCTGCCAACTGTGGAAATTCATCAGTGCAACTCAAAATAAATTTGGTAATACAGTAGTCAATAGTATCGCCACCAATGCCATAACCGATTTTTCCCAAGAAGTCAATATCATACTTGGGTCTGCCGTTTATCAAGGTCTTGTTTGCGGTAACAACAGTTGCGTTGATTGTTGCTCCTCCCATGTCAAAAACAAGTATTGTTTCCGAATCAGATGAATCCTCGCCATTGCTAAACTGGCTGTAATTAGATAAGTAATAAAACAGAACAGCTTCTGCTTCATAAACATATCGGATTTCTTTGAACTGGTTAAGGTTTGCAATACAGTCAACCATGTCTTGAATCTTGCTTGTGGTAAAGTTATTGGGAATGGCAACGACTGCCCGAAGCGGATTAAATTTTCCGTCACGTTTGTAATCATCAGCATTGAAGTCAGGACGATTAAAATAAGTGTTGATGTCTTTGAACAGACCTTTAACCAAAAGTCCCGCAAGGTCTTTCCCCTTTAATGCAAGTGTATTTTTGTTATCAAAGATAATTTCCTTCATGTCTTTAAAGCCAAGCAATTTTTTGATTGACTGAAAGCCTTTATATTGTCTTTTGTTTTTGAAAAGTGTCTGTGCTGCTGTTCCGTGCTTGTATATCTTTTCAGAAATTTCTACACCGTTTTGATGAAAATTTTCCGCTTTCTCAAAAACCAAGACAGAAGGAATTATTTTGTTCTTCGCCCTGTCCTCGCCCAAAATAATATTGTCGGTCGCACTCCCAACCGCAACACACGAACCACTTGTGCCGGGGTCAAAGCCCACCCACACATCACGCAAGTCAGCGCCTATATGAAATTTGTATTCTATTCTATCTCTTTGTTCGGATTTGATAAACAGAAGCGAATCTTTTATAACTGCTTCAATTGAAAATTTTACAAGTTCGGGGTCAATAACTGTTTTTGTTACATCTGTTTGCCGAATACCAACAGCAAATGAAAGTTTATCGTTTTTGCCTTTCTTTATTGTGGTGGGTGTTTCTGTGGAAAATTCTTTCAGGTCATTTAAGTCGTGTTTCAAAAACATTTCAAATCCAGTAGGAATTTTTCCTACTGTAAGTTTCAGGTAAACAGGCGGATTCCAGTTAAATGGAAAACTTGGCGACTTGTATTCAATAGCACCATTGACAAGTAAAAGGTCAACGCCATTTTGTAATTCATTGTTCCATGCTTTAAAAGGCGTAAGCAGTTTACCGTCTGTTTTGTAATCTATTTTTTCAAATGAATCCAAATAGCCGTCTATTCGGAATGATAGTTTTCTTGGCTTGCCGTAATAGGCAAGGAAGATAACCAGTAGCAAAATTGCCAGTATAGGTAGAAGATAATACATGATTATGATTGTTGCTTTTGTTGAATAGTCAATATTTTCAATAGGTAATTCTCTCTCCGTAGAAAAAATGAAATTAAGCGGCTGTGCATTTGCAACAATGTATTTTGTTTTGAACTCATATTGGAATGTAAGGTTATCAAAGTTCTTTTTTTTTATGATTGAATCTACAGAAATTGTAAGTTTAGGTAAGTAATACGTCAAGTTTGAGTTATCAAAACTCATTAAATCTTTGTCGGGAGTGTATTTTGAAACCCATTTACCTGTTTTGTCTTTACTTGCAACAACATCATCAAAAATTATTTTCTCGGTTTTCCTCAAAGGCAGTAGAACCGTCATTCGTAATTCAGTCGGAACAAGGTTTTTGTTATGTGTGAATTTGATTTTAGTTTCACTTGTCTTGAACTTCTGGCTTTCGTAGCCCCTTTGGTCTAAATTCAAATCACCATCAATAAAAAGAGAAACATCTTCGGGGGTCAATACGCCAATCTTCGGTTTAATCTTGTATGAGATAATGCCAATAGGATTATTTGAAATGGTTGGAATAAACGAATATTGAAAGAAATCAATCTTGTAGTATTGAGAGGCTAAATAGTCAATTTTCTTTTTTACAAAACTCACAGGAGAATTGGGCTTTAGCGGAATATTGTAAGGAACTCTGTATATATCTCTTACTCTGTCAAGGTCTTTGGTGTTCCCTAACATTGAACCCGTAAGAAAATCGCTAAGAATTATCAGAATATACTCCTCTGCATATTTGGTTGTATCAATCTTGTCAAGCGCCAAAGGATAAACGAAATTTGACATTGAAACTCCGCCACTAAAATTGGCAGGTGTTGGTTGTATTGATAGCACCTTACTCAAGTAGTCTGTTGGGCTTGCATTGCCTTTACTTGAAAAAGTTGTCCAATTAAGTTTCTTGTCTTTCAGAAAAATCTTGCTGAACTCCGAAACGATTCCGTTTTCGTCATAGTTGTTAGCAGTCCATCGTAAACGGTCAAATTCACTACCTGCAACATTGAAATGAAAAAAAGAAATTTCGTCCCTGTCTTTGTCAAAAAAGGATAGTCCGTTGTTTCTTTCTACGTTCAGGTTGTCTTGGTATGCCTCGTTATATCGGTAAACTGCTTTGTTTGAAAACAGATTTGTAAGTGCCTGCATATAAGCAGGACAGTTCTTTTCAGCCTTTATAAATGGTGTGGACACATCATAAGCGATTATAAAATGTCTCCGAAAAGTAGCTTCTTGTGAAAACGAATTGGTAAATGTAAGCAGGAATAATAGAGCGGTGGTGATTGCTTTTTTTGAATTTACTTTGTGGTTGGTTTTGTGTCGGAAGACAAATGTAAAGAATAAGTATATGTAGTAAATATTAAAAATTTTATGCAATGGAAAAAAATCAAAAAATAATTTTTCAGTCTGTTTCATTTGTCTTAAGCTTTAGTATGCAGGTACTTATTTTTTTGCAGTGAATATACAAATATATACAATAGAACTAATTTTGATTTAATTTAAGGCATTGAAATTAACTTATTATATTTATAATAAACCCAAATCGGGCATATATAGAGAAATCAATACCACCGTCAGAACACTTATCAAAATTTCAAAAGCACTGGATATTTCCATAAAAGACCTTTTTGATATATAGTTAGTTGTTCATTCAAACTTTACCTCTAATCAGTAAAAACAATGAAAAAAGAGGATTTTTGTTTTCATTTTACATATTTATAATACACATAGCCAATCGTTCTGCTTGCTGCCACTTCCACTTTGTACCAGGAGCCTTCAGTTTTTATATATTTCAATTTGTCATTTAGTTTGACTTTCTCCAGAATAGCTGATTTACTGTTAGATTCTTTCCTTACATTCAACTCATTGATTGTAACATACAGATAATCTCCGCTGCTGAAAAATAAAGCGGATTGAGGGTAGTGGGAGGAACTGCCTGCCGACGAAGAAGTTCCTGCTGAGCCTGAAGATTTTTTTGTGGAAGTACTGCTTTTCTTTTTAGGCTTTGGGGAAGAATAGGATTTAGGCCTTCCCGAAGAACAGACGCCGCAACTTCCACCGTTTTTAGCACAATGTTTACAGCCAGAACAATTGCTACAAGCTGTGCAGTAAGAGCTTCCCGTACAACCTCTTTCTGTATCACAACAAGAAGCCAGATTTATATCTTTCTGCTGAGCAGAAGAATACAGGTAAAGTAATAGGGTAGCTAATGTTAAAAAAGTTTTCATACTTAATTCTTTTGTATTTAATTCAGTTAAAAATCAAAAAATATTAATCACAAATTTTTTCAAAACTTAAACCTCGCGTTTTATGCTGCCAATCCCCTCACTCCTCCACCACAAAACAAAACTTCGGGTCGTGCATATAACAATAACTCTGTTTATCGGCATTGTACTGAATAGGTGCGTTCATTTCGGTTTTCATAAAACTCAGATAATGATAGACCATCCGTTCAGACAGGCTAAGATGATAAGCCAGGTTGCCGGGGTTTCCCGTTATCTGCCTTTTGATCATTTCATCGATCCGTATGATTATCCGAATGTCCATAATCTCCTGTTATGAAACACGAAGTACAATTTTAACATATCTCACTGCAATCGTATTTCAGTATTCGGTGTTTCTTATTATTTTTCAAACCTAAAAAGACCCACAACCATTCCCTTACGGATTCCCGTAATCAACTAAAATTATTTTAAGAGTGAAATTTATATTATTGATTATCAATAATTAAAATGATATTTTGGAAGTAAAAAAATTCAGATAAAAAGAACCATCTCTTTTGAAAGATGGTTCTCCGGTGGGTGGGGTTGGTATGAAATGGGTCAGGGATGTATATATTGCGGTTTTAGCAGATAAGTTTATAAAACGCAATTTAAACCCTGTTTTTCAGATTTCCTTACGGGTTTCCGTAATCCGTTGGATTTTTTTCGTCTTTTTTCCCGACACCTTTTTTCAAAGCTCTTTTTATTCCCGCATTTTTACCTTTTTCATAAAAATACAAAAGCATAAAAATCAGGGTCAGCAGCGGATGGATGATGACAAAAATCCAGATATTGGCTTGTTTGTATGTGGTTCCCGTTACCGAGGCTATCCATTCCAGGATGTCCACGCAGATGTCAAATAGTTCGTTCATAAATTTATTTTTAGAAATTCAGCATTCAGATAACCCGCTCCACCATTCAATCCTCAATTTTTCAACCACTATCCAGACTAAACCAGCCCCAATTCTTTGAAAACCAAGACAAGTTCAATATTGGTTTTGACAGAGAAATCTTCTCTCAGGTTTTTCAGTCTTTTTTCAATGGTGCTTACACTGTTCGGGCGAATGTCCTTTTGCTGGAAAAACAAACTGATTTCCTCTTGTGTTTTTCCTTCACAAAGATGTTTGATGATTTGCAGGTCGATTTCCTCTACCTGTGTCATATTTCTTTTTGAACGTATTTTTTCTTTAATCTCTTCAGAAATATAGCTTTCCCCCGATTTTATGCTTTTCAGCGCTTTGTGAAATTCCCTGCTGTCTTCCCGCCCTTTTAATATATAGGCGTCAATCCCGAATTTATTAAAAAGCGCCTGGACCTTTAAAGGCTTATCTTCAATGGAAAAAACAATGATTTTACATGAAATGCCGTCTTTCCGCAATGCCCGGATAAGTTCTTCACCGCTTTTCAGCATTACTTCCCGGTGGTCCTGCCTGAATGACAAGTCAGTGACCAACAAGTTGAAAGGTTCATTATCCAACTCTGCTTTTTTCAGTTTCAGCCAGGCATCATCACAATAACGCGCATGGGAAATTGCCGCGACGGAAATTTCTCTCAGGTTCTTTTCGATTCCGGAACTGATGCTTTCCAAATCTTCGGCAACGAGGATTTTGTTGATTTCTAAGGGTTCATTCATAAAGGTATTCTTATGTTTACTTTTAAACCTTTGTGAGGTTCGCAGACAAAACTAACAGTACCTTTCAGCTTTTCAATACGGTTTTCCGTAATCCGGATGCCGTTTTTCGTATTTAGCTGATTATCAGACAACCCAACACCATTATCCGTATAAAAAAATTCAAAATTATTTTTCTCAACCTTAAATGAAAGCACCACAAGCGATGCCCGGCTGTGCTTTTTCATGTTGGTCAGCAGTTCCTGAATGACTTTATAGAACTGGATTTGTTTCTCATCCTGGAACCGGTTCCATTCCATTTCCGAAAAACCCATCAGAACAACATTGGTTTGATTGTTTTTATAAGATGAGATCAGTGAAAGCAATTCGTCGGCATATTTCTCACCGGTTTCAACAGGTGAATTTTCCCGTGAAATATTCCTGGCAAGCTGATAAACCGCATCAAGGTTGTCCAGGATTTCCTCTTTTTTATCCGTCGAAATAATACCGGCACTGTTTTCCACACCCGACATAATCCTGTAAATCTTATTGGCCAGCTCGTCATGAATTTTACCGGCGATTTTTGTTTCCGTCGCGTGGATTTCTTCATTAAGCCTTTTTTGGCTTTTGATTTTCTGAATCCGGACAAAAGAATAAGCTCCTCCTGCAAATAAGGCCAGCAGCGAAACAAGGATAATTCCATAAACTTTTCTCCGCTCAATTTCCAGTTGCTGTTCGGCGGTTTCAGCTCTCAGGAGTTCATTTTCCTGCCGGTTTCTTTTTGTGTCGAACCTGATTTTTGCAAACTGGTCTTTGGTTTGGTTCCTTGCGAAAATGATACTGTCATAAAGCGTGGAATACCTGACCGATAATTTTTTTACTTTTTCGCCATTTTCCAGCGAAATAAGCTTTTTCAAAGCAGCCAGTTTGTCATCGGGGCTGTTCAGTTTTTGTGCAATCCGGAACATTTCTCCTGCGTGGTATTTTGCTTTTGCGGGGTCTGTTTCCGCATAAAAATCGCTTAAATGAGAGTGGCTTGCAATCAGTCCCCAATCATATCCGATCGAATTCCGCATGTTTAAGGCGGTTTCCATTTCTTCAGAATGAGAACCGGAGAGTTTGGCTAACCATTTTACATACGCATGATTGTCAATGATTTTTGATTTAAGCCTTAAATCGCTTTCAATAACAGAATCCTTTTTGAGCAGATTAAAAATACTATCAGCCTTTTGGTAATTTTTTGACTGAACATAAGCCATCGCCATGTTGTTTCGGATGGTGGCTTCACTATATTGATCTTCAGCAACCGAAATCGCTTTCCTGTACCAATAGACAGCTTCGTTATAATTCTGCAGGTTTTTTGAAGAAATGGCAAGACAGTTATAGATAGCCGCATACAGCGGTTTTTCTGCTTGACGGTTATTCAGGTTTTTGAGCGCTTCGGTGGCGTTGAGTTCCGCACCATAAAAATCTCCTCTACCCGACTGTATGATGGCCATATTGCCCAGGCATTTGGCAGTTTCCAGGCTGTCGCGTATTTCCGTAAAATATTCCTTTGCCTGGTTAAAAAAATAATATGCGCTGTCTCTTTCATTTTCTGATAAATCCAGATAACCTTTGATAAAAAATGATTTTCCCAGATAGAATTTATTATCGGAATTCCAGGCTTTTTGCAGCAGTATATTATTTAATTCCGAAATACTGTCGCTTTGCTGGTTTTCCAAAAAGGTTTGAATATACCTGAAATCTTCCGCGAATTCCAGCGAATCGTTTTTAGTTTTTGCCTGCAAATGAAAATCAACCTGATGATGGTTTTCACAGGAAGAGAAAAGCATCGTCAGAAAAAAACAAAGGCATGAAATGAACAGAGCTTTCATGCCTCTAATTTAGTTCAATAAATGTTAAAACCTAAGTTTTAAATAAAACTACGGCTTTATGGGTAACTGATCTTCTTCTCCGCCGGTATCCCTTCCGTCACTGGTACTGTCATTGTTTTCCGGTGGAATCGAATCTCCGTCTTTTCCGTAATAGGAATTATTGGTCGCCGAAATTTTGGGTTGAAAATCGGAGTCTTCCTGGTCAAGACAGGAAATGAATCCTGTCAGCAATCCCAATACACTGATTAATAAAAATAGATTCTTCATTTTAATTAAAAATTTTTAGTTAAAAAATTGCATAGCTTGTGCTGGCACAGGACAGTTTGAGCTATGCCTGAGTTGAAAAATGAAGCGCTTCAATTATTTTGGGAAGTGGTTTACGGAAACCCTGGAACTGATTCTTCCCATTATCAAATCCGGGAATCCGAAAAGCCGTTGCCAATCATTTTTATTTGATTTTTTTAAATAAATTTGAATGACCGGACAAAGAAAACTCAATCTGTTCCAACAGTACAGGACAAAACCGCGACAAGTTTCTGACACTTCTGCGACACTTTGTGGGAACGGGTTTATATGATAAATTATGGATGAAGAAATTCAAAATGAAAATCGGCCGGAGGTCGAAAAACTGATTTTGCAGGTTTATGAAAAGGCAAAACGGGAAAGCAGGCTTTCTACCAAAACTTCCGTTCTGAATTACCTGGCGGAACAATTATCTGTCAGTGTCAGCGAAAGGACTTTGCTGCGGTATTATCAGAGATTTATAGAAAATGATGGTACCGATGGTATACCCAACCGCCAGATCCTGGATTCGCTTAGTCAGTATCTTACGTATGGGGATTTTGCGGATTATTGTAACCGCACCGGTTTTGAGAAGAAGAAAAAAGAACCGGAGAAAAAAACAAGTAAGTTCAAAAAGATTGCATTGGGCATTTCCACAATTGGTGCCATAGGCGCGGGAAGCTATTTTGCGGGAACAGCGGAATCGGGGGATTGTATGATTTGGGAGAAGACGGCGTACACAGAAGTTGCCTGCGATGGGAATTACTCTGGGATTTATCCTTTACTTCCTCTGGACAAAAATTTAATGAAAAATTTCAGGAAAGTGAACGTAGATGAAAACACGGAATTCTTTGAATATGGAAAGCCCAAAATATGGTACAGCAAAACGGATGGAAAAGTAGAATTTTTTAATTGCCCGGGAAATCATCCGGCTACGGGAAAACAGCTGAAGCCCATCACCCGGTATATGATAGACAAATATGTTTTGAAAAAATAAGTTTGTAGATTCAGAGGAATATATATCAATAAATAAAGGCGGGAATTCCCGCCTTTATCATTTATTAAATCAACTTTTTAATATCGTTCAAGCACTACCACACGACGGTTGCATGCGCGTCCTTCTTCTGTGTCATTGGTACATTTCGGATATTGCTCCCCGAATGCCCGGACTTCAAGCCTGTTGGCTTCGATTCCTTCTTTCACCAATGCATCTTTCACAGCCTGTGCACGTTTTCTTGAAAGATTTATGTTGTATTGTTCCGACCCTTTGCTGTCGGCAAATCCGTCCACAAAATAGTTTCCGCCTTGTTTTCTGATCAGGTCGGCAGCATCTTTCACAACTTGTGAACCGTCTGCGGTTATATTAAATTGATCAAATTCAAACAAGACATTTTCAAACGAAATTTCTTTCGGCGGCTCCGGCGCTACTACAGGCGGTTCCGGTGCAGGTGGTTCCACAATTTCCTTCATGATTTTACATCCGTTTACACAGTAGTATTCATCGGTATCTTCCCCATTCGGACATGGTTCGAGCGGACATTCATCCAGACGGTCTTCGATTTTATCCCCGTCAGTGTCAGGACAACCCTTGTATTGTTTCAATCCCGGTGTGTCAGGACATTCATCCTCTTCGTCGATTATACCATCTTTGTCACGGTCGTTTTTACCAAACCTGAATGCCAGCCCGGCTTTTGCCTGGATAAAATCAATATAATCCGATTTTGTTGCCGGAATCGCAACATATTGGGTTTCAATATTTAGACCGATCTTAGGCCATATCCAGAAATTGATACCTAACCCTCCGGAAAGTGCAAAATGGTCGTTTTCCACAACGGCTCCGTTTTCCAATGCATCACCGCTCGCATCAACGATTCCGTTGAATTCCAGCCCTCTGTAAGGCATTCTGTAATAGTTGGCGCCAAATCTTAGATAAGGGTCAAACCATGAAGATTCTTTCAGTATATAATCGTTGGCAAAGCGGTACCGCAATCCCATTCCGATTAATACCATGTATTCGTTGTCAATCATCAGCCTTTTGTTGTCAATTTCCCCGATTGAGGCCTGCAAATCAACTGCAAATGAATGATTGAGTGTCCGGGCAACCGAAATTTGTGACAAAGGCGGAACGAATGACCAGTTGTCTCCGTCAAATAAGCCCTGGCCCAAGCCTCTTACGCTTGGATGGTTGACCGCGTGTACGCCACCGCTGATGTACCATTTCTTCAGCATGTTCTGAGAATAGGATTCAGCAGATATAAGCAATAATATCGTTGTTAATAAGATAGAAAGTTTTTTCATAAATGAATTTTGAAAATTATGAACGTACTAATATATAAACATTTTTACTTATTAAGGAAATTTAACCTCAATAAAATAATTTTTTTACAAAAAAGAGGCTGATACCTTCTCAGCTTTCTTGCTTTCTGAATAATCATAGAACCCCTCTCCTGACTTTATTCCGAGCTTTCCGGCTCTGACCATATTGACCAGAAGCGGGCATGGAGCATATTTCGGGTTTTTAAATCCGTCATACATTACATTGAGGATGGAATGGCAAACATCCAGCCCGATGAAATCTGCCAGTTGCAGCGGCCCCATCGGATGTGCCATGCCCAGCTTCATGACCGTATCAATTTCCTGTACACCGGCCACACCATTATACAGTGTTTCGATGGATTCATTGATCATAGGCATTAAAATGCGGTTTGCGACAAATCCGGGATAATCGTTTACTTCGACCGGGATTTTATGGAGCGTTTCAGACAAATCCATAATGGCCCTGGTTACTTCATCCGAAGTGTTATAGCCCCTGATGATTTCTACCAGTTTCATAATGGGTACCGGATTCATGAAATGCATTCCGATTACTTTATCGGTACGGTTTGTCACCGCCGCAATCCGCGTAATGGAAATGGAAGATGTATTGGTTGCCAGGATTGTCTTCGGATCGGTAACTTCGTCTAATTGTTTAAATATTTTGAGTTTCAATTCCACATTTTCAGTGGCAGCTTCCACCACGAGGTCAACATTTTTCACGCCTTCTTCCATTTGGGTAAAAGTGGTGATGTTGCCCAAAGTCATAGATTTTTCATCTTCTGAAAGATGGCCTTTGGCAATCATCCTTTCCAGATTGCCGGAAATAGTGGCAAGCCCCTTTTCCAGCGATTTTTCTGAAATGTCAATCAGGTTTACTTTGAATCCGTTTTGGGCAAATGTGTGGGCAATTCCGTTGCCCATGGTTCCCGCACCGATTACTGCTATATTTTTCATTTGTTTTATTAATTATTTATTAAATGCATCTATGATTTGGTAAGCCACTTTCAAAGCGTTTGTCCCGTCTTGTAAACTGACCAGAGGTTCGGTATTATTTGTAATCGCGTCCACGAAACTTTCCAGTTCATCCAGAATCGCGTTGTTGGGTTTTACATCAGGATTGTCAAAATAGATTTGTTTTTTCATGCCTTCGGCATTTTGCAGGATCATGTCCCATTCACCCGCCGTTTCAGGCGCATCTTTCATTTTGACGACCTCACAGGTTTTTTCCAGGTAATCCACGGAAATGTAAGCATCTTTCTGAAAGAACCTCGACTTCCGCATATTTTTCAGTGAAATCCGACTTGAGGTGATGTTGGCAACGCAGCCGTTTTCAAATTCAATCCGGGCGTTGGCAATGTCGGGAGAATCACTTATGACCGCTACGCCGCTGGCGTGGATTTCTTTTACTTCGGAATTCACTACGCTCAAAATCGCGTCAATATCATGGATCATTAAGTCCAGCACAACCGGGACATCAGTCCCCCGCGGATTGAATTCTGCCAGCCTGTGAGTCTCTATGAACATGGGATTTTCAATTTTTCCGCTTACTGCTTTAAATGCCGGATTGAATCTTTCCACGTGGCCAACCTGTCCTTTGACATTGTACTTTCTGGACAGTTCAATAATTTCTTCGGCTTCTTCAACGGAATTGGCAATCGGCTTTTCCAAAAAAATATGCTTTCCGGCCATGATTGCCAGTTTAGCGCATTCATAATGGGAAAGGGTAGGCGTTACAATATCCACAATATCCACCTGCCGAATCAGCTCATGAATAGATGAAAAAGATTTGAATCCGAATTCCTGTTCGATTTTTTTTGCATTTTCTTCATTGGGGTCATAAAAGCCCGCCAGTTCCAGTTTTTCGGATTGATTGGCGAGTTTTAAATGGATTTTTCCTAAATGCCCGGCGCCTAAAATGCCAATTTTCAACATGTGTTAAAATTTGGGCTTAAAAATAAAGAGAATACCTATAAAATTCCCCAATTTTGTGAAAAAATATGTGGCGTGATAGATGATTTTAAGCATAAAGGCAAAAGGGAGCAGTTAATCAGGGCGTTGAGGGAAAAGGGGGTTGAAAATGAATTGGTGCTTGAAGCAATGAACAAGGTTCCGAGGCATTTGTTTATGAACAGCGCTTTTGAGGAATTTGCCTATCAGGACAAAGCCTTCCCGATTGCGGCCGGGCAGACGATTTCCCATCCGTTTACGGTGGCCAAACAATCATCATTATTAAATGTATGCAAGGGAGATAAGGTTCTGGAAATCGGGACGGGAAGTGGTTATCAGACAGCTGTCCTGGTTTCGATGGGCGCAGAGGTTTATACCATTGAAAGACAAAAGGAATTATTTGATTTTTCCCAGTTGATTTTTAAGAAAATCAGGATAAAGCCTAAGTATGCAACATTTGGCGACGGTTACCAGGGGATGCCGGCTTTTGCTCCTTTTGACAGGATTATTGTTACGGCCGGCTCTCCCACGATTCCGAAAACACTTTTAAAACAATTAAAAATAGGGGGAATTATGGTGATTCCTATTGGGAAAGCGCAACAAATGATGACGGCTTTTCTCAGGATCAATGAAAAGGATTTTGAAAAAATGGAATTCGGCGATTGCCAGTTTGTCCCTATGCTGGAAAAAAAAGAAAAATAAGCTGAAAGATTTTAATGCTTTAAATTAATACAATAAAACTTTAAACAGTCTTTTTATAGAATGAAAAAAGCCGCTCAATTCTGAGCGGCTTTTTTATTAAATATTTGAATATGAAATTATTGTTTCACAATTTCAATTCTTCTGTTCTGAGCTCTACCATCAGCAGTTTTGTTATCAAACTTCGGCTGGCTTTCACCGTAACCTACAGCTTTCAATCTGCTTCCGGAAACACCTTTAGCTACTAAGTAATCAAGAACTGCCTGAGCACGTTTTTGAGAAAGCGTCAGGTTGTTGGCGTCAGTTCCCACGTCATCAGTATGGCCTTGGATTTCATAGTTTCCTTCAGTAGCGTTCAGATACTGAGCAATTACATCCAGACTTTGTTTAGAAGCTTCAACCAAAACATCTTTACCTGTCTGGAAGTAAATCATTTTAGCTAAATCAGCGATCTGAACGTTTGCACAGTCACCTGTTACTTCAATTGCAGCAGGCTGGAAGTTAGCGTCAGCAAATTTCAACTCAACACGTCTGTTTCTTGCGCGTCCTTCATCTGTTTCATTGGTAGTGATTGGCAATGATTCACCGAATCCTACAGATTTAAGGATTGAAGCAGGAACTCCTTTGCTTGCTAAATAAGTTTCAACAGAGGCGGCACGTCTTTTTGAAAGATCCATATTGTATTTATCGCTACCTTTTGAATCGGTATGACCTTCTACTAACCAACGAGCATTTTTGATTTTGTCTGAAGTCAGGATTGGAGCAATTTGATCCAATGTAGCCATAGACTGAGCAGTCAATTGATCAGAGTTGTACTCGAACAATACGTTTTTCAATGCATCTTTGATTGCCTGGATATCTGTACAGTTATCTACGATTTCAGGACATCCGTTATTAGCAACAGTTCCGAATTCGTTAGGACACTGGTCTTTGCTGTCACAAACACCGTCACCGTCAGAGTCAGGGCATCCGTTACATCCAGCGATAGAAGAAGCTACACCAGGAGTATCAGGACAATCATCATCTACGTCAAGGATACCGTCACCATCTCTGTCTAAGATAGGACAACCGTTGTTTTCAATCGGCCCTGCTTCGTCCGGACAAGCATCATTGTTGTCACAGATACCGTCACCGTCTGTGTCAGGACATCCGTTGCAACCTTCCATAGTAGATGGAACACCGGGAGTATCAGGACAGTCATCTACATCATCATTGATTCCGTCACCATCACGGTCTTTGTTACCGAAACGGAACGTTACACCAATTGTATGTTGGAAAAAGTCAAAATAATCTGATTTAGATTCCGGAATCCAGTTATAGTCTGAAGCAATGTTCAAACCGAAGTTTTTGGTAAACCAAAGGTTGATACCCAGTCCTCCGGAAACACCTAAATGGTCTTTTCCTAACTCCGGCTGGCCGTATAATTGGTCAACAATTATAGCATTTCCTTCTGCATCCGTCGCAGCATGGCCACCGTCATTTTCATAAACGGCATAACCTTCCGGCAAATTTCCATCGGCATCAGCTATGCTTGTGAAATCATAACGGTTGTAATTTACACCTAAGCGGATGTATGGGTCAAACCATGAGTTCTCTCCCAGAATATATCCGTTAGCTAATTTATAACGGAAACCTAAACCTGCATTGATGAAGAATTCATCTGAAATGCGCAACCTGTCGTTGTCAATTTCACCAACAGAAGCAGTTAAATCAATATCAAAAGAATTGTTTAAATTTCTGATGATTGACAATTTAGACAACGGTGGAACAATGCTGTAGTTGTTGTAATTGAAAAACTCATTTCCAACTGCACGAACTGACGTATAGTCAACAGCATGCGCGCCTACCGTAACAGCCCAAGGGTCTCTTTTGTTTTGGGCATTTAAAACAGTACTGCTTAGAAACAGCACCATTAGAGCGGTTAATAATAGATTAAACTTTTTCATTATCAAATATTTAGTGTTTTACTTTGTTTAATTTGAACACAATCTAACGGCAAATTTAAGAATTCTTTATGATTCTTTCCAAATCTCTTTTCAAATCTTTTCCTTTTATCGTTTCCCGTTTGTCATATAATCGTTTCCCTTTTGCCAGGTAAATTTTAACTTTTGCTAGCCCTTTTTCACTGATATACAGATTGGTAGCTATAATTGTGAGCCCGGTTTCCTTTGTCTTTCTGAGGAGTTTTTTCAGCTCATTTTTTTTTAATAATAATTTTCTGTCACGCCTTGTTTTGTGATTAAAATGCGTCCCCCAGTCGTATTCGTCTATAAACATATTGATGATATAAAGCTCGTCGTCCTTGAACTGGCAGAAACTTTCCGTAATGCTCGCCTTGCCCATCCGGATTGATTTTATTTCCGTACCGAACAATTGTATGCCGGCATCATAACCGTCCAGCAATTCATATTCGAACCGTGCTTTTTTATTCTTTATGTTTATTTCTCCCTGCACTTAAATCAATTAAATCTTCGTAACTTTGCAACCGAATTTTCAAAAATAATTCCAAAAAATGTTAACAGTATCAAATCTTTCGTTGCAATTCGGAAAACGGGTATTATTCGACGAAGTTAATATAAAATTTACAAACGGCAACTGCTATGGTATAATTGGCGCGAACGGCGCCGGAAAATCTACTTTTCTGAAGATTTTATCGGGAGAAATCGACCCGACTTCCGGACAGGTTTCGCTTGAAAAAGGAAAGAGAATGTCCGTTCTGGAACAGAGCCACTTTAAATATGACGATTATACCGTTTTGGACACCGTCCTGAGAGGAAACCAGGTTCTTTATAATATTAAGGAAGAAATGGATGCGCTTTATGCGAAACCCGATTTCTCTGAAGAAGATGGAATCAAAGCGGGAGAATTAGGTGTTCATTATGAAGAAATGGGTGGTTGGAATGCGGAATCCGACGCATCAACTTTGTTATCCAACGTAGGAATCGAACCTGATTTGCATTACACTTTAATGGGCGACCTGGACAACAAGGCCAAAGTCCGGATTTTGCTGGCGCAGGCTTTATTCGGAAATCCCGATGTGCTGATTCTTGATGAGCCTACCAACGAGCTGGACGTTTACACCATTTCCTGGCTGGAAGATTTCCTGGCCGATTATGAAAATACCGTAATTGTCGTCTCGCACGACCGTCACTTTTTGGACGCTGTTTGTACGCATATTGCCGACCTGGATTTCGGGAAAATGAATATGTATTCGGGGAATTATACTTTCTGGTATCAGTCTTCCCAGTTAGCGGCCAAACAGCGTGCGCAGCAAAACAAAAAAGCCGAAGAAAAGAAAAAAGAATTACAGGAATTCATCATGCGGTTCAGCTCCAATGTTGCCAAAGCCAAACAGGCAACGGCGCGTAAAAAAATGCTGGAAAAGCTGAACATTGAAGACATCAAACCTTCTTCACGTCGTTATCCGGCTATCATTTGGGAGCAGTCGCGCGAAGCGGGCGATCAGATACTGGAAATCAAAGATTTATCGACTTCGGTTGATGGCGAAACCTTATTTAAAAATGTCAACCTGAACCTGAAAAAAGGTGATAAAATTGGTGTATTTTCCAAAAATTCAAAAGCCGTTACACAGTTCTTCGAAATTATTTCGGGAAATGCAAAACCGGATTCGGGCGAATACAACTGGGGAATTACCACGACGCAGGCTTATCTGCCGTTGGATAATACCGAATTTTTCAAAGAAGACATCAATCTGGTGGACTGGTTACGCCAATATACAGAATCCGATGAAGAGCGTCATGAGGAATATATGCGCGGATTCTTGGGGAAAATGTTGTTCTCGGGCGAGGAAGCTTTGAAAAAATCATCGGTGCTTTCCGGTGGGGAAAAAATGCGTTGTATGTTTTCGCGAATGATGCTTTTGCGCGCCAATGTTTTATTGTTTGACGAACCGACCGGTCACCTGGATTTGGAATCGATTACCGCGTTGAACAATTCCTTGCAGAATTTCAAAGGAACCATCCTCATGGCTTCACATGACCATGAACTGATACAAACCGTCTGTAACCGAATCATCGAATTAACACCGAAAGGCATCATCGACCGTTATATGACTTACGATGAATTTCTGGAAGACAAAAAGGTGAAAGAACTGAAAGCGGAGATGTATGCTTAGCAATTTGGAAATTTGAAAATGAGATAATTTGAAAATTAAAAGGCGCGGTTTGCGTCTTTTTTATTCGGTCGCTGAGCATTTGAGATTAAGAAGCATAGCTTCGTGTAATGTCCCCAAAATCCGTTTCTTGTTTAAACTTTGGCAAAGTTTTATGCGTTACGTTGATAACTTTGCCAAAGTTCTCCGAAATGGCCGTACCGAATCGACTCCATAAAAAGAAGCAACTTACAGAAATTTTACCATCGGGCTGTGGTTATTGGTGATGTAAGTAATCAAGAAAGTATTTTGCTTCTTTTCAAAGAAAATGTACCAGGTTGTCTTTTCGTTGGATTTATAAAAAATGTACTTTGACCCCAGTTTTCGCAACATAAAAGGTGTAGGGCGATGAGGAAAAGTTGAAATATTTTCCTCTATAAAATCAATAATTTTGTCTTTGTATCGGATTGCAGCATCGAGAAAACCGAAATAATCATTTAAATAAAGAATATAAACCAATTCGTTGATAAATTCCTCAACTTCTGGTTTGTAGTATATTTTTACTTCGTCCAATCTAGCTTTTTCAGAAATTCGGTAGTGCGTTGTTTTAATTCACCGGCCGTTATAGCAGTTTGAATTTCTTTCTCAAAATCAAAAGGTTCTTCCTGGCTGAAACGTTCCAGTTGCTCCAGAATCTTTGGATCATTCACGGAGTCAATCCATTGGATCAGTTTCTTTTTCTGCGCGGTTAAATTCATTTCAATTGAAAAATTGCCCAACCAAATTTACATAAATTATTTCACTTTCCTCACCACCGGCAAAATCTCATTTTTTTCGAGTGCAAACCGTTTGATTTCTTCGTCAGAAAGTTTTTCTGATAAATTCACTTTTTCCACTTCAAATCCGGTTTTGGCAAGCGTGTCGTAATAATCCGTTCCGTAAACGCGTACATGGTCATACTGCCCGAATTTTTCAATCCGTTCTTTTTTATCCGTAATCGTCGGGTCTTCAAAAGTTTTTTCCAGCTGATAACGGATCGGAACCTGAAAAATTCCCCATCCGCCGTGTTTCATCACCCGGTATAATTCCGAAAGCGCTTTTTTATCGTCGTCCACATGCTCCAAAACATGGTTACAGAAAATCACATCAAATGAATTGTCCCCAAACGGCAAATTCTGAATATCGGCTTTTACATCGGCAATCGGCGAATCCAAATCAGAAGTCGTATAATACAGGTTTTTCATCTTTCGGAATCGTTTGTAAAAAGACTGTTCCGGCGCTATATGCAATACTTTTAATTTCGCGGTAAAAAAATCGGTTTCATTTTGAAGATAAAGCCACATCAGCCGATGGCGTTCCAGTGAAAACGTTCCGGGCGAAAGCACATTTTGCCGTTGTTTTTCATAACCGTAAGGCAAAAAACTTTTATAATTTTTCCCGTCAATCGGGTCGGTGAAATTATTGCCGCGATACATCCAAACCAAAACCGGCCTTGCCCAGATACTCATTCTGATGAGCCATGGGCGCGGAACGATGTTGATGAAGATTTTAAAAAGTTTTTTCAAGTTAGTTTCTTTTTTGTAAATGGATGAATCCATTTGTTTTTTCATCTTGTTTTTTAGCCCACGATTTAAATCGTGGGCTAAAAATATACGACCAGAAATAACCGTTTTAATGGTTTATAATTCAAGTTGTTTTTTGCGAAGCAAAAACCGCTCATCACTATTCACCAATTACTAATCACTTTGATTATTTTCGGAATAAATATAACCATACAGGTTATAAATGCACCGGTAGAAATAATAAAAGTCGCGCCGGCCGAAATGTCCTTTACGCGTTTGATCTGTTCGTCATGTTCTTTGGTCACGCGGTCGGATAGCTTTTCTATAGCGGTGTTCAGGTATTCAGACATCCCGATGCCAAACATCCAGACCATGACAAACAAAAATTCGGTTTTGGAAATTTCCAGCCAGTAACCGGTTAAAAAAGTTATAACCAGAATGCCTAACCAGACCTGAACGTTTCGTTCGGTTCGCAGCGCATAAAAAATTCCATTCAGCGCGAAGCGTACGGAGCTTAAAAAACGGAACATTTAAACAAAAGTTTTGTATAAAAACGGTTCCTCCTCATCACTTTCAATTCCCAGCGCTTCATATACATATTTAAATGTGGAAAGCAGGGTGGGCCTTCCGTCAATGATGGCGGCATCATGTTCAAAATGCGCAGAAGGCCGGTTGTCACGGGTAGTTACCGTCCAGCCGTCTTTGTGGAAACGGACTTTGTCGGTCCCCAGATTGATCATCGGTTCAATGGCCAGCGTAATTCCTTCTTTCAGCACTTTTCCGGTTCCCCTTTTTCCGTAGTTGGGAACCTGTGGGTCTTCATGCATGACCCGCCCCACGCCATGCCCGACCAGTTCTTTCACAACGCCGTAACCTTCCTTTTCACAATAAGCCTGAATGGCGTGGCTGATGTCGCCCACGCGGTTTCCGGGCAACATCTGTGCAATTCCCACATAAAGCGATTCTTTGGTAATCCGGAGTAATTTTTTGATTTCGTCAGAAACTTCACCTACTTCAAAGGTGTAAGCATGGTCGCCTACGAATCCGTTCATGAAAACACCGCAATCTACCGAAAGGATATCGCCATCCTGGAGTTCATCATTATTCGGAAAGCCGTGTACCACCTGTTCATTGGGTGAAATACAAAGTGAATAAGGAAATCCGCCGTAGCCCAGAAAAGCCGGTTCACCGCCGTGGTCTTTGATAAAATCATGCGCCATTTTATCCAGGCGAATTGTTTTGATACCGGGTTTTATCTCTTTTGCCAGCATTCCCAGGGTTTTGGAAACCAATTGGGCGCTTTGGCGCATTAATTCTAATTCTTCCTTGTTTTTTAAATGAATCATATTCCGAATAATCCTCGTTTCTTTTTCTTTTTTTCCTTTCCGTGTTCACCCAGTGAAAATTCTATTCCCTTTCTGATGATTTCCAGGGTTTCGCCCCAGCCGGGGAATCCGCCCAGGTTCCGGTCATCTATAAAATAATCGGCATGGATTTTCCTGCTTTGGTTTTCGGAATCAAATATTTCTCCTTCAAAGCTCGAATTCACCGCATAAAAAACCACACCGTTTTTCTTGCAGAATTCAATAGCTTCTTCCAGCGGTTTGCCATGGCGGTAAGTCCACAGAATCAGCCGGTGGCCGTCAGAAAGAAGTTCTTTCATGGTCTCAAATGCAAAGAGCATCGGCTTGCCTATTTTAGGGTAGGCATCTTCTACAATGGTTCCGTCAAAATCTACTGCAAGGAGATAGCTTTTCATTAAATGAAATTTAATTCCGGCAAAATTAAGAATTAATTTGTTAGCAGGATTTCCCCCGTCATTTCTTTTGGAACCGGGATGTCCATTAATTTTAAAATTGTGGGAGCAATGTCTCCGAGCTTACCGCTTTTTATTTTATATTGATTTTCTTTCTGAACCAGGATTACCGGAACCAGGTTGGTGCTGTGCTGCGTATTGGGCGAACCGTCCGGGTTAACCATCACATCTGCGTTTCCGTGGTCGGCTAAAATGATAACGGAATAATCATTTTCCAGCGCGGTTTTCACAATGGATTCCGTACACTGGTCAACTGTTTCCGCTGCTTTTACAGCTGCCTGGAATACACCGGTATGGCCGACCATATCGGTATTGGCAAAATTTAGGCAGATGAAATCCGCCGATTGATTCTTGATTTCCGGGATGATGTTTTTGGTGATTTCATAAGCCGACATTTCCGGCTTCAGGTCATAGGTCGGGACTTCTCTCGGCGAAGGGCACAGGATTCTTTTTTCACCGGTGAATTTTTTTTCACGTCCGCCCGAAAAGAAAAAAGTGACATGCGGATATTTTTCCGTTTCCGCAATCCTGATCTGGGTTTTACCATGTTTTTCCAGGACTGCGCCCAACGTGTCGGGAATTTCATTTTCATCATAAACCACCTGGACACCTTTGAAGGTCTTATCGTAATTGGTTAGCGTAATGTAACGGAGCGAAAGCTTTTTCATTCCGAATTCAGGGAAATCGTTTTGGGTCAGGACCTCAGTGATTTCACGTCCACGGTCTGTACGGAAATTAAAATTAATCACAACATCGCCCTCTTCGATCAACCCTTTTTTGTCGAGCAGGATCGGTTTTATAAATTCATCGGTTATTTCGCCGTCATAATATTCTTCAATCGTTTTTACAGGATCATCCGAAACTTTTCCTTTTCCGTTTATCAGGAGGTCATAAGCTTCTTTAATGCGTTCCCAGCGTTTATCGCGGTCCATGGCATAAAAACGGCCGATGATGGTGGCAAGTTTACCGGTGGTATGGCGCATGTGTTCCTGTAAATCCTGAATAAACCCTTTTCCGCTGTGAGGGTCGCAGTCGCGCCCGTCGGTAAATGCGTGGACGTAAACATTGTTTTTTAACCCGTATTCGGCAGCGGCTTCCAGCAATGCGTATAAATGATTGATATGCGAATGGACACCGCCGTTGGAAGTCAATCCGATGAAATGGACTTTTTTGTTATTGTCCCGCGCAAACTGAAACTGGGAATCCAGCACATTTTCTTTGAGGAAGGATTTGTTTTGTACGGCAAGATTAATTCTTACTAAATTCTGATAAACGACTCTTCCGGCGCCAAGGTTCATGTGTCCGACCTCGGAGTTTCCCATTTGCCCTTCCGGCAGCCCGACGTCAAGCCCGTAGGTGATAAGTGTTGCATTCGGGTATTTTTTATAACAGGAATCTATAAAAGGTGTATCTGCTTTTGCAATGGCTGAAATATCCGGATCGGGGTTAATCCCCCATCCGTCCAGGATCATCAGCATGGTTTTCTTGCTCATATATTTTTAATTTGAAGATTTGAAGATGTGCAAATTTGAAAATTCACTATTTATATTATTGTCAGAGATTAAGTATATTTTTTTGTAGCTCTTGATTCATAAATCTTTCAATCCTTTTGTTTCGTGATTTTATGAATTCTGTTACTCTTTTTTTATAAATCAAATATTCGCTAATATCCGAAAATGTTGGTTTTGCATTAAAGTCATTAAATGGCAAATAAAAACATACTTTTTGGTTTTCGTCAATGAGATCATTAAGCAAGAAAAAGTTAATATATCCTGCAAAATTTCCAAATAATTCAAAGAAATTTTTATATCTCAAAAGTGTATCGTAAAGCGGGCTATCCTGCCCCATATAAAATAGTCGAATACATTCTAATGTCAAATCAAATCTGTCATCAATAAAACTATTGACTCCGCGTGCTTGATTTATAGTATGTTTTCCGTCAATCTTTTTGTTTGGAAAAATCGTAAAAGAACCAATTGTTGAACCCGTTTCAAACAATTCGTTTACCTCATCTTGAATTTGTTGAATTAGCCATTCTTTTTTTTTGTGATGTCGATAAGAATGCGTTATTGCATCGCTTCCTAAATAAAATTCTCCAATTTTAGATTTATGATACAAATAAGCCCCACTTTTTTTATTTGTTAGTTCAAACCTTTCCCCATTAGGCAATGGCTTACTCCATAATATCTTATGATACAATCGAAGGGTTGGACTCGTAATATCTGGATCTCCACCTCTGGCGTCAGAATGGACATTAAATTTTGTACTAATTTCCATTTTCAAATCCTCAAATCTTCAAATTAATTTGCTATATCATTTATAAATTTAATCCGCATCAGGCGTAATTCTTCTTCTTCATAATCATCGCCGAATTCTTTCAGCAGAGATGACATGGAGTCATTTTCAGATTCCATCAGGAATTCATGGATTTCCTCTTGCTGTTCTTCATCCAGGATTTCATTGATATAATAGGAAATATCTAATTTAGTTCCCTGATAAACAATGCTTTCCATTTCTGAAAGAAGGTTTTCCATAGAAAGGTTTTTGGCTCCGGCCATGTCTTCCAGGTTGAGTTTGCGGTCAACGCTTTGTATGATGAAAACTTTGTAGCTTGATTTATCGGCAACGCCTTTCACGATCATTTCATCCGGCCGGATGATTTCATTTTCTTCGACATATTTTGCAATAAAATCTATAAACGGTTTCCCGAATTTGTTAGCTTTTCCTTCACCGACCCCAAAAACGTTGGTCAATTCCTTAATAGTAGTGGGGTATTGCATGGTCATATCATCCAGGCTCGGATCCTGAAAAACCGCGAATGGTGGAATTCCGTGTTGTTTAGCAATTTTTTTTCTTAGATCTTTCAGGTGTTTCAGAAGTGTATCGTCAAATGCTGCCGGCGCCTGTTGAGGCGGTTCAGAAGAACCTTCGGTAAGTAGTTTTTTGAAATCGGTGTCTTCAGCAATCAGGAATTCTTCAGGATTCTGAATAAATTCTTTTCCCTTATCGCTTAATTTTAAGATACCGTAGGTTTCAATTTCCTTGATAAGAAAATCCCTTACGATTAACTGTCTCAGGATGCTTTTCCAATAGTAATCTTCCCGGTCTTTCCCTTTTCCGAAAAAGTTTTCCAGCTGTATATTGTAAGACTTGGTGATGGAACTTTCTTTGCTGACCAACACATTTACAACATCATTTAACCGCAGCCTTTGGTTTGTTTTCTGGATAATTTCCAGGGCGAGTTGCGCATCATCCTGCGCATCGGTCATTTTTTTAGGGTTGCGCATATTGTCGTCCATTTTTGCGCCCAATCCGTTTATTTCGTCAAATTCTTCTCCAAAATAATGAAGCAGGAATTTCCTTCTCGACATGGATGTTTCGGCATAAGCCACTACTTCGCCGAGCAGTTGCAGACCAACTTCGCGCTCGGCCACCTGTTTCCCCGCCAGGAATTTTTCGAGTTTTTCAATGTCTTTGTAATCATAAAAAGCGAGACAATGGCCTTCTCCGCCGTCGCGCCCACCGCGGCCGGTTTCCTGGTAATAGCTTTCCAAACTTTTGGGCATATCGTAATGGATAACAAACCTGACATCAGGTTTGTCAATCCCCATCCCGAATGCAATGGTGGCCACCACAAGGTCAACTTCTTCCATCAGGAACATATCCTGGTGTTTGGTCCTCGTTTTGGTGTCCAGCCCGGCGTGGTAAGGGATTGCTTTGATTCCGTTTACCTGAAGCAACTGGGCAAAATCCTCCACTCTTTTACGGCTCAGGCAATAAACAACGCCCGATTTCCCGGCGTGCTGATGAATGAATTTTACGATTTCCTTGTCCTGATTGATTTTCGGACGGACTTCATAAAATAAATTCGGGCGGTTAAAAGACGCTTTGTAAACTTTTGCATTCTGCATGCCCAGGGTTTTCTGAATGTCTTCCTGGACTTTTGGCGTTGCCGTCGCGGTCAGCGCAATGACGGGTGCGTCGCCTATCTTATTGATGATGTGTTTCAGGTTGCGGTATTCCGGGCGGAAGTCATGCCCCCATTCAGAGATACAATGCGCTTCGTCTATGGCAAAAAATGATATTTTTACGGTTTTGAAGAAATCGGTATATTCTTCTTTTGTAAGCGATTCCGGTGCGACATACAGCATTTTGGTAGTTCCGTTGCGTATGTCGTCCATCACTTTTTTTGTTTCGGTTTTATTGAGCGATGAATTCAATACATGCGCCACCCCGTCGTCGGACGAAATTCCTCTAACGGCATCTACCTGGTTTTTCATCAGGGCGATTAACGGCGAAACAATAATCGCTACTCCTTCCGAAATTAACGCAGGCAATTGGTAGCAGAGTGATTTTCCTCCGCCGGTTGGCATTAGTACAAATACATCTTCCTTATTGAGAAGGCTGTTTATAATTTCTTCCTGTTGGCCTTTGAATTGGTCAAAACCGAAGTATTTTTTTAAATATAAAGATAATTCGCTCGGGGTACTCATCTTTTTAAAAAGACTTAATTTAATTTTTTCTACTTTTCAAAGTTCCTATATTTGGGCATTCAATCAGAGAATTGAACATCAGGGAACTGTCGAAAGACATAAAAATACAACAAATATTTATATAGGCAAAACTTTTGGATTTGAAAAACCAAGATATCATCGGAATAGCCCGATCTGTTTTCCAGGACGAAGTTAAAGAACTTTTGGAAATTGCCGGTAATTTAGGAGATGAATTTGCTCAGGCGGTTAAAATTCTAAATGAAAGAAAAGGGAAAGTGGTCGTTGTGGGGATCGGGAAAAGTGCACATATCGGCCATAAAATTGTGGCGACATTCAATTCGACGGGAACCCGAAGCCAGTTCCTTCACGCGGCGGAAGCCATTCATGGAGATTTAGGCTTATTGGACACAAAAGATGTTGTGATTTGCATTTCCAAGAGTGGGAACAGCCAGGAAATAAAAGATTTAGCCCCGATCCTGAAGAAAAATTCATCTGCTTTGATTGCAATTACCGGAAATACGGCATCAGACCTGGCCAAGCATGCCGATGTTGTTTTGGATGTAACGGTTTCCAAAGAAGCATGCCCGAACAACCTTGCGCCAACTTCAAGCACGACCGCACAATTGGTGATGGGCGATGCGCTTGCTGTCGCGCTAATGAAACTGAACAATTTTACAGGTGAAGATTTTGCGAAATTCCATCCGGGCGGCGCGTTGGGGAAAAGATTGCTCTGGAGCGTGGAAGATGTGATGGACACTTACCAAAGGCCATTTGTAAGGCCCGATTCTTCTGTTTATGAAGTGATTGATTCATTGACGTCGGGCAGAAACGGTATCACGGTTGTTTTGGAAAATCAGAAAATTTTGGGTGTAATCACCGATGGCGATTTAAGGAGGATGCTTCAGAAACATAAAAATTACCAGGATCTGACGGCGGCAGAAATGCTTACTTCGAACCCGAAAATGATTTACAAAGATGAAAAAGCGGTAGACGCATTTCATAAATTGAGAGACTTCAACATAGGCCAGCTTGTCGTCATTGACCGCGAGGAAAAATATTTCGGCATCCTGGATTTACATGCATTGATCAAACACGGAATTGAGGCGTAATGGAAAATAATCAGGAAAGAGAAATGTCGTTCTTGGGGCATATTTTTGAATTACGGGGACATCTGATCCGCTCAATTATAGCTATTTTGGCTGGCGCGGTCATCTGTGCTGTTTTTTGGGGTTATATCAACAACAACTTCATTATGGCTCCGCTTCATTCAGATTTTTTTACTTATGAATTATTAAATTCATTGGCGGCCAAACTGGGCATGGATCCGGTGTATGCCGGAAATTTTGATTATTCGAAAGAATTAAAGAACCTGGTTCCGTCGGGACAAATTACTTCACAGATATATGCCGTCCTCATCTGTGGGCTGATTTTGGCTGTTCCTTATGTCGTCTGGGAAATCTGGAAATTCATCAGGCCGGGGCTGAAAGAAACTGAGCGGAAATACGCAAACGGAATCGTTTTTTCCATCACCTTTTTCTTTTTGGTCGGTGTATTGTTCAGCTACTTTTTCATGCTTCCGTTTTCCGTACAGTTCTTATTTTCCTATAATCCGTTCGGGATTTCCAATGAATGGACACTGGGAAGCTATACTTCGCTTTTCGTTCAAACCCTGCTGGGAATGGGGCTTGTCTTTTTATTTCCGGTATTTGCCTATTTTCTGGCAAAAGTGGGAATTTTAACGCCACATTTCCTGAAAACCTACCGTAAGCATGCCTTGGTAGTAATCCTTGTCGTCGCGGCCATTATTACACCTTCAGATGTGATGAGCATGATGATTGCCGCCATTCCGCTCGTTATTTTATATGAAGTAAGTATATTGATTACCCGGTATGTTTTTAACAAACAAATTCAGCAGGAAAAACGCGGCTTAATGAAAAAATGATAAAAATCTTGTGCATGCCGTATAGGCATAAGAGGTTATTTTCGTTAAATTTACGGACTTTAAAAAATCATAATTAATTTATACAAATGAAAATATTAGTATGTATCAGTAGTGTTCCCGATACTACTGCGAAAATAAATTTTACCGCTGACGGAAAAGAATTCGACAAAAACGGTGTCCAGTTTGTGATCAACCCACATGACGAATTCAGCCTTACAAGAGCCGTTCAGTTACAGGAAACCCAAGGAGCAACCGTTACCGTTGTTACAGTGGGCGACGCTTCGGTAGAACCCGTAATGAGGAAAGCACTGGCGATTGGCGCAAACGATGCCGTCCGTGTAAATGCTGATGCAAGGGACGGATTTTTTGTAGCGGTACAAATAGCAAAAATAGCAAAAGAAGGAGGTTACGATTTAATTCTGACCGGACGCGAATCCATTGACTACAACGGTGGTGAAGTTCCCGGGTTTGTAGCCGGAATCCTGGATTATGCTTTTGTAAACGGTTGTGTCGGATTGAATGTAAACGGAAGTTTGGTAGAAGCGGTTCGTGAAATTGACGGCGGAAAAGAAACCGTCTCGGCTCAGTTCCCGGTTGTAATTGCCGGACAGAAAGGATTGGTAGATGAAACAGAATTGAGAATTCCCAATATGCGCGGAATTATGGCAGCACGTACAAAACCGTTGAATATCGTAGAAGCAGAGCAAACTTTTTCCAAACTGAAAGTTGCGGGTTATGTAAAGCCACCGTCCAGAGGAAATGTTACCCTGATTGACAAAGACAATGTGGGCGAACTGGTAAGGTTGTTACACGAAGAAGCAAAAGTTATTTAATTAACCATTAAACAAAATTAAAATGGCAGTTTTAGTATATGCAGAATCCTACAACGGACATTATAAAAAAGCAGCATTCGAAGCAGTTTCTTATGCTAAATCAATTGCGAATAAGGCAGGCGATACGGTGACGGCGATAGCCATCAATGCGACGGAATCTTCCGATTCATTATATAAATATGGTGCAAACAAAGTTCTGAAGGTTTCAAACGATGCCTTGAAAAATTTCTCACCAAATGCTTATGCGAAAGTTTTAGCTGATTTGAAAGACGGTGATACAATTGTTTTGCCGGCGACCAATGATGCTTCTTCATTCGCTCCGCTCCTAGCCTTGAAAACCGATGCAACTTTGGTGACGAATTTAATGTCGGCGCCATCCGGTGTTTCTCCTTTTACAGCCGAAAGAAAAGCTTTCTCCGGGAAAGGAATTGAAACAGTTGAAGTAACAGACGGCGCAAAAGTTCTGACGGTTTTGCAAAATGCCTTCGGCTTGAAAGAAAATCCGGTGGCAGGAACGGAAGAAACAGCAAATGTTTCGGTGAGTGATGCTGATTCAAAAATAAAAGTAGGAAAAGTAGAACACGCTTCATCTGACAAAATCGACCTGAAAGAAGCGGAAATCGTGGTTTCTGCCGGTCGCGGTATGAAAGGCCCCGAAAACTGGGGAATGGTAGAAGACCTGGCCAAAGTTTTGGGCGCGGCAACTGCCTGCTCCAAGCCGGTTGCCGACATCGGGTGGCGGCCGCACAGCGAACACGTAGGCCAGACCGGGAAAGCAATTTCGCCGAAATTATATGTTGCCATCGGGATTTCAGGAGCGATTCAGCACCTGGCAGGCGTGAATTCATCCAAAACCATTGTGGTGATCAATTCCGATTCGGAGGCACCTTTCTTTAAAGCTGCCGATTACGGAATTGTGGGCGATGCTTTTGAAGTGGTTCCGAAACTGACGGAAGAATTGAAGAAGTTCAAAGGAATTTAAGGCTATATTGTATTACTGTATAATGTAGAAAGTACAATTTATAGATATCATCAAACCTCACAGATTTAAAAACCTGTGAGGTTTTTATTTTACTGATGGGAATTATGTAATCCAATATTTGAGCTTTACATTATACATTTTGAAATTTTTCCCAAAGAAAAAATTTCCCTAATTTGGAGTTTTTATTAGATTTACAGCCTGATGGAGAATTTGGTGAAACTAAATATAAAAGGCATTTCGTACAGCCAGACACAAACGGGTGCGTATGCGCTGATTTTAGAGGAAGAATTAGGGCAGAGGAAATTACCCATCATCATCGGAAGCTTTGAAGCGCAATCCATTGCTTTGGCTCTGGAAAAAGACATCAGAACGCCACGCCCGCTGACACATGATTTATTTGTGTCGATCGGGAGGGCTTTTTCTTTTTTTGTGAAAGGTGTATTCATCCATAAACTGGAAGACGGCGTTTTTTATTCGAATATTTTATTTGAAGACAAAGACGGGAATGAAGAGGAAATTGATTCCCGGACTTCAGACGCGATTGCGTTGGCCATTCGTTTTGATGCACCGATTTATGCTTTGGAAACCGTGATGGAAAAGGCCGGCATTCATTTAGAAGTCCAGGAAAAAGACGAAAAAAGCATTGCAAGCGCCATCCGTGAAATTGAACAGGAAGTAGCGCGGCAGGAAAAACGGTTTGATTTCTCTTCCAAAACCAAAGAAGAACTCCAAAAAGAAATGAAGGAAGCGGTGAAAAATGAGGACTACGAACTCGCAGCCCGTCTTCGGGACGAATTAGATAAAAGATAAACTTAACTACAGAAATATTATGTCGATAAAATTACGATTGACTATACTGAGCTTTTTTCAGTTGTTTGTTTGGGGTGCCTGGCTGATCACCATTGGTGTTTACTGGTTTCAGAATAAAGGATGGGGAGGCGCCGAATTTGGTGCTGTTTTTTCAACGCTGGGGATTGCATCAATTGTAATGCCGGCTTTGACGGGAATCATTGCTGACCGTTGGATCAATCTCGAACGGCTATATGGAATTATGCATATTTTATACGGATTGGTTTTGTTTTATCTGGCACAGGTCCAGGATCCGCACACATTTTTCTGGGTGATGCTCATTGCAATGTTTTTTTATATGCCGACCATTTCCCTTTCGAATTCAATTTCCTATACACTATTGAAAAAACATAATTATGATGTTGTAAAAGATTTCCCACCGATTCGTGTATGGGGGACAATCGGTTTTATTGTTGCCATGTGGATTACCAATTTAACCGGAAGCAAAGCCACCGAAGGTCAATTTTATATTGGTGGAGCTTTTGCCCTTTTGTTGGGGATTTATTCTTTTACGCTTCCTAAATGCCCGCCGCCGAAAGATATTTCAGCAAATTCAAGCTGGAAAGAAATGCTGGGGCTGGATGCGTTTAAATTATTTGCCAATTATAAGATGGCATTGTTCTTTGTCTTTTCTATGTTTTTGGGAGCAGCATTGCAGCTGACCAATATGTATGGAGATACTTTTCTTTCCGATTTTGAGAAAATTCCACAATATGCAGATTCTTTTATTGTCAAGTACTCAACGATTATCATGTCAATTTCCCAGATTTCGGAAACCTTATTCATCCTGGCGATTCCGTTCTTCCTGAAGAAATTCGGGATCAAAAAAGTAATGCTCATCAGCATGTTTGCCTGGGTGCTGAGATTTGGCTTATTTGCATACGGAGAGCCGGAAGGTTTAGGCCTCATCATGATCATTGTTTCCTGTATTGTATATGGAATGGCATTTGACTTTTTCAATATTTCGGGGTCATTGTTTGTGGAAACCACGACCAGTCCAAAAATCCGTTCTTCTGCCCAAGGCTTATTTATGATGATGACCAATGGGTTTGGCGCGATGCTCGGGAGCCTGGTGAGCGGATGGCTGATTCAGGAGTTTTATACAAGTGCTGCAGGAGATAAAATGTGGAAAGAGATTTGGCTGGTTTTTGCAGTTTATGCGCTGGTTGTAGCTGTTTTATTTGCCGTTATGTTTAAACACAAACATAATCCCAAAGAAATAAATGTAACGCATTGATGGTTCTGATTGAGACGGGAAAGAATCAATAAGAAATTAATTTTTGCTGCCACAGGAGTTTTAATTCTTGTGGCAGTTTTGATTTATTATTTTTATACCAGGGATCCTTCCGACAGAGAAAACATATATGTTACTTGTGCCTTTAAAGGGCTGACCGGTTTGGACTGCCCGGGTTGTGGCGGACAACGTTCGATTCATCATCTTTTGCATCTGGAAATCATTCAGGCACTTCGGTATAATGCTTTTTTTATCTTGCTAATTCCCTACCTTATTTTACTGTCTTATTATGAAATCCGGAGAATTTTTTGGGAAATCCCCAAACCGAAGAACTTTTTCACTTCCAATAAAATGTTATGGATTTTCCTGATTTCATTATTGGTATTCGGAATCATCCGGAATTTACCTTTTTATCCGTTCTCGTTGTTGGGAGCACTTGATTAAATTCGCTCAAATCTCACGAAAGAATAATCAAAACGGTGTTTTGCGTCTTTTTCAAAATCTTCTCTTACCGTTTCTTTCCAGATTTTCAAATCAATTTCAGGAAATTTTGTATCACCTTCGAATGAATGATGGACTTCTGTAACTTCCAGTGCATTGGCAAAACCCATGGCCTGTTCGTATATCTTCCCACCACCGATGATGAATATCTCCAAATCAATCTCCTTTCCTTTTTCAATGGCTTCTTCCAGTGAATTAACTATCACAATTCCTTCGGAATTCCAGCTTTTATTTCTCGTAATGACAATATTGGTGCGGTTTGGTAACGGTTTCCCGATGGACTCATAGGTTTTTCTTCCCATGATAACCGGATGGCCGGAAGTCAGTTTTTTGAAATGTTTCAAATCATTGGGCAGGTGCCAGATCAATTGGTTGTCACTCCCGATGATGTTATTTTCTGCCTTTGCAACTACAATGGTGATCATTGAATTATTTTATGCTTTCCAACGCTTCATTTAATACTTCCACCTGCTCTTCCAGGCTTTTGGAAGGTTTGGCCTGGTTGGCCTGTGTTTTCAACGAAATGGCTTGTTGAATGGTCGATTTCAAAACCATGATAGCCCCGGGATTTTCTTTTACATAATTATATACGTGCTTGTAAAGTGAAGCGGCTTTTTTGGTGGAATTCAAATCGTCTGAACCCATCAGCCAGGTAAATCCTTTTTCCAATTTTCCTCCCAGAACAGGATCCTGGTATTTGGTGAAAGTATAGAGCGCAACCGATTCCGCAACTACAGAAAGCTTTGAGGTGTCGTTTGTTTCAACCCATGAGGGGATTAATTCCGCAACCAGCTCCGGACTGTTTTGTAAAACTTCATCGTCAAGCTGCTTGAGTTCCGCAAATTTTGTCGGGTCAATTCTCATAATTCCCGAAGCCGCCGCTGCCTGTACGCTGAATGATTTGCTTTTCAAAGCATTCTGGAAAATCGAAATATCGGTTTCACTCATTTGATTCAGCGCGTACAAAGCAGAAGCCTGAACCAATGTTTTCGGGTCGGAGGAAGCCAGCTTTTTCAAGACAGACGAAGCTTTAGATTTCACTTTACTGTCGCTTAAATCAAGCTTTGAAATCGCGTATTTTCGGATTCCGTCATACGGATCATTCAAAGCGGAAATCAAAGTATTGAGCGCGGCATCATTGGTTGACTGTGCGTCGGCAAGCTTTTCAAGCGCCAGCACTCTTGTGGTGAATTCATCTTTTGCGACATTGTACTGAGCAATGAATGCTTCGGTCGGTTTATTGTCGGTCAGATCACACAAAATATCCTGATCGGCATTTGGGATTACAACATCCGGATTTTTAGAAGCGTCAAATTCAAACGAATTTTCTTTCTTCTTTGCAATCCAGACATTATGCCTTGCCGCTTTTCCATCGACCACTACATCAAATGCAAATGGGAATTCAAACAAATCAGGCTGTGTTTGTACGACAGTAACTTTTACTTTTTTTGTCGATGAATTATAATCATAGGCAACATTGATTTCCGGCTGGCCGTTTCCGAAATACCATTGGTCGAAAAACCAGTTCAAATCCCGGCCGCTCACGGCTTCCATAGCCAGTCTTAATTGTGTTGCTTCGGCGGTTCCATATTCATTATCATGCAGATATTTACTCAATCCGGCAAAGAAAGCTTCATCTCCCAGATAGCTTCGGAGCATGTGCAGAACGCCTTTTCCACCTTTGTTATAGGAAACGCCGTCGAACATATCTTCCTGTGAATCATAATGTACACGGACTAAATTTTTGTTGAAATTGGCGGGATCCCGTTTATATCCTTCAAGGTCATTGTAGCGGTCTTCTTCGGCTTTGTCTTTTCCGTATTTGTGCTCAAACCAGAGGTATTCGGAGTAGTTGGCCATAGATTCATTTACCGTCAGATTCCCGAAACTTTCCATCGTTACAAGATCACCAAACCAGTGATGGAACAATTCGTGCGCGATGGTTCCTTCCCAGATATTTTCGTCGATTAATTGTCCGGGCTTTTGCTGGGCGGCTTCCTGGTGAAGTGTCGCAGTTGTGTTTTCCATGGCGCCGCTTACATAGTCGCGCCCGACGATTTGTGAATATTTATCCCACGGATAGTCATATTTCAATAAATCGGAAAAGAACTGCATCATTTCGGGTGTATCTCCGAAAATTTCTTTTGCATACGGTTCATATTCGTGTTCCACATAATAATTGACTTCCTTGTTTTTCCATTTGTCTTTTACAATGGCGAAATCCCCCACACCCACAAAAAACAGGTAGGGCGCATGCTTTTGTTTGAAATTCCAGTAATCGGTTCTCGTTCCGTCTGAATTTTTGGTTTGTTTTTCCAGTTTTCCGTTGGAAAGCGTAACATATTTATCGGGAACGGTTAAGTAAATTTCTTCCGAAGTTTTCTGGTTCGGACTGTCAATGGTCGGGAACCAGCAGGAAGAAGCAACCGTTTCGCCCTGTGTCCAGATTTGTGTAGGCTTGTTAGGGTCTTCATCTCTCGGGTCAATGAAATAAATTCCTTTCGCGTCGGTTATGGCCGCGCTTCCCTGTTGTTTTACTTCATTCGGCCGCGCGGTGTATTTGATGTAAACCGTATATTCCTCGTCTTTTTTGTAGGTTTTATCCAAATCAATGAACAGCTGCCAGTCGTCATTGGTGAATTTGAGCTTGCTTTTTGAATTTCCTTTGACCAATTCCACATCGTGAATCAGCATGGCTTTGGCATCGAGTGTCAGTTTGTTTGCTTCGTAGAAATGTGGTTTCAGCGTAATCCATCCTTCGCCGTTTACCTGCTCTTTCTGATAATCAAATTTCAGGTCTAACTTTGTATGAACCAAATCGTTGATCTTTTCTGATTCGGCACGGTAAATGTCCATTTCATTGGACTGATTTTCACGATAGCTCGGCGGTAAAGCATTCTTAACCTGTGCGTAAGCACTTACGGATATAAAAACGGCCAGCGTAATGCTGAATAAATGATTCTTCATTTTGGATTGAATTTGAAACAAATTGGTCGAAAGGTAATTAAAATTGTTACAATTGTAGTTGTGAAAGGGATGTTAAGATGGAGCCTTGTCAAGGTTTCAAACCTTGACAAGGCTAAGTTTATCGAAACAACCGAATCGTATAATCCAGCAATTCCATTCCGCCGCGTTTTCCGTGTCCGGGAATTACGGTTTTGATATCCGGATATTTCGCTTTGATTTTGGAAACCGTTTCTGACCATTCTTTTTCATTTGCATCTTCGAGATTTCCTTTTCCCGCACCAGTTTCCTTAATCAGGCAACCACCGAAAAGCACTTTTTTATCGGGAAAATAAGCCACAACATTGTCTTTGGTGTGGCCTTCCCCGAAATATTCAACATATACTTTCTTATTGCCGGCATTTAGAACCAATTCTTTTTCAAAACCCGTTTGGGGAACATTCCCGGGTTCGTTTTTTAATAAATCAATGGTCATTTGATTGGCGTAGGAAGGAATATTCCATTTGTGAAATTCATCCAATCCACCGACACAATCATTATGAAAATGTGTTGCCACAACGGAATTGATTTGTATGTTTTGACTATGTAGGAATTCAATTAATTCTTCTGAACTTTCAGCATCTGCCGGAGTATCAAAAACCGCCGCTTCGTTTTTGCTCATGACAATCATTCCGTTACAGGGAACCTTTCCGAATTCATCGGTTTGCAACCAGGAAGTATGTTCGTAAATATGATGTGAAAATTTGGTAATGACTAAGTTTTCAGACTGATAAACGATTTTTTCTTTTTCAGACAGATTTTGTTTAGAACAGGAAATTAACCCGGCAGCCATCAACAGCATTAATAAATTTTTAAGAAAATGGTTCATCTGTTTTGTAAAAATTTTCAGTTAAATAAAATACGGTGTCAATAAAAAATAACAACCCATTCTGAGTAAGGACATTTTCGTCGTGTAAATCCTCTAAAATGATTTCCAATTCGGGGTTGAAATAATCATTGTTGCGGGTATTCCGGAAACCATTTGATTCCATAAAGAATTTCACTTTTTGTAAATCAGTAACTTCTGTTGATTTTACAAAATTTTGCTTAACAACGGCATATAAAATCTGCTCATGCTTCGTGAATCCTAAAAGCTCATAAGCAGTGTCGGGAAAAAAATAATTATGAAGTAAAAGATTGTGAAAATAATCATCCCATGAAACATAATAAATAGCATCGTTTAGCTTTAAAACATGAGAAGAATCCTTTAGGTAAACCTTTTGTTCTGCACCCTGACTTATATATTTTGAGAAGTCGATGTTAGCAATTAGCAGGTTTTTTTCGGCAATAAATTTCTCTAAGCTCTTTGTTTCTTCTGTTTTGAAATGCTTTTCCTGCTTAGAGATTTTGCTTGTTTCTGCGCAAGTTCTAAGGTAATGGGTGATTGATAGGATAACAGTTCCATACCTAACCGCGCTCTTTCCCGAAAGGATATTCTGTAGCTCATCTTTCATTCATTGGCAAACAAAGTTACAAATAAATCAGGAATTAAATCAAACCGCCACTTCACCTTTGATGTGCGGATGCGGGTCATAATCTTCCAGCGTGAAATCTTCAAATCTGAAACTGAAAATATCTTTCACTTCGGGATTGATTTTCAACGTCGGTAATTTTCTCGGCTCACGCGAAAGCTGGAGATTGATCTGGTCAAAATGATTCGAATAAATATGCGCATCGCCGAATGTATGAACAAAATCGCCTTCCTGTAAACCGCAAACCTGCGCCATCATTTTCAGCAAAAGCGCATAAGATGCGATGTTGAAAGGAACGCCCAGAAAGATATCGGCACTACGTTGATACAATTGCAAAGACAGTTTTCCATCGGCTACATAAAACTGGAAAAAAGCATGGCAGGGCGCCAAAGCCATTTGATCCAATTCACCCACATTCCATGCCGAAACAATGATCCTTCTCGAATCAGGATTGTTTTTAATTTGTTCGACAGCCATTTTTATCTGGTCAATGGTTCTTCCGTCCGGTTTTCCCCAGCTTCTCCACTGATGGCCGTAAACCGGGCCCAAATTACCGTTTTCATCGGCCCATTCGTTCCAGATCCGCACACCGTTTTCCTGTAAATATTTCACATTGGTATCACCATTCAAAAACCACAACAATTCGTGTACGATGGATTTTAAATGCAGTTTTTTGGTGGTAACCAGTGGAAACCCGTCCTGCATATTGAATCGCATCTGGTAACCGAAAACGCTTTTCGTTCCTGTTCCGGTGCGGTCTTCTTTAAACGTTCCGTTTTCCATTACGTGCTTTGCTAAATCCAGATATTGCTGCATAAGTTTGATTTTTTTTGAATCGGCGGTTTCGACTCCGCTCAACCACCGGTAATTGACTGACAAATTTCGGATAAAATTCAGGATTTACCTAATGGAGATATTCACAAGTTTTGAAGCGAGATTCGAAATCCGATCCTGAATTGTCGGGACGAAATTCGTAATTTTGCTGAATGAAAGAAAAAGAATCGGGAATATTCGGTTTGCGTCCTGTGATTGAAGCCATCGAAGCGGGAAAAACTATTGATAAATTATTTATTCAGAAAGGGTTGCAGGGCGAAATCTTCTCGGAATTGCGTAAACTGATTTCGGAATATGAAATCCCAACCCAATACGTTCCGGTCGAAAAACTGAACCGTCTGACACGGAAAAACCACCAGGGTGTTTTTGCATTTCTTTCCCCGGTTGAATTTCATTCGATTGAAAATTTATTGCCCCAGATTTACGAGCAGGGAAAAAATCCTTTTATCCTGATTTTGGATCGGGTAAGTGATGTCCGGAATTTTGGCGCCATTGCCCGGACAGCGGAATGTGTAGGCGTGGATGCCATCATCATTCCACAGAAAGGTTCGGCTTCGGTCAATGCAGATGCGGTAAAAACTTCAACGGGCGCTTTGTACAATATCCCGGTTTGTAAAGAAGCCAGTTTGCGAAAGGTTTTTCAGTATTTGAAACAATCCGGAATCCAAATCGTTTGCGCGACAGAAAAAGCCAAAGATTTTATTTACGACGCCGATTATGCCGTTCCCACAGCGATTGTGATGGGAAGTGAAGAAGATGGGATTTCCGATGATTTAATCAAAATTTCTGACCGGATTGTAAAACTACCGATGGCCGGAAAAACTTCATCGCTCAATGTTTCGGTTGCCTGCGGTGTGTTTTTGTATGAAGTGGTGCGGCAGCGGGCGGATTTTTAAAGATATTTTCCCTTCGACAAGCTCAGGGTGACTGTCATGCTGAGCTTGTCGAAGCATTAGTTCAGATAAAATAAAAACCGTATTTTTGCCTTTGTGAAAAAACCATTTCAGATAATCACAATTTTGTTGGCGATACTTGTTTTCCTTTCGCCGGTACTTGCATTTGCATCGATTTTGAGTACAGATGACCATGAGACTGAAATGGAAATGAATTGTTGTGCAACCGATGATTCTGCCGGTTCTGAACACGATTGTTGTCATTCGGAAAATCCGATGACCGAAAACAAAAGTTGTGGTGACAATGGCTGCCCGACTCATGATTGCCATCTCTATCAAGTGAATGTTTTTCACATATATTTTCCTCAAGATTCTCAGGAAAAGGAAATGCAAATTATTTCATCCGAAAAATTAAAAACAGACAATCATTCATCTCTGGCTATCAAAGATTTGAGTTTTTCTTTCTGGAATCCACCCAAATACATTTCTTAATATTTACGATTTACGAAGTTCGAAATTCGAGGTTCGAAAAAAAATAGTCATATTTATTAAATCAATGAAATGTATAATAAAATCATATTTATATGTCTGTTGCTGATTGGAACAGGAATTTCAGCACAGCAAAAAACCGAAACATTACAAGTAAAAGGAAACTGTGGGATGTGTAAGGAACGCATAGAAAACGCAGTGAAAGAAATCCCGACGGCAAACGGAACCTGGGATGCCCAAACCCAAATCCTGACCGTCAGTTTTGATGAATCCAAAACAAATCGTGATGCTATAGCGAAAAATATCGCAAAAGTTGGGCATGACAATGAGCTTTATTCAGCCGACAAATCGGCTTATGAAAATTTACCGGGCTGTTGTTTGTACACCCGTGAAAATGCAGAGGAATCAGTAACCGAAACCATCAAGGTCCGTGGGAATTGTGGCTCCTGCAAAAAGCGGATTGAAAGTGCAGTTAGTAGCTTTCCTTCTGCAAGCGGTGATTGGGATATCGTGACCAAAGTCCTGACTTTGACTTATGACCCAAATCAAATTTCCAAAGAAACGATTATGAAAAAAATCGCTGAAGTAGGGCATGACAATGAATTGTATACCGCCGAAACTGCAACTTACGATAGTCTCCCGGGTTGTTGTCTTTATGACCGTGAAGTGGATTGGGCAAATGTTGAAAACAGTGCCGGAACCCATGTAGAAGAAAACAGTCATCATGATGATCACGAAACCAATGGAAATTCAGTTGATTTATCGGCTATGACCATCACCGGAAATAAGGCGGCAACGGCTTTGGATAAAAACGCGGCAGGCTTGGAAATCAACATTTCGGACAAAGAGTTGCTGAAAGCAGCCTGCTGTAATTTATCCGAAAGTTTTGAAACCAACGCTACTGTGGATGTTTCCTATACCAATGCCGTTTCCGGAACCAAACAATTAAAAATGCTCGGGCTGGATCAGAAATATATTTTGCTGACCAAAGAATTATTGCCCGAAATCCGGGGAATTTCTTCGACTTACGGCATGAATTTTATTCCCGGCCGTTGGATTCAAAGCATTCAGCTGGTCAAAGGTGCCGGTTCGGTCACGAACGGATATGAATCCATCGCCGGCCACATCAACACCGAATTGTACAAATCACACGACAAAGCCAAAACCTCACTGAATTTTTTCGGGGACATAAATACACGTTTTGAAGGAAATTTTGTGCATAATGACAACATCAACGAGCATTGGACACAATCCGTTTTATTGCACGGAAACACTACCCTGGAACGTCAGGATCACAACGACGACGGATTTATGGATCAACCGGTCGGGAGAAATGTGAACCTGAGTTATTTGTTGAATTACAGTGATTTGGATCATTCGGGATTGGCGACGCATTTCGGTGTAAATTATGTGAATGACCATCGGTTGGGCGGACAGATTGACTTTAATGAAAAAGAAGATTACCTGACGACAAATTCTTACGGAATCGGAGTTGATATTCAACGTTTTCAAATTTGGAACAAAACCGGATATGTCTTCAAAGGAAAACCATATCAGAGCATCGGTTGGATGAACCAGTTTACTTATCACGAACAGGACAGCTATTTTGGTTTGCGGATTTATGACGCGGAACAAAAAACCTATTATTCCAATTTTATTTTTGAAAGCATTTTTGGAAATACAGGCCATAAATACAAAACCGGGTTGAGCTTTTTGTATGACAATTACAATGAACTTTACAATCTGATGAATTTCAAACGGGATGAAACCGCGCCGGGTGCATTTTTTGAATATACCTATTTGGGTAATAAACTGACGGTAGTTGCCGGAGCAAGAGTCGATTTTCATAACCTGGCCGGAACGCAGTTTACGCCGAGATTGAACCTGAAATACGACATTTCACCGAAAACCATTTTGCGGGCTTCGGCCGGACGAGGTTTCCGCACGGCGAATATTTTTGCGGACAGTCAGGCGTTTTTCGCTTCCAATCGTCAGATTGAAATTTTGCAAAATGGAGGCGATATTTATGGATTGGAACCCGAAATCGCCTGGAATTATGGAATTAGTTTACAGCAGGAATTCAAATTGTTTGGAAGAAAAAGTTCAGTTGTCGCTGATTTTTTCCGGACCGATTTTGAAAACCAGGTGGTAATGGACTTGGACAATTCGCCGCAAAGCATTTTGTTCTACAATCTGGACGGAAAGTCCTACGCCAACAGTTTTCAGGTTCAATGGGATTTTGAGCCGGTCAAAAGATTGGAAGCAAGATTGGCTTACAAATATTATGATACAAAAACCGATTATTTGTCCGGTTCCAAAGAATTGCCTTTTACGCCTCAGCACAGAGGATTTCTGAATCTGGCGTATGGAACCATGAAAAAATCAAATGGTGCACAATGGAATTTCGATACAACTTTGCAATGGATTGGAGAACAAAGAATTCCCAATACATCTTCGAATCCAGTGGAATTTCAAAAACCGGAATTCGGCGAATCTTATTTTTTGTTGAATGCACAGATTTCCAGGAATTTCAGCAAAGTTTTTCGTGTGTATCTGGGAGCGGAAAACTTATTGAGCTATACGCAGGACGAAGCGATTATCGATGCAAAAAATCCTTTTGGAAATTATTTTGACGGTGGAATGGTTTATGCGCCTGTGATGCCTGCGAATTTTTATTTGGGGATTGATATTGATTTTTAAAAATTTGAACCGGTGGCTGAGGTTCTCGAATGGTGGCTGAGGTTCTCGAATGGTGGCTGAGGTTCTCGAAGCCACAAATAGATTATCCAAACCTCTAAGGTTTTCTTGCCTTGAGCTAAGTCGAAAGGAAAAACCTTGGAGGTTTTTTCATCCTGTTAATTTCGAATTGACTAAATTTGAATTAAAATCCTGCAAAATGAAATACACAACCATCATCGGAATTTTGTTAATCGCATTGGGCGTCACCGCCTATTTTTTTGGTAATTCGGAAATAGATGAATTATTTGGCTCAAAAGAATTCCTGATCGGGCTTTTGTTTGGTGGAGGAATAGGTTTGCTGTTGGGCGGATTTTTGGGTTGGCTGTACAAAAAGCCTTATGCCGATAAATCAAAAAAATCGACCTCAACTGAAGCTGATACAAAAGTTTAAATTCACTCTTTTAATTTCTGCCTTTGATAAAAAAACGCAGGAATTAAAATCAGCAAAAGCAAAGGTTGAATCAAAAACCTTCGGATGTAAAACCCAATGTTTTCTCCCACATGAAATTGATTTTCAATAAAATAAATGTAAACCGGTAACAGAATAATCAAAAAAGCGGTTAAAATAATAGCCGAAAATTTCACATACTTTACATTCTTAAACAGAAACCAGATAATTCCGATTGAAATAACCGAATTCAGAAAATACCGGAAAATAATACCCCAGATTACTTTTGTCAAATCATAATCCGGAAATTCAGCATTGTAAAAATCACCTTTGAAATAAGCCAGAAATGGGTCATAAAAAAGCTGATTCTCAAATTTCCTTACCAGAATCAGGCAAAAAGCCAAAACAGCGATCAACAAATACCAAAGCCATTTATTCATCTGATTTTACTTTTGGTTTCAACGCGAAATATTTAACCCAAACAATCCACAAAACGACGATTGTCCCGTAAATAATTGCCGGAAATAAATAATCGTGTGCCATTTTTCCGTACTCATGGTGATGCCCGAAAATATAGTTCAAAATCGCAATCCTGATTACATTCATGATTTGAATAACAATCAATCCTCCGAAAATATAAAACAAAGTTTGTTTCCATGTGGTTGAAAATGCAGCAATGAAAGCCACAAAAATGATCATAATGGAAATGGCGTTGCAACCTTCGTTTATGTAGGAAGTATGCTTTCCGTTCATGTAGATCCATGTCCACGGACGGGTTTCATCATCTTGTGCCGCAGCCTTAAAACCTGTGGCATTCAGGCAACTCACCGTCCAGACAGCCACAGTTTGACTATACGGATCTGGTTTGTTATGTTTGTGGTAATGAGAAAGATATAAATTGTAAGCAATCACTAATACCCCCCAAACAACAACGAATTTGAGTATAAATAGCAAAATGGGTTTAAACTCTTTCATAAGAAAAGATTGAAAACAAAAGTAATGGAAATTTATTCAATTGAAAACGATTAAATTTGCAATTCAATGATTGATGATGGAAACCTTACAAAAACGGATCGACATAATTTTTAATTCAGAGGCCTCAGCTGAGAACACATTACAGAAAGTTTGCCAGTTGTTGCATGATGAAATTCTACATTATAATTGGGTTGGATTTTATTTCAGGAATGGAGATAAGGAAGAATTAAAGCTCGGGCCGTATGTTGGCGCAGCAACCGATCATGTCATCATTCCTTTTGGAAAGGGGATTTGCGGACAGGTTGCGGTTTCCAATGAAACCTTTGTGGTTCCAAATGTTTCGGAGCAGGACAATTATCTGGCGTGCAGCATTGAAACCAAAGCTGAAATCGTGGTTCCCATTTTCAAGAACGGTGAAAACATTGGCCAGATTGATATTGACAGCCATGTGGTTGATCCTTTTACACAAGATGATGAAGATTTGCTGAACTATGTTTGTGAAAAAGTTTCGGAGATAATTTAAACATTTCTTTTGCTGAAAAACAGATTCAAATACCAAATTTTTGCTTCCATCTTTTTGTTGTTGGCAATTACATTTTCATTTTATATTGATGTTTGGATTGGAAATACTTTATTGCTTTATCCAGTTCTGGCTTTAATCTACGTCATTTTATTTTTCATTACGATTTATCAACTTATTAAATCCTTTCAAAATAAGTTTCAAGAAAAGGACAGAAATATTCAAATCATAATTGTGATTTTAGTCTTATTTATTGTCACAATCAAACCTTTTGGTGCAATTAATTTTGAAAGACTATATGGGCGAGATGTTTTAATTGCTTATTCAGAAGGAGTTGCAGGTTGTGGCCAAACCCTGAAATTCAAAGAAAGCAATAAATATACTTATCTGAGTGTTTGTTTTGATTCAGAAAGGAAAATCGGTAAGTATGAAATTAAAAACGACACAATCTTTTTTGATAAAAAAGATAAAAACCCTTACGATTTTGGCATAATTGAAAACAAGAGTATTATGTTTTTCAAGCAAGATTTATCTAAACCAAGATGGTATAAAATTGAACTTAGTTTGTTGAAATGAACGAAATCCTCAAATATTTCCCGGATTTGTCGGAAACCCAGACCGAACAATTTTCAAAGCTGAAGGATTTGTATTTCGAATGGAACGAAAAAATTAATGTCATTTCCAGAAAAGATATTGACGAGTTGTATATGAAACACATTTTGCATTCGCTCGCCATTGCCAAAGTGATGAAATTCAAAGAAGGAAGTGAAGTGCTGGACGTAGGGACCGGCGGCGGATTTCCCGGGATCCCTTTGGCCGTTTTATTTCCGGAGGTTCAGTTTCACCTGGTGGATTCCATTCAGAAAAAAATTTTGGTTGTAACGGAAGTTGCCAATGCTTTGGGATTGAAAAACGTAAAGGCCGAAGCGCAAAGAGTAGAGAAATTAAAGTCGAAATACGATTTCATTGTCAGCCGGGCGGTTACCCAAATGCCGAAATTTGTGGGCTGGGTCCGGGATAAAATCAAAAAGGAAAACATCAACCCGCTTCCAAATGGGATACTTTATCTGAAAGGAGGTGAATTGGATGAAGAATTAAAAGAATTCAAAAGCGTAAATATTTATCCAATTTCCGATTATTTTTCCGAAGGATTTTTTGACACCAAAAAAGTGGTTTACCTGCCGCTGTGAAAAATTTGAGAGAATTGTTGAAAACTATTGGTCTGACAGGGGTTTTATAGCCAAAAATCCCTGAAAATTCTGTATATTTGTTAGGTTAAAAAAGTAAGAAAAGATTTATGAGTCAGAACACTTATACGGCTGATAGTATTCAGGCGTTGGAAGGTATTGAGCACGTGCGGATGCGTCCGTCCATGTACATTGGCGACGTCGGTGCGCGGGGATTACATCATTTGGTTTACGAAGTCGTCGATAACTCGATTGACGAAGCACTGGCAGGTTATTGCGATAAAATTTCGGTTACCATTCATGAAGGAAATGCAATTACGGTAAGAGACAACGGCCGTGGGATTCCGGTCGATATGCACAAAAAAGAAGGTAAATCCGCTTTGGAGGTCGTTATGACCAAAATCGGAGCGGGTGGTAAATTTGACAAGGACAGCTACAAAGTTTCCGGTGGTTTGCACGGAGTTGGGGTTTCGGTTGTGAACGCCCTTTCAACGGATATGATAACGAAAGTTTACCGGAATGGCCACATTTATCGCCAGCATTATCAGAAAGGCCATGCACTTGTAGATGTTGAAATCATAGGTGACAGTGAGGAAAGGGGAACTGAACAATTCTTCCAGCCCGATGAAACCATTTTCAATGAATTGGTTTACAACTATGAAACACTGGCCAACCGTTTGCGTGAACTGGCTTTTCTGAACAAAGAAATCACCATTACCCTTACAGACGAAAGGCAAATGGACGAGAACGGCAACCCGAAAACCGAAACATTTTATTCAGAAGGCGGGTTGAGAGAATTTGTCGAATATATAGACGGAAACCGCGAAGCATTGATGCAAGAAGTGATTTATATGGAAGGTGAACGCGATGAGATCCCGGTCGAAGTGGCCATGCGTTACAATACTTCCTACAATGAAAATTTACATTCGTATGTAAACAACATCAATACCCATGAAGGAGGGACGCATTTGGCAGGATTCCGCAGAGCTCTCACAAGGACTTTGAAAAAATATGCCGATGAAAATTTCAACCTGGCAAAGGAAAAAGTCGAAATTGTTGGAGACGACTTCCGTGAAGGTTTGACTGCAATTATTTCCGTAAAGGTTATGGAACCTCAGTTTGAAGGCCAGACCAAAACCAAATTAGGAAATTCCGAAGTCAGCGGTGCAGTGGATAAAATCGTCGGTGAAATGCTTTCCAATTATCTGGAAGAACATCCCAACGAAGCCAAAACCATTGTAGAGAAAGTGATTTTGGCGGCAAAGGCAAGGCAGGCTGCCAAAAAAGCCCGCGAAATGGTTCAGCGCAAAAACCCGATGGGCGGAAGCGGCTTGCCGGGAAAATTAGCCGACTGCTCTTCAAAAGATGCAGCTGAAAGTGAAATTTACCTGGTTGAGGGTGATTCCGCGGGTGGGACTGCAAAACAAGGCCGCGACCGTCATTTCCAGGCCATTCTTCCATTAAGAGGGAAAATCCTGAACGTTGAAAAAGCGATGGCGCACAAAGTATTTGAGAATGAGGAAATTAGAAATATTTTTACTGCTTTGGGCGTTACAATCGGGACAGAAGAAGACAGCAAGGCACTAAATATGGAAAAATTGCGTTACCATAAAATCATCATCATGACCGATGCCGATGTTGACGGTAGCCACATCTCTACTTTGATCCTGACTTTCTTCTTCCGTTATATGAAAGAATTAATTGAAAGTGGCTATATTTACATCGCCGCGCCACCATTGTATTTGGTGAAAAAAGGAGCAAAGCAGGAATATGCCTGGGGTGAAGCAGATCGTGAACGTTTGGTTTACGAGTGGTCGGACGGAACAGGGAAAGGCGTTTCTATTCAACGATACAAAGGTTTGGGGGAGATGAATGCCGAACAATTGTGGGAAACCACCATGAATCCTGAACATAGGACATTACGGCAGGTTACGATTGATAATGCTGCGGAAGCCGACAGGATTTTCTCGATGCTGATGGGCGATGACGTTCCGCCAAGACGGGAATTCATTGAGAAAAATGCAGTATATGCAAAAATAGACGTGTAATTTATTTTCTGATTAATACTACTGGAAATGCCTTAGGAACAATTCGTTTTTGAGGCATTTTTCTTTGCTGAAAAAATCCCGGATTAAATATATTGAATATCCAATTCCTAAAATCCCAAAAGAGATTCCTGCCATTAGATTAACATTCATTGTTTAAATTAAATAATTTCTAAATTAACAATTTTTATAAGAATTCCAATCTACATCACTTATATTTGCTTCAGAACTAACGCATGAATTTTCTTTCAGTCAGCCAATTAACCAAATCCTATGGGGTTCGTACGCTCTTTCGCGACGTGAATTTTCATGTCAATGAAGGTGATCAAATTGCTTTGGTTGCCAAAAACGGAAGCGGAAAAACAACTTTATTGAAAATCCTGGCCGGGAAAGAGACGCCGGATTCAGGGGAAATCCTTTATAACAAAGATGTTAAAGTCCTGCTTTTTGAACAATCTGATGATTTTGATGAAGAATTAAACGCAGGCGATCTCATATTCAATCATTCTAATTCGGTTCTGGAAATAATTCATCAGTATGAGGAATTAATGAAATCCAGTCCGTCTGACCCGAAGCTGATGGATTTGATGGAAAAAATGAACCGGCTGGATGCCTGGAAAGTAGAATCAACCATTCAGGAAATCCTTTCAAAATTGAAAATCGATTTTCTTGACCAGAAAATCAAAAATCTTTCCGGCGGACAAAGGAAAAGAATTTCGCTTGCCAAATTCCTGATCGATGCAAATCTGGAATCAGGACATTTGCTTTTGATCCTGGATGAACCCACCAATCATCTCGATATTGAAATGGTCGAATGGCTTGAATTCTATTTGAATAAAGAAAACAAAACAATGATTCTCGTGACGCACGACCGCTATTTTCTTGATGCGATCTGTACAAAAATCATTGAAATTGACAATGGCGAAACCTTTGTCCACAACGGTGATTATGAAACTTATGTAACCAACAAGGCGCTTCGGATTGAAAACCGGGAGGCACAAATAGGCAAAGCCCAAAACCTTTACAGGAAAGAAATCGAATGGATGCGCCGTCAGCCCAAAGCGCGCACGACCAAATCCAAAAGCCGGATTGAGGATTTCTACGAAACCAAAGAAGCTGCGCATAAAAAGATTGACAAAAGTGAAGTCAAGCTCGAGATGCAGATGACTCGCCTCGGGAAAAAAATCATTGAAATGAAAGACGTTTCAAAAAGGTTCGGCAACAAAATCATTTTAGATAAATTTTCACACTTCTTTGGTCGCGGAAATAAAATCGGGATCATCGGGAAAAATGGTGTAGGAAAAACCACTTTTCTCAAAATTATAGAAGGAATTGAATCCGTGGATTTAGGTGAAATAGAAATCGGTGAAACGCTTAAAATCGGCCATTTTAAACAAGACGGGATTCATGTCAAACCGGAACAGAGGGCCATTGATTTTGTAAAGGAAATCGCCGATTATTTTCCATTGTCAAACGGTAAGCAGATTTCGGTTTCACAGTTTATGGAAAAATTTCTTTTTACACCGGAACAACAATATACGCTTGCAGAAAAGCTGAGCGGCGGTGAAAAAAAGCGGTTGCAGCTTCTTTCCGTTCTGTTTGAAAACCCTAATTTTTTAATTCTGGACGAACCGACCAATGATTTGGATTTACCGACTTTGACGGTTTTGGAAGATTTCCTAAATGATTATCAGGGCTGTTTGTTGATTGTGAGCCACGACCGTTATTTCATGGACAAGGTAATTGACGAATTAATGGTTTTTGAAGGCGATGGAAAAATTTCCTGGTTCAACGGGAATTACACCGAATATTTCCTGGTTCAGAAAGAAAAAGAATCCGGAAAAAGGACAGCGGAAAAAAACCGGGAAAAACCGGTCGAAAAACCTCGGCAAAATTCAGGAAAATTAGGGTTCAAAGAAAAAAGGGAACTGGAACAACTGGAAAATCAGCTTCCGGATTTACAGGACTTGAAAGACGAATTGACCCGGAAACTTTCCGAACCCGATATGGAATACGAAGAAATTCAAAAAATAAGTTTACAGCTGGAAAAAACAATTCAGGAATTGGAAGAGCTTGAATTGAGATGGCTGGAACTCTCTTTACTAAACGAAAACGCATGAGCATATACGAAATTATAGGATATATAGGAGCGCTTTTCATCGGCATTACGCTGGGGATTATGGGCGGCGGCGGCTCCATTTTATCCGTCCCGATCTTGGCGTATTTATTTCATTATGATGAAAAAACGGCTACGGCTTATTCGCTTTTTATTGTGGGTGTAACCGCGTTGGCGGGAGGTATAAGGCAATTGTTCAAAGGATTGGTAAGCGGAAAGTCAGTATTGATGTTCGGCGTTCCGGCCATCATCGGCGTAACCGCGGTCAGAAGGTTTGTCATCCCGGCTTTGCCCGAAGTTTTATTTAACATCAACGGCTTTGGATTTACCCGACGAATGCTGATTTTCGGTTTGTTTGCCATTTTGATGCTGATGTCCGCTTATTCAACGCTTCACAAAACAAAATACAAGATCCCGACAAAAAGAAAAGCAACGCCGGAATTCCACCCACTCATCATTACCGAAGGCCTTTTTACCGGGATTTTTATGGGCTTGGTAGGCGCGGGCGGCGGATTTCTCATCGTTCCGGCGCTTATGATTATTGCTAAATTGCCCATCAAAAACGCGATTGCCACCTCACTGATCATCATAGCGTTAAACTCCCTGATAGGATTTTTTATAGGAGATTTCCGGCATTTGGAAGTAAACTGGGAATTCCTGCTCACTTTTATGATCGTTTCCATCATCGGGATTTTACTGGGCAGTTATTTTTCCCGGTTCATTAAAAGTGAAAAGCTGAAAAGATATTTTGGCTATTTCATTCTCGTAATGGCGCTTTATATTTTCGCGATGGAATTAATTATTTGCCCTTACTTAAATAAATGAAAATTATCAGGTTAGGATTTCATCTGGGTGAAAATTACTAAATTTGTTATCTAAATTACTCAGGATGAAAATCGAACAAATTTATACGAAATGCCTGGCGCATGCGGCTTATTATGTTGAAAGCGAAGGAGAAGCCGTTGTAATAGACCCGTTGCGCGAAATTCAGCCCTATCTGGACTTGGCGGAAAGGGACGGCGCGAAAATCAAATATGTGATTGAAACACATTTCCATGCGGATTTTGTTTCGGGGCATTTGGATTTAGCTAAAAAAACAGGAGCCAAGATCGTTTACGGCCCAACTGCGGAAGCCGATTTTGATTTTGAATTATTGAATGACAGTGATATTCTGAAAGTTGGGAATGTAACTTTTCAGTTGCTTCATACACCCGGCCACACCATGGAATCTTCCTGTTTTCTGTTGCGTGACGAAAACCTGCCTGACGGCGAGGCAGGAGGAAAAGAAGTAGCGTTGTTTTCCGGAGATACTTTGTTCATCGGTGATGTGGGCCGCCCCGATCTGGCGCAGCGTGTATTTTCCGATTTGACACAGGATAAATTAGCAGGTTACATGTTTGATTCGCTTCGAAATAAAATCATGCCGTTGTCAGATGGTATCATCGTTTATCCGGCGCACGGAGCGGGTTCTGCCTGCGGGAAAAATATGAGCAAAGAAACCTTTGATACTTTGGGCAATCAGAAAAAAGTGAATTATGCTTTGAATCCTGAATTTACCAGAGAAGAATTCATCAAGGAATTGACGACCGGACTGACGCCTTCACCGGCTTATTTCCCGAATAACGCCATCATCAATAGGAAAGGTTATCCGTCTTTTGATTCGGTTTTGGAAAAAAACCTGAAACCGTTGAATGTGACCGAATTTGACTTTCTGGCCCATGAACCGGATGTTTTGATTTTGGATACACGCCATCATAATGATTTTGTAAAAGGATTTGTCCCGAATTCGTATTTCATTGGCATTCAGGGCGATTTTGCGCCCTGGGTAGGAACGGTGATTGAAAACATCAACCAGAAAATTATTTTTATTTCCGAACCGGGAAAAGAAGAAGAAGTGATTACAAGGCTTTCCAGAATCGGTTACGACAATGTCCTGGGCTATCTGAATGGCGGATTTGACACATGGAAAAATGCCGGAAAAGAAATTGATTCCATTGAAAGTATTGATATTTCCGAATTTGAAAATCAGTATAAATCCAACCCTGAAATGGATATTCTGGATGTCCGTCGCGCAGGGGAATTTGACAGCGAACATGTACAATCCGCTCAGAATCTACCGGTAGATTACATCCATAAAAACTTGCATGAAGCTTCCAAAGATAAAAGGTATTATGTGCATTGCGCGGGCGGATACCGTTCGGTGATTTTTGCTTCGATTGCCAAATCAAAAGGATATAATGATTTGGTTAATATAGAAGGCGGGTTCGGGAAAATCAAACAATCAGATGTTTTCCCCAAAACGGAATTTGTTTGTCCGACAACCATGTTATAATGTTTTAAGTAGTTATAATAAAAACAAGAACCCGAAGATATTCGGGTTTTTGTTTTTATTCATAATATGGAAATTCCGGTCAGTAATTTTTAATCAGGAGATACCCGGTTATTTTCTCATGATCCAGGTAAAGGATGTAAACATAAGAGGTGGAAGGAAGTGGTTTTCCCTGGTATTTTCCGTCCCATTTGAAGCCATTCTCAGCCGAAATGATTTTCAGCAATTTTCCGTAACGGTCATAAACTTCAATTTTGGCATCGGGCGCATATTGGTACAATCGCGTTAAATCCCAAATGTCGTTATATCCGTCACCGTTTGGTGTAATAACGTTCGGAATTCCCACGGTGGCGGCCGTTATATAGGTATAACAGGTAGCGTCCCACGAGCGGATTCTTACGATATAGAATCCCTGGCCAATTCCATTAAAAACATTGCTTACCTGCCATGATTTGATGATGTCGCCATTCAGGTTCTCAAGCTGATATTCCAGATTTTCAATGTTACCGCCCAGGTGCTCCACTACAATTGTATTGAACGCGTCCGTATTAACGGTAAATGCCGGAAAATCCATTGGGATGGCTTCAACAGATTGTGTAGCGGTACATTCGTTTTGTGTAACTTCAAGGAAGTAAGTTCCGGGTTCACTTACGGTCAGGAGCCTTGTTTCGGATAATAATTCTCCATCCTGATTATACCAATTATAGGAATCATAGCCAAACCCCGCATTGAAAGTCACGCTTCCGCCTTCGGGACAGATGAGCAAATCTTCCAGTTCATTTAATTCGATTTCATCTCTTAACTGAATCTGCAATTCCTGCGTATTGAGGCAACCATTGCTGTTTTCGGTCACCGTCAGCGTATATGTTCCGATTGGCGTAGTTCCCCATTGAATTTCGACTTTATTCCCCGAAGGGGTTAAAGGAACTATATTACCCCCAAAAGCTCCGCCCGAAACCTGCCAGGTATAAACCGACCCGGTGGAACCATTGCCGTTGTTTTCATTCAGATCGACACCAAACTGCTTGGTTGAACCCATGCAAAGAATTTCCTGCCCTGCCACTGATACTGCTCCGGAGAGCAGCACAGCGGTGAACAGGGTTATTTTACAGATTGCTTGTATGTAAAGCCCTTTGATCAAGTTTTATAATCCGAAAGGAAATTCAATTATAATGCTTGAATCGGTGATGTAATCGGAGCGGCGTTTACCGTTACGGTTGCCGTTACTCCCGTTACGGCTGTTGTACAGGCATCCGGTGAACCATCGGTTGCTACCAGTGTTATAACAATGGTCTGGTCGGCCGTAACTCCTGGTATCACCACGTCAACCTCACCGGTACCCAGGATTGTGGTTGTCTGTGGAGCGCCTCCGTTGATGGTATATGTGACGACATTTCCCGGCGCGCCCGTAATGGTAAATACTGCGTCGTCCCCCGAACAAATCGCAGAAGGATCGGCAATTACTGTAGGGGCGGTTGGCCCGGAAACAATCTCAACAGTAAAAGTAATGGGGTCGCCCACACAAGTTCCGGTAGTTTCTATTACCTGAACGGTATAGGTACCAACGGGTGTTGTGTCCCAGTCTATCGTTGCCTGGTTGGAGTCGTTTGTGCCTGCGCCGTCCGGATCGTCTCCGGCGGTAATGGTTCCGGCAAAGGCCGGTTCTATAACAGACCAGGCGTACCAGGATCCGGGTGTTCCGTCAGGGTTTGCCCCATCGGGCGCCTCGGTGTCAACTGTATAGTTTTTAACGGCGCCCTCACAAATCGTTTGATCCTGTGCCTGAGCGGTGTAAACCAGCATACCGAATAACAAGGTTGCCAGTAATTTAAATGTAGAATTTTTCATATTGATCGTGTTGTAATGTTTATTTAATTTTTATGGTGTTGCCAGAATGGGCGATGTGCCGGGTTGCGGGTTTATGGTTACCTTAAAATAATTGGAAATAAATGTGCAATCCGATGTGTTGGATGTTCCGTTTAAAGGTAAATTTATGGTCATCTCACAAAAGTAGTAGTAAGTCCCTATCAAGCTATTGGGAGGTGCATAACTAAAGGAATTTGTTCCAACCGGTGTTGCGCCGGTTGTACTTGCGCTTGTATTCCTGTACCACTGATATTCGACTACATTGGATTCATCAACAACTTCCAGATCATCCAAAGCTTCTCCTGAGCAGATTTCCTGTTCGGGAATTGATGTTAGGATTGGGATATTTGTAAGGGTAAAATTTGTATTAAATGAATCACAATTCCCTTCATTTGTCCATCTGGAAGAGTTTAAAATTCTGACTAACCATTCTCCCTGAGAAATCATTGTATTAGGCCCTGAATATCTCCTTATCGGACTGTTGGAAGGATATGTAAGATGATAACAGGTTAATTCATCAGGAAGATTAGATTGACTAGTTACTCCATTTGGTGGATTCATACTGGAATTCCAGGTTGTAGTCGTATTATAGCCTAATAATAAGTTTCCTGAGTAACTTCCCTGCTGATTTCCCGCTGTATTCCAACTCCCGTCCTGCATGATGAAAAATTGGTCTTGCACCGCTATATCGAAAGAATTTGACCCGTTTATAGAAGAAACGCTCCAACCGGGAATTGATGTTTGTGGCAATCCTGTATTTGATTTTATACCTATTCGTATAATCGTACCTGCAGGTAGGGTTCCACCTGTACGGATAATTCTGTAAACACCTTCTGTTGTGCCAAAAAAGTTGGCATTTAGTCTTTCCCATCCATTATCTGTGAAATCTATGGTAGTTCCATTTATAATATCTTTAAACGCAACCAAGTAAATTACAGATTTGGCATTATCAAGGGGGGATGTACAATTCTGATAATTATTATTCACCCCCAAAACCATGATGTCCCCCTTCTCAAAAGAAGTTTGAGAGAAAGAATGGAGCATACTGCAAAGAAACAATAAAACGAAATATCTTTTCAAAGGCCGGTGAATTCAAGAGAGCAAATGTAGTGTGTAATTTAATACGTTTAACAGGCTGTTAAAAAATTAATTAACCCATGGTATAGCGGATTTAAATAATCAAATTGAATGTTCAGAAGGGATTTTATCTTAAATTTACAACTAAAATCTAAAATTCAATTTATATGAAAAAATTATGTTTACTTATTTTGGCGACAACCGGATTTGTTTTTACAAATGCACAAACGCCCGAAGAAATGAAAGCCTGGGAAGCACAGATGACACCCGGCGCACAACACAAATGGATGGCAGCTTATGCCGGTGAATGGGATGCCGACATCAAAATGTGGATGGACCCTTCCCAGCCGCCCACAACTTCAAAAGGAAGCAGCACCAATACCATGATTATGGGAGGCCGCTACATGGAATACAAGTTCACAGGC
>Ga0206107_1000069_pt1 | contig 106711 bp, 96 predicted proteins | sample 2B0metagenome_FD_148652 | JGI IMG/M metagenome (GOLD analysis project Ga0206107, IMG submission 148652) | Enriched microbial communities from leaf-cutter ant dump, University of Wisconsin, Madison, United States - 2B0 | ecosystem: Environmental > Terrestrial > Nest > Insects nest > Nest dump...
CGCTTGAGTAGCTCCGGCGGACTGCCTCCTGCTTGAACTCCTCGCTGAAAGTGGTCTGTGACATTGATACCCTCCTGCGAGCAATGTACGCTCGCCATCTGGTGTCCACTCTATCCGGGGAAGTCCACTTCGCAACTCCAATCTCCATGAAGACGTCCGGCTGTGGCTGCACTGCAAGGATATTCGCAACTACCTTCACGCCGTTGAATCTGCGTTCGGCCAGCAGGAGGAGAGTGATGCGCGCACCGCAGTGAAAGTGTGGCGGCAATGGGCCTGGGAGTATGTTGAGGCGTTAGAGCCTTTGTTGAAGACTGATCGGAAGACTCTCGATGGACATTGAAGCGTGCCGACTCCACACTCCCTTCGCTCAGTGTCAAATTCCATCCTACTCCTCCAGCCATCTCGATACGAGCACGCAGGATTTCAGGATCGGGCAGCAACAATAGAGATCACGCCCACCAAAAAGCTTTTGGTGGGCGTGATCTTTTACGCTGCAATGATCGCTACTTCTTTACCTCGATTGCCACGAGATCGGTGCTGCCGCCGGTGCGGCGAAGCTGCATGAGCAGCACGTCGCCCGAAGCTGCGTTGTCGATGATCTGCTTGAACTCCTCCGGGCTTGTCACGGGCTTCCGGTTGACACTCTGCACGACATCGCCGGGGAGAATGCCCTGGTCGCGGGCCTCGCTGTACGGAACCACCCGGCTGATCACCACCCCGGACTCCACCTTGCGATCGCGACGGGTTTGCGGGTCCATGGGGCGCACGTCCATACCGAGTTCCGGGAAGGTGAGCGACTCTCCATCCTCGCCTCCACCCTCGGAGCGCAGACGCTGGCGCGGAGTGCCGCTATTCTCGCGCTCGTCGCGCGGCTTCAGCGTCACGGCACGCTCGAAGGTGGAGCCGTCGCGGTAGACCTTCAGGTTCACGCTCTGCCCGGCACGGCGCCGCGCCACAACGCTCTGGAGATGGTTGGAGGTATTGACCTTCTGACCATCGACTTCGAGGATTACGTCGTTCGGCTTGACGCCGGCACTCTCGGCGGCTCCCCCCGAAACGACGTCGGCAACGAGCACACCCTGTCCCTGCGCAATTCCCAGTGCCTTTGCAAGCTTCGGATCAATGTTCTTGATCTGGACGCCGATGTAGCCACGGTTGACCTTTCCGTCCTCGATCAGGTCCTCGATAACGGCGCGGGCGAGCGAGATCGGGATCGCGAAACCGTAGCCCTGATAGTAGCCGGTGCGCGAGGCGATGGCGCTGTTGATCCCCACCAGCTCCCCCTTCATGTTGAAGAGGCCGCCGCCGGAGTTGCCCGGATTGATCGCCGCGTCGGTCTGGATGAAATCCTCGATGCCGTAGCCCTGCGCGTTCAGATTCAACTGTCCGCGCCCTATCGCCGAGACGATGCCCTGGGTGACGGTGTTGCTCAGTCCGAGCGGGTTGCCAACGGCGAGAACGATCTGCCCCACCTGCACCTCGTCGCTGTTGCCGATTGCGGCAACCGGCAGGTCGCTCGCCTCGATCTTGATCACCGCCAGGTCGGTCAGGCTGTCCTTCCCGATCAACTTCGCGGTGAACTCGCGACCGTCGGTGAGCTGCACCTTGATGCTCCCGGTTCCCTCCTCGACGACGTGGTTGTTCGTGATGATATAGCCGTCGGGACTGAGGATGACACCGGAGCCTGCACCACGTGTGGGGGTCTCCGGCATCTGGTAGCGACGGAAGAAACGGAAGGGATCGCCATCCATCTCGTCATCATCCTCGCTGTTGCTCACCGTCGATGCCTTCGAGGTAACGGTGATACTGACCACCTGCGGGGTCACTGCCTTGCTGACAGCAACGAATGCGTCATTCAGCGCGCTGACCTCGTTACTCGGGGTCACCGGCGCGGCCGCCGCGCCGAGCTTGACGTCATCGGGACCGGCGAAGCCGAACGGGGTGCCGTTCCAGTTGCTGGCAAGCAGAATGCCGATGGCAACACACGCCGCCATCAGCACGCCGACGATACCAAGTTGCCTGCGAGTCATTGCTGATACTCCAATCAAATCGGTTGTTGATGAAATGAACGTCCAGAACCTCTCCAGACGAACAGCAGAGCGTGGCGATTGGTTTCGATAAGAACGCAGGAGAGTGAATGTGTGCCCAATATGCCACGCAAAGCATGACGGAAGAATGATGTGCGCGTCACAACCATGACGAATCCACAACTCAGGAAGTTGCATTCCCCGTCAACATTGCCCCCACCGACCGGACGTTTCCGCGCCGCATCCCCTCGATATGCCCCCGTGTGTAGTCAACAAGCAGATCCAGAGCCGCTGTAGCGTGCACCGGCGAAACCTCCACCCCCTCCAGCCCCAGCCTCTCCAGGCGCTCCAGCCTCCCCACCAGCTTCAACACATTCCAGTCGACGTTTCTTCCCGGCGCGCTCGATCGATGTTCCGAGCAGAGCGGTGCCCCCAGCGACACGCTGAAGACGGCGTGCGCGTGCGCAGGTTCCACCCGCTCGTCGCAGACGCCGCAGGCATCGCTGCGGAGGCCGAAGCCGAGCGCCTCGAGCATGTGAAGCTGAAACCAGGGGTGAACCACCGCAGGATCGCACCGTGGATCGTCGAGCGCGTCCAGCGCCTGGGTCAGCACCGTGTAGAGCGTGTCGTTCCTGTCGTCCTCGTGGACCGCGGCCTCGGTCTGCTCAACAACCGCCAGGCCCGCAACCATCCTGTCAATCGAGGTTGGGATTGTGGCGTACCGCCCCAGGGTGTCCGCCTCGCTCAGGGTATGGAGGTCCCGCCCCTCGCGGCGGTAGTAGAGCGCGCTGATGCGGCTCATCGGCTGGAGCAACGCGCCAAGGCGACTCTTCGGGCGCATCGCTCCCCGCGCGATCACGCTCACCCTGCCGTGCTCGCGCGTGTAGAGCGAGGCGATGCGGCTGGTGTCGCTGTAGGGGCGGACACGGAGAACGACGGCGTCGGAGCGAACGATCATGGTGGATTGAGGACGTATAAGCCTGAAGCTTCATTTACGAGGCAGCACGTCGTGTTCGGGGACGTGAGATCACCATCCCATCGGCAACGAGATGGCTGAAGTAGCCTGCCACGGCACCGAGATAGTAGGGAAGCCCATCCCACACCACCATCCGCGACAGATACATCGGGCCGACAAGGATCGGCAGCGGCACCAGCAGCATCGCGAGGAAGGAGTGGGTCCACCCGCGATGGCGGCTGAGAATCGGGACGATTGCCAGGAAGCCGAGGAGCGCCGCCTCCTTCCAGCGCCCCAGCAGCAGCAGCCCCAGGTCGAGCAGGAAGAAGAGCCGATAGAAGAGAAGCTGCCCCTTGCTCTTGATGTCCACGTCGGGAAAGAGGCCGAAGATCACCGCGAGCCAGACGATCACCAGCCCCTTGATCACCCGTTCCGTGACTGGCAGCGTCTCACCAATCGTGGTGAAGAACGCAAGTCCGACAGCAAGTCCTGCGCCAAAGAACGCTGCAATGGTTATGTGGCCTTTATACCCGCTCAATGGAAACGATGCCTCGGTTGATAGGTGCGCAGACCAGGCTCCGGGGAAGATCAGGAGAAAACCTGGGATGATGATTTGCTCGAACAGCAGTGGGAGCCTACTCAGAACCTGTTGACCAGCCCCACCGTCACCTTGCCGCGGTCGAAGGTGTCACCGCGACCCAGCGCGAAGGCAAGCTGCGCAATTCCGACAGGAGTCTCGATCTGCCCCGCCACACCGTAACCGTACACCGTCTGCCCCTGATTCTCCCGACTCTCCCCCACCCACACACTCCCCGCATCAACGAAAAGTCCTGCGTAGCTGAATCTGTCGAGCGGAACGCGCAGTTCGAGCGTTCCCCACACACGGCGGCGCACCCGAAGCTCGTTCTCGCGCAGACCGCGCACGGTGCCAAGTCCACCAAACCGGAAGAGATCGGAGATGTCGAGCGCCTCCCCCAGCACCTCTCCGTAGTGCGCGGCGCCGGCAGCAACGAGAAACGACGCCAGGGGCAGATAGCCTTCGATGTCGAGTTCACCACGCTGGCGTCCGAGCGATCCGGCAAGGGTATCGCACAGCAGGCTCCGGCTGAACTCGCGCGAGCCGAGCGCAGCGGTCAACGCAAGCCGCAGACCGGAACGCGGGTTGAGCGCGTCGTTGCGGGTATCGAACGTTGCTGCGGCCTTCGACTCCAGCAATCGGCTCGACCGAATCTGTCCCTCGCACGGAGCAAGGGTGTCGAGCGGAGCGGTGGTCCACACGAGCGATCCGCCTCCGAGCACCTTCAATCTGTCGTTGACGGTGAAGGAGAACGAGGCGCCGAGTGTCCGCTGGATGAAGAGCGACTGGTCGACCGAACGCTGCTCGTCCTGGTCGTACTGGAGCACGAGTTCCAGTGGAAGATCGAACAGATAGGGTTCGGCGTAGCGGAACAGCAGCTGCGATCCGGCTGGCGCGCCACGCCAGTTCAGATCGACGGTTCTACCGCCACCAAAAACGTCGGCGAGACTCAAACGAATCATCCCGAACAGGCTCCCCCCCGCGCTGTCGTTCGAGGGCTGGTAGCCGACAACGCCATCGATGACGTTCGGCGTCCCCTCCTCCATCGGCACCTGGAGCAGATAGTGTCCCGGCCCTGAGCGCACGAGCTGGGGCGCGCCCACGGCACGGATCGCGGCAAGGCGCGACAGCCGCGCACGCACGGCCTCCACAAGCTCATCGCTGTAGATCGTTCCCGGCTCCACAGCCGCGGCGCGGCGGACCAGATCGCGATCGGCCCACGGGGCGTCGAGCGGCAGGACGTCATCCACACGCACACGTTCGCCCGGATCGACATGGAGCGTGAGCGAAACAGCAGTGGCGGAACGGAGCGCGACATCGGGCACAACGCGGACAAACGCGAACCCGCGGTCGGCAAGTCCCGCGACAAGGACGCGGCTCACACGATCAATCGAGTCGGCATCGAACGGCATCCCCTGCAAGCTCCCGGCACTCGACGTGTCGAGCAACTGGCGCACGCTGTCGGGAACGGCCAGCACAACCTCGACAAGCAGCGCCCGCTCCCCCTCACGGATCTCGATGGTCCCCCCCGTCATTCCCGGAGCAGTGTCGCTCCTGGTCGTCACCGCGGCGGAGAGGTAGCCGCGGTCACTATACCATCGTACAAGAAGACGCCGCGCACTGTCGGGGTCGGCAACGCGCTCGGCAAGCGACCGGAGCGAAGGGGCCAGCGCCGTCCCTCCGGCCACCGCCCGCACCTGCCCCTGACCGTACACGCTGGTTGCGGCGAGGAAGGCCAGCAGGAAAGCGAGGCGAAGCATCACGATGATGGGGGATCGACCGACGGCTCCAGCAGCGTTACCCCGGCGCGCCCCTGCGAAATGTCGGTCACGCGGGCGCGGAACTCCTCGACGAGCAGCTCGCGCATATCGACGATGTAGTGCACCATGTCGCGGAACTCCTCCTCGAACCTGTCGGCGTAGGCGGCAACGAGCGTGCGCACCGCGGCAATCTCCTCGTACGGCGTGAACACCCGCAGCCGCACCGTGGCGTGAACTTCGCGTATCGAGGCACCGTTGAGCACCTGCGCCGCAGTCTCTCCATAGGCGCGGGCCAGGCCGCCAACTCCGAGCTTCGTGCCGCCGAAGTAGCGCGTGACCACAACGAGCAGATCGACGAGGCCACGCTGCCCCAGCACGAACAGAATCGGCTTGCCGGCGCTGCCGTTCGGCTCCCCGTCATCGCTGAACCTGTACTCCAGCCCCTCCGGGGCAAGCCGCCAGGCGTAGCAGTTGTGTGTGGCGTCCCAGAACTCCTTGCGGATCGCGGCAAGTTCGAGGGCGGCCGCGTCGCGCGACTGCACAGGGATGGCGGTGCCGATGAACCGCGAGTTGCGGATCTTCAGTTCCACGCGTGTACGCTCGGCAATCGTGTTATAGGAACTCACCCCGCCTCCACGATACAGGAAGAGGGCCACTGGTTCGTCACCAGCGGCGCGCATTCTTCCCCTGTTACGAAGAGCAGATGCGGCCCCCCGCCCCGGAACTCGTACCTTCGCTCCTGTGAAATCATCATTGAAGATAGGCATCACCTGTTTCCCCACGTATGGCGGAAGCGGGGCACTGGCAACCGAACTCGGCAAGGAACTTGCCCGGCGTGGACACACCGTCCACTTCATCTCCTACGCTCTCCCCTTCCGTCTGGACGGATTCCACGAGAACATCGTCTTCCACGAGGTGGAGCGGCCCGACTACCCTCTCTTCGAGGACAGCCTCTACGCCCTCTCGCTGACCAGCAAGATGGTGGACGTGGTGCTGTACGATGAACTCGACATCCTCCACGTCCACTACGCCATCCCACACGCCATCAGCGCCTGGAATGCGAAGCAGATCCTGAACGAACAGGGTCGCGACATCAAGATCATCACCACCCTGCACGGCACCGATATCACCCTGATCGGTCTGGACCCCACCCTGCTGCCACTCGTTCGCTTCTCCATCGACAAGTCGGACGGCGTCACCGCGGTCAGTCGGTTTCTGCGGGAGAAGACGATCACCAACTTCCAGCTGGACCGGGAGATCGAGGTGATCCCCAACTTCGTGAACACCGAGGCGTGGCGGCGCACGCCGAACCACCCGCTGCGCGAGCAGTTCGCCCCGAACGGAGAGAAGGTGCTGGTGCACGCCAGCAACTTCCGCTCGGTGAAGCGGGTCACCGACATCGTCAGGGTGTTCGCACAGGTGCGGAGCAAGGTTGCCTCGAAGCTGCTGATGGTGGGGGATGGTCCCGACCGCGCCGAGGCGGAACGGCTCTGCCGCGAACTCGACATCTGTGGCGATGTGCGCTTCCTCGGCAAGCAGAACGCGCTGGAGGAGATCTACTCGGCGAGCGACCTGTTCCTGATGCCGAGCCAGAACGAGAGCTTCGGGCTGAGCGCACTCGAAGCCATGGCGTGTGGTCTTCCCGCCCTCACGAGCAGCGTTGGCGGCCTGCCCGAACTGAACCTGCACGGCGTCACCGGCTACATCAGCGAGATCGGCGACATCGACCGGATGGCGCGCTATGCCATCGACCTGCTGAGCGACCCGAAGAAGTACGCCCGCTTCAGCGCCGCTGCACGCGAACGCGCCGAGGCAGGCTTCAGCAGCAACGACGTTGTGCCGATGTACGAGTCGTTCTACCGCCGGGTGCTGGGGCACACGCTGCCGGAGCCGGCACTCTTGCCATCGTTCGCCTCCGCTGACTGAAGCCGTATGTGCCAACTGCCGGGACATCGGGAACCATCTCGATGCCCCGCAGCGCAGCGTTCGAGCATCCATCGAGGAACCTCGCAACAGCACAGGATGTTCCCTGCGGCAACGAACCTGACACCCCACTTTCGACGACCACTACCGAGTCTCATGGCAGCATCGCACGATCCAATATCCCCGGAACGCCTCGACCAGTTTCTTGCGGTTGCGGTGGATGCAGCCCGACAGGCGGGCAGACTGATTCACGAACGCGTGCGCGACAGGCACAATATCAGCTTCAAGGCGGGCGGAGCGTACAACATCGTGACGGAGATGGACACGGCGAGCGAGAGGCTGATTCAGGAAATCATCCGCTCGCACGATCCCGACGCGCGCTTCCTCGCCGAGGAGTCGGGTGGGGACGACGAGCTTGAACGCCCGACATGGGTGATCGACCCAATCGATGGCACCGTGAACTACGCACACGGCATTCCGATCTACACGATCTCGATTGCGCTGGTGGTGGGCGGAGAGACGCAGCTGGGAGCGATCTACGATCCGAGCGTGGACGAACTCTTCACGGCAATTCGTGGACGGGGTGCGTGGTTGAACGGCGAGGCGATGGCGGTGAGCACCACGGAGACGCTGAGCCGCTCGGTGCTGGTTACCGGCTTTCCCTACAACGTCCACGAGAACCCCTACGGCTGCATCGACGCGTTCGTCCACCTGCTGAAGCGGGGTGTGCCAATCCGGCGGCTCGGCTCTGCTGCGCTCGATCTCGCCTACGTTGCGGCAGGACGGTTTGACGGGTACTGGGAGGTGGCGCTCGGTCCGTGGGATGTGGCCGCCGGCCTGCTGATGATTACCGAGGCGGGAGGTCGGGTTGACACGTACGGAGATCAGCCAACGGAAGGGCGGCTCCTTACCGACCGCATTCTCGCCACAAACGGGCGCGTTCACGAGGAGCTTCGCGGCGTGCTCCGCGACTCGCTCCAGGCAGCGAACCCGGCGCAGCCGACGTAGATCGGGCTACACCATCCAGAAGAGGTGGCGCAGGTCGCGCAGCGGATCGGTGGCGGAATCGGTGGCGAGCCGCACATCGCCACACTGCTGCACCGGCTGGATGCCGACCACCGCGTTGGTGCGGTAGAGTCTTCCACCGGACGCGGCAAGCTGCTGCATCGGCGGGATCAACTCCTCCCTGACACTCCAGCCTCGCTCGCCCGCTGCATCAAGAAGCCAGCCGCGCGTTACTCCGGCTAGCACACCGCACGAGAGCGGCGGCGTGACGATCTCTCCATCGATCACCGCCACAAGATTGCTCGTTGCCCCCTCCACAAGCATTCCCTCGCTGTTCGCATACATAATGCCCACGGCAGTGGCATTGTGCGGCGGTGGACTCAAGGCCAGCTGCCGCGACTCCATCGTGACGTGTTGATAGGTGTTGCTCTTGATACGAACGCCGGTGCGTGGTGGCTGGAAGGGGAGCGCGGAGAGAACGCTGACAACAGGATCGGTCACCTGGGGAATCGGCGGAGCCGGACGCACGGTGATGACCGTGTGGGTAGCAACCGGCACAGCGGAGACAAGTCCTCCCCCCTCCTGCGCCACCACCGTCACGCGCACCACACACCGCTTTTGTCCGCCAGCCTCGACGAGTGCACGGCACCACTGGTGAAGGAGCGCGTCTGGCGGTGGATGGAGTCCAAGCCGCTGTGCGCCATCGGTCAGCCGCGCAACGTGGCGCTCCCACAGGTGGAACCTCCCCTCATGCCACCGCAGCGTGTCGAAGGTGCCATCGCCGTAGAGCCAGAATCTATCGCCCACCGAGAGGAGCGACGCCTGCGTACCGTCGTGGATGACGCCGTCGATGCTGCAAAGAGGATAGGGCTGCACGGCTAGACAACCTCGGCACAGCTTGCACCAGTCGGTTCACCCTGGAACCGCTCGCCGCGGCGGGCACGCTCTGCCAGGTGCTGCACGGCGCTCAACAGAAGGTCGAGGTCGCACTGGTTGTTGTAGATGCCGATGGTTGCGCGCACCGCGCCGGGGAGCGCGATGTCGTCGCCGGCGGCAAGACGGAGCAGGACATCCTCGGCGTTCGGGATGCGGAGCAAACGACTCAGGTAGGGATGCGCACAGAAGCAGCCGTTGCGCGTTGCGATGCCGTAGTCGCTGTTGAGGTGCGTCGACACCGTCTCGTGGTGCATCCCCTCGACGTTGAAGGAGAGAACGCCGAGCTTGAGGCTGGCAGGAACGTCGCCGAGCAGCGTAATGCCCTCAATCATGCGGAGACGGTTCTCCACATCACCGAGCAGCGCAAGCTCGTGTTCGCGCACCCACTCCATACCGATCTCGCTCAGCCAGTCCAGCGCGGCACCGAGAGCGATCACCCCGGCGATATTTGGCGTGCCGCCATTGTGTCGCTCCGCGTCGTCGTGCCACAAGGTGTTCTGCTCGGTGACGAACCGAACGGTGCCACCGCCCGGGATATAGGGTGTGCTGGCGTTGAGCACCTCGTTCGGCGCGATCAGGAAGGCAGAGCCGAACGGCGCGTAGGCCTTGTGCCCGGCTGCCGCAAGGAAATCGATATGGTCGTCGGCGCTGTTCGGACGCATGTCGATGGGATGGTGGGCAAGGAGCTGGGCAGCGTCGACAAGAATCCGAGCACCGTAACGGTGCGCCATCCGCGCGATGTCGTGAATCCTCGGCATGTAGCCCGTCACGTTGCTCGCACCGGTGATTGCCACGAGTTTCACGCGCCCCGTTGCAAGTTTCCGCTCCAGGTCGTCGTAGTCCAGCGTGCCATCGTCGAGAATGGCGATGCGGAGCGTCTCGCCGCGTCTGCGGTGGGGCAGATCGTTCGAGTGATGCTCCATGCCGCTCACCAGCGTTGCCCCCTCAACATCGGCCATCAGGTAGCTTGCGATGTCGAGCGCGGTGGTGGTGTTGCTGGTGTAGACGACACCATTGGCTCGCGGATCGGCACGAACGAAGCGGAACACCGTCTCGCTCACCGCATCGAAAAGGTCCGATGCCTTTTGCGACAGGAAGTGGTTGCCACGGTGGATGTTGGCGTAGTATCGTTCAAGAAATTCCCGGTAGGTATCGAGCACCGGCAGGGGCGGATGGGTGCTTGCGCCGTGATCGAGGTAGATGATCGGGCGCTCGACACCGTCGGCACCGGTAAAACACTGCCGGGTGATCGGGAACTGCTGGCGAATCGCTGTCAGGGGATTCATACGTGTGGGGAGATAGGGCGTGCAGGAAACAGTTGTGCAAATCTACCGATCACCACGTGAACGTGACCGGATCAGGTTCGATCAAACGCATGTCGGGTTGTGTGGTCGCAGCCCCCACACTCGGTTTTCCATCCCAAATTCCATGCTCCGTCGTCTTTCGTTTCTTCTGCCCGCGCTCCTTGCCGCCCTCTCTCCGCTCTGCGCACAGCCGCGACCGACGGGGGAGGCCTACTACCGCAGCTATCGACTCGACGCGTTCGACAGGTTCATCTTCTGCGACACCCTGAAGGTACCGGAGGAGGATGTCGAGGCGGTTGGCGTGGCGCGCGACAGTCTGGGAAGGATCATCCGCCTTACCCGCTACTGGTACGGGAACATCGACACCAAGGCGCCCTGGGCGATGATGGAGATCGTCCACACCGGCGGCGCGGATTCCGGCGGACGACGCGCCGAAACGCGCTCCTACCAGCTCGTGAACGGGCGCCCAATCGCCATCGACAAGATCGCCTCGGTTGTGCTCCGCTACCGCAGCGATGGCTCGCTCCTCTCCCGCACGAACTTCGACCTCCAGCGCAAGCCGGTGGATGGACCGTACTACATCGGCGGAACGGCGATGCAGCCGGTGGATAGCGCGAGCTACGTGCAGGAGTGGTTTGTCAGCACCGGCAAGCAGCAGCGCGGTTATCAGAGCGATCCCCCCCTCGGTCCGTTCGGCGAACTCCCCTACGATGCCTGGTTCCGCCGCATCACGGTGAACCGCCAGGGATGGCTCCTCCGCGAGGAGGTCATGGGCATCGACAAGCAGGTGATCCCCTATCCCGGCGGCGAGATGGGGCGCAGATACGAACACGACGACTGCGGAAGGGTACTGCGCATCAGGCTTGTCACACGGGACGACGAGGCAATGGGGGACACCGCAGGAGTGGCGGCCATCGAGTACGAGTACGACAGCGCCGGGCGCGTCACGCTCTGGCGAACGCTCGACACCAGCGGCAACCTGCACGCACGGGGCGCAGACCGAACAGCAGAGATCCGCTACAGCTACCACCCCTTCAGCGGACACATCACGCGTGTGGTACGAATCAACGAGGCAGGCGAGACGATCAGCGACGGACCGAGGTAGGGAGTGCGCCTCTCGTGTTCCGAAGGAGGCCTGGGCGCATTGCGCGCGTACTGGTTGAGCTATTCGGGTCGCAATGGAGCGGTGGAGATAGCGGTCGTGGTCGAGCCTGCACTGCGCCGTTCGATCTCCATTCTGCGCCACAGCGCCTGGCACGGGAAGCGGTCATCGTAGAGCGCACGGCCTATCACCACCGAATCCACCCCCTCCGACACAAGCTCCTGCAACCGCCACAGGTGCTCAACCTGCCCAATTCCTCCGCCCGCCGTCACGCGCATTCCCGAACCGTGCGCGATACGCTCAAGCTCGTCGTAGTTCGGACCACGCAGCACTCCCTCTCGGTCCAGGTCGATTGCCACCGCGCGCTGCATTCCGGCACGCCGGGCACACTCGCAGAACTCCAGCACCTCGACCTCTCCACCCTCGCACACCGGCGCGAGGCGTCCGTCGCGGGTGAGCGCACCGGCTACCACACGCGACGGACCGAAGCGTTCGGTGAGGCGCCCCACCCCGGCAGGATCGCGCACGAGCAGACCGTGCACGGCAACCCTGTAGACGCCGCTGCGCAGCCACATCTCGCACTCATCGACGCTCTCGAACCGCGCAACGAGCTGCACCGGAATGTCCACCGCAGCGGCAACGGCGCGCACCGCCGGGCCGTTCTCGCCCGTCCCCGCCATCGCATCGGCGTCGAGCAGATGGAGCACGCGCGCGTTCTCCCTGCGCCACTGCATCGCAAGCTCCACCGGGTCGGATGGAATGGTTGCGCGGTCGTCGGCAAGGGTGCGCGCGGCACGGCCGCTGCGGAGTTCAATCGACGGAATGACAATCATCGGCGGTACACTCCCTATCGAAGCACCACAAGTTTCTCAATCGTCTCGGTCGTGTTCTCACCGTCGCTGACCCTGAGACGGTAGAGATAGGTGCCGTTGGCGAGCCGATCACCATCGGCGTCGAGGCCGTCCCACTCGACGCGGTTGAAGCCAATCGTCAGTTGTCCGGCACGGAGCGGAATCGCCTTGATCCGCCGGCCCGCCACGGTGTAGATCGCAATCTCCCCCTCCACCGGCGGACGCTCGCCGCTCAGAAGGAACGTGAACGTCGTGGTGCGCGGGAACGGGTTCGGCCAGTTCACAACGTTCCGCAAGCGGAACGTGCCATCGACGTAGAAGGTGATGAAGTCGGTGGTGTCGAGGTTGCCGCTCGCATCCCTGGTAAAGATCCGCACCTCGTGCTGTCCCTCGGCCAGAGGAACCGGAGGCTGATAGAAGAACGAGGCACGGTGCGTCCCCTCCCCCATCTGCCTGAAGCTCACGCCGGGCGATGTCGGGGTGATGATCTCGTTGTCGAGAATCATCCGGCGAATCGTCGTGGCGCTGTCGAGCGGCAGGCGCGCGTTGTCGAAGATGCGGACTTCGAGGCGCGCAGTGCGGGGAACGTAATCCCCCTCCATCAGGCGCGCGTTGTCGGCGTAGAGCGCAACGCTCGGTGCGCTGCTATCCCCGCTGATGCGGATCGACCGTTCGAGAACGTTGTCGCTCGTGTACGGCTCAACAGGACTGTTGTCCGGGTTCAGCGCGAGGATGACCTGATAGTCGCCACGAAGCTGTGCGGTGGGCAACGGAACGGAAAGCAGCGCGGAGTCGAGCGGAGCGATTGCCGGCACAGCGACGGAGTCGTTGATGATGGCAGGGACGCCGCGCTGGACCACCCGCACCACCGTTGGCCGGGAAGAGCGCAGGTGCGACAGATTCACCACTCGAAGGACTGCACGGGCGCTGTCGCCGAGCAGAACGGAATCGGGTGTAATGAAGGACGTGGAGGGATTGAGCGCAAGGTCTGGCGCCGGATCGAACACGGCGCGAAGCGAGCGCAACCGGACCGCGGTGTCGGCCGGGAAGAGCACCCGCACCTCAAGTCTGGGATAGCGCTCCGCGTCGATTGATCCAATATCGACCGGACCGGAGCCGACGACAACGCGCAGCAGTGAATCGCGCACGCCGTCGCGCCGCACACCGAACACGTCCGCAGGGAGCGCCCCGGCACCGGAGAGTTCTGCGTCGAGGCGGCCCCACGAGAGAGTGGGACCGAGCGTGGGGGATGTGTAGCGGCCTGCACGCGGCACCAGCGGAATGGTCGTGCTGATGGTGGCCGGGAAAGGCCCGGCCCCACCGCCCGCAAGCCGTTCTGCGTTCCACGCCTCGTGAATCTGGTCGGCAGGGAGACCAATGCCACCAACCAGCGCGTAGCTGTCGTTGTTCACGAGTGAATCAACAACCGCGCTGCCGCCCAGACGGTGAAGACGCTCACGAATCTGGTCGCCCTTGTCGCCAAGGAAGAACGAGGGTCCGCCGAACGCGATGATGACCCGCTCCCCCGGCTTCACCGTGTCGATCATCTTCAGGAAATCGTCGATGTCGGTGCGTCCGGGCGTACCGATCGACTGCCAGTAGAACTCGAATGCCTGGCGCACAACGAGGCTGTCGCTGCCCGGCGCGAGCACGGCAACGTTCACACCGTCGCGGTTGAGCGAGAAGAAGTCGGTGCGCCCCACGCGCGCGGATGTTCGGTTTCCCTGATAGGGGTGGCCGACGCTCATCACCGACACCGCGATCTGCCCCGAGCCGGCACCAACTCCACCGCGCTCCACCACCACACTCTCCGGCAGTCCACGCTCCCACCCCGAACTGTCGCGCACGATCACGTGGAGTGCGCTATCCCGGTTCGGCAGAAGTGTGAAGCTCTCGACGGTAATCCCCTCGCCCGTCGCCTCGTCCGCCCCGGCAGTTTCAGCACGCCACCAGAGCGTGCCGACACCGCCCGGAACGAGTCGTTCCGGCACCTCCACCCTCCACTCCGTCGTCAGTTCGGTGTGGACGATTGTTCCCGCACTCTCGCTCCCGATCCTGCCTGCACCGTCGAAGCGTGGAGTGGAGTCGAGAAGGAAACGGACCGCAGGACCGGGGGAGGGATCGAGCACACGAATCCTGAGCGCTCGACTCTCAACGGCATCGAAGGGGAGCGGAGTGAGGGCCAGAGGGAGACTCGAACGCGTGGCAACACCAATCGTGGTGTCGTTGTCGGCGCGCCAGGTTTCAGCAAGCCGCTGGTCGGGGTCGATGGAAAGGTGCACCTGATACTCGTCGGCACGACCATCGATCGGAAAACGGAGCGTTGCTGTGGCTGTGCGCGTGAGGAACCGCACACGGACCGTGTCGAATACATCCACGCCGTCGCGGCTGCGCATCGTTCCGGCCACCACGACGTCGCTATCGGGTGGAAGCACGCGGCCAACATTCCGAATCTCAACACTGATTGCCGCAGCGGTATCGGCTGGCGAGAGCGGGTTTCCCTCCTCATCCCCCACCGCCACCGTCTGGAAGCGCAGTTCGGGAGTGGAGCGGCTCGCCAGCTTCAACATCGGGTCGCCGAGCAGGTGGTACATCAACAGGGAGTTGCGGTAGACGAATCCCTCGTTGGTGAACCACCATCCGTACTGGAGGAACTGATCGACGATCATCCCCTCGTAACGCGACCGCGTAAACGCCTCGCCGAGATTTCGGTTGCCGAACTCCGTGATCTCCTGCCACAGCTTCTCCCGGAAGGGCGCGTCAACGATGGGGAACGAGTAGTTGCTGGCACCAAGGCTGGCAATCGCCCCGGTGACGGGAGAGAGAAGGAACGTCTCGTTCCGTGCCGGAGCTTCGGGATCGCCGAACGCTCCGGTTCGGCAGCTGAACGTCGCCAGCACGAACAGTCTGTCGGCGTTCCGCATCTCGGCGGGGTAGCCGAAATCGAGATCGAACACGGTGCTGGCGCCGTGCCCGGCGAACGAGAGGACCAGCGCACCGCGGTCGATCTCCGCACGAACACGCGGTCCCTCGCGATCATCGGGAAAGGGATTCGGCTGGCTGCGCAGCACGAATGCCGTATCCCCCTGGTAGAGGGGCGAGAGAACGAATCGCGAGGCAAGCCCCTGGTCTTCGTTGTAGTGGCCGAGCACCTCTCCGACATCAAGCCCGCCATCGAGAAAGAGGTGGCGGGTGTTCCACTCTGCGGGCGGCCCTGTTTCGTAGGAGATGATCTTGTCGACCGTCCCCTCCGCCTCGGGGACGGTGGTTGCGGGAATCCGTCCGATGAGCATCTGGTACTGGAGCGAACTGTCCTGGGGCGCCACCGTTAGGTGGTAGTCGCTCACCGGGTTGCCGAAGGTCGGCACGTAATCAACCTCGCGAGAGATCTGCGGCGTGCGGAGCCGCAGCATCGGGTCGGTGCTGGCGTTCCCCATCAGCAGCACGGCCGTCGGTGCCGGTGCGGCCCAGTTCGTGTCGGCGTAGTGCAGAAAGCGATGGAGCGCTCGCCACGACTTCACGCCGTTGTTGAATTCGTCGTAGACACTCTCCACATCAACAACGCGGACGCGGAGTGTGTCGGCACTGCGGCGGTAGGCGGCAAGACGCTCGCTGGCAGAACGGAATGCGGGGTGGGTGATGATCGTCAGGTCGGCGCCGTTCGCCGCATCCACCAGTGAGTCGGCTCGATGGTAGCGCAGGCGTGTCGCCACTGGCGGGGAGACGATGAACTCCTCGCCCGCCTCTCCCTTCACCCCAACCCGCGCCTCCCACCGATCCCCGGTCGCTGCGTTCGGAATGAAGGCATCGAGGGCAACGCCCTGCCGGAGATCCTGGGGAATGAACTGCTGTTCGAGCGTGGCGGTATCTCCCTTGCGCACGGCGAACGCCCACGCGGCAAGGACCAGATCGGTGCGGTCCACAACGCCCGTGCCAACCAGCGCGCGCAGCTCCTCGCGGAACGCTGTGGGGAGCGCGTTCGCCCCCGCGCCAATCGAGACGCCGCCCACGACGATGTTGCCGGCGGCAACGCTCCGCAGGAAGGCGGTGGCGCTGTCGAAGAGCGCGGGGTTGGTGTAGGTGTCGAAGGTCCGCATCCGCAGCAGTTGCCCGGTTGAGGCGTCGAACTCGGCGTAGACCGGACCATCACCGGCGCTCGCGCCGATCACCGTGTCGTTGCGGGTGATGGTGAAGCCGGGATTGTTGAACCGGAGCGGCACCTCGGGATACTGCCGCGAGGCAACCCGCAGATGGAATCCGCGCCGCACGCTGTCAACGGCGAAACGGGCATTCTCGCCGACAGCGAAGACGGGAGGAGCGGTGAAGCCGCGAAGCGTGGCACGATACTCCCCGCCAGCCGGCAGCCGAAGCGTGGCGCGATCATTCCGCACCGCAGGCCGCCAGGTGCCGCGAAGCTCGACGTAGTCCAGACCGAGAAGATCGTATCCCTTCCACTGCTCGCCGACAGGAACTTCCGGGGGAGCAACGGGAACGATCGTAACGCGGTTCAACCCCTGGATGAACAGATAGGCGGGCACAGCCATCACGAACGTTGTGTCGCAGAACCCGCGGCACACAACGGTATCGACGGCATTGCCGTTGACCATCACCCCACGAGCATGGGTGGTATCGCTGAGTCCCATCAGCCGCACCCGCATCTCGATGGTGGCGTCGGGGAGATACTGCGGCGAGCAGGCAACATCCACAGCGGTGGGCACCGGATAGCTGGAGACGGTCCACAACTCACGCTCCCCCGGCACACGCTCGGCACGATGGAACGAGGCCGCGTCGCCGAGCGAAGTGTTGTTGAGCGAGGGCCAGCCGCCGTTGTGCTGGAGTTCCTCCTCGAAGTGGAGCGTTGAATCGTAGAAGCGCAGATCCGCTGCCGCAGCACTTGCGCTGTCGCGAACGAGCAGACGCGTTGCGCCTCCCCCCCAGCTCAGCACGTAGGCGTTCGTGTCGGTCTCCGCATCCCAGTAGAGTTCCGGCTCGGCGCTCGGATTGCGGCGGCCCCTGAACTCAACTGCATCCTCCTCGTCCACCACGCCGTTGCTGTTGCGGTCATCGACGGCGAAGGGAACGTCCTGGCCACGACTGCGGACCCGAAGCGAGCTGGCGAGAAGCGACACTGCCTCGCCGCGCGTCGACTCGCGCAGATCCCGGCCTGAAACGCGAACCGATCCATCCCTCGGCACGAGCACGACAACTCCCTGTTCCATCCCCCACCCCCCTGCGGCAGCGGGACGACGCGCGGAAGAGCGGGGCGGATTCCACCAGGCAGCCGCCTCATCTCCGTTGAGCACTCCGTTGCGGCTCATCCTGTCGATCACCGCATCCGACCGCGAGCGGCCAAGAGTTGCGGCAGATCCCGTGCCCGTCCGCCCCCACGCCACGGTGATTCGAGCGGGAGCGAGCAGTGAAGCACCAACCGGCAGTGCCGGACGGTAGACCACACGCACGACGCGCCACCCCCGCCACCGCACCGCCGGTGACACCGTCACACTCCCAGCGCCCCCGCCACTGTCCAGGCGCGCCGTGATTCCCGACGCGTCGGGTGGAACGGCGATGGAGAGCACCAGTGCAGGGGTGCGCGAACTGTCGGCAGCAACTGCCGAAGGGGAGTTGAATGTGCGGTAGCTCTTCCCCTCCACCCGCGTCTCCTCCACTCGCAGGCCGCTCACCGAAAGGGTCAGCCCGCTCTGCGTCTGCGCGCTCACGGCAACACGTGCAATCTCCTGCGCGCCGAGCGGGGCACAGGAGAGAAGGAGGAGAAGCAGTATGAGGATGACTCGACGTTGGCGCATCGGAACGGGGCTAACATCCGCTACAGACGGGGCGAAGTCAAGGTAATTCGGTGGAAGCAAGCGGAAGCGGTGGCCGCCTGAACGCACCGGGAAGCGTGCTGGAGATAACGGAGATGAACGGCAGAAAATACGCGAGCCGGTCGGTGACGGCACACATCGTCAGCCCTGCCACGATAATCGACAGCGTGGCCGACGCCAGCCAGAACGCAGCAAACCGCTCCAGCGGGTGCCGTGCCGCTCGAATCGTCCGCACATGCATGGCGACTGTGGCGCCGGTCAACAGCACCCACGCCGCCAGGCCGAGCACCCCTCCACGCCATGCAGCATAGAGATAGGTGTTGTGGGGTATCACCGTGCTCACCCTTTCCACCTCGATCCCCAGCCGGTTCTCCCACATCACACCCATCGGCCAGCCGAACACAGGACGCTCCAGCACCATCGAGCCGACGTTATAGAGTTCGATCAGGCGGTAGGCGGCCGATCCCTCGCCGCTCGGCTTGCTGATCCCCTCCACCCGCTTGTCAAGTTCGAGCTTGCTTCCGAAGATGGCAATGGCCGCCGCACCGGACACCAGGAACAGCGGCAGCAGCTTCAGCACGCGACGCCGCTCCCCCCTGTTGAAGAACCAGACGAGAACGACGAGCGCAAACACCATCCCAAGGATGAACGACCGCCGTTGCGCGCCGATGAAGGTGAAAAGCGCAAACGGAGAGAGCAGGAAGATTGCGTGTCGAAGGCGCCGATAGACAGGATCGCCACGGTCGGGAATGGCAAAAGCGAAGAACGCTGCGGTCAGGCACATCATCAACAGGAGGCCGTCGCGCCAGCCTGAGAGAAGCGACCAGCCGATACCGACAGCGAAATACACAAGAATCCCCTCGATGGTCTTGTAGGCTCCAGCAAGCAACAGCAGCCAGAGCGCGAGTGGCAGGTCGCGCCGCCGATAGAGCCGAAGCCAGATGAAGAACGAGACAACGAAGACCGGGAAGCAGATCATCTCGAACGCAAACCGGAACCCTCCTCCCTCGGCGAACATTCGGAGCATGGGAACGAGAGCCAGCACAACTCCCACGAGGATCATGTGGGGCGTGAGCGGGGAGCGCGAAAAACGTGTGTCTCCTGCCATGGACCGGCGCACCATGTCGGCAATGCCCAGCAGCATCACCAGCACCTCAACCCCGGTCAGCCCATTGCCAACAATCGGCTCGAAGAAGGGGATGACGAACGGCGAGTAGCCGTCCTGCCGCGCACCGTAGCCCAGCGCAATCAGCGTACCGAAGAGCGTGAACGCGCGGATCGGGTCGGCACTCCACGCCAGCAGCGTTGCGCCGGGCGTGCGGTAGATCCATGCAGCAACAGCGCTCATCCCGCCCCCTCCACCGCAACGGAACCCTCACAGCCATCACCGCGGAGCGAACGCCCGGCAAGCATTTCCACGGCATCAACCGTTCCCTCCACGAAATTCTCAACCGAGTAGCGCCCCATCGCCCAGGCTCGGGCCTGCGCACGCCGCCGCTCCGCCTCGACCGGATCATCGAGGACGGCGGTGAGTGCGTCGTGGAGCGATCCGGCATCGCCAGCCTCGAACAGATAGCCCCTCCCCTGCACAATGCCGGGGATTGCTCCGCTCGTGCTCCCCACCACTGTTGTCTCCACCAGCATCGCCTCCACCAGCACACGCCCGAACTGTTCGAGACAGTCGGGACGGGAGGGGAGCACGAAGATGTCGGCGGCAGCGATAAGCTCCGGCATCCGCTCGATGGGGATGGGATCACGGAACTCGATGGCCTCGGCACTTCCGAGCCTGGCCGCCTGCTCTTCAAGCTCGCGGCGATACTCTCCGGTCCCCACGATCAACAAGCGCAGCGGCTCCCCGGACCGTCCGGCACGGAGCCGATCGAACGCGGCAACAAGCTCCTGCACCCCCTTGTTGCGCGGAAGCCGCCCGGCATAGAGGATCACCGTCGTTTCGGGGTCGATTCCCAGACGCTGCCGTACCGCCATCCGTGGCAGCGGACGGAAGAGATCCTCGTTGATTCCCCAGAAGAGCGTGCGAATCTCTCCCGCAAAGGTGGAAGCCCGCAGGAACGATGTGGCGCGCTCGTCGTGGCAGAATCCGAGATCGACACGGCGCATCACCCACTGAGCTATACGCCTGTAGAGCCACCCCAGGCGGTACATTCCGAAGTCGTATCCGCTGATGTGGACGTTGTAGAACGTGATCTTTGCGTTGGGGGCGAAGAGCCGGGCGAGGAGAACGATCTGGAGGGCGAAGAGGGTGAACGACTCCTCCATCATCACGATCACCTCTGGTCTGGAGCGTCGAATCGCCCGGAACAACCCGGTGACGTAGAAACTGCGAATGGCGTTGCCGGGGAAAAGAACGCGCCCCTGCACCAGCGTGAAGGGATCGGAGGAATCGTGCTGATAACGCTCGCGCACGTTGTTCTCGATCCACATGCGCGGCGCAAGGAGCGTCATGGCAAGCCCGGCACGCTCGGCAATGCGGCGCCAGCGAACACGATTGTTGCAGAGCACGGCGGTGTGGTCCACCACCAGCACGCGGAGCGGAGAGGCTGCGGCACCCATCACGGTCCCGGTGCCGCCCCAAGCGCCCGCTCGCGTACCAGGGAACGTCGGCGGAAGGAGTCGAGAATGAACGCGAGGAGGCAGGAGCCGATCACCAGCACGAGGCCAACGATGATGAGCGTGAACGTCCTGCGCGGCGCGGCACGGCGCGGCGCAACGGCTCCGGGATCGAGCACCTGCACCACGGGCAGGTCGCGCGCCTCCTGGATCTGCTCCTTGCCGTGCTCTGCCACCAGATAGCCGTAGAGTTCGGTGGAGACCTTCACGTCGAGCTTCAGTTGCGCGTACTGCCGTGCGAGGGACGGCACCGAACTGAGAGCATACCCGACGCTCCCTCCACCGATCCTGCCAGCCTCGATGTCGTTCCGTCGCCGCTTGAGCACGGCGAGCTGCTGCCGCAGCGCCTCCACTGCGCGGGTGTCCTCCTGCACGTCAACGCCGGCACGGGCGATGTCCACTTCGAGCTTCGAGATCTGCGACTCCACCTCGAAGAGCGCCGATACCGAGGCCTCGGTCTGCTTGTCGAGTTCGATCACCTTGTTCCGGCGCTGGAACTGTTCGAGTGCTGCCTGCAAACTGTCAAGCAGCACGCGCTGGCGTGCAACCTGCACGTCGAGGAACTCGCGGGCACGACGCGCGCTCGTCACCATCTTGCGGCGAATCAGCCCGTCGAGCAGGTCAATCGAGGCGTTGGTGAACCCTGCGGCCTGCTGCGCCGCCGCGCGGTCATCCGCATCGTCGGGACTCCAGCCGGTTTTCACCTGGAAGACGATGTCGATCACGCCGATGTGGTCCGACTCGACCGCCATCTGCGACTGGACCTGATCGATTGCAAGCTGGCGCTCGGCGGGGGAGATATTGTACTGTTGAAGCAGCCCAAACCGCGTCACGAGGCTGTCGGCAACGGTGCGGCTCTCCAGCATCTTTGCCAGCACCTCGGCACTCTGGTTCTGGCCGAACGCGGAGAGATCGAACCCCTGGCCTGCCTGTACCAGCGCCGAGAGACTGACGCTCCCCCCCTTGTCAGGCGGGAGGAGCGTTGCCTTGGAGATGTAGGTGTGCGGGTAGATCATCAGCACCCCGGCGGCGGCGGCCATCCCCAGCACAACCACTGCGAGCATCATGAAGCGATAACGCCAGAGCACCGCGCCGTAGTCGGCAAGGCGCACGGTCGGTTCATCGCGATACAGTTCCGCCCCGTTGAACGAGGGGGGAACGGTGATCTCGTGGCGCTGTTCGGTGGTAGACTCCATAGAGCGATGCGGTTGCAGGCCTGTTAGTCCTTTGCCTGCGACGAATTGCTGATGCTGAGCACCACCGCAACGATGGTGCCGATCTGGGCAACGATGGTTATCGCGGTGGCGACACCGCTCCAGAAATCCGACTGCTTCTCCTCGGGGACGTAGATCTGGTCGCCCGGCTCCAGCGTGTAGTTCCCCTCGTTCGAGGCCGGGAACTCGTCGCCGTTGCGCGCCTTGATGATCCGCGTGTCGGACTCCTCGGCACGCCAGCCGTACCCCCCCGCCATGGCGATATACTGCTCGTAGCGCAGACCCGGCGTGTAGGTAATGTTGCCGGGGTTCTTCACCTTGCCACTCAGCCGGATGAACGCGAGCCGGTGGGGAGCGTAGAGCGAATCGTTGTCCTCAAGGACAATGTTCTCGTTCTCGTCGCCGCTCATGAGCTGGGTGAAGTTCACCGTCATCACCCCCGCGCGCTGGCGCTGCGTGGCCTTCTGGCGGAGATAGGCGATGTCGTCGTCGGTGCGCTTCTCCTCCGGGATGCTCTGGATCAGCGTCTCGCGCGGATCAGTCACCGAAAGGTCGCGGCGACGAATCAGCGTCACGTCGCTGATGGCGGCCTCGGGCGTGAACCCCCCGGCGGCGTAGACCAGGTCGCGCAGGCGTGTCTCGCCGGAGATAATCGGGTAGGAGCCTGGCTTCTCCACCTCTCCCGCCACCACCACCGAGCTTGCCTTGCGGTAGTTCGGAATCGAGCGGATGTAGATGCGGTCCCCCGGCTCCACCGGCGCGTCGTCGATCAGGCTTCCGTCGGGTCGGGCATGGTGGATCGATCGGGTAACGATCCTCCCCGCAGCGTCGATCCGCACCAGCAGAATGGAATCGCGGTTGGCCTCGGCGGTAAGCCCGAACGCCGTACCGAGCACGGTGCTGATCGAGTCGCCGCGCTGCCAGTCGATCTCCCCCTGCCGGTTGACGGCACCGTAGATGCCCACGATGCTGCGGCGATCCTGCGATCCAACGAAGATGCGGTCCCCCCCCTCCACCGTCGGGTTCGAGGCGAGGTCGCCGCTGGCGAGGTAGCGGCTGAGATCAACGGGGATCGTATCCCCGCCGCGAAAGATCATGATTCGCCGCTTCGATCCCTGGACACGCGTTCCGCCGGCTCCGTCGATCACCTCCGAAACGCGCGTCACGGGCGTTGCAACAACCGCACCCGGCTTGCGCACCTCGCCCAGCAGGAACACCTTGAAGCGTCGCATCCCGGTGAGCGCAACCCCGACATCAGCCTTGTAGATCCGGGCACACGCGTTGCGGATCGCGGCGCTCGCCTGCTCCAGCGTCTTCCCCCGCACATCGACAGCGCCAGCTCCGGGCACCAGCAGCTTGCCGTCGTAGGTGACGCGCAGGTCGTACTGACGGTAGTTCACCAGCGGCAAACCGACGGTGAAGATGTCGTTTGGCCCGACACGGTAGGTGGTGGGGTCGATCGGCACGTCGAGAAGTCCGGCGGCATCGGCAGCACGCTGCTGCACATCGAGAAACGCCGAGGTGTCGAACGGACGCGACTGTCCGGTGGAGCCGAAGGAGCGACTCGTTTCACCGGGCGATGCCTCGTAGTCGGGAAGCGTGTCGTTCGGCTGCGCCCGAAGCCTGCCCCCTGCAAGCAGAGCGCCTGCTACCAGAAGCGGAAGGAGACAAGGAATGCGATGGATCAAGAGAGGATCAAGTATGGCAGGGACGGAAGCCCCAAGATAGTGGCATATCACCACCCGGCATCCTATCGATCTGTCAGGCTGTGGAGAATCAGATCACGTGTGCGCTTCTGTCGCTCCGAGAACATGGCCCGAACGAGGGGGCGAACCAGAAATCGGTCGGCAATCCGTCCGAGCACTCCAAGCGGCAGGCGGTACTCGACACGATCGTGGAGAAGGCAGCAGCGGTGGTCCACCGAAGCGAAACGCCGGGTCTGCCGCCACTCCGCAAAGGGTCCGCGCTCCTGTACGTCATCCAGCGCATGGGGCGGCTCGAAACGGACGAAGAGAATGTCAACGGTGGAGGGGAACAGGCCGAGCAGCCACATCCTGATGCGCACGCGCTTCGTTCCTGCCTCGTAGCTCCCCGACTCCCCGATCACCACGACCCTGATCCACCCTGGGGAGATACGGACGAGATTGCGCGTGTCGAGGTGGAACTCGAAGACCCGTTCCACCGGCGCAGCAATCTCCACCGAGCGCTCGTAGCGGCTCATCGAACCGCATTTCGCTGGAGCGACGCGCCGATCTGCTCCATCACGATCGCTGCGTGCGCGCGCCCGTTCTCGATGAACACCTCCCACGTTCTACACCCGCAGATCACCGAGCCTGCGAGGTACAGACCCGGACGATCCGTCTCGAAGGTCGCAGCGTTGAAGCGTGGGATGAGCGTCTCGGGATCATACGCCACCCCGCAAGCGTCGAAAAGCCCGACGTCGGGTCGATGCCCGATCATCGCGAAGACCGCTGCGCATGGAATCGACCAGCGCTCTCCCGTCGTTGCGGAGAAGAGGTCCACACGGTCCAGGTGGATGCTCTCCACCACGGTGTTGAGGTGCATCGGGATTTCGCGGTTGGCAATCCGGTTCTCGATGTCGGGACGCACCCAGTACTTCACGCCGCGCCCAAGCTCCGCGCCCCGGTGCACCATCGTCACGCGCACGCCGTGGCGCCACAGGTCGAGCGCGGCCTCCACCGCCGAGTTCCTCCCACCAATCACCAGCACGTCCCGTCCGTAGAACGGATACGGCTCGTGGTAGCGGTAGTAGACGTGTGGAAGGTCGTGGCCGGGAACACCGAGAGGATTGGGGGTGTCGAAGTATCCCGTTGAGAGCACCACCGTTCGCGCCCGAACCGGGCCGCGATCCGTCGAGACATTGAAAAGGCCGTCCGCCCCCTTCTCAACAGCTATAACACGACAGTTGAGCAAAAGTTGGAGCGCCTCGGCGCGAACAACGCCCTGATAGTAGTGGATCGCCTCCACGCGCTTCGGTCGGATGCCGAGCGGTGTAAAGGGATGGCCGCCGATTTCGAGAAGCTCGGGAGTGGAGAAGAACGTCATGTCCGCCGGGTAGCCGACAACGGTGTTGACGACGGTCCCCTTCTCCACAACGAGCACGTCGAGTCCACGCCGCCCTCCATCGATTGCGCAGGCAAGACCCGTTGGGCCGGCACCCACCACCACCGTGTCGAACACGCGTCCGACAAATGCACCTGGGAGGATCATTCCGACTCGTCGAAATAGTTGACCAACGCGTCCACCGTCTCCACACCCTGCCGACGCAGCACCTCGCGGCCACCAAGCGTTCCAAGCTCGACCAGGAACGACGCAGCGGCGATCTCTCCCCCAACCTTCTGCACGAGCGAAGCGGCCGCGGCCATCGTGCCTCCGGTTGCGAGCAGGTCGTCGTGCAGCAGCACGCGCTCCCCCGGCTCAATCGCGCCGTCGTGGATCTCGATCTGGTCGGTGCCGTACTCCAGCGCGTAGGAGACGCTGTGCGTACGGTACGGAAGCTTGCCACTCTTCCTGATGATGACCAGCCCCGCGCCGAGCAGGTAGGCAATGATTCCGCCAACGAGGAACCCGCGCGACTCGATCACCACAACCTTCCGAACGCCACTCTCCCGAAACGGCTCGGCAAGCCGCTCCGCCGCGGCGCGCAGGGCAACGGGGTTCTCCAGCAACGTCGTGATGTCGCGGAAGAGGATGCCGGGCTTCGGGAAGTCGGCAATCGAACGGATATGGCTGCGGAAATCGGTATCGGTCATGGAGATCTCATCCTTCGGATACATCGCCGTGCGGTCGGTCATGGAGTGTTGAACGCACATTCCCGCGCAGACGGGAATCCAACGTCTCAACGTCTGGATTTCCCTCTGCGCGGGAATGACAACCTGGAGTGGGCAGTTGCACTCTCACCATCGTTTGATTGTCGAGGCGGCGCCACGCTGCTCTCGTTCAAACATCGGCGCCCCCTCCTGCACAAGTCTGCTCTACAGCTCCCGCGCAACGCAGCGCTTCTTCAGCTGCGAGAGGTGCCAGGTGATGTTGATCTCCTTCGGGCAGGCCTCCACACAGTTGAAGATCGTGTGGCAGCGCCAGATGCCATCCTGCGAGTCGATGATGTCGAGCCGCTCCTGGCTTGCGTCGTCGCGCGAGTCGAAGATGAAGCGGTAGGCCTTCAGCAGGGCTGCCGGTGCGAGGAAGTTCTCGTTCGACCACAGCGACGGACAGCTCGTGGAGCAGCAGGCGCACATGATGCACTTGGTGCTCTCGGCGATCAGTTCCGCATCCTCGGCGTGCTGATAGCGTTCCTTCTCGGGCGCCTTGTCGCTGGTGATCAGGTAGGGCTTCACCAGCTCGTACTTCGCAAAGAAGTCGGTCATGTCCACCACCAGATCCTTGATGATCGGCAGGTAGGGGAGCGGCTCGATGGTGATCGTCCGCTTGTAGTTGATGTCCTGCAACAGCGAGGCACAGGCGAGCGTGTTCTGTCCGTTGATCTTCATTCCATCCGAGCCGCACATACCGTGTGCGCAGCTCCGGCGGAACGTCAACGTCCCGTCGATCTCGGCCTTGATCTTGTGGAGCACATCGAGCACACGCCAGTCCTTCTCCACACCATCGACGGTGTAGGTCTCGAAGTGGGGAGCCTTATCGCGCTCGGAATTGTATCGGAGAATCTTGAAAGTGACCTGCATCGTAGTGTCGGGCTATCGGATAGTTCGGGGTCTGCGGAAACCGCTGTTCTCATCCACCGGATCGTTCCTGTCGCTCAGTACTTCCGCTCCATCGGCTGGTACCGGGTGATGATGACGGGCTTGTAGCGAATCTCGGGCGCCGTTCCGGGACGCTGGAAGCAGAGCGTGTGCTTCAGCCACTCGACGTCGTCGCGGTTTGGAAAGTCCTCGCGTGCGTGCCCGCCGCGCGACTCCCTGCGCACCTTCGCCCCCCAGGTGATCGTTTCGGCGGTGTCGAGGAGGTTCTCAAGCTCCAGTGTTTCGAGAAGGTCGGTGTTGAACTCCTTCCCCTTGTCGTCGATCTGCACGCGATTGTAGCGCTCGCGAAGGTTGTGGAGGATCTCGGTCTGCCTGCTGAGCGCCTCCTCGTTGCGGAACACGCCAACGTTCTCCATCATCGTGTCCTGCATCTCGGTGCGGATGCGAGCGGTCTTCTCGCCGCCGGTGCTGTTCAGAATGCGGTCCACGCGGGCGCGGGTCTCGTCGGCGGGATTGGCGGGGATGTCGGCGAAATCCGCTCCCTCGCGGAGGAACTTCATCACCGCATGACCGCTGCGGCGACCGAAGACGATAAGGTCGAGCAGCGAGTTGGTGCCGAGCCGGTTCGCCCCGTGCACCGAAACGCAGGCGGCCTCGCCAGCGGCGTACATCCCCACCACCGGCGTGCCGTTCTCGTCGGCGATCACCCGGCCATCCTTGTCGGTGGGAACGCCGCCCATCGCGTAGTGCGCGGTGGGCTGGATCGGAATCGCCTGCGTGTAGGGGTCGATGCCGAGATAGGTGCGGGCAAAGCCGGTGATCTCCGGCAGCTTCTCGTCGAGGATGCGGCGGTCGAGATGGGTGAGGTCCAGACCGATATAGTCCGTTCCATCCGATCCCTGGATACCCCTCCCCTCCAGCATCTCGGTGATGATCGCGCGGCTCACCATGTCGCGCGGTGCAAGGTCCTTCACGGTTGGCGCGTAGCGTTCCATGAACGCCTCGCCGGTGTTGTTGCGCAGGATGCCACCCTCACCGCGCGCCGCCTCGCTCACCAGAATGCCGAGCCGCCACAGCCCCGTGGGGTGGAACTGCACGAACTCCATGTCCTGCATCGGAATGCCGCGACGGTAGGGAATGCCGTAGCCGTCGCCCGTTCCCGCGTGGGCGTTCGAGGTGATGCGGAAGACGCGGCCGTGCCCGCCGGTGGCGAAGATCGTCGCCTTGGCGTGGAAGACGTGGATGTCGCCGGTGCGGATCTCGATGGCAACAACACCGCGGCAGATGTTGTCCTCGATCATCACGTCCGTCACGTGGAATTCACTGAAGAAGTTCACGTGGTTCTTCAGGCAGTTCTCGTAGAGCGTGTGGAGCATCACATGGCCGGTGCGGTCGGCGCTGTAGCACGCGCGCTTCACGGCGATGCGCTTCTCCGGGTTCTCCGGGCTGGGGCGGGTGTGGCCACCGAAGCGGCGCTGAGCAATCTTCCCCTGCCGTGTGCGGCTGAAGGGCATGCCCATGTGCTCAAGCTCGATGATGGCGCGGATCGCGTCGTAGCACATCACCTCGATGGCGTCCTGGTCGCCCAGATAGTCGCTCCCCTTCACCGTGTCGAACGCGTGCCACTCCCACCGATCCTCCTCCTCGTTGGCCAGCGCCGCGCAGACGCCCCCCTGTGCCGCGCCCGTGTGCGAGCGGAGCGGGTGCACCTTGCTGAGCACCGCACAGGTGAACGGCTCCCGTACCTCGACGGCAGCGCGGAGACCAGCCCCACCGGAACCAACAACGAGAACATCGAACTGATGCTGATGAATCATGATAGACGTGAGTGTAGAGAGGACGTGCCCAAAGTGCAACCACAGCACAACCGACGCCGGGCCTGGAGCCTACTGGAGCGAGCAGAGAAGCGAGACAAACTTCCAGTCGAGATCGCACGTGCGCTCGATCTCCTCGAAACGTATCGGAACGATCACCCTTCGCTCGTCGTCGCACCGATGGATGGCGTAGCCAAGGCCGTGCAGATAGCGGTAGAGTGCTTCGGGATCGGTTCCCGCCGTGCGCAATCCACTGGGCCAGAACTCCATGAGCATCGTTGCCGGCGGACGGCGCTCCAGCAGCCGTTGCATCCCTTCAACCGCTCCCCCCTCCGCCCCCTGGATATCCATCTTCACGAAGTCCACATCGGCATCCCCGATCACGTCGTCTACCGCAACGGTCTGTACCGTCAGGTGCTCGCGCGCCTCGTCCGAGGGATAGATCTGATGATCGCCGGGATGCTCCGCGTTCCGATACAGCTCGATGGTCCCGCTCCGATTCCACACCGCGGCGTTCACAAGCTCGACGTTCGCCAGCGGCAGGCTGCCAACGCTCTGCTGGAGGTAGCCGAAGTTCTCCGGGTCAGGCTCGAACGCGATCACACGCCCAGTGGACCCCACCTGCCGCGAGAGAAGGAGCGAGTGATACCCGACATTCGCGCCAATGTCGAGAACGAGCATGCCGGGCCTGACACGCTCAACAATCGCCGCGGTCTCCATCGGCTCGAACTCCCGATGGAGAATCAGGTGCGGCGTGAGCATCCGATCCTTCGGATTGAGATAGAGCCGCCCATCGGCAATCGCGACGGATTCCGGCTGGTAGCTCCTGCGATACCAGCGCGCCGCCCAGCGGAAAGGGGGCACGTTGCCGAGTCCCCTGCCAAGGAATGGCCGCGCAAGGCGACGAAGGGACTCGTAGAACCAGGCTGGCATGGGGATCAGTTGGAGCGATCAACCACCGTGATCGAAGGAGGCCCGGAGGAATCGTCCTCCCCCTCCCAGGTGATCACCATGTCGGAGGCGTCGCTGTCGTCGTAGATCGGCTCCGCCTTGATCACGAGGAGAATGATGAGACCAATGATGCCGAGCAGCCCCACAAGTCCGAGCGCCATCGACTTCCCCTTGCCGCGCGCGTAGTTCATGCACCCGTAGATGTAGACAACGAAACCGAGGAGGTAGCCGAGCAGCACCAGCGGCGCACCAGTCCGTCCCCCCATCATCCCTGCCGTGCCGACAATCACCACCATTTGGAGCGCGAAGCCCCCGAACATCATCCAACCGCCCTTCTTACGCCACTCATCCCGCTGCTCTGCTATGCTTTCCACCTCGGTGGAGAGACGTGGGTTGAGGTCCATGGAATCGCCTCACGTTATGGGATAGTAGGATGGAATGCAGCCCGAACGATCATGCAGCGATACAAGGTTTCCCGCTCCCGATCTCCCCGCCCATGAAACCACCACCCCATCGGCGCAGATGAAGAATCTCAGTGAGTCATCGTTGCCGCCTGCTGGAGCAACGACGCATCGAAGTTGAACAGGGTGTTGAGTCCCATGCCAACAAAGACGAGCGCGGCAACCACGAGCAGACCGTAGATCGTCATCCCCACCACCGGCTTCAGCCGAAAGTCGCGGATGATGTTCCACATCCCCTGGATCGCGTGATACATGCCGAGGATCAGGAACGCGGAGTACAGCCCAATGAACCAGGGACTCTGAAGGCGCAGCGCCGTTGCGGCCCACGTGTGCCCCTGCTCGGGGGATTGATGCACCAGCATGTAGTGCCCGATTGCCAGGACGATCAGCGCCACGCCCGACAGACGCTGCAGTATCCAGCTGAAGGCACCGCCGGTGTTGCCACGCCCTGCATAGCGAAACGAACGGGGAGTATTCTGTGCCATGAGTTCTTTTGCAGTTGAGTTGGCGTGGCCGGGTTAGTGTCCCTTGAGGATGTGGGGCAGGATGAAGATGCCGGTGACAACCATGCCGAGCACCACCAGCGCCCACACCAGCCGCAGGAGCGTCTTCTGGTTGAACGCCCCCTTCCCCAGATCTACGAGGACGATCCGAAAGCCGTTGAACGAGTGGAATGCCAGGGGAAAGAAGAGAAGCCACTCCAGAACGTTGAAGGGGAACTTCGTGTAGGCGGCAATCGCCTCATCGTACGCCGTCGGTCCCTTGGAAAGGAGCGTGAGCGTGTAGATGTGCATGAAGAGATACCCTGTGAGCGCGATACCGCACAGCCGGTGCAGGAGCCATGCCCACGATCCGGCGTGGGTACGGTAGGCAACGACGATGCGGGACCAGCGACTAAGCGGTTCGGCGGTCTGCTGATAGGCCATAAAGAGCAATGGCTGGAGTAGGAGGACGGATATGCGATGCCGGAACGATCATCGATCGTTGTTTCCGGGCAGGAGGAAGAGCGGAGAGAAGTTACAACGGGAAGACCTTCGCGCACAGCGTTGAAGCGGCGCGAAGAGAATTGAAACGAAGCAATCGAAATGTGTACGATCCGCGGCAGGAATCAGGGAGTGCAGGTAGCGGCACGCGGCGCGCACGCCCGGGAACCGCGCGCGGCGAGCAGGGCCGTGATTGCTCCGGGGTGGTTGGTGGCAATCGCCCCCACACCGAGCCGGAGTGCGCGATCGAGCGCCTCGCCATCGTTCACCGTGTAGGCACCGAGCACCAGGCCGTGCGCCCGCGCATCGGCAACACGGGCGCGGGTACACTGCCGCAGCTCCAGAATAACCGATCTGCCACCAACAGGCGCAGCCGCCTCGCTCGGCAGTCGGGAGTCGTCGGGAAGAAGGATCGGGGCACGAACAATTTCGGGAGCACGCTGCGCCGCCTCCACAAGCAATCCGGTCTCGAACGATGCCAGAAGCGTTGCGCCCTCCATGCCGTTGCGCCGCACGGCATCCACGACGCCGCGAACCATTGCCGCCGTGCGTTCAGGACTCTCCCCGGCGCTTTTCAGCTCGATGCTCGCGGCTGCCCGGCCACGCAGCCACGCCAGTGCTTCGTCGAGCAGCGGAATCCGTTCACCCCGAAACTCCTCCCCCCTCCACGAGCCTGCGTCGAGCAGAACGAGCTGATCACGGGTCATCCGGGCGATGTGGCCGCTGCCATTGGTGGTGCGGCCGAGAACGTGGTCGTGGAAGACAACAACGTGATGGTCCGCCGTCAGCCGCACGTCGATCTCCACCATGTCGGCTCCCGCCTCCACCGCCTCGCGGATTGCGCGCATGGTGTTCTCCGGCGCGGTACCGCTGCTGCCACGATGGGCAACGATCATCGGCCGCACCGCAAAGTCGAACGACTCAAGTCGAGGTGATGTCCTGTATGCTGCTGCCACAACGTTCTCCGGTGTGAAGGGTGAATCCGCGAAGGAACTCCTCGGCCGGCATCGAGCGCCGCCCCTCTGCCTGCACCTCAAGCAACTCAACAGCTCCGTCCCCGGCCCGCACGAACATTCGGCTGCCCTCGATGTGGATGCTGCCGGGCGGATCGTTCAAGGGGAGATCGGCGGCACGCGCGCGGCGGATCTTGAAGATAGCGCCGCGGAGTTCGGTGAACGCAGCGGGCAATGGCGAGAGACCTCGAACCATGTCGACGATTTCCCTGACAGACCGGCTCCAGTCGATCCGACAGTCGTCGCGGAAGATCTTCGGTGCGGGGGTTGCGAGCGCGTCATCCTGCACCGTCGGCCGCGTCTCTCCCCGCTCAATGAGGCGGAGTGTCTCGACGACGACATCCGCACCAAGCTCCATCAGGGTGTCGTGGAGTTCGCCGGCGGTTGTGTCTCCGCCAATCGGCACACTCCGCTGGAGGATCACCGAGCCGGTGTCGACCGATCGCTGGAGAAAGAACGTCGTCACCCCCGACTCGCGTTCCCCGGCCATGATCGCCCTGTTGATCGGGGCGGCACCACGATAGCGTGGCAGAAGCGACGCGTGAAGGTTGAAGCTGCCGAGCCGTGGAATCGTGAAGACTTCGGGAGGCAGAATCCTGAAGGCAACGACGCAGATCACGTCGGCCCGTGCAGCGCGCAGCGTCTCGAGGAACCCGGGGTCCTTCAACCGCTCCGGCTGCGCCACGGCGATGCCGCGTTCAACCGCAAGCTGCTTGACGGGCGAGGGATGGAGGCTGCGTCCGCGTCCCTGCGGACGATCGGGAACGGTAACGACGAGGGGAACGGTGTAGCCGGCATCGAGCACCGCCCGCAGCGCGGCAACGGCGAACTCGGGGGTGCCCATGAAGACGACACGAAGCGGGGAGGAGATCATCAGATTGTTCAGTCTCACTTTGCTGGCACTGTCAAGCGCTCCAGCGTCCGATCTCGCGAGTCGATCTGCACACGGTTGCCCACCCACGCTCCTTCCTGCAACTCGTAGCTGCCAAGCTCGACACGATCTCCCTCAACGCCATAGGCAATGGTGAGCGTGTTACGCTCACGATCACGCACCCCCACGCCAATAAAATGCTCCTCGGTGGAGAGCAGCCAGTCTGCACGGATTGCCGCACCCCGATATGCCAGGGTCAGCGTTCCTGTGTACTCCCCACCCTGCGGGTTCTTCCCCTTCACCTTGTAGACCACCGTGTCGTCGCCCTGCGGTCGGTCGGTCGCGCTGATCTGCTCGATTGTCTCGTTGCCGAGCGCCCCCTCCCAGCCGATGAAGGTGAACACCCCGCGCCAGGTGTTGGACGTTCCCTCCACCGTGGAGTAGACGACCACCCCACACGCCGTGGAGCTTCCCCGCGCCAGGTGGAGCACCGGTCCAACCCGCATACCTGTCACCCCGATGGTATCGTGCAGCTCGCGCAGAAGTCCCTCGATATAGTGCTCCCCCTGCCGGAACACCTCCACCTCACCAACGGTGCGCCAGCGCTCCGCTTCGCCCACGTTCGATTGTTCGGTGATCGTGAACCAATTCTTCGGGAACATCTCCTTCTGCGCCCGCAGCGCTGGAGCGGCGAGCAGGGCGAGGAGCAGCGCGAACGCCAAGGTCGTGGATGCTTTCATGGTCCGGTTATCCGTGCATGGTGGGGTCGCTGGCAAGGGCCAGCACGATCTCCGCCTCGCGAGTGGAGAGCGTGTCCAGTCGCTCGCGCACCTCCGCTTCGGGGAAGTACTCGCAGGCAATATCGTAGAAGGTGCGGTAGTGTCCCGCCTCGGAAGCAAGGAGCGAGTGGTAGAATTCGCGGAGATCGGCGTCGGGAACGTGCTTGCTCAGGAGCGAGAACCGCTCGCAACTGCGTGCCTCCACCAGCGCTGCCACAAGCAGCTGATCCATCAGCCGCTCGGGATCGTTCGACCGTACCTCGGCGTGCAGCGCCTGCACATAGGGGTCGCCGGGATCACGCGTCAGCTCCACACCGCGTGCCTGCAGGCGCTCGAACACCAGACCGAAGTGATCCATCTCCTCCTGTGCCAGCGCGATCATCTCCCGCACCAGCCGCGCCCGGCCGGGGTAGCGGTGCAGCATCGACATCGCGTTGGAGGCCGCCTTCTTCTCACAGTGTGCGTGGTCGATCAGCACGCGATCCAGATCGTCGAGCGCGCGCTCGACCCAGCCCGGATGCGAGGGGGTTTTGAGGCAGAGCATGGGTCAGGGGCGAGGATTGAGAAAAGAGGATCGAGCAGAAAGAGGTACACGGAATACCGCTCCGTCCATGGGAATAGCCGACCGAACGTCCTCGACCGGCACCGCCGGTTTCTTCTGCACGACATCGATCATCGAGTCGGTGATGAAATATAGGGCGAGGGCAAGCATCGCCACGCCGTAGATCAGTTCAACGGTTCGGTTGCGCAGTCTGCTGGTGAAGCGCGCGGTGAGCCAGCTCGACGGAATGACCGTGATGCAGAGAAGGAGTGCCGTACGCCACTCGATAAAGCCGTTGATCTGGTGGATGACGATGGTGGGGATCGACAGAAGCGCAACGCACGCCAGCGACGTTGCGATGGCGCTCTTGAGCTGCATCCGCAACACGCGCGTGAAAAGCGGAACCAGCACAAGACCACCACCGATGGCGAGCAAGCCCGACATCAACCCTGCCACCAGTGCTCCACCCCACGCCACAGAGGTCATCACCGGAACAGACGGATCGGCGGGGGATGCGGCGCTGTCGCTCGCTTCGACGGCTGGCTTTGGCTTCATCGCCTTCCGAAGGAAGGTGATGCTCGACCACAGGAGGAGCAGACCGCTCACCACCATCAGCATCCATCCCGGCAACTGCTTCGCAATCCAGCCACCAAGGAACGCCGTTGGGGCAGCGGCAAGGACGACCCGCCACACATACGGCAGCACGACGAGCTTCGACTTGCGATAGGCGAGGCTGCCCGACACCGCCGAGGGAACCGCGGCCGGAAGCGGTGTGGCGAGCGCCAGATGCGGGTCCATCCCCAACACCGTCTTCAGGAGGATCGTCCCAATCAACGCACCGCCGATACCGAACATCGCCGAGACGGCGCCAAGCACAAGACCGATGGCGAGCGTGAGAAGATCGCCCGAGGTGAGTTCAAACATGAATCGAAGAGGGTGAACCGGGAATCGCGTCCCTGCCGTCGCGCTTCGTGCGCTACAATCCGAACCGCCAGATTGCGCTGAGAACGGGAGCGAGCCGCACGTTACGAATCTCCCCCGAGAGTCCAGAAGTGGTAATGTCGTTGCCGCCGCCGAGGTCGATTCCGAACCCGAAATCGAGCGCAAAACTGCTGGTGAACCACCGGCCCGTCAGCACGAGCGGGGCCAGCCCCGAACTCTCGATGTAGTAGGTTTCGGCGGCAATCTTCCACCCGCGCGCAATCGTTACGTCGCCGCCAACAGCAACGATTGTCGCGTTGGTGTCGAACTCGTAGCCCGGCTGCTTGTGGTGCTTGAAGGCGTAGCCGGCCGCAACCGAAATCCTGTTCCGCCGGTCGCCGAGGCTCGCAACGAGGAACGGCGCCGCAACGCTGATGTCGGACTGCTCGGTGCTCGATATCCCCACCGCTCCACCAGCGGCGAGCTGCACAAGCCCGGTGTCGATCAGCCGGTACTTGGCGAGAAGGCCACCGGCAGCGAGCTTGGCGATCCCCGGCGGAACCCAGGCACCGAAGCCTGTCACCGTCAGGTTGCGCGTTACGCCGTAGCCCGCGGTAAGTCCCACGACGTCATAGGTCCCAGCATACCATGTGCCCTGTTCGATGGTCTCGGCGGTGGGAACGATGATCGAGCGGAACGTTGTGGGGTCCACCAGCGGCGGCTCCTCTGGAATCAGGGGTTCGCGCCCGGTGAGGGCCGGTCGCTCGGGCGGCGCAACGCCGATGGCAGAGATCGGCTTCTCGATCACGTAGTTCGTCAGGCCACCGTTCGGCTGCTCGCGGCGAATATACAATCGTATAGTGCGCTCGATCTGGCCGACCGCGTCGGGTTTGAAGCAGATAGAGTACTGGAACTCCCCGGATGAAGGCGCACGCCACGGCGGAGCACCGTAGGGCACCTTCACGCTGAGGCGCGGATCATCCACCGTTATCGAGTCAACGACCTTCGGCTCGCCACCGCGCGGGTCCACAACGCAGCGCAGACAGGTATCGCGCCCTATCTCGACCATTCCCGTTCGCTCGTGACGAATATCCCAGTTCTCCTGGAGCAGTGTGAGCGTGGTAATGCCGCCGCCACAGTCGAACACCGTGAGCACGACCTTCTCGTTGGAGTAGGCGTTGTTCACCGTTGCGTTCACCGTCACCTGCGTTGGGCAGCGCCCGATGGTGGGCACCGATACGGTGGTGCGGCCGGACGCCGTTGCCGTGATCCGTTCGATTCCACGGGGATGGGAAACGTTGATGACGTTCCCTCCGTTATAGATTTGCGTCGGATACGCGGTTGATCGCTGTGCAGGAGCAGTGGAGACCGCAGCACAGAGGAGCAGTGGAAGCACCGCGATGGTGCGGCGCAGGGTGAGGGTCGGCACGCAGAATTGAGCGGATAGACGAGGGGATGGAAGCGACTGGTGAAGATACTCCCGTTGGTTGCCTGAAGTTACTACCATGCGGGTGCGCAGACCGCACCCATTCAACACCTCGATGGATACACCGGCGCTGAGAACACCGCCCACGACGAGATCGACAGGCTACCTTGAGCTGACACGCTCCCCACTCTACAGCGTGCTGATCTCCCTGCCGCTCTTCCTGCTCTACGAGATCGGCGCGCTTCTCTTTCTCCAGAGTGGCAACGGACGCATCGGCATTGGTCCCGAACACTGGATGAAGTGGCTGCTGCACCAGGTTGGAATCGACAGCACGTTGGTGCTGAGTGGGCTGGTGCTGCTCGCGGGCGGAGTTGTCTACTGGCGCGAACGGAAGCAGGGCACGCCGGTTCTTCCAAAGTATCTGGGATTCATGGTGGCCGAAAGCGCCGGCTATGCGGTAACAAGCGGCTACCTGGTCTCCGGCGTCGTTGGCACGTTGCTGCTCATTCCGGTGCTGGTGCCGCTCCAAACCGGCCCACAGCTCGGCTTCACACAGAACATTGTGCTGTCGCTCGGAGCCGGACTCTACGAAGAGCTCTTCTTCCGTCTGATTCTGGTCTCGGCGCTGGCCTGGGGACTTACCGCCCTTCTACGGAAGAAGAAGGCCGAGCAGAAGCCCAACACGCGTGCCCACTATATCGTTGCGGCTGTCGTTGGGGCGCTGTTTTTCAGCACCGTTCACTACATCGGCTCGATGGCCGACCATTTTACCCTCGGCAGTTTCCTCTTTCGCTTCATGATGGGCCTGGTGCTCAACGCTCTCTTCGTCTTCCGCGGTTTCGGCGTTGCAGCACTCACCCACGCCCTGTTCGATGTGTGGGTGACAATTCTGAAGTCGTAGAAAAACTGGCTCGCAACAGAACGCGTCCGGCGATCTACCTGCCGGACGCGTTCTGTGTTCCGCACAACGCAACTCGGCAGGCTACACGTTGAACCGGAAGAACATCACGTCGCCATCCTTCACCAGATACTCCTTCCCCTCAACGCGGTAGAGTCCCGCCTCCTTCACCGCCTGCTCGCTCCCCAGTCGGCTGATATCGTCGTAGCTCTGCACCTCGGCACGGATGAACCCCCGCTCGAAGTCGGTGTGAATCACGCCAGCGGCTTCGGGCGCGGTTGCGCCGTTGCGGACGGTCCAGGCGCGGCACTCCTTCTCTCCCGCGGTGAAGTAGGTGATGAGCCCGAGCAGCGCGTAGCCCTCACGGATGATCGCGTTCAGCCCCGGCTCCTTCAGGCCGAGCGACTGTAGGAACTCTGCACGGTCCTCCGGCTCCAGTTCGGCAAGCTCCGATTCGATTCGTGCGCACACCGGCACACAGCGGAACCCGCGGGACTCCGCAAACTCACGCACCCGCCGCATCTCCGCGTTCTCCTCGGCCAGCCCCGCCTCGTCGGTGTTGGCGATGTACATCACCCGCTTGTCGGTAATCAGGTGGTAGTCGCGAATCAGGTCGCGCTCGGCGGCGTCGCGCTCGAAGCTGATCGCCAGCTTGCCGTCGGAGAGGTGCTGCTGTAGCCGCTCCGCGGTCTCGATCTCCTCCTTCGATCCCTTTTCATTCGCGCGCGCGCGGCGCGACGCCGCCTCGATCCGCTTCGCCACCGTTTCGAGGTCCTTCAGAATCAACTCCGTCTCAATCGTCTCGATGTCGCGGATCGGGTCGATGGCGCCGTCAACGTGCACCACGTTGTCGTCCTGGAAACAGCGCACGACGTGGGCAATCGCGTCAACGGTGCGGATGTGCGACAGGAATTGATTGCCCAGCCCCTCACCCTGTGCAGCACCGCGCACCAGCCCGGCGATGTCGACGAACTCGATGGTTGTTGGCACGGTCTTGCGCGTGTGGAACACGCCACTCAGCCAGTCGAGCCGTGGATCGGGCACTGCCACCATGCCGGTGTTCGGCTCGATGGTGCAGAACGGGTAGTTCTCGGCGGCGATGCCGGCGGCGGTGATGGCGTTGAAGAGTGTGGACTTGCCAACGTTCGGCAGCCCGACGATACCACAGGAGAATCCCATAGCGGTGCGTGCAGATCAGGTTGATAGCGGATGGTGGAGCAGCAGCTCCACAAGAGCAGAGCAAAATACCGCAAGCCTGCGCCGCGACCGGCAGCATTTACAACCTGCCACCGCAAGAGCACGGGACAGGGAAACGGAGGTGCAGCGCAGGCTCTGTGGGGTTCTCCTGCTCTTCAGGAGTGTGGTTCATATGGCCTTGCGGGCTGGATTCAACCCATCCACCACTTCTGGAGCGAGCGCCGCCATCCACGCACGCTCATGGTTGCCACGGTCGAGGAAAACGCGAACGGCGTGGTGGAGAAGATCGAGAAGATCGTGGGGATCACGATGCTCGCGCAGCCCGGCAACAACCGCAGCAAGCAGCCGCTCACCATCGCCGATGCGCAGCTCCACCGCCACGTCGTCAACCTCCAGACCCGGCGCGGCAAGGAGCGCCATCCACGCCTCGCGGATCGCCTCGATGGGAGGGAGCGACTCGGCACCGGCAAGCCGTGCAAGGTCATTCCCCACGAGCACGCGGCTCGTGCGCAGGTAGAGCGGCAGCACATCGAACCCGATGCCGTTGTGCTTCGGCTTGGCGAGCGTGAACACAGCGCTGCCACTGGCGCGGGCGTAGAGCGGCCCCCCCATCCGCGCCACGAGGTCGAGCCGGTTCGCATCCAGATAGCGACCGTCGAACATGCTCTCCTTGATATGGAACATCACCACCTCACCGATGAGGAGGTTCCCGCTGCCAGGCCCGCTGCCGAGCGGCACGTGCTGCACCAGCCGGCACTCCATCGTCATCGGCGACTCGGCAACGCCGGCAGGAGCGATCTTCACACCCAGCAGCGGCGTAAAGCCCGACTTCACGAATTCATCCACACCGTCGCCGTACTCGCTCGATGCAAGGCTCATCTGCTCGACCATCGCGTGGCTCACCACCGACACGGCAAACTCGCCGGTGGCGAGAACGTTCAGCAGCGTATGCTTCGGTGTGCCGTCGGTGCCGCGAAACGCGGGCGAGAAGGCGACGACCGGAGGGTTCGAGCCAAATGCGTTGAAGAAGGAGAAGGGGGAGAGATTCCGGCGTCCATCGCGATCCACCGTCCCCACGAACGCAATGGGGCGCGGCGCCACACCCGCCAGCAGGTAGTGGTGAGCTTCGGGCTGGCTGATTTCCGCAGGATCGATTGTGCGCATGGGCTTAGGAAAGTCAAAAGCTCTCGATTGTCGAACATCGCCGCAGCGCAGAGCAGCACTCTGCCACTGTGAATGCTCCTGCGGCGCTGTGGACTCTTCCAAGGATACTCCTTTGTCGTGGAGCAATGCAAGACTTGCTCCCTCGCGCTCAATGAAGGTGAAGCATCCCCTCGGCAACGAACAGATGATTGACTTGTGCTGCGACGACCACGGGCCGGACAGGCCAGTGCGTTACGGTTGCCCTCCCTCTGCGTCTGCCTGGCAACCTGCTGCAATTGGTCAGGGTCCTTCCTCCATCGCTCTCCCCCATGCGCAACGCTCTCCCCCACTACTCTGCTGCCGCACTTCTTGCACTGCTGTTGACCTCAACAACAGCCCTGGCACAGCCGCACATTCTCCAGCAGCGATGCCTCGGTGGAAGTGGGGCGGAGGCGTTCGCGAACATCGCTCCAACACGCGACGGCGGGTACATCGTCCTCTCTTCCACCAATTCAAGCGACGGCGACGTTGTCGGCAACCACAAGGGATACGGAGATATCTGGCTGATCAAATTCGACGTATGTGGAGAACAACTATGGTCCCGCTGCTACGGCGGCTCGGGCATCGAGGTGGGAAGTGCAGTCGTGGAAGCACCCGAGAACGGGTACCTCTTCATCGGCTCCACCACCTCCATCGACGGCGACGTGAAGGGATGGCATCGGGGAGCCAACGGCTACAATGAAGATCTTGCTGACGCCTGGGCTGTCAGGATCGATTCGGCGGGAGGAATCCTCTGGCAGCGCTCCCTCGGTGGGACAGATCTCGATTTCTTCCACGGCCTCTGCCTCGCACACGATGGAGGCTACTTGGTGGTTGGCGGCACCTGCTCGAACGACGGCGATGTGAAGGGACAGCACAACAGCAAAGATGGGCGGGGAGATGCGTGGGCAATCAAGCTCAGCGAGACCGGTGCGATCGAGTGGCAGCAGACGCTGGGAGGATCGGATCACGAGACGTTCACGACGGCAGCCGCCACGCCGGACGGCGGCTACATTGCTGTTGGCTCCACAAACTCAAACAACGGTGACGTGTCAGGCCTCCACCGCAATGGTACCGAATACTCGGCCGATCTCTGGGTGGTCAAGCTCGGCGGGAACGGCACACTCCAGTGGCAGCGATGCCTCGGCGGTTCAGAGTTCGAGGACCCCGCCTATCTCCAACGGATTCTCATCACCAAGGATGGAAGCTCTATCATGCTCTGCCGCACTGATTCAAAGGATGGTGATGTTGATCCACCCGATGGAACCATGATTGAAGCACCCAACAAGGTGCGACTCGACACATGGATCGTGAAGCTCAATCCCGACGGGACGCTCCAGCACCAGCGCAGGCTCGGCCACAAGGAGACGGATGACATGAGCGGCCTCGCTCTCCTCTCCAACGGAGACGTGATCGCCACCGGCTGCACCGCAACGAAGTCACCACTGACCGATGAGGGAATCAGGCACATGGATGGCTGGATCGTTCAGCTCGACAGCACGCTCGGCGTTCGCTGGGAGGCACGGCTCGGCGGCAGCGACATCGACAATCTCGATGATGTGATCGCCCTCAACGACACCATGCTGGTGATTGCCGGCTCCACGCGGTCGAACGACGGCGATGTGAAGAACCGCCGTTTGAAGCATGGCCCGCCGAACTGGGATCTCTGGATCACCACTGTGGCCATCGGGTCCATCAAGCAGCACAGGAATTCAATCCAGCAGGAGACAATTCCAGTGCCGGTCGGGTCGACACTCTCCAGCATCGCCGTGATGCCAAACCCGACGCGTGGGCGCTGCGCTCTCGTGTTGCCGGAGCAGTTTCAAGGGAATGTACTGGTGGAGGTGATCAACACGCGAGGACAGGTCGTGATGCTCTCCCCTTTCTCAAACGTGGGTGACAGGCTCCCGCTCGACCTCGGAAACCTCCCTGTTGACATCTACACCGTTGCCGTCACGCGCGGTAGGGAGAAGGGAAGTGCAGAAGTGACAATCCAGCGATAACCCGACAGACTGCGCTTCATGATCGTCACCGTAGAGGAGCAGTATACTCTTGCTCGAAATGCTGCTCGACAACCGTCGTAATTTGCTACTTGAACCCAACAAGCCCGCCGATCTGAACCGAGAGTGCCACACCGTTGTAGGCAGGGGTCAATCCACCATTGTTGACCTCAACTCCGTCGGAATCGACCCAGCGGGGACGTGAAATCATCGTTCCCCATGTGAGGCGCGCGGCCAACGTTGGGGCCGTGCGGGTGTCACCACTGCCCCACAAAACAAGGGGCCGCACCAGACCAATCCCAAGTCCAAGCCGGGCGGCACTGCCAGTGTAGCGCGCAGTGGTGTTCGGAGCAACAGGCGTTCCCTCGAAGAAGGGAATCGAGTCTTCCTGTCGATTTGTATAGTCGAGCGAGTAGCCGTAGAGACCACCGCTGGCAAAGACGTACAGCAACGCTTCCTCCGAGGCGTGGAGCGCGAGGCCGAGATCGCCCCCACCGCCACCACCCGTCAATGCATAGCTGTCGTGCGGTGTGGATGCCCCGTTGATCGAGCGTACCTCCGGGAACGTCAGCGTCTGGCCGCTCGCCCCGATCATCCAGCGTCCATCAAGGATCACGCCGACGTGACCGTCGAGTGTCATCCCGGCTGTCGGGAACGCCTGGGTGGTATACACGCGCTGATCGCCGGCATCGGTGTAGGCGCGGAACGACTGCAAGCGGCGGCTGAACGCTCCGTTGTCGAACGCAACAAGCCCGCCACCGCCTCCGGCCATTATCACCGTGGAGAAGTTGGGACGTACCGGCACGAAATCACCCGGCTGTGCCAATGCAGCGTGAGCAGCGAAGCAGACCGCAAGGGCGGCAAGAGAGAGAATGGATCGATAGGGCATGCCGCGAATGTACGGAGAGGAGCCATGCTGGAGCATCACCGGAATGTGCGCCCGGTCAGTTCACGAACGAGGTTGAGCGCCCCCAGCGTCACCCCCGGCAGACCCTGTCCGGGATAGACGGTGTCGCCAACGGTGTAGAGATCGGGGTGGGCGGTCCGATAGTTCGGCATCCACCAGAGCCGACGCCTCAGGTCGTGTGGCACTCCCCCCACCGATCCGGCAACACGCCCGGTGTAGCGAAGAAAGGTGCGGGGAGTGCCGGAGTAGAGAAAGGGCTTCTGCGCTCCAGCAAATCCGGGAATGCGCTTCCCCAACAGCGAGAGCATCCGTCCCTCGACCTCCTCCTTGCGGCGGCGATAGGGAATTCCTCGATCAGCTTCCTCCTGAATCCATTCCCAGGGTCGCGCAAGATGGGTGCTTACCGAGAAGGTGCGCCAACCCCAGGGTGCACGCGACGTGTCGCCGCATCGTGAAAGCGAGAGGAAGATCGATCCAGCCCCCTCCCCCGCCGCATCATCCCAGTGCATCTGGTGATAGAGCGTGCCTCCATCATCGATCACGTCCTCCACCGCACCGTACAGAGTGAATGCCCCCCACCAGTCCGCTATCGCCTCCACGACTTTGGCGGTATTCAATGGCGCGAGAGTGGAATGGTCGCCATCGGCCAGAAGCGTATCGCGATTTGGGGTTGTCAGATTTGCAATAACAGTGTTCGCTGCGTAGTGTTCACCGCGCGCCGTCGCGATCTGCCAGCGATTCCGTTGGCGCTCGATCCCCGTCACGCGGCGCTTGAAGCGGATGTCCCCTCCCTCGTTGCGGATCACCGTTTCGAGATGCTGCACAACACCCCCCATTCCACCCTCGACATACCACGTGCTCGCCGGATAGTGCAGCCCCATCGCCCCCACCAGGCTCGGAACACCGGAGCTGGTGTTCTGGGCAGTGATCATCAACTGCTCGTCGATGAAGCGCCGGAAGCGATCGTTCCGGTCCAGATCGAACGCACGCATCGTCTGCCCGACGCTTCGACGGATGTGGGCCAGCAACGGCAGACAGGGAAGATTACCGGGACGCAGCAGGCCGAGCAGGTCACCAAATGAGTGCGGTGGAAACGTTGGGTTGGTCCGGCTCAGGTTCCACCCTCCCTCCGCCACCCGCCTGATCCCTTCCCAGAATCCACGCTGCCCCTCGGAACCAAAGAATCTCTCGCACTCGGCAATCCACTGCTCGCTCCGGCTCCAGCGATGGAGACGCGCTCCATCGGCAACGTGGACGACCATACCCGGATCGACCCGGTGGAGCGTGGGCCACGTCCCGAGCGCATCGAAGAGTCGCGCGAGCGGCTGTCCCGGCTCCACACCGGAGACCGTGGTGGCACCAACGTCGAATCTGAAACGTTCGGGGGGTGCGGCACCTGCCTTTCGGTAACGGTCGAACCAGCCGGCACAACCTCCGCTTGTGCTGTGCGCTTCGAGCACCGTGACGCGGCAACCGGCGCGAGCGAGCAGGGCCGCTGCCGAAAGTCCACCAATCCCGGCACCGATCACAAGGTAGTCGCAGTCGAACGGTGCGTGAGTGGCCATGGGGAGTTGCGATGATTGCTGCTGCGGACGTCCGGGTGGAAGTGAAGGATGTATCTTCGAGCGCGAACATCCGCTGCATACCAGGTGTTCCGCTTTCACGGTGCATCACCGCACCCTTATCGACAGCCAGCCGGCATCTCCGTGCTTCATCCCCTGCTCATCATGTACCTCAACCTTCGAGTTCCACTCTTTGTGCTTGCAGGAGCCTTGACGCTGTGTACCGTTGCAGTCGTTGTGGCCACGGTGCCGCCAGCGCCGGATCCGCCTCCACCCTACCGCGTCAACCTCAGCACGATGCGCCTCCCCGACTCGCTGAGCTTCTGCGGCGAGCCGGTGCCGCTCGACGAGCTGGATGTGCGGCAGAAGCTGGAGCGCGAACTGCTCGCAATATCACAGGACGACGGTCAGGTCATTCTCTACATCAAGCGCTCGGCAACGCACTTCCCGACATTCGAGCGCGTGCTGAAGGAGGAGGATGCGCCGGACGACCTGAAGTACCTGTCGGTTGCCGAAAGCGCACTCTACATGGCGCAATCGTCGAAGGGAGCGGTGGGACTGTGGCAGTTCATCCCGGAGACGGGGCGGCGCTACGGTCTGCTGATCAACGACAGCGTGGACGAGCGGCGGAACGTCGAGAAGTCCACACGGGCGGCGGTACGCTACCTGAAGGACAATCAGCGGGCGTTCCGTGGATGGACGCTCTCCGCCGCCGCCTACAATATGGGCGAGGGAGCACTGGCGGACGACATCAAGTTCCAGCGCCGCGTCTCCTACTACGATCTCTACCTGAACGAGGAGACCTCGCGCTATCTCTTCCGCATCCTCGCCATCAAGGTGATCATGGCGAATCCACAGGCGTGGGGGATTGTCATCGACAAGCGGGACCGGTACGACATGCCGGCCACTGAAACCGTGGAGGTACGGGAGCGGATACCCGATCTTGCCGCGTGGGCGGCAGAACACGGCTGCCGTTACAAGGACGTGAAACTCCTCAATCCCTGGATTCTGCGCCGCGCGCTTCCGGCCCCCCCCACGGGCGGATCGTGGGCCGTTCTTGTCCCGGAGCATTGATGATCGCAGCCGTGCTGGCCTCCATCGGCTCGCGCACCATCGGCTTCTTCCGGGAGTTTGGTCGCACGACGCTGCTCCTGGGTGATGTGGTGCGATTCCTTCCGAACGCGATAGCATCGCGGCGGCTCGTCACCGAACAGATGAGCGCTATCGGCGTCAGTTCGATGCCGCTGGTGCTCCTCATCGGCGCGTTCACCGGGGCAATCGCTGCGCTCCAGGCCACGAACCTCTTCGCAAAGTTCGACCTGCTCGCGCTTGCACGCCCCTTTGTCGGCGGATCGGTGAGTTCCGTCATCTTCAGCGAACTCAGCCCGGTGCTGACGGCGCTGGTGATTGCCGGACGGGTCGGCGGGTCGATTGCTGCGCAGATCGGGACGATGCGCGTCAGCGAGCAGATCGACGCCCTCGACATGATGGCGATCCACCCCAACCGCTACCTGGCCATGCCCCGCGTTGTGGCCGCAATGGTGATGATGCCGGTGCTGATCGTCTTCTCCAACATCGTCGCGGTGGTGGGGGCGTGGCTCCTGGTCACCCTGAAATTTGATTTCACCAGCGCCGACTTCTTCAACTCGGTACGGCAGTACTTCGTGATCTCCGAGGTGATGACGGGGCTTGCCAAGGCCTTCACATTCGGACTCGTCACGGCGTTGATCGGCTGCCAGGTTGGCTTCGCCACCAGCGGCGGTGCCGAGGGTGTGGGGCAGTCCACGGTTCGCAGCTTTACCCGAAGTTCCGCGGCCATTCTTGTCATCGACGCCATCTTTGGCTATATCCTCTGAGTGAAGGAAAAGGATGCTCGCTCTACCCTTCACCTCCGGGCCTGCGCTCCCCCCCTCACTCCATCACGCCGTACTCCTGCCCCCACGATGATTCGAATCGAGAACGTCAGCAAGTCCTTCGGCACCAAAACGGTGCTGCGCGACGTGTCGATGACCATCGAGGAGGGAAGCTCCACCGTCATCATCGGCCGCTCGGGGACCGGAAAGAGCGTGCTCCTCAAGCTGATCGTTGGCCTGCTCCAGCCCGACGCTGGAACAATCGAGATCGATGGGCAGCGGGTGGACAGGATGAGCGAGAAGGAGCTGTACGAACTGCGCCGGAAGGTTGGCTACGTCTTTCAGGGGGCGGCGCTCTTCGACTCGATGAACGTGGAGGAGAACGTACTGATCAGCCTCGTCGAGCACGGCGAGCGCGACCGCGCGAAGCTGCGCGCCGAGGCCGAACGTGTCCTCACGAGCGTTGGCCTCCTCCCCGACCCCGTGGTGGCCGGACCCGGCGAATTCCAGCTCGCCTACGATGTGCTTGCGAGCAAGAAGCCCTCGGAGCTGTCGGGAGGGATGCGGAAGCGCGTGGGCGTTGCGCGCGCGCTGGTGGGCACACCGTGCTGGATCTTCTACGACGAGCCAACAACGGGACTGGACCCGATCACCTCGGAACAGATCGACAGGCTGATCCGCACGCTCGACGCGAGAAACCCGGATGTGACCTCTGTCACGATCACCCACGACATCTTCTCGGTCTACGAAATCGCCGACACCGTCATCATGCTCGACAACGGACACATCCGCTTTCGCGGAACGCCGAGCGAACTACAGAACAGCAACGACCCCGTGGTTCAGGCATTCATCGAACGCTACGCAACGAGCGAGGCGGCAGAACGCACCCGACGCCTGCACGGGTCCAACGACGGAGGGAGTGATGGCTGAAGCTGCAACCGAGACATGGAACATTCTACGGATGATCCGCTGGGCAACCGACTACTTCCGCGAACGCGGGGTGGACAGCCCCAGGCTCACGATTGAGATGATGCTGAGCCACATCCTTTCGATGACCCGGTTCGACCTCTACGTTCAGTTCGAGCGCCCCCTCTCCCCCTCCGAACTCGACGCGCTGCGCGTCATGATCCGCCGCCGTGTCGCGCGCGAACCACTCCAGTACATCCTCGGAGAAGCGTGGTTCCACGGCCGACGCTTCCACGTCAACTCCTCGGTGCTGATCCCCCGGCCGGAGACCGAGCTTCTCGTCGATGAAGCGCTGCGCAGGTGCCACGCCCTTCGCTGCCTCGATATCGGCACCGGATCGGGGTGTATTGCCATCACTGTTGCGGTAGAGCGCCCCGACACCGAGGTGGTGGCCATCGACGTCTGCCCGCAGGCGCTCGACGTGGCCCGCACCAACGCTGTCGCGCTCGGAGCGTCGAGCGTTGCGTTCCACGACGTGGACCTGTTCGACGATGAGGCGATGCGGAGCCTGGGGTCGTTCGATCTGGTCATCAGCAACCCTCCCTACATCCCGGCAGCAGAGATACCGCAGTTGCAGTTCGAGGTACGGGAACACGAACCGCACCGCGCCCTTACACCGGGCAGCGATCCTCTCGCCTTCTATCGTCGCCTTGCGGCCTGTGTGCCGTGGCTCCTCCGGGACCCCGCCGACATCTTCGTCGAGGTGGGAATGGGCCAGGCGCGCAAGGTGGCGGAACTCTTCCGAACCGCGGGCCTGCGCGTCGACATCCTCACCGATCTGGAGAGGATCGAGAGGATCGTCTGGGCACAGCGGCGGTAACATCTCCACCCACTCGATTGTATCTCTCCGACCTATGCGTGCAGTTATCCAGCGTGCCCGCAACGCGACCGTTACCGTCAACGGCGAGGTAACGGGTGCCATTGATCGTGGAATGGTCGTGCTGCTCGGGGTTGGTTCGGAGGACGACGAGCAGCATGCGGCCTCCCTTGCCCGCAAGGTTGCAGCACTGCGGCTCTTCCCCGACGCGAACGAGGTTCCCAATCTTTCCCTTCTCGACACAGGACTCTCGGCACTCGTCGTCAGCCAGTTCACTCTCATGGCCGACACGCGCCGGGGAAATCGTCCAAGCTATACGGGAGCTGCCCCACCGGACAGGGCCGAGCGCCTCTATGAGCAGTTCGTGAAGTGTCTGCGGAAGGAGATCGGCGCGGAGCGTGTGGCGACAGGAAGGTTTCGCGCAATGATGGACGTGGCGTTCGTGAACGAGGGACCGTTCACGTTGCTGCTGGAGTCGAAAGTATGATTCGGTGGACCGCACCTCTCATTGCAGCCCTGCTGCTGGCAAACGCCACACACACCGGGGCGCAGACAAGTCGCGTGCGGTCGGCACACTACATCATCTTCGCCCCGTCCGGCGTCGATCTGGGGAGACTCGCCGATAATCTCGAAACAGCGTACCGTCGGCTGCGCAGTCTGGCCCTCCCTCTCCCCTCGCCAATCACCGTGCGCTGCCACCCGAACCCAACGAGTTTCCAGCGCGCCACCGGGCACGGGCGACAGTTCCTTGCCGCAGCCGTGCGTCAGGAACTCCACCTGCAACCTCTTTCCGCCGTTGGGTCCAGAGCCGAGTTTCCCTCCGTACTTCTGCACGAGCTTACCCACGTTGCGTTTGGGCGCGCAGCGCAGCGGGGTCTCCCCCGCTGGCTGAACGAAGGTCTTGCCATGAACATTGCCCAGGAACCGGCAGGGGAGCGGGGCAGATTCTCGTCCCTCGCCCAGATTGACCGCGCGCTTGGTTCGGCGAACGCAACGCAGTCGCGCCCGGCCTACGCCACGGCACGGTTTCTTGCGGCGTCGCTGGTCGCCACCTATTCGATGCCGAGGTTGATTGCGCTCTGCACCGACGTCGGGAGATCGGGTGGATTTGGAGAACGCTTCGCCACACTGGCAGGCGTGTCGCCGGAAGCGTGGGCGCGCCCGCTGCTTCAGAGGCGATAGATGGCTGCGGTTGCGTTCACAGTGGCAGAAGGGACAGCCCTTGCATTCTGCACGATTGGTCGCTTTGCGGTATGGTTTCTTGCACGGTGGCGATGGGTGGAATATCTTGGCCCCCTTCAAAATCCCCGCTGAATCGCTGATCGGATACTCCGGCACGATTCTTCCTGCCCTGTTTCATCCAATTCATGCCTACCGTAGCACGATGTCCAAAGTCACGGTATCCCAGCAGCAGGGTCTGACCATCCTGCACCCAACAGGTGAGTTTGTCGGCGGCAGCGAGACCGACGAGTTGCGCACTGCGCTCGACGGCCTGGCACGCGAGGAGAACACGAATCTCCTGATCGACCTTGCCGGCACAACCTACCTGAACTCCACGGCGCTCGGCGTGCTCATCGCAGCGCACACCAACTTCAGCAAGCGTGGAGCGCGCATCGCTCTCTGCAACGTCGCGAAGAACATCGAGAACATCTTCGTCATCACGAAGCTCACGCTCGTCTTCACGATCTACGGCACCAAGGACGAGGCCGTTGCGGCGCTCGCCGGATAGACCCTGGGCAGAGTTCACAACATCGACACAGCATCAACATCCTCACTCACTCTAACAGTATCCTGCGGAACACCATGAACTGGAAGAAGTATCTCCCGATCCTCATCATCGTCTCGTGTGCGGTGATCGCCACCATCCTCTACCTTGTCGTACTCGGCGACCCGAGCCACTTCAAGAACGGCAACATGAAGGAGCCTGCGGACCTCTTCGGTGTCGTCTACACGGGTGGATGGCTTGTGCCGGTGCTGCTTGCACTCTTCCTGATGGCAGTGATGTTCGTCTTCGAGCGCATCTTCTCCCTCAACAAGGCACAGGGTCGCGGCTCGCTCCCGAAGTTCCTGAAGCGCGTGCAGCAGCACCTCCTCGCCGGCAACATCGACGCTGCCATCGACGAGTGCAACCGCCAGCGCGGCTCGGCAGCAAACATCCTGCGCCAGGGTCTGGAGCGCTACAAGCAGGTGCAGAACGACCCCACGCTCGACACCGAGAAGAAGCTTGCAGAAGTGAAGCGCGTGGTCGATGAGGCAACGGGCCTTGAGACGCCGCTGCTGGAGAAGAACCTCCTCGCCCTCTCCACCATCGCCTCGGTTTCCACAATGGTTGGTCTCCTCGGCACCACGCTGGGTATGATCCGCTCGTTCCAGGCACTCGCCACCGGCGGCGGCGGATCGGTCAGCCCGGTGGAACTCTCGCTCGGTATCTCCGAAGCGCTCATTAACACCGCAGGCGGTCTTCTGGCCGCCATCATCTCGATCATCTGCTACAACATCTTCACCAACAAGGTGGACAACTTCGTCTACATGATTGAGGAAGCAGTGATCTCGATGATGGAGATCCTCACCGTCAAGACCACCAACAGGCAGTAGGCCCCACGGCCCTGCCCCAACGGGAAGCATTGCAATGGCCCATAAACCAAAACGCGTCGGCTACGCGCTCGACATGACTCCGCTGGTGGACGTGGCCTTCCTCCTCCTCACCTTCTTCATGCTCACCGCCAAGTTCAAGAGCGAGGCGGAGAGCGAGGCGAAGCTGGAAGTGAAGCGCCCGGTGGCCACCGCCGACACCACGAAGCTGCCGGAGAAGAACATGGCGGTTGTCAAGGTCGGCCTCGGCGAGAAGGGGGACACGTCGATGTACTACTACGTCGTCAACGCCGATGTCCGCAAGCGGATCTACGAAGCAGCCGGCTACAAGGACGTCGCAACCGTCCAGGTCCTGGTTCCCGACACCGGACGGCTGAAGCAGTTGATCATCGAAACCCGCCGCGCGAACAGCAAGATCGGTTTCGCCATCGACGGCGACCAGCGGGTGAACTTCGACAAGATCGAAGCGATCATGGAGTCGTTCCGCGCCACCGGTGCCACGATGTTCAACTTCATCACGATGGATAGTCAGGGAAGCCCCATGGGGGCATAGAGCAGGCGGTGTTTCCGGGAGCGGGCGAGCCGCGCGGCGTCCGGGGTCCTGTGGACTCTCCCCTCCCCTCTGTCTCGGGTTATCGTCAACATTATCCAACCAACCCTGGAGATTTCTCATGGCAGGTGTAGACTCCGGTGGCGGAGGCGGACAACGGCATAAAAAGGCCAAAGGTGGCGTCAAGAAACCGAAGCGCGTCGGCTTCAGGCTCGACATGACTCCGCTGGTGGACGTGGCCTTCCTCCTCCTCACCTTCTTCATGCTCGCAACCACGATGGCGCAGCCGCACGTGATGGACATGCGTATGCCCCCCGATATCAACGTGCCGGTGGACGTTGCGGCCTCGACGCTCTTCAACCTCTATATCGACAAGAACGGCAAGCTGTTCTACGATACGGGGGAGGACCCAACGCTGAAGCCGATCAAGGACAGCGAACTGCGCGCCATTGCGGTGCAGCGCAACTCACAGAAGCAGAACGAACTGATTACCAGCCTCAAGGTGGACAAGCGCGCCAGCTACGCGAAGCTTGTCAAGGTGCTCGACGACCTGAACATCGCCGAGGGCGACCTGATTGAACAGTACAAGAAGAACGGCACGGGGGAGCGCAAGCGGAAGTTCACGATCCTCCACATGGACAGCACCGATACCCAACGACTCGACCAGGTGACGCTATGAACCAGATCAATCCACGCGTGCCTCGCACGAAGAGTTCCGGCGACGACGACTCCACACCGGGAGGCGCCGCGATCACCGGTGGACGCTACGGCGCAACAGAGCTTAAGGCAGCCTACTCGCGCTATCTGATGTACGGTCTTGGCGCTTCGTCGGGAATCTTCATCGTCCTTGCCCTGCTCTACACAATCTTCGTGATTCCGGGCAAGGCCGATCCGAGCAAGATGAAGCGAGCGCCAGTCTCGACGAGCCTGGCCAGGATCGAGACGCCTCCTCCGGCAGAGGAGAATACGCCTCCCCCCCCACCACCCATCGTTCCCGAGAACCTGCGTGGCAGTGGCGGCGTGGCAGCGTATGCCGGCAAGCCCAAGGCCATTCCCGACGTGAACCTCGACCCGAAACTGAAGGACGCCTTTGCCAGCGTGGACAACATCAACGTTGCCACAAAGGAGCTGGGAACCGGCGGTGGCGTTGAGTTCAACCCTGATGCTCTCAACAGCAAGATCAATCTTGACGGAAAGCAGCCGGCATTCAAGGAGAAAGAGACGGACAAGATGCCGGACCTCGACGAGTTCATCGACGTCTCCGAAGAGGCGCAGTACGACAAGAGCGATCTCCAGCGCCGCATCAAGTATCCCCCTGCCGCCCGTGAGCAGAACATCGAAGGTGTGGTTGTTGTGCGAGCACTCGTTGACAAGATGGGGCACGTGTCGAAGGTGGTGATCGACCGCAGCGATAACAAGCTGCTCGAGAATGCAGCGGTGAATGCAGTGAAGGAGACCGCCTTCACCGCAGCAAAGCAGGGCACAACCCCCGTTGCAACGTGGGTGCAGGTTGACGTGCACTTCAGCCTTACCAATTGATTATCCTGTTCTCCCCTACCATTCGTGTATGGAATGGTAGGGGAGAATTCTACTCTCCCCTACCATGCTGCTTCGTCGATTCCTCTCTGTTGCCACACCTGTAGCAGCGCTCCTGCTTCTCGCACCGAATCGTGGGACGGCACAGATTGACAGCGCAAAGACGGAAGTCCACCCCGCCTATGAGGATGTGGTCACCGACCTCGTCATGGAAGCGCAGTACGATTTCAGGGAACTACAGCGGAGATTGCGCTACCCAGACAAGGCACGGGCGGCAAACATCGAAGGTGTGGTTGTTCTGCGAGCGCTGGTGGATGCTGAAGGCACAGTCGTGCAGGTTGTCGTTGAGAGGAGTGACAGCCAACTGTTCGAGGAAACGGCAATCAATGCACTCCGCGCAACGCCTTTTACACCGGCGCGCACAGCGCAGGGACCTGTAGCAACGTGGAAGCAGGTTGACGTATCGTTCAGGCTCACCAACTGAAAGCGGCCCTCCGGGATGCAGCACTCCTCCCCACTCCACTTCATCGGCTACCTCTTCGGCGCGACAATGATCGTGCTGGGTGGTCTGCTTCTGGCCGGCATCCTGGTGCCGAGCGGCAGCATTGTGGGAGGATCGGAGATGGCGCGCACAATCTTCGGGATCGTGCTTATTCTTTTTGGTGTGTTCCGTATCGCCTCGGCGTGGACGCGCTCGCAGGGCAGGTCCGAACGGCGCGATGGTCGATCCGGCATTGGACTATGAATCATTGAGATTGCGGAGGTCGACCTCATCATGCCACGCACGCACACCCTTCTTCTGACAATCGGCATCGCCGCACTCACGCTCCTTGGTGGGTGCGGCGACACCGATTTTTCCGAGACGGCAAGCAACACCGGGCGGCTCGTCGTCTACGCGGACGAAGCCTACGCACCACTGATCCGCACCCTTGCCGACACCTTCATGGTGAACAACCCGAAGGCGCGCATCGAGGTGCGGGTGGCAAGCGCCCGCCAGTCGCTCCAGGGGTTGCTCGACGCACTCGCAGCAGCCGATCCGGGCGTTGATTCGGTGACTGCCGTGGCAGTTGTTGCGCGTCCACTCCTGGAGGATGAGCAGAACGCGGTCAACAGAATTCAGAAGGAGTCGAAGGGGGATATCGAGTTCAAGCGCTATCTGCTCGCCTACGATGGGCTGGGCCTTGTGCTCCCCCTCTCCACCACAATCCGCTATGCGATTCGTGAGGGGACGATGCAGGCAATGGCATCGCGCACTCCAAGGCTCGGCATGATCGACAGCAGTTCCTCCACAACCCCCATCGCGTTCGTCTCCCTCGACGGCAACTCCTCGATCTACCAGATCGTGCGCAGCAACCTTGCCGGTGGCAAGACACCTGTAGCCCCGATCTACACGTACTCCACATCCGACTCGGTGCTCGAAGCCGTTGCAAACGGGAAGGGGATCGGTCTGATGGGATGGTGGCGTGCGCGGCGGGACTCAGCGCGTGTGCGTGCTCTGCCGATGGCATACATCGATAGCATTGGCGTGCTGCGGTCGGCAACCGTCAGCCACCCCATTACGCTCGCCGGCAACGCCTATCCGGTAAAGATTCCCCTCACCGGCTACACCTTCGCCCCCTACCGCTCGCTCGGTGTCGGCTTTCTGGTGTGGATGGAGCGGAATATTCAGGCCGAACGCTACTTCACCTATACGGCGCTGATGCAGCCGGCGAACGCAAAGATCAGCGTCTCGCTTCCCGACACGGAACAGTAGTTCAATTTGGCCCGAAGTCGTTCGTCTCCTCCCCGCGACCTTGAAGGAGAAGAGCGATCGTCGGACCGTTCAACCGAAGCCTCCAGATCCAGTCGCAGCGATCGCCTGATCGTGCGGCACCAGGCACATCAACAGGACCAGGCAACCGTTTCCTCACGAGAGTTTTCCCACATCCATGACCCAGCATCTTCGTCTGATCGCCACCGCGAGCGTGTGCGCGCTTCTCGTACTGATCCTCGGCGGCCCGGCACTTCGAGCGCAGGACTTTGCATCGGAGGCACGCATTCAGTTGCAGGCGCGCGAGTTTGTCAAGGCAGACAGCCTGTTTGATATCGCACTCAGGGCAAATCCCGACGACAAGGACCTCATCATCGATGCGGGAATTGCCGCCGTCGAACTGGAACGATTCGACAAGGCAGCAGGGCTCTTCTCGCGCGTCTACGACCGCGATCGCAAGAACGCAAAGCTGAACCGCTACTACGGCATCGCCGTGTCGAACCTTGGCGAGTGCGCACGGGCGGTCGAATTGATCCGCAATGCGATTCAGCTCGACAAGGGTGAGATGGAGAGCTACCTTGCGCTCGGCAACGCCTACATCATGTGCGGCAAGGACTCTCTCACTCCGGCCGAGCTTGCCTTCCAGACAGCGGATAAGAAATACCCCAAGAATGGTCGTATCGCCGTTGCGCTCGGCGACCTCTACTTTGCCCGCGAGGTGTACGAGCTGGCGGAGATCAAGTACGACGAAGCGCTGGCCATCGACCCCGAACTTATCGAGCCGCGCATCCGCCGCGCGCGCATCTACCGCGTCTACGCACGGCAATCCCCCACTGTCGACTCCGCAGCAACGTGGTACCGCAAGGCGCTCTTCGAGTTCAACAACGTCACCGGCAAGGCGCCGCGCCAGCCACGTCCCTGGCTCGAGCAGGGGGAGATTCTGATGCTTGCACAGTTGTGGGAGGAGGCAACGCAGTCCTTCCTCGTCTACCAGCGCCTCCGTCCCGACGACATCCGAGCCGACACGCTGCTTGCAAGCGCAGCGATTGCCGGGAGCTACTACTCCCAGGCGATTGACCCGCTCCGGCGCATTCTCAGCAAAAACGACACCGCCTCGCTGCGCTATGCCCCGCGTGCACGGGTGCTTCTGGCAAAGGCCTACTACGCATCGAACAAGTTCGACAGCGCCGCACAGGTCTACGCGCAGATACCGGAGACCGAGCTTGACAAGGAGGCGCTCCAGCTCTATGCCTCGGCGCTGTTCCAGACGGGAAGGGACACGACACGAGCACTGAACATCTACAAGCAGTTGATAGCGAAGGACCCCAACGACTGCCAGTTGAGCGGTGCTCTCGGCTCAAAGCTGTATCAGGTCGGACGCTACGATGAGGCCGTGGACGTCTTCTCGCAGCGCCTCAAGATCTGTCCGAACGAAGCTCCGGCATCGATGTACTACTACATCGGTCTCTCCCACTACAGGATGAAGCGGTACGATCGCGCAGCCGAGGCGTTCCAGTCGGCGATTCGGCTCGACGACACGGTGGAGAACTACTACAACATGCTGATGAACTCGTATGCGCTCGGCAAGAAGTACGGCAAGGCCGGCGAAGTTGGGCCAATGATCGTGGCGAAGGGAATCGACAAGCGCCAGCCCGAAATGGCAGCCAGCGCCTACTTCTATGCCGGTGCCGACCGTTTCCAGGCAAAGAAGTACAAGGAGGCGATTGCCCTGTTCGACCGCGCGCTGCGCTACAACCCGAACTACTCCGATGCAGCGCTCTACACGGCCTACAGCTACCAGATGCAGAGCGATGTCGACAACGCCTGCAAATTTTACAAGACCGTGAAGCGGCTGGGCGGCGAGAACGTGAAACTCGCCGACGACAACATGAAGAAGCTTGGCTGCAAGTAATGAATGCTCTGCCCACTCCCCGCGGTGGGCAGAACGGCGGAGACAGGAGGGAGAACGGCCAGGCTAGTTGTACAGGACTGCATGTTGGCTATATTCGCTGCAGTCCCGGAACAGCCTCCCCCATCGACTCTGCGGGATCATGCATTGAGCACTTTCTATAACTCATACTCCGAGACCAACAGGAACGTCACGATGAGCGCAACACCATCCATTCTCCGGCGCATGACCGGAACTGCCGTGCTGGCAATGGCGCTGGCCGCAGGCATCGCATACGCCCAGCCGAAGATCGAGATTGTCGGCGGCGACAAGTATGACTGGGGCACGGTTGCACCGGCAAAACTGACCGCAACGATCAGGATCAAGAACGCCGGCGACAGCACGCTGAACATCAGCGATGTGCGTCCGGGCTGTGGATGCACGCTCACCAAGATCGACAAGAAGGAGCTTGCACCGGGCGACGAGGCAACGATCGATCTCTCGCTGGATGCAGTCTACCGCACCGGCGATCTGACCAAGACGGTGACGATCTCCTCCAACGACCGCTCGGCACCCTACAAGGTGCTCACACTCCACGCAAACGTGAAGCGCGCGGTGCAGTTTGTTCCCGCGCAGTACTTCATCCTCTCCGACGCCAAGGTCGGCCAGGAGATGGAGGCACAGTCGGTGCGCATCCTCAACAGCGGCGACACGCCCTTCAAGGTCTCCCCTCCCACGCTTGCCGGCGGGAATGTGAAGGCACGATTCGCACTCGTTTCGCCGAAGGATGGCAAGATTGCCGACGGCCAGACCTACGAGTTGCAGCCGGGACAGGAGGTCGAGGTCAAGGCCTACGTAACGCCGCAGGATGCGCGCAGCGTCTACGGCACGGTTCGTATGGAGACGACCAGCAGCGAGTACCCAAGCGTTGACCTGAGCATCACCGGCACCATGGCGCAGACGACAACATCGACGAGCGCTCCCACTCCGACCAATGCCCAGTCGCACAGCCACTAGGCGAATTCTGGAGGCACCCAGCTCCACCGGCCCGATGCACTCTGCATCGGGCCGTTTCCTTTGCGCCCCGCCCACTCGCCCTGTATCTTTAGAACCATGACCGTTGCCCTCCGATCCGAGTTCCTTCTCGCCGATTTCGTCGCACGCCTACAGGCGTCGGGCATCACCGTGCGTCCGCTCCCCGAGGGTGACGGCGCCGCGCTGCGCCTGCTCCTTGCAGGAGAGACAGAGATCGTTCTGACATCACCGTTCGACTTTGCCGCTGCAACCGGCGCAGTCGATCTGGCACTGGTCCCCAACATCGGCGTCACCCTCGAACGCTCCCCGGGCCTCCTGCTCCTTGCGTTCAACGGAGGGCTTGGAGCCATCAACACCATTGCGCTCAAACCGGGCACGCAGAGCGAGGCCACCGCTGCCGGAATCCTTCTGGCAGAGAAGTACGAGCTACGTCCCGCACAGGCTGCGTGCAGCCCCAACGCTACACCGGCCGCCATGCTGGGCGCCGCCGATTGCGCACTGCTTGTGGGCGACGATGCTCTCGCACTCGCACCCAACTTCACCCGCACCGTGGAGCTGGCCGATGAGTGGCTCGACACCACCGAGTCTCCTCTTCCCTACCTCGTTGCCTGGGGACGGGTCGGGGGAGTTGATGAAAACGACATCAATCTCCTGCGTGCTCTCTGGCGCGAAGGAATGGAAGGGATAACCGGGCGCGCCGCAGCCCCCGATGCCCCGCCCCGCGCGATGCAGCTTGCCGAAGCGCTGCTTCGCGGGGAGATATCGACAGCGCTCGATGCCAACGCCATCGCCGCACTCGAAGCGTACTTCCGGCTCCCCTTCTACCACGGCCTCACTGCGGAGATTCCCACAATCAAGTTTCTGCCGGACGGCGAGATTCCTGCCCCCGGCATCGAAGCCCCGGCATCAACACACTCCTGATTACGCAATATCCGCCATGCCCTATCTCGCCCTGCTCCGCCACGGTCAATCGCAGTGGAACCTCGAGAACCGTTTCACCGGCTGGGAGGATGTCGACCTCTCTCCGCTTGGGGAACAGGAGGCACGGCGCGCCGGCCTTCTCCTGAAGGATATCCCATTCGATCGCGTCTACACCTCGGCGCTGAAGCGCGCGCAGCACACCGCACAGCTTGCGCTCGAATCTCTGGAGCGTCCCGACCTCGCTCCTGTCAGCGATCCATCCTTGAACGAGCGGCACTACGGCGACCTTCAGGGCTTGAACAAGGCGGAAACCGCCGCCAAGTATGGTGCCGAACAGGTCCACATCTGGCGACGCAGCTTCGATGTCTGCCCTCCCGGACCAAAGGCCGAGAGTCTTGCCAAGACAATCGAGCGGGTACTCCCCTACGTCAAGACACACATCATCCCCGACCTACAGGCCGGGCTGAACGTTCTGGTGGTGGCGCACGGCAACAGCCTGCGGGCGCTGCTCTACGAGCTGGAGAAACACACCGCCGAGAGCATCATGGGGGTAGAGATACCAACCGGCGTGCCGATCCTTTTCGAGCTGACCGTTGCCGAGGATGGCACACTGACCATTGAGAGCAAGCGGGAGCTTGTCAGCCCGCCCAGCACAGTGGAAAGCCAGGGGTAGTGCAGAGTACAACGGAGAAGGTGTTGCCGGTGGGAGGAACCTCCCACCGGCAACACCTTCTCCGTTCTTTCCATCGACGCCTCCCTAAAACTCCTTCCGCTTGAACGCCCGCAGCGAGAGCAACAGCATCACCACGATGAACCCTGTTCCCTGCAGAAAAGGAGACCACGACATCACACTCGACGTGTAGATCGTCTCCATCGTCATCGCGCTCAGGTCGCCTGTCTGCGGCAGCGCATAGTAGAGCACGTCGAAGACGCGATGGAAGAACGCGCCATCCACCCAGTCGTAGAGCGTCGTCTGGCGGGCGGAAAGCAGCGCCGAGAGGATCATGATGTGGAGATAGGCAAGGCTCACCGGCAGCACCCAGCTTTCGGTGCGGATGCTGAGATAGAGCACACCGCTATACACAACAGCAAACGTGAAGAGCGGAACAACGCCTGCCACAAGAAGGAATCCCGGCAGCCACACCCCCGATGCAAGACCAAAGAGCAGCCAGAGCAGCGCGACGAAGAGAAGATGGTTCACCGTGAGCGCCAGCACGCCCCCTGTGGCGCGGCCAAGCAGCAGCGTCGAGCGCCGCAGCGGTTTTGAGAGGAGCAGATCGACCGTTCCCCGCTCCATCATCGAAGGAATCAGGCCGGCAGTAGCGAAGAGACCGAGGAAGAGCATGGCAAGGGTGGTGATTGCCGGGAAACTGCCAAGCTGACCACGCACCTTCTCCTCCAGCCCCCGACTCGTTCCAGCCTCCGAGCTGCTGTCACGCATTGCTCCGCCACCATTCTCGAACACATGGCTCCGCTCGCGTTCCTCCAATCGCGTGGACGGGCGCACGGTGTCGGCGCTGTCCGTAGGCTGGCCGATGCCGAGAAGGAGCGTGTCCTCCGCGTTCGGCTGCCGAACATCTGGCGAGTCGCTCTGCTCGACGGCAACGATGTGCGATCCGTTCTGCGAGCCGATGATCCCTTCCCGAAGCAGTGCATATTCCGCCTGCATTCCCTCACCGAACAGCACAAGAGAGGTGATCAGAAGGATCATCACCTCGATGGCAATGATTCCCACGATGACCTTGCGTGCATAGATCTCGTGAATCGCATCGAGGATCAGTGCGCGGAACTTCATCGTGCACCTCCGTTCCGCCGTGACTCGACAATCGTCATGAACAGATCTTCGAGGGAGAGCCGTAGCGGCGTTACCGAAACAATCATCACCTCCTGCGAGCGGAGATGATCGATGATGGCGTTGATCTGCTCCGCTCCACCCTCCACCGTTGCAGTAACGTCGGTACGCTCGTGGTGCGGCATCGAGGCCAGCGCACGGTTGAATGCCTCCATCGACTCGGGAGCAACCTCCACCCGCGTCAGCCTTCCCTGCTCGGTCAACTCCCGTACCGTGCCGATACGCTGAATCTCCCCCTCGACGAGAATCGCCACGCGATTGCTCATCGTCTCCACTTCACCGAGAAGGTGGCTGTTGAGGAAGATCGTGCGCCCCTCGTCGCGCAGTGCGGCGATGAGGTCCCGAATCTCCTTGCGCCCTACCGGGTCAACACCGTCGGTCGGCTCATCGAGGAACACGATGGCGGGATCGTTGATCAACGCCTGGGCAATGCCGATTCGCTGGAGCATTCCTTTGGAGTACTTCCTGATGCGCGTGGTGCGCCAGCGCGCCATTCCAACGCGCTCCAGCAGCACGTCGGAGCGGCGGCGCACCGTTGCACTGTCGACGCCGGCAAGCGCGCCGAAGAAGTCGAGCACCCCCTGCCCTGTCATGTAGTTCGGGAAGCGGTGATTCTCCGGCAGATAACCAACGCGCCTGCGACTTTCGGGGACCCCAAGCGGTGCGCCGAGCATCGTTCCTCCGCCGGCACTGGGCCGAATCACGCCGAGCAGGAGCTTGATGAGGGTCGTCTTTCCGGCTCCATTCGGACCGAGCAGACCAAACACCTCACCCGGATGAACGTCGAGCGAGAGGGGCTTGAGCGCGTGAACGGGCGGCATCCCCCGCCCAGGCGAGGGGTAGACTTTTTCGAGTGCGTTGATGGCAATGCAGGGTGTCATTCAGGTCCAGCGAAGAATGTGCGCCCTACGGCAAAGCGACACGAAGGGTTGCGTTGGAACGAGACGATGAAGATAGTGAGAGAAGATCCCTTGCGTCGCGAAGGATCCTACAACAGAGTTGGTGTGCAGCCCGTATCTTCCCGCGTTCCGTCCTCTCACATCCTCACCCGTTCATGCAGACAACCTGGCGCACCCGCCTCTGTGCGGTACTCGCTCACCCACCCGCTCCATCGATTCCCCAGGCACTCCTTTCTGGAGTAGCGGAGGCGACATCAACCGATCTCTCCGTGCTCACGTTCGATGCCTCGCTTCGCACCATCATCGAGCCGATCACCGCGCTGCGAACGCTCCGCGCTCGCGGCGCCTATCTCGATGGTCGGCTGCGCTGTGCAGCGTCGGGGCAGGTGGACTATCTGTCCGATGAAGCGCACGGTGCCGACGTCATCAACCTTATCACGTTCGACACGGACACCGCCACTGGCCACAACACCGAGGCAATGGCGATGCAGAAGCTGCTGGAACCACACCGCGAGCGGCTCACCGGGGGCGTGGCGGTGATTTTCGGAAGCGGCACGGTTGCACGGTCGGCCGCGTACATCCTCACCCGACATTTTCGCATCCGGCACCTGCTGATTGCCGCTCGCTCCACACAACAGGGAGCACTGCTGCGCGACCACATCGGCGGGATGTTCGCCACCGCCCGCATCACCGTGGAAGAGATGTTCCCGCCGGACCTTGTCGATGCGGTTGCCGAGGCGCGCATCATTGTCAACGCCACCCCCATCGGCTCGCCCGGCCACAGCGAGGCAACACCCTTCCCTATCGAGGATGTGTTCGGCTCGCGGCAGATCGTGCTCGACGCCGTGCTGCATTCGGAGGGAACACGGCTGCTGCAGGCGGCGGCAGGCGCAGGAGCAACAACGATCAGCGGCGACGAGCTGATGGTGGAACAGATCGGCGCAGCGTGGCAGATTCTTACCGAACGTCCCGCCCCACACGCCGAACTCCGTCGCCTCCTCGACGCACACCTTTCACCCCAGACCGCTTGACCCCTGCGCCATGACAACCACCATCGACGAGATATCGAGCAGCCTGCACGGCGCAGCACAGAGCGCAACGGCCATCGCCCAGCTCACCAACGACAGTCCCGCCATGACGGTCGATGAAGCCTACACGATCCAGACGGCCGTGGTGGAGCATCGGCTGAAGAGTGGAGCAAGGCGCGTCGGCTGGAAGATGGGCCTGACGAGTCGCGCAAAGATGGAGCAGGTGGGGGTAAAGGAGCCGATCATGGGGGCGCTCACGAGCGATATGCGCGTTGACGACGGCGCAACCATCCTCCGATCCCGATTCATCCACCCGCGAGCGGAGCCGGAAATCGCGTTCGTCGTCGGCAACGAAATCGACCGGCCATGTTCGCCGGATGAAGTGCTTGCGGCGTGCAGCGGTGTGTGCGCAGCGCTGGAGATTCTCGACAGCCGCTACCGCGACTTCAGCTTCACCCTACCCGACGTCGTTGCCGACAACACCAGCGCCGCAGCGTTCGTGCTTGGTCCCGCCATCTCCCCCGTTGCCGGACTGCGGCTGGAGTCGCTCGGCATCGTGCTGGAGATCAACGGCGTGCTGCGCGAAACCGCCAGCGGCGGCGCCGTGCTCGACCACCCTGCGCGGAGCCTGGCAATGCTCACCGCGATGCTCGCGCGCAGAGGCGAACGCCTGCTTCCCGGCGACATCGTCCTGAGCGGCGGCGCAACGGCGGCGATGCCCCTCTCCCCTGGCGATCATGTCCGCGCGCGCATCGAACAGCTCGGCGCTGTCGAGTTTTTCGTGGCGTAGCGGCACTGCGCAGCCCGTGCAGACCAATCCGACAGAGTTCCTCCCTGATCCTTCCATCCTAATCATGTAGAGCTATGGCACTAGGCGCCTTCAACCTGAAGCAGTGGATCGACGAGCATCGCCACCTCCTGAAGCCCCCGGTGGGGAACGACCAGTTGTGGAAGGAGACCCACCCCGAGTTCATCGTGATGGTGGTGGGGGGACCGAACGCCCGCAAGGACTATCACGTTGACGCGGGCGAGGAGCTGTTCTTCCAGGTGGAAGGGGACGTGGTTGTACGCATCATCGAGGACGGCACGCCGCGCGACATCCAGATTCGTGAGGGGGACATCTTCCTTCTTCCCCCCAACGTTCCGCACAGCCCGCAGCGTCCCGCAGGAACTGTCGGACTCGTCGTTGAGCGCCGCCGCCGCGAGGGTGAGCTTGACGGCTTCCAGTGGTACTGCGAGAACTGCGGCGAGAAGCTGCACGAGGCGTTCATCGAGATGACCGACATCACCACACAGCTCAAGCCGGTGATGGACGCATTCTGGGCCGACGAATCGCTGCGCACCTGCAAGAAGTGCGGCACCGTGATGCAGCCGCCCGTACCCGCGGCGTAGGGAACTATCGGCAACAGCACAGACTTTTCGAGACCCTGCTCCAACTCTATCGCGTACTCTCTCATGAAAATCGACGTTCACACCCACATCCTTCCAGAGCGCTGGCCCGACCTTGCCGAACGCTACGGCTACGGCGGCTGGGTACGGATGGAGCACCACTGCCCCGGCTGTGCGCGGATGATGATCGACGACCGATTTTTTCGCGAGGTGCAGGCGAACTGCTGGGACCCGGCGGTACGTGTCGAGGAGTGCCGGAACGATCACGTTGACGTGCAGGTGCTCTCAACGGTTCCGGTCATGTTCGGCTACTGGGCACAGTCCGAGCACACGCTCGACCTCTCCCGTATACTGAACGACCACATTGCGGGAGTGGTGGCGGAGTACCCGGACAGGTTCATCGGACTCGGCACGCTCCCAATGCAGTCGCCGGAACTGGCAGTGCGCGAGCTTGAACGGTGCGTGAAGGATCTGGGGATGGCGGGAATCGAGATCGGCAGCCACATCAACGACTGGAACCTCGACGAACCGGCGCTTGACCCAGTCTGGGCCGCGGCGGAGGAGTTGGGCGCAGCAGTGTTCGTGCACCCGTGGGAGATGATGGGACGAGAGAAGATGCCGCGCTACTGGCTGCCGTGGCTGGTGGGAATGCCGGCGGAGACGTCTCTGGCGATCTGTTCGATGATCTTCGGTGGTGTGTTCGACCGCTTCCCCCGGCTCCGCGTGATGTTCTCGCACGGCGGCGGCAGCTTCCCGATGACGCTCGGGCGCATAGAACATGGCTACCAGGTCCGCCCCGATCTGGTGCAGGTCAACAGGACACGACCACCGCGCGAGTATCTCGACAGACTCTACTTCGATACGCTCGTGCACGACCCCGACGTGCTCCGCTTCATGCTGCGGCAGATCGGCGCAGAGCGGCTGGCGCTCGGCAGCGACTACCCCTTCCCACTGGGCGAACACCATCCCGGCGCGATGATCGAGTCGATGGAGGATGTGGATGCGGCAACGCGCGAGCAGCTTCTTGCCGGAACAGCGCTGGAGTGGCTTGGCCGCTCGGCATCCACAGAAAGCATTCTGCGTGCGCCACAGTCCTCCGGTGCCGGGATGTAGGAGCGGCGGCTCACCCGGCTCTGGAACATTCGGTGATGGGGAACGCTGTGGCTCATCGCACTATCGCTTCGTACACTGTCCAAGGGCTGCGGTATGTCAGGCAGAGCGGTTGACGAAGGCCCAACCAATGAATCGCGTTGCGCCCCCTGCTCGTCGATGACTGGTTCGGTCGTGCTCTCGTCTCGTTCTGGATAGGGTGCACTCTGGATGGTGAGTTCCACCCGCGTCCTCCGCTCCAGCATACTGTTCTCCGGGTAGGCAAGAGACGAGCGGCTGTGCAGGTTATCGATCTCGACATTGTCGGTGTCGCACACAATGTGCACACGGTCCGAGTCGCTTCCGAGCAGTTGCACGAGCCGTTCACGCACCGCCGCCACGCGCGCCCGAATCAGCGTTCTGGCGCGTTCCAGCACGACTGGGCTGGCACGGTAGCTGTTGGTATACCATGCAGTGTCGTGCCGTTCACGGTTGAGAAGGGTGGAGAGTTCCGTCGAGATCTGTGCAAGGCGCTCGTTCAGGTCGAAGCCAAGCCAGTCGCTCATCATCGCGTCTCCATTCGCTGCCACACGATCACCCTCTCCATCCTCCTCCATCTCCCGGATCACGGCCATTCGTGGCGGCAGAACCTGGCTCATCAGCGCTGCCACCATCTCCCCGCGCAGTGCACGATAGAAACGATTCCATACCTCGTGCTCGCGGGAGGAGAAGCGATACTCGGCCAGCAGGGAGTCGCGCATCAACTCCGTTGCCTCGGCGCAGGACACGATTCTCACACGGGGAATCGATGGCGGATCGAGCACGGCGAAGAATGGATCGCGCTGTGCGGTGTCTGGTGGGGGTGCGCCTTCCCCGGTTGATCCATCGACAGTTCTCTCACCATCGCTCCCCCCCTCCTTTTCGCTCATCGCCTGGACGACCTGATCGTGATAGCGCGCACTGTCCTCCGCTCTCCGCGCCAGCCACAGCTGGTTGTTGCGTGGCGCTGTGAGGATCGCACGAATCGAATCACGGACCTCACGAAGCACCCGCTCCTGATGGGGCGCAATGGCCGACTGGTTCATCCCGTAGAACGGGAGCAGAAACACCCCGTCGTCGTTGTAGACGCGCATTGCGGAATCGACCCACACCAATCCCGGAGTGTGCAAATCGAACGGAAGACGCGCCGGGTTCGAACCAAAGCGCCGACCGTCGCGCAGCGTTACCACCGCCTGGGCAGTAACCTGCTCCCCGGAATGATCGAGCGCAGCACAGACGGGAACGATGCCGTAGAGTCTGTAGCGCAGCGAGTCGCGAGCGGGCACGATCTGATCGCGATAGACGAGCGCATCGCCAACTGCCACCGAAAGTTCTATCGAGCCGATATCCTCCGCCGCAAAGCGAGGATTGAGTGTGAGGAAGAGGTGAAGAAAGGGCGTGTGCACCGAGAGGCGATGGTAGACCAGTGGATCGAAGAGCCGTGGCTGGTTCGAGTAGAAGACCACGCGCCGCGCCTCCGCAAGCTCGCTCTCCAGAGCATTGGAAGGCGCAAGCAGTTGCGGGGGAAGCAGCCGCAGGCGCCCCGGAGCGATGCCCCAGACCGAGAGAAGATGGTCGCGCATCAGCTCGGCGCGGCGAACCCCGACCGAAGGGTCCTCATTCCCCTCGTATCCCCCCTCGATGTCGAGCGAGGCATCGGGGAAGCGGCGCAGCCGTACACCGATGACGTCGAGCACCTCATACCTGCGTGTCGGATGCAGGGTGAGAGCGTCGTCGAGATAACCGTCCACGAAACTGCCCGCAGCCGGCTCGATCAGTGGAATCGTATCGCTGTAGCTGGCAGCCGACGAAGGATCTGGAAGGAAGAGGTAGCGGGGGGCAGGCCGCGTGCTCCCCGCACCGTCGAAGAAGACGGCGGGCAGAAACGGCTCGAACCAGAGCCGTTGCGACTGCTCGATGACAATGGGGGCACCGGCAGCGGGAGCACTGCTGGAGAGATAGAAGCTCCCCGACAGCATCCCGGCCATTTCGAGATGGGGAGGATTGTAGAGCCTGCCGTCATCCTCCAGTTGTGCATGCAGCAGCGAGGGCAGCAGCGCCACAGCAACCGCAACTGCGAGCATCGTGTACCGGCATGACCTCGGCATGACAGGTGGCAGAAGACGGGCGTCGCGAACGTCAAATGCGGGAGGACACAACAGGTGGAGTAGCGGAGAGGTACTCTCAGCGAGGTGACGTGTGATCACTCTCCCCTCCTGCGCTGTCGGGAGCCGGAAGTGCCTTGTCAGGCTCACTGCCGTCGGAATCGGAGGTGTAGCGGTACTCCGGGTCGAAGCGCAGGGTAACGGTCACCCTGCGAGCAGCGTATCGCCGCTCGGGAAGCGTCAGGCCCGATGCCCCGAGAGCACTCAGGACGTAGCGATTCATCCCACCGTTGTAGTCCCGCCCATCGTCATCAAGTCTGATGGCGACACGGGCGGTATCGGCAAAGCCGGAACGGAGGAACAGGGACTGCATTGCCACCCTTCTGCCTCGTGCCAGATCGGTCATGCGCTGCTCCCGCAACTGGTTGACGGGATTTTCGCTGCTGAAGAACGCGGTGTCCGCCTCTATCTTCTCTATCCGCGCGCGCTGCTCCGCCATCATCGACTCCATCTGCTGTTCCACGTCGAAGCCGAGCCACGCCATCTGTGCCTCCTTGTCGTCGATCTCCTCACCCGCCACCATCAGCATGCGGGGTGGGTTCGCGCGGTCCAGCAGCGGTTGCATCACGACGTTGCTCATCGCGCGCCACGGTTCAAACGAGTTCATCGACAGATAGGGAGTGATATCGGTATCGAACCCTTCGGTCGGGTCCGCACCGGCAGCGATGACCAGACGAGGTTTTGTGCTGATAACTGTACGGTGAGGCGGGACATAGCGATAGTCGGACTCAAACTCCTCGTACGGCTCGATTGGTGCCACACTTGTATCGGTGACGACCTCGTTGGACTCCTCCGGGTCCATTTCGGCGGACTCGACCGCCACGGTATCGACAGCCACCGCGGTATCGGCCTCCACCACCGGAGGCTCTACTGGCTTTGCCGTGGCCACAGCCTCGGCCATCATGGCATCGGCATCCTCTGGATACAGGTCTTCCATCAGGTCCTCCGCACTGCGCGGCGCGGCGAGAGCGCTGTCGATGCTGTGCACCATCAGGGCGAGCATGGGGCTTTGAATGGCGGTGATCGTTGTGTCGCGCCAGTCAAAATAGGGGAGTTCAAACACGAGCCTCCGTGACGACACGGAGCGTTCGGTGCTCGGCTTCCTCTGTTCGGCAAACGCCAGCTTCGACTGATTGGAAAGGAAGCGGCGACCATCGTTCAGCGTGACCACCACCTGGGCCACGATCTGCTCGTTCAGCGTGGAGGGGTTGTCCACGGCCCACATGATCGGCGTGATGCCGTGATAGTGATAGACCGAAGAGTCGCGACTGACCGGCAGTGAGCCGCGATAGACAAGCGCATCGCCGATACCGACCGAAAGCTCCATGTCGCGGATATCCTGCGCTTCGAACCGTGGCATGACGGTGAACTGCAGATTGAGCATCATCTCGTTGGCCATCAGCATATCGAACCGCACGGGCTGCAACACCCGTGGATCGTCGCAGAGAAAAACCACCCGCCGCCCCTCTTCCTGACGCAGGAGCGACGCCTCGGCGGTGCAGACGCGTCGCGGTGCGAGAAGCGTGATCCGTTCGGGAGCAATCCCCCACATCGTCACCAGATGGTCGCGCACCGTCTCGGCACGGCGCGTTGCAAGCTCGGCACTCTCCCCCGACTCTCCCGAGTACCCCCCCTCCAGCCTGAGCCGTGCATCGGGATACCGCCGCAGCCGGCAACCGACGATGTCCACCAGCTCGTAGTACTTCGCGGTCCGCTGCTGGATCGAGGGGTCCTCCCCGAAGCTCGCCTCGCTCATCTTGACGTTGACAGGCGTTGTATCGGCATACCCACCGGAGATCGCTGGCGAACCGATCAGCCGATAGCGTGCGGCGAAGCGTGCCTCGCCCACGTCGAAGAAGATGATGGGGAGAAGGGTCTGCACCACCTCGGTTGCCCTCCGCTCCACCACCACCGTCGAGGAGGCTCCCGGCGGGACCATGTCGGTCACTCCTCCGGTATCGTCCACCCTCTGCCGACGCGTGCGCAGGTTGCGGTCCAGCCAGCCCCGCATCTCCAAACCCGGCGGATTGTAGAGTCTGCCATCGTTCTCCTGTGCAAGGGCGGAGGAGATCGAAAGAAGGAACAACGGAAGAAGGAGCCAGCGGAGCATGGACGAATGGAATTGCGGAGAACAGCGCGTCTTCAAAGCGAGAAGGTTGTGGTTGAGGCTGATAGGGAAACTACAACGACATCACCGCTCGTAGGGTGTAACGCCCTTGGAGCCATCGTAGTAGACGACCACACTTACATACCGCCGGGCGAGACGGCCTTCGGGGAGTAGCCAGGCATCAAAGGCCTCCTCGTACCTGGCAAAGGGATCGCCCCTGCCGAGCGTATCAATGGAATACTCATACGGCACAGACCCACTGGAGCGAGCTTCTTCAAGAATATCCGCCAGTGCACGGATGCGTCCCCGCTCGATACGCTCGCGCAGTGCCCGGATGTCCTTCGATGTCATGGAGACAACCTCGGTGGCGGTATCCTTCTCGGCAGCCAGGACCTCATCGTTGAACTGCGTATTCCAGTTGCTATCGATCTCGACTCTTCGGCCCCTGACATCATATCCCATCCACTCCGCCACTGCACCCGTGAAGCTGGCAGAGTCTGCCAGAAAGATGAGCTGGGGTGGATTGCTGCGATCAAGCATCCGACTGTCTATTGCGCTGGAAAGCGCCGTCATCTGGCTATCCCGTGCGCGATCGATCAACCGCAGACGTTTACCGGAGGAGCTCCACGGTATACGCAGTATCTCTTCGAACGCATCGGCATTGATTGCGATACGTGGGCGCAGCAAAGCGCCGGCATCCCCTGCACGCTCCAACGCATGGACTTTGGACCGAGCACCCATCGCACTATCGAGCTTGTGCAGGAGTTCGGTGAGCGCCGGAACTTGATGGGCGTTGACGGTTGTGTCATGCCAGTTGAAGTACGGCAGGAGATAGCGAATGGGCGTGGACTGGTTCGTAGCCACACCAACTTCCCAATCGTGTCCCCGGTATGGACCCGACAAATGCTCCTCGAAGTCCAGGCGTGACTGATTGGAGAGGAAGCGGCGACCATCGTGCAGAACCACCACCGCCTGCGCCAGCACTGGATCGCTCGGCACGATCACATCGTTCAACGCCCAGAAGATCGGCACGACGCCGCGAAGATGATATTCCGTGCTATCGGCGCTCACCGGGATGGTGCTACGACAGAGCACCATATCGCCCAGCGAAACAGAAAGCTCGATGGTTCGAATAGCTGCCGATGCAAACCGGGGGTCGAGAACGAAATTGAGGTAGAGCATCCCGGTATTTGCGCTGAGCACCCGAAAACGCACCTCGCGCAGGATGCCGGGATCATCGCACAGAAGCGTCACACGCCGCGACTCCTCCTGCTCTATCCAGGACGCCGTGCTGTCACAATAACGCCGTGGCGGAAGCAGTACGAGCCGCTCGGGTCCAATTCCCCAGTTCATGAGCAGATAATCGCGCACGGTCTCGGCGCGAAGCGTCGCAAGGTCAGCACTCTCCACAGGCTCGTTGGAGTATCCCCCCTCGATGCGAAGGACAGCCTCGGAGGATTGACGGAGTCGATAGCCAACGACGTCGAGAATCTCGTAGTACTTCTGTGCCCGCACCTGATCAAAGGCGTCGAGTCTTGCCTCCCGTAGCCCGAGCACCACGGCAGAAGTATCGGTATAACCGCTGGAGATTGCCGGTCTCCGGTGTATCCGATAGCGGTCGGGGAACTCTGCGCTGCCAGCTTCAAAAAAGAGGACGGGCAGAAGGGGATGCACCATCTCCTCTGTTATCCGCGCTACAATGATACGAGACCTCGACTCTCCACGAGGAGTTACCAGTATTCCTCTCACTCTCGGCCAGAGATCGAAATGAGCATCAATCTCTGGCACTCTTGTACACCCCAACCAACCACTCATTTCAAGCACGGGCGGAGTATAGAGCCGACCGTCATCCTCCTGTGCGTGGAGCACGAGGGGAAAGAAGCAGAGAAGGACAAGAAAGCGCATCGGGGGGAACTGTTGTAGCTCCCAAACTACACATCCGCCGCCACGCAGATGTGGACCGTATATTCGCTCTGCTCCTGTCCCGTCGTCCATCCCTGCTTACCAGCGCGTTCAGTGCCTACCATCGTCGATCTCTCGTGGCGGCTTCCCGGCCCACTCGCTACCTACTACCTCGCACGCCAGGGAGCGCGCGTCATAAAAGTTGAGGACCGCAACTACCGCGATCCCTTTCTCCTATGGGACTGGGACCCAGCATTCGCGTCGGTCTACAACGCATTCCAGGGGCCAAAGGAGCTTCGTCTGCTCGACTTCGGAGCACCGGAGGATGTGCAGGCGCTCGGCGAGCTTATCGCCACTGCCGACGCCGTGGTGATGAGTCTGCCTCCACGCGTCGAGGAGAAGCTCAGGCTCACCCCGAAGGACATCGCCGACAGGTTCCGTGGCGTTGCGTTCGTCAGGCTCGGCTTTCGTCCCGGCGACACCCACAGCGCCCACGACCTGAACACGCTCGCGCAGAGCGGTCTGCTCGCCATGCACCTGCTCGACCGCACCGATCCTGTCGTGGCGCCTCCCTTCCTTCCGGTCACCGGAATGTTCTTTGGCTACCACATTGCCACCACGGTGCTGGCAACCATCCTTGAACAGCGGAACGATTCCACCCCACTCCAGCAGTGGTGCTACCTGCAGGATGCCGTTGACCAGTCCACCGAGGCGTACTACCCTTCCGACCTTCACGGTCGCATCCCCGCCACGTTCCTCCACAACGGACGCTTCCCCTGCTACAACCTCTACCGCACATCCGATGGAGGATACCTGGCAGTGGCTGCGGTCGAGGCGAAGTTCTGGTCACGGTTCCGCGACCTTGCCGGACTGGCCGACCTTGCCGACGGCGACGGACTCGTTGATGGCGAACGGGCGCACGACGTCAAGAGAAGGATCGCCGAAGCAATCGGCGGAAGAACAGCGGAGGAGTGGGCAGGAATCTTTGAGGGAGAGGATGCGTGCGTCGATGTACTGGGCCCACGCGCCGGAAGCATTCTGTTGGACGATTGAGATGCGCAGAATCGCTGTCATACTCCCGATTGCCCTTCTTCTCACGGTCCTTCTGTGTCACGCACAGCAGGAGTACGCCGTGTGGCACTTCGGGAGCAACGCGGGCATCGATTTTCGTACCTCTCCACCAACACCAATCACCTGCCCGTTCAAAACAGTTGAAGGCTCGACGGTGCTCTGCAATGGTGTCACCGGAGCACTGCTCCTCTCCACCGAGGGAAGCATTCTCTACAACCGTGACGGCGTTCCCATGCCGAATGGACGCGGACTTGCCGGACACAGCAACTCCACACAGCCAGCCATCGCCCTCCCCCAGCCGGGACACCGCACGCTCGTCTACCTGTTTACCAGCGATGCGGGCGGATATATCGATCCCCCCGGTACGGGCATCAACTATTCGACGGTTGACCTTGCGCTGGACAATGGACTGGGCGACGTCGTTGCGAAGAACGTGCCACTCCTCCCCACTGCCGCCGAGATGCTCTGTGCCGTTCGTCGCCCGGACAGTTGCAGCTACTGGATCATCGCCCACGGCTGGGAGGACAACGCGTTCCATGCCTGGCTCTTCGACAGTCGCGGCGTCGTCGATCCACCCGTTATCTCGCGGGTTGGCTCGATCCACCGCGATCCCGCGAACCTGCCGAACAGCGGCATCGGCACGATCTCCATCATGAAGGCGAGCATGGATGGACGGCATATCGCCGTAACGGGCCTGGCCGACAGCATCGTTGAAGTCTTCTCGTTCGATCCGGCCAGCGGTGTTCTCTCCGCTCCTCTCTCCCTCCCCTCAAGCGGTCTCGATTACGGCGTCAGCTTCTCTCCAGATGCCCGGCAACTCTACGTTGCCTCGAACGGCGATCCTGTCAACAGCATCCTCCCAACGCTCGTCCAATACGATCTGTCGGCAGGCTCCGCTGCTGCGGTGGTGGCCTCGCGCACGATGATCTACAGCGCGCCCGACAGCTTCTCGTACAAGATCGGCGCGCTTCAGCTCGCCCCGGACGGCCGCATCTACCTGGCAAAGGTGGACGGGCCGTGGCTGGGCGTCATCAACAATCCGAACGGGGCCGGTGCGGCCTGCAACTATCAGCCGTATGGCTTTCGGATGGCCTACCCTGCGGCAAGCGCGCGCTATGGTCTGCCCACCATCGTCGAGTCGATGTCGCTACTCCAAGGGTCGGCGTGCAACACGCTCACCGCGGCGTTCACCCCCAACGACACGACGATCTGCGCCGGCACCTGCGTCAGGTTCGCTGATCGCTCATCGAACGACCCTGTTGCGTGGCGGTGGAGCGCCGTGAGCGCGACGCCCGGCACCTCCACCGAGCAGAACCCCACCTTCTGTTTCGAGCAGTCGGGGCGCTATCCCATCACGCTCATCGCATCGAACGGACCGTCGAGCGATACAGTTGTACAGTGGATCGAGGTAACCTCGTCCGCAGAGATATCGAACGTGCTCGGTCTGCGCGACAGCACGTCTCCGGGAGACACGGTGCCGATCAGCGTCACGGTGCAGCAACGTCCGAACGGTATCGGCAGGCGCTACCGTGCCACGCTCGACCTCGGCGCAACCGGACGACTTCGACTCGACAGCGTCGCGCTCGACCCGGCAATTGCTGGAGCGATGAACGTCGACAGCGTCCTCTTCGACCGGGCAGCAAACCGCTGGACCGCTGTTCTGGTATGGAACGGACCCTCCTCTGCGCCACCCGACGGACCCTGGCTGTACGCCAGCGGCATCGCCGCGCTCACCAGCGACGACACGGCCCACATCGTCTGCCGCATTACTTCAATCGATGCCGCAGGGTGCGTTGGTGCACGACCTGACACCGCACACATCCGAGTTGCGGTGTGTGGACTCCAGTACCGGCTGATCGAGAGTACGGGCGCGAAGTATTCGCTCGACATTCCGCAGCTTGATCGCGCTACCGCAACGCTGACGGTGCAGGGTTCGCTCGGACTCGATGGTCCGCTCACAGTCGAACTGTTCGACCAGACGGGAGCAGCGGCTGGCAGCGAGCAGCTGGCAGCGCTCCCCGCCGGGAGGTTCTCCCGCACGCTCAGCGTCGCGCGTCTCGCAATCGGAACGTACCTGCTGCGCGTTCGAAGCGGTGAGTGGACCCGCTCGACAACGGTGCAGATCGTGCGATAGCCACTGTCACCGCTCGGCATCGGAACAGCAGCTAACTTCGCCGCCACATGGGGCTTCATCCCCGAAGCCTATCGACATCCCAGCAGCACGATGATTGCAGCACACGCACTCGGCGTCCAGTACGGAGGCGACTACCTCTTCCGCGACGCCACCTTCATGATAAGTCCCGGCGACCGCATCGGTCTGGTTGGCGCGAACGGTGCCGGCAAGACCACGCTGATGCGGACGTTGATCGGTATGCGCTCCCCGGACGACGGCAGTGTCGCCCGCAGCCGCCACGCCTCAATCGGCTATCTCCCCCAGGAGGGCATCGTCCTCAGCGACAGTTCCGTTCGGCAGGAGGTGATGCGCGCGTTCGACGACCTGCTGGAGCTGGAGGACGCCATTTCCGACCTCAACACCCGCGTTGCGGCAGCAGCGCACGCGAACGATCCGAAGCTGAACGACCTGCTCGAAGAGCTTGGCGAGGTCCAAACCCGCTACGAGTCGATGAACGGTTTTGCTGCCGTTGGCGATGTGGAGAAGGTATTGATGGGGCTTGGGTTCACACCGGAAGATCTCGACCGCCCCTGCCGCGAGTTCTCCGGGGGCTGGCAGATGCGTATCGAGCTTGCCAAGCTCCTCCTCCGCAGCCCCGACCTGCTGATGCTCGACGAACCAACCAACCATCTCGACATCGAGTCGCTGATGTGGCTGGAGGGGTTTCTCCAGCGGTATAGCGGCGCCCTCCTCCTGATCTCCCACGACCGCACCTTCCTCAACGCCCTTACCACGCGCATCTTCGAGCTTGCGGCAAAGCGGCTCACCCCCTACACCGGCAACTTCGACAGGTTTCTGGAGGAGCGCGAGGAACGGCGCGAACTACAGCAGGCAGCCTACGAGAATCAGCAGAAGAAGATTGCCGACACGCAGAAGTTCATCGACCGTTTCCGCTACAAGGCAACGAAGTCGCGGCAGGTGCAGTCGCGCGTGAAGATGCTCGAACGGCTGGAGCGCGTGGAGGAGCTTGACCCGGAGTCCTCCGGCATCCACTTCGCCTTCCCTCCCGCCCCGCGCAGCGGACGTGTGGTTGCCGAAGTGCGGAAGCTGCACAAGTGGTACGGCAGCAACCACGTTCTGCACGGCGTCGAGTTCGCTGTGGAGCGCGGGGAGAAGGTGGCGTTCCTCGGCCGCAACGGCGAGGGGAAGTCCACACTCGCACGGATCATCGCGGGGATCGAGTCGTACGATGGCGAGCGTGAACTCGGGCACAACGTGGCCGTCGGCTACTTCGCACAGCATCAGGCCGAGTCGTTGAACCCGAAACAGACGGTGCTCGAAACGCTCGACGCCGTTGCCAGCGGCGACATCCGCACACGGCTGCGCACGCTGCTCGGCGCATTTCTCTTCAACGGCGACGACGTGTTCAAGCCGGTTGGCGTTCTCTCCGGTGGCGAGAAGTCCCGTCTCGCTCTGGCAAAGCTGCTGCTCGAACCGGTGAACCTGCTCATCCTCGACGAGCCAACGAACCACCTCGACATGCTCAGCAAGGAGGTGCTGAAGAACGCGATTGCGCAGTTCGAGGGAGCAACGGTGATCGTCTCCCACGACCGCGACTTCCTCGACGGCCTCGCCGACCGCTGTGTGGAGTTCAAGGATGGCGCCATTCGCAGCTATCTGGGCGGCATCGACGAGTACCTGCAACGCCACTCCAGCGCAAGCGTTGACGACGCGCTCGGCACGAAGCCACTCCCCAAGGGAGGGACGAAGCAGAAGAACGAGTCGGCAGCGCCAAAGGAGGATGATCGCGAGCGAAAGCGGCGTGAGGCGGAACTGCGCAACAAGCGCTACGCCGCAACAAAGGAGGTGAAGAAGAAGCTGGAGCGGGCCGAGAAGGAAATCGCCGCGCTCGAAGAAGAGAACACGGCCATCGAGGAATCGCTCGGCACCGAGGAGGTCTACGGCTCCCCCGAACGGTCCCGCACGGCGCAGGAGCGCAAGCTTGCCATCGAGAACAAGCTCGTGACGCTGTACGACACGTGGGGGAAACTTGCTGCGGAAATCGAGCGGATCGAGAACGAGATCGGGGGTGGGGATTAGAGGCCGGGGAGAGAAAGAGCGCGCCGTGGAGAATCAGACACGTTACGACCACCACTCCACGCCACACACGACGCACAACGCAGTTCCCGACCGATAGAGAACGAATGACACACGACACCCCCCGCATCACCCGGCTGAGCGTGAACATCAACAAGGTTGCCACGCTCCGCAACACACGGACGATTGGCATACCGAGCGTACCCCACGCGGCGCGGCTCTGCCTCGACGCCGGTGCCGACGGAATCACGATCCACCCCCGCCCCGACGAGCGCCACATCCGCGCGCGCGATGTCGATGAAGTGGCGGAGTTGATGCGCGACTATCCCGACCGTGAGTTCAACATCGAAGGCAACCCGTTTCACGGCCTGCTCGATCACGTCCGCCGTGTCCGTCCAACCCAGTGCACGCTCGTTCCCGACGCGGTGAACGCCTTCACGAGCAACGAGGGGTGGGATTTCGTCAACGATGTGGAGCGTCTCGCACCGGTGGTGAAGGAACTTCGTGAGATCGGCTGCCGGGTGAGCCTTTTTGCCGACGGCGGGGCTGTCGGCCTTGAGAACGTTGCGCGGCTTGGAGCCGAACGCATCGAGCTGTACACCGAACCGTACGCCTCGGCATTCGAGGAGGGTCAAGAGCAGGCACCTGCCGGAATTGCTCCGTTCGTTGCAACAGCACGCGAGGCGGAACGGCTCGGCATCGGCGTCAATGCCGGACACGACCTGAACCGTGCCAACCTGCCATTCTTCCTCTCGCTGGTTCCGAACACGTTGGAAGTGTCGATCGGCCACGCGCTCATCGCAGACGCGCTGGAGTTCGGATTGAGTCGGACTGTACAGTTGTACAAACAAGCGATACGGTCGATCTAGCTGAGCGAGACGAACCCGCTCTACCATCCTCGAACGAACCACCAGGGCACTCAACAGAAGAGGAGCCAGCACGGGCCGGCCCCTCTTCTTCATTGCGCTCTCCTTCTTCTGCGTCCTCTCAGGCGTGTGGACAGCAGGGCTTCTGATTCTCAACACGCCCTAGCTCGGCAGGAATCTCCCCTTGTGCTTTGGCCGGTGGCGGAGACGATCATTCTCATCGAAAGGACCAGTGCTTCTTCACCGCAGACCTTTCCCTGTATCGCTATCCGTCAATCAGCTTATACAGTAAAGCGAGCACGATTCGAATCACCAGGGATGCGATGATCCACCACCCCCACCACCATCCTTCCCGCTTGGCTCCCTCCTCTGACGCACCAGCCGTATATCGGCGGTGCAGCATGTCAGCCAGGAGCAGACCCATGAGCAAGGCGAGGATCGTCGCATCACTTTTTGATAGCCATTCTTCCATGGAACCTTCGTGACGAAAAGCAGGACAACCCGACGCATCGGGCTGCCCTGGCACAATCATGAATTGATCCTACTTCGCGTACGCCACCGCCCGCTTCTCGCGGATCACCGTCACCTTGATCTGCCCCGGATACTCCATCTCCTCCTGAATCTTCTTGGCGATGTCGTTCGAGAGCTGGTCGGCAAAAAGATCGTCGACACGGTCCGGCTCCACCATCACGCGCACTTCGCGCCCTGCCTGGATCGCGTAGGTCTTTGCCACTCCCTCGAACGAGCGTGCAAGGGTCTCAAGCGTTTCGAGGCGCTTCACGTAGGCCTCAAGGCTCTCGCGCCGCGCGCCGGGACGTGCGCCGCTTATTGCGTCCGCCGCCTGCACGAGCACGGCAATCGGACTCTCCATCTCGATGTCGTCGTGGTGGGCACCGATGGCGTTGCAAACGATGGGATGTTCCTTGTAGCGCTTGGCGATCTCGTAGCCGAGCATGGCATGCGGACCCTCGATGTTGCGGTCCACACACTTTCCCATGTCGTGCATCAGTCCGGCGCGTTTTGCCTGGTTCACGTCCAGACCAAGTTCCCGCGCCATGATCGCCGCCACGTAGCCCACCTCGATGGAGTGGCTGAGCACGTTCTGCCCGTAGCTCGAACGGTACTTCATCCGCCCGATCAGCTTGATGATCTCCGGGTGGACGTTGTTGATGCCGAGTTCGAGGCAGGCGTTCTGGCCGGTGCGGATGATATCCTCCTCCAACTCCTTCCGCACTTTCTCGACGATCTCCTCGATACGCGCGGGGTGGATGCGTCCATCCTGCATCAGCCGTTCGAGCGCCACGCGCGCCACCTCGCGACGGAAGGGATCGAAGCCGGAGATGATCACGGCATCCGGGGTATCGTCAACGATCACGTCAACGCCCGTAGCCCCCTCGAACGCGCGGATGTTGCGTCCCTCGCGCCCGATGATCCGCCCCTTCATGTCGTCGCTGGTGATGTTCACCACCGAAACGGTTGTCTCGGTCGAGTGATCGCTGGCAGTGCGCTGAATTGCCTGAACGATCACCCGCTGCGCCTCGCGCTTTGCGTCGAGCTTGAGCTGGTCACGAATCTCCTTCATCTGCTGCGCCGCTTCGAGCCGGGCATCGTTGATCATGTTCTCCATCAGGAAGCGCTTTGCGTCCTCGCGCGACATGCCGCTGATGCGCTCCAGCCGATGATTCTGCTCCAGCACCAACTCCTCGGCCATCGAACGCTTCTGCTCGGCGGTGGCGCGGAGGTTTTCGATCTCCAGGCGCTGCTTCTCGATCTTCTCCGCCTTCTGCTCGTACTCCTCCCGCTCCTTCTGGGCGTCGCGCTGAGCGGTTTGCAGCTCCTTTTCCCGGCGCACCGCCGCGTCGAGCTTCTTGTTCAGGTTGCGCTCGATGTTCTCTTCGCGCGCCTTGGTCTGCCGTTCGATGTTCTGGAGCTTCTCCTTGCGGCGGGCGTACTCCTCGTCCAGCTGGCGCTTGCGTTGCGTGTCCTCCTCCTTCACCTCCAGAAGTCTTTCGCGCTTCAGGTTCTCCGCGTCGCGTACAGCATCCTCCACAAGTTCGCGCGCGCGGGTTTCAGCTCCGGCAAGCTGCTCGCGCGCGGCGCGGCTGCCGATCTTGTTGCCAATGAGGAATCCTGCGATCAGCCCCACGAGGGGGACAACGACCATCAGGATGATCTGTGTGGTATCCATCGTGCAATCCTCCGATGGGTTGGATATGGAGAGAGCCGGGTCGGGCAGATCACGCATGGGTGACCGCTCGTATCCGGTGGAATAGAGGAACGACCGGACGCTGTCCGGTCGGTGCTGGGAAGAGGAGTGGTGGGGACTGCGAAAAAGGATACCGCGCTGCGAGGCCCGTCCGACCGACCCGGCTCACTGACACCGAGGTGCCGGCAAGCGAATCGTGTTTGCCAGGTCAGGAACCCTGACATGACACAGTGGGAAGCCACCGCACGACCGTAACGTCCTTCGGTTCCAAGGCGGTGGCCGAAACCACCACCACCGCGCGAAGCGGCAGGAACTCCCCCCTTGCGGAGGGATAAGGCCTGTGCCGATCGTCCTGAGTCGGCCTCCCTGTTTGGTTAAACTATAGGTTCAATCACTGAGAAACAGGACGAACCCCGCAGGCGCGAGTATCACATCATTCGCCATGACGAACATCGCCGGGCGATCATCTATTCGTCGTAGCCGAGAAGCCCTTCGATCGACGTCGTCAGTCCGTCGATGCGGCGCACGAGGTCGGCAGCATCGCGACGCTGCCGGTCATGTTCGCTGACCGTCTGCTCGGCGGCGTTGAGTGCCGCCAGTACTGCAACCGTTGCAGTTGGCTGGGCAGGAGCACGTCCTGAAACGGAGCGCATCTGCTCGTTGACCAGTTCGGCCGCCCTGCGCACCCGCTCGGCGTTGTCGCCGCGCAGCTTGTATTCCACCCCATGGATCGTTACGGTGATCGTCTCGTTCATCGGGTTGCTATCGATCGAAAGCCTCGTTTGTCCCTGTGTACTCCGGGATGCGAACCTCCGCCCTCTGGCAAGACTCGCACTTCCCGATGTGATCCGATGGAAGCGGACCACATCCGCTCCACCCCTCCGCAATGGAGGATCGCTGAAGCGTGGAGCGCAGTATACGAAAATGTCCGCGCGTATCGCATCATCCACCATCCCACCACGGCAACAGCACCCTGCTGAGGGGCATCCCCGAGCGACGGCGGCTACCTCCCCCCGCCCAGAAAGGAGGGCAGGTAGATCGCGGCGACAACAGCGAGACCCCACGCGACCACCGCACCAGACAGCCAGGGATCGCGCAGCACCGTTGCGATTGGATTCTCTCCACCATCGCGGCGTTCGTCCAGCGCGAGGTAGCGGAACAACCCGTAGAGGACGATCGGAATGGTGTAGACGAGGTGGCGCGACCCGAAGTACTCTACAACGTGGTCGCTCACGGTGTAGAGCGTATAGCTCATGATTGCCCCTGAAAGCGACACCTGCCGAATCGTGGCGATCAACTCCGGGGTGTAATCGTCGAGCACCGCCCGTGCAGCGCTCCGCTCCAGCCCCCTCCGCTCCACGAGATTCAGTTCCGCCCGACGCTTGCTCACGGCAAGGAAGAGCGCGAGGAAGAGCGTGCAGACAACGATCCACGACGACGCCGCCACCGCCACCGCCGATGCCCCGGCAACCACCCGCAGCATGAACCCCGCGGCGATGATGAAGATGTCGAGAATCACCACGTGCTTCAGACCAAACGAGTAGCCAACATTCAGCACCGCGTAGAGCGCGAGGCAGGCGGCATACCGCCACGGAAGCACCGCGGCCGCAGCCGCAGCGCCGCAAACGAGAAGTGCAAGGAGGAGAAGTGCCGTGGAGGTTGAGACCGTACCCGCTGCAAGCGGACGATAACGTTTGAGCGGATGCTGGGCATCGGCAGCACGATCACGAAGATCGTTGAGGATATAGACTGCCGAACTGAGGAACGAAAATCCAGCGAACGCTGCCGCACCGTCGAGCGCGTGCGCGCCGTCGAACAACTGCTTCCCGAACACCACCGGCGCCACAACGAACAGGTTCTTCAACCAATGCGTCGGGCGGAGGAGGCGCAGGATCTGCATGAAGAAATGGCTATCCGTGCAGCGATGGGAGCGAGGAGAGAACGATGTCGCCGATATCGTAGTTGGGTCCGTGGGTACACACCAGCGTGTACATCCGGTCGCCGTGCGCCATCTCAACCGGGCAGCCCTGGCAGATGCCGACACCACACGCCATCTGGCATTCGAGCGACACTTCGAGCGGCAGTCCCTGCGTACCACAGAAGGCACCCAGCGCTTCGAGCATCCGGTTCGGCCCACAGGCGAAGACGCGCGTTCCTTCGGCCCCCTCTTCACCAACGTACTGGCGCAGTGCATCGATCACGTTGCCGCGCACTCCTGCCGATCCATCGTCCGTTGCGTAGCGAGCACTGGGAAGCCGTCCATCGTCGGGGATCATCGCGGCACGGCGCGCGCCGTGGACGCAGACGACCTCGACGCCGCGGCGCTGGAGTTCCGCAGCGAGCACCGGCATCGGCGCGATACCAACGCCACCACTTACCAGCACGGCACGACGGTAGTTACCATCCAGATGGAACGGGACCCCGAGCGGCCCAAGCAGATCGACCTCCTCTCCCACTTCCTTTGCCGCAAGGATGGCCGAACCCCTTCCCACAACGTTGAAGATCACCTCGACATCGTCGCCCAGGACGCGGTGCACGCTGTAGGCGCGGCGAAGAAGCGGATCGAACGATCCGTCCGGCTTGATGTTGAGGAACTGTCCGGGAAGAGTGGCGCGTGCGATCTCGGGAGCGCGCATCGCAAGGGTATGGACGCCCTCGGCAACCTGCCGGGCGTCCACGACGGGAGCAAGACATTGAAAAGCCATGAGCGCGAAGATACGCTGCTAGGGCTGTCGCGGAGCAGCTGGTACAGGCCGTTGCGGACGCAGGTCTCCGCCGTTCTGTGGCACCGGGCGGAAGGTTCCACTGGGTCCGTTCGCCGGTGCCGACTGCGACGCGGAACTCGACGCGGGGACGGAAGCGGCATCGTTCAGCGGAATGAGCATTTCTCCGCTGTTCGTATCCGCCGGCCTTGCAGAATCTGCTGAACGCTGGGAGCGCTGAAGATTTGTGGCGTGGATAACGGCACGAACATCTGCGGCCTGCTCACTCTCCGGCGCCACACGCATCAATTCGCGATAGTAGTAGAGTGCGCTGTCGGCATTGCCAAGCTCACGCTCGTAGAGCAACCCGATGGCGTAGAGCGCACGCGGTACGAAGGGGGAGCTGGGAGCCTGCTGCGGCACGCGGCGGTACTGCTCCACCGCGCGCGCATACTGCCCGATCGAAGCAAAGCTGCGGCCTGAGAGATAGAGATCCTGTCCAGGGTCCTGCGCTGCGTAATCGGTATAGTTCAGTACCCGCCGCGCCTCGGCAGCGTACTCGGTTGTGGAGAGCGTGGGATCATCGGCGATCTGCCGGAGAAGTGTGTCGGCACGAGCGCCATCACCCGCGGAACGCTCGACCATGGACATGGCATAGAGCGAGCGGGCACGCTGGACAGAGCCGGCAGGCGCCCAGTCGAGCGCGCGGGTGTAGTACTTCCGCACCGAATCGGGGCGGTCGATGCCGACGAACACCCGCGACACATCGTACCACAGATCGCTGATTGTTGCATGGACCGAGTCGGGCGTGTTGTCGAATCCCGGCTGCCCCATCGATTCGGCACGAGCGCTCTGCTCGAAATAGCGCGTGAGCAGCAGGGTGTACTGTCGTGCCCGGCGCTGAAAGCCAGCGGTGGCGGTTTGTGTTTTCGAGAACCCTTCGAGCGCTGTTTTGTAATCCCCCCTGCGGAAGGCAGAAAGTGCCTGCTCGTAGCGGATATAGGAGGAGTAGGACTTGCCCGGCGAAACACTGTCGATATGCGCCAGCAGACTATCGCTGAGAGCACCGTCGGGCGAGCGATTGCCGGCAAGGCTTCCGCGCTCCGCCTCCACCAGACCCCACCAGTCCTCATAGTTTGTGTTGGAGCCGAGATCGTCGAGTTGCTCCTCCGCCTCCTCATAGCGTCCAAGAGCGCGCAGTGCAGCGGCACGCTGAAGTCCGTTCTGAAACTCGACGAGGATCTCTGGAGAGTATTCGTCCACGCTGTCGAAGTTGCGGAGTGCCTGCTCGAACTCCCCCTGCCGGAAATGAATCAGGCCGATCTCGAACTGCCAGCGTGCGAGGTCGGCATTGTCGCGCGTGAGGGTCATCGCCCTGTAGTACGGCTCGATGGCCTTGGCCGGCTCACCGTTGCCAAGGGCGATGTCGGCGTTGAGGCGGTAGGCCTCGATCAGCACATCGCGCCGCTTCCACCCCCACGCAATATCCACCGTGCGTGAGAGCATCTGTTCCGCCTGGTCGATTCTCCCCTGATGCATCAGGTCCATCGAGAGGAGAAGGTGGGCGTCGGGCTGCCAGTTGCTCTCCGGGAAGTTCGCGATCACCTCCTGGCACTTCTTCTGCGAGAGGTACCACTCCCGCTTGTAGAAATAGGACTTGCCGATATAGTAGAGTGCATCGTCCACATAGTCGCTCTTCGCGTCGCGGGCGAGAAGCTTGGAACCTTTGTAGAGGATGATCGAGTCGAGCTTCGTCTTGAGCGGAACGCCGTCCTTGTTCCTCCCCGTGTCAAGCTCCTGCGCGGTCATCGTGCGCCGTTCGAGGTGGTCGTAGAAGTCGGCACCGGCCCGCACCTCGTCGTAGGGAACGACGAAGACGGGGTCGCCCGACTTCTGTTCGCGGGCGTAGAGGAGTTCCTCCTCCACCTCGCTCATAATCCGCTCGATGTTGTAGAACAGATTATAGTAGGTGGTGAAGTTGCGCGTTGCCTGGCACCCGCCGAACAGAATTCCTGCAAGCAGGAGCGCCGGAAGGAAGGAACGCGAGAGTGGGCGGAAAGTCATGCGGCAAATGTAGAGTTCGAGACTCTGTAGGAACAAGGGAGCGATACGTCCACTGCGAAGGCTTACGATTCGGGCTGTGGCTGCCCGGCGCGCATGCGATTGTAGCTGTTGATCTGCTGGCCAAGCGCCGCGAGTTGCACCATCACTTCGCGCTGCTCCTCCCCGCTGACGGAGAGAAGACGTTCCTGCAACATGCGGAACTCCCGCACTGCGCGGTCGTGCTGGATCTGGCGGATACAGTCACGGGCGATCCTCCACGGGTTCGGGTCACCAATATCGTCGCCGAACCGCGCCCAGTGGTCGGAGGTGGATTCACGCTCGAACGCCAGCGTGATCGTGAAGTCACGAAGCTCCGGGGGCATCTCCTCGGCGAGGAGCGCGTCGAGGGTAAACGGACGTCCCGCACCGTAATTGCCGATGATTCGTTCGAGCAGCGCACGGGTTGCCGGGTGCTGGAAGTCTTCAACAGCGATGTGCATGAAGATATGCTCCAGCAACTGCACGTCCCCCTGCGTCATCACCCGGAGCAGCAGCGCCTCATCAGCGGGCGGGGGCGCCGGCGGTTCGGGACGAGTCAGCGCAGTTTTTGGCGTCTCATCACCATCAGCCGGAGCAGGCTCAACGGGAGCATCCCCCGCCTCCCGCTCTGCTATCGCAGCACGCGCCTCCACCCTCCTCGCACTCACCCGCCCGCGCGACTCCGCCTCCCCACGCTGCCGTTCCAGCTCCGCATGGAGCACCGTCTCCGGCAGGAAAAAGTCCGCAGCAAGCTTCTGGAGATAGAGTTGCCGCTTGAGCTGATCGGGGATGACGGCGATCGAGCCAACAATCGAGCGAATTGCCTGCGACTGGCGTTCCGGGTGATCGAAATCCCCGGCGGACTTCATCTGGCGCGCACGATAGTCCAGGAACGAGACAGCGTCGGCGAGGCGGCGCTCGAACTCCTCGGCCCCGTACTTCCGCACGAACGTGTCGGGATCCTCGCCGTCGGGGAGACGCACAACGGCAACGTCAAGCCCCTTTCCCAGCAGAACGTCGATACCGCGATCCGTGGCGGTGGAGCCTGCCTTGTCGCTGTCGAAGGTGAGAACAACGCGCGACGTGTAGCGCGAGAGGAGGTCGGCGTGTTCGGTGGCGAGCGCGGTACCGCACGGAGCAACGGCACAGGCAACCCCATGCTGGTGGAGCGAGAGCACGTCGAGATAGCCCTCGACAATCAGCGCAAGCCCCCGCTTCCGAATCGTCTCCTTCGCTTGGAAGAGACCGTAGAGAACGCGACTCTTCTGGTAGAGCGGCGTCTCCGGCGAGTTGAGGTACTTCGGCTGCGAGGCATCCTCGCTCATCCTTCGAGCACCAAAGCCAACCACGCGCCCTGTGCCGGAGAAGATCGGGAAGACTGTACGCCCACGGAACCTGTCATACCACCCCTTCCTCCCCTCCCGCTTGATCGACAGCCCGGCCCGCTCGACCTCCTCGGCGGTAAAGCCCTTCTCGCGCAGGGCGGTCAGCAGCACCTCCCAGTCGTCGGGGGCGTAGCCGAGTCCGTAGCGGGTGATCGTCTCGTCGGTAAGTCCACGCGACCGCAGATATCCAAGCCCAGCCGTTCCGCTCTCGGAGCGAAGTGTACGATTGTAGAAACGCGCGGCTTCCGTCACGGCCTCGGCCAGCCGTTCCCGTTCACCAAGCTGATCCCGCTCCTTCGGATCATCGACGATCTCGATGCCGAGCGACGCGGCGAGGTTCCGCACCGTCTCCGGGAAGGTCCAGCCGTTCAGCTCCATCAGGAAGGTGAAGGCGTCCCCCCCCTTGCCGCACGAGAAGCACTTGAAGATGCCCCGCACCGGCTCGACGTTCATCGAAGGATTGCGGTCGTCGTGGAAGGGGCAGAGACCCAGCCAGTTCTTCCCGGTACGGCGCAGCCGGACGTAATCGCCGATCACATCGACGATGTTCGTTTCGGCGCGGACGCGCTCGATGATTTCAGGAGTGATGCCGGACACGTGCGCTGATGAAAGAGGAGCGAGACAGTCGGGGACAACTAACGGAACCGAAGCGCCTGAACGGGACGAATCCGCGCCGCGATCAGCGCGGGAATAGTTGTGAAGATCACGGCAAAGCCGATGGTTGCCCCCCACACCACACCGTAGTGCCAGAGCGCGGGGGAGACGGGAACCGTGTCGATGAAGTAGATCGAGGCGTCGAGACGAAGTGGATGCCACACGGACTGCACCCAGGCAAACCCGCCGGCAAGGAGCGAGCCGAGCGCCGCCCCTACGACTCCGATCAACAGTCCCTGACCCAGAAAGACGCGCATCACCCCGGACGGCCGCGCACCAAGCGCGGAGAGCACGCCAATCGACTCGGTTTTCTCCAGCACCATCATCAGCAGCGTGCTCACGATGTTGAAGGCGGCAACGATGCTGATCAGCCCGAGCACGATGGGAATCGGCTGGCGCTGGAGGTCGAGCCAGGCGAAGATTCCCTCGAAGATATCGTAGACGGTGCGCGGGAAGTGGGGATAGCCCAACGCCGTATCGAGCACGTGCTGCACCTCGCGTATCCTGTCGGGGTCGCGCACAACGATGTCGTATCCGCTGACCTGCCCCGGCTCCATCGTAAACAGCGTTCGCGCGCCGCTCAACGTCGTGAAGGTGTAGATGTCGTCGTACTCCGCCATGCCGGTACGGTAGAGTCCCACCACCACGAACTGCGCAATGGCTGGCGGCGTCTCCATCGACGCGGTGCCCTCGGGAGCAAAGACCACCACCGTATCGCCGGGCTTGATTTCCAGGCGCCGGGCAAGCCGCTCACCAAGAATCAGTTGCGGAAGCGCGGTGGAGTCACCAGCCGCGGTGCGGCCCAGGTAGCGTCCACTCACCATCGAACTCCGCAGACGGGTGACGTCGGACTCGGGGGCGATCCCCTTCAGCATCACCCCTTCCAGCCCGGTTTTCGACCGCACGATCCCCTCGCGTGCGATGTACGGCCCCACCGCAGCCACATCCGGCACACGGCGCGGGAGGTCGCGCACGACCTCCTCTGCTCCATAGAGGGGACGTCGTCCAAACGACGAGACCTCGATGTGGCCGAGGAATCCGACCATCGTGGTTCGCAACGTGGAATCGAACCCATCCAGGATCGAGAGGGCGATCAGCAGTGCAGCGGAACCGAGCGCCACCCCCGCTACAGCCACGGCGGTAATGAAGCTCAGGAACCTGTTGCGCCGGGTTGGACGCAGGTAGCGGCGGGCAATGAAGAGTGAAAAGGACAAATCGGGAACGATGAATCAGAAGCGAAAAAGAGGAAAGAGGCGATCTCCCCCCGTGTGGGCCTGCAAGCATACGACAGCTCCATGCGGGGACCAAACGTTGACGGGTCCAAGCGAAGCATGACCATTTGTTGCGGAGTGCTGACGGGAGGACGCGATTGTCTATTTTCACGCGCTAGCAAACTCTCACATCCTACTCATCCAGCGCAACCCACTCCCATGTCGGAAACAGCATCACCCGCGCCGAAGAAGGGTCTCGAAGATATCATCGCCGGCGAAAGCTCCATCAGCTTTATCGATGGACGCGAAGGTCATCTGATCTATCGTGGCTACAACATTCATGATCTTGTCGATGGATCGTTCGAGGAGACGTGCTATCTCCTGCTCAACGGTCCCCTCCCCAACCAGGAGCAGCTTGCCGAGTTCAACGAGCAGCTGCGCGCCGAGATGTGGCTGCCACGCGAGGTGATGGGGCAGATCATGATCCTGCCGGACGACATGAACGGCATGGAGGCCCTGCGCACGATCACGAGCCTCCTCTCCGCGCACGATCCCGACCGCGACGACAACGGCCGCGAAGCCAACTATCGCAAGGCGATCCGCCTGATCGCGAAGACCCCGCTGGTGGTGGCCTACCTCCACAGGCTCCGCACCGGCGGCGACCTGCTGAAGCCGAAGCGTGACTGGTCGATTGCCAAGAATTTCCTCTGGATGCTGCTCGGCACCGAGCCGACCGACCGCCACGTGAAGATGTTCGACACGGCGCTGATCCTCCACGCCGACCACGAGTTCAATGCCTCCACCTTCACCGCCCGCGTGATTGCCGCAACGCTGAGCGACATGCACAGCGCCGTGGTTGGCGCAATCGGTGCGCTCAAAGGCCCGCTGCACGGCGGCGCCAACGAGCAGGTGATGAAGATGCTCCTCGAGATCGGCGACGAGAACAAGGCCGACGAGTGGATCCACGACGCGCTCGCCACCAAGAAGAAGATCATGGGCTTCGGCCACCGCGTGTACAAGACCGAGGACCCGCGCGCAACGCACCTCCGCAAGATGTCGGAGGAGATCACGGCCGAGAAGGGACAGCCCCAGTGGTACCGGATGTCGCGCACGATTGAGGGGGTGGTGCTCTCCGAGAAGAAGCTCTACCCGAACGTGGACTTCTACTCGGCCTCGATGTACTACATGATGGGGATTCCAATCAGCCTCTTCACGCCGATCTTCGCGATGAGCCGCATGTCGGGCTGGACCGCCCACATCATCGAGCAGCAGAGCGACAACCGCCTGATCCGTCCGGCATCGGACTACATCGGCCAGACCGGCCTGACCTACACCTCGATCCAGAACAGGAACTAGAGGCTGGAGCGTAGAAAAACAGAGCGGGCGTTCCGTCGCTGGAACGCCCGCTTTTCTTTTGTGCAGCGTCGCCGCTCTACACACCTGTCGCCCGCTCAACGGCATCGAGGAATGCACGGGGAGGCCGCACGGGACGGAATGTCCCAGCATCGGTGAATGCGTGCACCGTCCCTCCTGTTGCCAGGAGTTCCTCCCCGCAGCGAAGCTCATAGCTGATGCGAAAGCGGGCAGTGACTGGCGGTTCCAGCGTGGCTGTCACATCCACAAGGTCATCGTAGCGGGCGGGTCGAAGCAGACGAAGGTGGTATTCCAGCACCGGGAGCAGCACACGGCATTGCCGCTCGATCGTGGAGTAGGGAAGGCCTATGGCGCGAAGCAGATCGGTGCGCGCAGTCTCGCAGAACTCCAGATAGACGGCGTGATAGACAACGCCCATCTGATCGGTGTCGCGGTAACGGATACGAACGGTGGATGTATGGCGGATCATCCCGCCTTCAGTTCCTTCAGGCGCTGCTCGAGTGCCGTGTGCGCCACTGAAAGGTCGAAGCCATAGATGTTCTCGAACTTCTCGCGCACCAGCATAAACGGCGAAGCACTGATTGCCTCGTCGTCGGGCGCAAGGAAGAGAATGGTGGCAGGGTCGCTCTCGGTCATCCCCGTCACCCACCTGCCAGTTGACGACCGCACGATCACTTCACCAAGGTAGGCGCCATACCCAAGAATCGTCTCATGGCTCGGTGCAGCATTGCCGCCGGCACCCCACGTTGCAGTAATGGCGCGGTCGATCTGGCCGATGCTGGTAGGAGTGAAGTCGAGCTGTTCGCCGTAAGTGGTGCGTGTGGCATCCGCGCAGATCAGCGCCAGCTTCCGCATGCGCTCGAATGTCGGCTCCCCCTCAACGAGCCGGGTCTCGTCCTCAAACGTCATCACCATCCGCTCGGGCGCACCCTCCCCACTCTCACGCAGTCTGCGCGAATGGGTGTAGGCGACGACGGCCAGTACCAGATAGGCACCGCCGGCGACAACGCCAAGTATGGCTACCAGAGCCAATGGATCCATGGGATATGCACCCGAGGGAAAGAGTGAGGAAGGGGACGGGGAGCGGAATATACACTATACAATGAGATAACAGCGCGGCAATAACGGCCTCTATTGGTGTCGTTCGATAACAGCAAAGAGTTCGAGAAGTCGCTCGAGGTCGCCGTCCGAGTAGAAATCGACGACGAGCGCGCCGGCGCCGTCCTTGCCGTTGCGTCGAATCTTCACCTGGGTACCCAGCACCTGCCGAAGCCGCCCGGCAATCTCCTCGTACATCGCGTTCAACTTTGTGTGCACCCCCTCGGCCTTTGCTCCTTCGGGAGCGCTCTTCTCCCCCTTTCCCACCACATCCCGCTCCTCTTCGCGCAGCGTCTGCCGCACAAGCTCCTCGGTACGGCGTACAGAAAGGGCATCGTCCACCACGCGGCGCCACACTGCCGACTGTGCTTCCTCGTCGGCGATGGCAAGAAGCGCACGCGCATGTCCCATCGAAATCTCCGACCTGCGGAGCGACGTCCGAATCTGGTCGTTCAACCGCAACAGCCGGAGGAAGTTCGTGACCGTCGTCCGGTCCTTGCCGATCTTGAGCGCAACCTCCTCCTGCGTCAGTCGGCACTCCTTGATCAACCGCTGATAGCCGAGCGCCACCTCGATGGGATTGAGGTTCTCGCGCTGCACGTTCTCGATCAGCGCCAGTTCGAGCATCGCCCTGTCGCTCTCGACGTTGAGGATGTAGGCGGGGATCATCGCCAGGCCGGCAATGATCGAGGCCTGCACGCGGCGCTCACCGCTGATCAGTTCGAACCCCTCCTCCACACGACGGACGGTGATCGGCTGGATGACGCCGTTCTCCTTGATCGACTGTGCGAGTTCCTCAAGCGCCTTGCGGTCGAAGTCGAGGCGCGGCTGAAAGGGATTCTGGCGCACCTTCGTGACGTCGATTGTACAGACGGTACCAACCGAACGTCCGTCGTCCTGTGGCACGTTTGCATCGTGCTGCTCGACTTCTGCGGGTATCCCCGACAACAACGCCCCCAACCCCCGGCCCAACACGGCGCGATTCTTGCTCATAGTCATCTGATTCGTGTAGCTCCTTCCTTCGTTACTGCCCGTACTTCTTATCCAACACGCCGATGCAGATGCTCGGCCTGCTGTTCGCGCGGCTGATCCTCATCCGCATTCCTGTCGTGCGCCACCCCGTTACCGTTCAGGCCGCCGCCCGGCGCATCGCGCTCCGGCAGCTCCGTTGCACTGTTGTCCGGTCCGGCGTTCCCCCCGCTCTCGCTGGAGACTTCCGTGTGCGGCGAAGCGCTGTCCCCACCAACCGTGTCGAGCGTCTCCTGCCCGGCGTCGCTCGACAGGTCCGACTGCGAAGGAGGCGCAACGCCCTTTGACTCGCTCGTGGTGGCTGTCGGTGCCGGTCCCCCCTCAACAGGAGCAGGATCAAGATCTGGAACAACGCTGCTCTCGGCCATGTTGCCGTCGCGCTGGAGCACTTCGGTGGCAAGGTCGATGTAGTTCTTCGTGCCAATCGAGAGTGCATCGTACAACAGCACGGGCTTGCCGTGGCTCGGTGCCTCGCTCAGGCGGACATTGCGGGTGATCATCGTTGTGAACACCTTGTCGCCGAAGTATCGGCGCACTTCGTTTGACACCTGGTTCGACAGGCGAAGCCGTCCGTCGTACATCGTCAGCAGCACCCCCTCGATATCGAGTCGTGGGTTGAGGTGTTTCTTGACGATGGAGATCGTGTTGAGAAGCTGCCCCAATCCCTCCAGCGCGTAGTACTCGCACTGTACCGGCACCAGCACCGAGTCGGCAGCGGTCAGTGCGTTAAGGGTCAGCAGACCGAGCGAGGGCGGACAGTCGATAATGATGTAGGTGTACTTCTTCCGCAGGCTCTCCAGCGCCCGAATCAGCACACGCTCGCGCTGGTAGACGTCGATCATCTCGATCTCGGCACCCACCAGATTGATATGGCTGGCGATCACGTCGAGATAGGCAAGCTCGGTGTGGATCGTTGCCTCTGCCGGGGGCATGTTGTCCACCAGCACCTCGTACACCGTACGGTCGAGTGCCTGCGCGTTGATTCCCAGACCGCTCGAGGCGTTGGCCTGGGGGTCGATGTCGATCAACAGCGTTGGGTGCTCTGCCGCAGCGAGCGACGCAGCAAGGTTGACGGCGGTTGTCGTCTTCCCAACTCCTCCCTTCTGATTTGCAATGGCAATGACTTTGCCCATGATACCGGCTCCGCGCTGTTGGCGTGTATGGGAATGAAGAAGTGACGGCAGGGTGAACGGAGGGTCTACAGCTCAACGGTCCACGACTCGCCCGGCTCCAGAACACGGGCGCGGCGTCCTCCATCCTCGACGCCACGGCGGAATGCGTCGGGATCGACCGTAATCGGAGGGAAGGTATTGAAGTGCATGGGAAGGGCAATCCGGGGCTTCAGAAGCTCGACGGCGTAGACGGCATCCTCCACGCCCATCGTGAAGAAATCGCCAATCGGCAGCAGGGCAACGTCGATTGGGTGCCGGCGACCGATCAACTCCATATCACCGAAGAGCGCGGTGTCGCCGGCGTGGTAGATGGTGCATCCGTCGAGCATCAGGAGCGCGCCGGCAGGATTGCCGAGGTACGAGCCATCAGGGGCGCTCGAACTATGGTGTGCCACCGTGAACTTGATGCGTCCGAACGAGGTGCTGGCTGCGCCGCCAATTCCCATTCCCACGGCACTCTCACAGCCCTCCCGCTTCAACCAGTTTGCACACTCGAAGGTGGTGTACACCGTGGCACCGGTTCGCTTTGCAATCGCAACGGTGTCGCCGAGGTGATCACCGTGACCGTGGGTGAGCACGATAGCGGTCGGTTCCAGAGCGTTGGCGTCGATTCCTGCCCGTTCGGCAGCGGGATTTCCGGTGATGAAGGGGTCAACAAGGATCGATTCGGCAGCACTGTCGATACGCCAGGCACTGTGGCCAAGCCACGTAAGGTTCGGAGATGGAGACACTATGAACAGTGAGAGAGTGATTGCTGGGGGTAACGTGCAAGATAACCCGATCCGGTTGCCGCGTGCAACGTGGAGATGGAGACAACGGACTATCTTTACCCGTCATGACAGGTTCCCCTTCTCTCCCGGTTGATCGGCTGAAACGGCCGATCTATCTCACCCTTGCACGCTTGATCGGAAGACGGCGGCACCGCGCACTCCCCCCGCGCGATGCAATCCGCCGTGTGCTCGTGCTCCGCTACGACAGGCTCGGGGATATGATCGTTACCACACCGCTTCTCGAAGAGCTTCGTCGTCTGCTGCCCAACGCGTCGCTCGATGTGCTGGCCTCGCACAGCAACGCGGCGCTGATCGAGGGGGACCCGCGTGTGAACAGAATACACCGGTGGGGAACAACTCGAGAGGAGCGCCGCACCACGCTGGCACAGTGCCGAAACGTTGGCTACGATGTGGTGATTCAGACGCTCTGGACCGGAACGAAATGGGGAGCGATCTACGCCGCGATGACCTCGCCGAACGCCTGTACGGTGGGACGCTACCACCCGCGCCACGCGCCGCTGTACGACCGCTCGGTCCAGATCGACCCCCACCTGCCGATGGCCGAACGCACCCTCTCTCTGCTGCACGGACTCGACCTCGAACCCCGGCTCGATCTCCCCTACTCGCTCTGGATACCAGAGGAGGAGCGGCGCGAAGCTGCCCAGGCTGCCGTGGCTTCGGGTATCGGGCGTGTGCAACCCGTGGTGCTCAATATCTCGGCGGGCGACCGGATACGCGAACTTTCCGACGAGCAGAACATCGCCATTGTGCGAGGAATCACACAACGGCTCGGCACCATTGTCGCGCTCTGTTCGGCTCCGCACGACGGCGAACGAGCAGAACGGATTGCGGCACAATCGGGGGCCATGCTCCTCCCCGCCACTTCGTCGATGCGCGTGCTGTGTGGAATGCTGGGGTATGTGCGGTGCGTTATCACCCCCGACACCAGCATCGTCCACCTGGCTTCGGCAGCGGGGGCGCCGGTGGTCGCTCTCTACCACACGGCGGAGAACATGGAGAGCTGGGGGGCGCGCGGCGTTCCCTCACGATCGCTGCTGTTCGAGGAGATGCAACCACTCGCGCAGACCGTAACGCCCGATCGAGTGATCGATGCCGCAGCAGAGCTTGTAGGGAGTGAGGCACCTCTGTAGGATTTGAAGCGCACACCCAACACAGCGAAGCGCGGAACTACGTTGAGCAGTTCCGCGCTTCGCTGTGTTGGGTGAACCTCTGTTCCGCTGACTAGCGGGCTGGCGCAAGCGGCGAGCTTTGTCCCGCACTTCCAGCCTGCACACCACCACCGCCCTTCTTGTCGCCCCGCGGATCGAGAGGGTTATCCTTTGCGTAATCGGTAACCTTGATCTGATCAGCAGGCGCTGCGGTGCTGTTCACGCTTCGCTGAACGCTCGCAACCGGACGTCCCGGAATGAACCTGTCGATCACAACTGTGCGTACCTGCTCCTGACCTGCCTGATTGACCACAACGGTCGTTGACGTAGGCACCGGCACGGGCACGGTCATCACCGGCATCGCCAGTGCAGGTGCTGGTGCCACTTTCCGCACCGCACGGGGGAGCGTGCTCTGTGGCGCGGCGATCTGGGAGAGCAGCAGGCCAACAGCAACTCCTGCCGCACCGATGGTCCCCCCCCCCAGCCAGCGCCAGTACCGCGGCACACTCGAAGAGGGCACAGGCGAATGTGCAGAAGGAGGTACGGTGGTCACCGCTCCAGCCTCGGCAAGAATTGCCGCACGGAGCGTGTGGGGAACCGCCATCTCCCGTTCGTCACGCGTGATGATCCGTTCGATCATCACTTCAGACTTCAGGGCGCGTCGAAGATTGTCACTGGAGGCAACCGAAATCAGGAACTGCCGCTCCTGGTCGGGGGTCATCTCATTGCTGAGATAGGCGTTGATCGGATCGTACGTCGTCATTATTCTATAGTGTCCTGAGATCTCGATAGGTACTTACTGCTGGTCCGGGTTCTGATTCCCGTGCTCCCGCTCCTCTTCGGCGATGCCGAGCCAGCTTGCCATCAAGCCACGCAGAGCATTGCGGGCACGGAATGCGCGGGTCTTTGCACCTGTCAGGGTCACGCCCTGATGCTCCGCAACCTCCTGGAAGGAATAGCCGAGCACCGCGTGCATCACAAACGCTTCACGCTGTACTTCAGGCAGACGCTGCATTGCCTTGTGCATCAGCTGTTCTGTCTCATTGAACCCCGTCGGCTCAACGGAAAGATTGTGCACGGATTCGTAGTCCAGCGGAACGGTGCGGCGGTTCTGGCGAGTGCGGATGTGGTTGAGCACCGTATTGCGTGCAACGGTAAGCAGCAATCCCCGGAAATTGGTGACCTCCATCTGGCGATCACGGAGGCGGATCAGCCGCGCCCAGATCTCCTGAAACGCATCCTGCCCCTCCTCCTCACTGCCGAGCATGTGCCGGCAGTAGATGTACAGCGACCGCTCATGCGCCATGTAGAGTGTCTGAAAAGCTGTAGCGTCGCCCTTGAGGTAGCGCCGAAAGAGCACCGTCTCACGCTCATCCTCCGCAGCGTTGGAGCGGGAAGCGCGGGGCGGTTCGGCCATTACGGTTTGAACTGAATTCATCGAATGTGAGCGCAATCGGTTCGCGTCTGCGGTTCATCGAACGCACAGAGTTCACTACAAGGAGTGCTGGGAAGAGTGTGGGAGAGTAGGAGATGCTCCCCCTCCAACCGTGCAAAAGCTACAGCATCCGGGACTGGACGCCAAGAGAACAGCGATTGAAGCAGATGCGTTCTCGTGACTGCGAGGCTCCCCAATGACCCGGCAAAAGAGAAATGGTCGCAGTCGAACGCTGCCGCCGGTTGTGAATCATTCCGATTCCATCGGAGACGGGACGGAATATCAAGACGGCGACCCTCCCATGGAAGCGGTCGCCGTCCTTCTATTCTAGCCGGTTTGCGGTTCAGACGGACCGCGGCGGTGCCAAACTGGAGACTGTTGAGAGGAACTTCTCGACGTTTGCCTTCAATCGTCCATCGAGTGCGCCATCGGCAAGAGAGCCGTCATCGTTGAACGCCTTCTGTGCCTGCGCCAGGGCGAACATGTCGGGCATGAGCAGCACCCCCATTCCTTCCAGCGGAATCCGAAGCTGCCACAGGCCGCGGATACCACCCACCAGCGAGGTTGACGCGGACATGATCATGCCGGTCTTCCCCTGTGTGGGCATTGGCCGTGCTCGACTGATCCAGTCCAACGCGTTCTTGATGTGACCCGGAAGGGAGTAGTTGTATTCCGGCGAAGCAATCAACAGCCCATCGGCAGCCTCGATGCGGCGCTTCAGTTCGAGCGCTCCGGGAGCAAGTCCATGCTGCTCGTGCCAGTCACCATCGAACAGCGGCATATCGAACTCGCGGAAATCTGCATGGTCGATCTCTGCTCCTGCTTCGCGCGCGAAGATGAGCGCACGGTCGAGGAGCCGCTTGTTGAGCGAGGCTGCGCGATACGAGGCAGCAAACGCGAGAATCTTCACGTCATCCTCCAGAGTTAGTTCAGGTCAAACAACAGGAACTCGGCGTCGTCCGTTGCAGCGATCCGCAGAAGGCTCTCCTCTTCGATTGCCGCGCCGTCGCCGGCAGCGAGCGGTGTGCCGTTCAGTTCGAGTCCACCCCGCGCCACCTGCACCCAGACACCACGCCCCGGTCGAACAGCATACTCAACACTCCGTCCCGTTGCCAGCACCGAGCCAAACAGTTCGACGTCCTGATGGATACGAAGCGAACCGTCGCGTCCATCGCGTGAGGCGAGCAGACGCAGGGTGTCACCCCGCTCCTCCATCGGAAAGAGGCGCTGCTCGTAGCCCGGCTCAAGCCCGGCCTGTTCCGGCTCGATCCAGATCTGAAGCAGGTGCAGTTGCTCCCGCTCGGAAGCATTGAACTCGCTGTGAGTAACACCACTCCCGGCGGTCATCCGCTGCAACTCGCCGGGGACGATCTGTTCGGTGTTGCCCATCGAGTCGCGATGCGCAACTGCACCGGCAAGGACATAGGTAATGATTTCCATATCACGATGACCGTGTGTGCCAAATCCCATGCCTGGAGCAACGAAATCCTCGTTGATCACCCGAAGCGAACGAAACCCCATATGGGCAGGATCATAGTAGCGTGAGAAGGAAAAGCTGTGCCAGGTGTCGAGCCAGCCGTGGTTGAAATGTCCCCGCTCGTTCGCGGGTCGTACCGTAATCATGATGGTATCGCAATAAATGGGTGAATGGGTCAACTGCGAACGGGGGAACGAGCGCCAAAGGTCGCGGCAATTACCAGCGCACCGCCAGCCATTGCGAGATCCTTGTAGAGGCTCATGCGCGACATTATCGCGTTGGGGCCGCCCTCCAGCCAGCCCGGCAGATGCAGAGTCAGAACGAACAGCAGCAACAGCGCGGCAACGAGAAGCGCAGCGAGACGCCCCATAACGCCGGTGATGATTGCCAGACTACCGGCGATGAGCGCAACGCCGGTACAGTAGATCCAGAAGGTTCCCCCACCAGGCACCCACGCCGGCACCATCCCCCCCATCTCGGCTCCTGCCAGAAGGTGGCCAAGACCGAAGCCGATCAGGGGAAGAGCGTAGAGAATCCGTCCAACAAGCGCGAGAGAGTTCATGGTACGCATCGGATAAGAGTTGAGTGATTGTCGGATACCTGTCAAAACTATATGTGTTTAAACACCTTTTTCAGGGACAGAAGCAGCCATCGTGCTGTCAACAGCGCGCTCAGGTCATGTCGCCGTAGATCATCTCGATCAGGCGAGAGAGTTCGCGTGCATCCTTCGCCGGCATACGCTTGGCGAGAACATCGTAGACCCCCGCCATCTCCGGCTCCATCCTGACGAGCAGGTCAAGCCCGGCCTGGGTGATACGGGTGTAGACGACTCTCCTGTCACGGTCATCGCGCTGGCGAACGACGTAGCCGTTGCGCTCGAGCAGATCGAGTCGACGGGTGATGTCCGGGGCGCGATGCACCATTCGCGCCGCAATCTCACCACAGGGATACCCGTCAGGCTGCGCTCCGCGCAGAATGCGAAGGATATTGTACTGGTGCCGTGTAATTCCATACCGACCACACACATCGTCCATATTCCCCTCAAGGTGCCCCGCGCACACCAGAATGTTGAGCAACACCTCCTGGAAGGGGTTGTCGAACCGCTGCTGCTTGAGTCTGCGTCGTAGTGCTGCTCCCATGATGGGTGCAATATACGCGATGGAGCGTTAAATGCAAGTGCACATTTCGTTTAAACGAATAATTGTCATCCACGCGCACATCGACCACAGCGCCGGCACCTCCACCTTCAGCCAGCGCTGTCGACGATTATTTCGATCTGTCGGCCCGGATGTAAGTTTGGGACAAATCATTCACGACCAGAACGACAATGCGCCGCATCCCTCCACTTCTTGCTGCTCTGCTCCTCCTCTCCACCACGCTCAAAGCTCAGCCGGCAATCTGGCACTCGGTGGGAGTTGGTGGTGGTGGGGCGCTCTACAACCCCACCATCAACCCGCACAACAACGATGATCTGTGGGTCTCGTGCGATATGGGGGAAGTGTTCCACTCCACCGATTTCGGTACGAGCTGGACGACGCTCCCCTTCACCGAACGGAGGGGCAACGGCAATGGAGGAAGCAACATCTTCACCGGAGATCCAAACGTCGTCTACGCGATTGCGCCGATGCGCCGCAGCACCGATGGTGGAGCAACGTGGGGTACACTGCCGGGCGACCCGCTCGGCAGCGATGTGATCTCGCTCCAGGCCGACTTCGACGCTCCCCATCGCATCGTTGCCGCAGGCTACAGCGACGTGTACTTCTCCGCCAGTGGCGGGGCAACATTCGCTCCGGTCTACCACACCGACTCGGACCAGGGCATCCGTGTTGCCGGCGTGCTGTTCGATGGGCAGACCATCATTATCGTTTCGAGTCAGGGCGAGATTACCTCCACAGACGGCGGCACCACCTTCGCCTCCTCCGCCCCGGAAGGAATACCGCCGGACGAGGCCATCATATCGATGGCAGCGGGCGTTACCGATCTCGGCTGGCGCATGTACGCCATCACCCAACCTGCGGATGAGGTGTACGGGGAGGGAATCGTTGACCCGCACCTCTTCAGAGGCATCTACACCCGTACACAGAGCACATCGTGGCGGCCGTGCGGCGCGCTGCCGCCGGGGGTGCACCCCAGTTTCGCCGGGGCAACACGAACGAGCACGGACGTCGTGTATATGGCCGGCGGTGGAAGCGGCGATATCGCTCCGGTCGTCTACAAATCAACCAACGGCGGCGAAACATGGATCGATTGCTTTCGCTCGCCGACGAACGCCAACATTGCAACCGGCTGGAGCGGCTACGGGGGCGACAGGCAGTGGAGCTACGGAGAATATGCGCTCGGCTTCGGCGTAGCGCAGAACAATCCCGCTCGACTGGCAATCAGCGACTTCGGGTTCGTCCACATCAGCAGCGATGGCGGTGCGTCGTGGCAGGCCGTCTATACCGACCCACGCGACCGCAATCCTGCCGGAAGCACCATCTTCCCCCGCCGCTACTACCGCTCGAACGGCCTCGAGAACACGGCAGTGTGGCACCTCTGCTGGCTGGACAGCGCGAACATCTGGGCGGGCTTCACCGATATCCGCGGCATACGCTCCACCGATGGTGGAGCGTCGTGGGGATTCGACTATACGGGCAACACACTGAACACCACCTATCAGGTCGTGCGGAGTACGAGCGGCGTGCTCTACGCAGCAAGCAGCTCCGTACACGATATGTACCAGAGCACCTACCTCCAGGACAGCCGAATCAATGGAGGCACGGGCCGAGTGCTCCGCTCAAGCGACAACGGCGTGACGTGGGAGACGGCCTATGACGCAGACCATCCCGTCTACTGGATTGCGCTCGATCCGCGCAACAACAGCCGCGCCATTGCCTCGGTGATCCACAGCACCGAGGGGGGAATCTTCCGTACAGAGAACATCGACGCCACACCAAACGCAACCTGGACGCGGCTGGCAGCTCCGCCCCGCACCGAGGGACATCCCGCACAGTGTATGGTTCTCAACGATGGAACTCTCGTTGCCGTCTACTCCGGTCGGCGCAATCCAGCCGGGGCGTTCACCGCAAGCTCGGGCGTGTTTACCAGCACCGACAATGGTACAACGTGGCAGGACCGCACGGCAGAGAATATGCGGTACTGGACGCGTGACCTGGTGATCGACCCGCACGACCCGCAACAGAACACCTGGTACGCGTGTGTCTTCAGCGGCTGGGGTGGCGCAGCGAACGATCGTGGTGGACTCTACCGCACGGTGGACCGTGGTGCAACGTGGACGCAGATCTCCACCATCGCCCACGTTGCATCGTGCGCAATTGACCCACGCCACCGCAATGTGATGTACCTGACGAGCGAGGAAGAGGGATTGTGGTACAGCACCAACGCAACGGACGCATCGCCGAGCTTTACGCAGGTGGCGAGCTACCCCTTCCACTTCCCGATGCGTGTCTTCTTCGATCCCTACGACACAACGAAAGTGTGGGTGGCGAGCTTCGGTAACGGCCTTCGCTGGGGCAGCATCGCACCGGACACCCCGTCGGGCCTTCCTTCATCCATCGTCCCCCTCGCACTCTCGATTGCGCCACAACCCACGCGCGACAATGCGACCCTCCGTTTCGGAGCGCCCCTCCCGGCAGAGGGGAGCGTGCGAGTGATCAACGCACAGGGAACGGCGGTTGCAACACTCCCGGTTGCCGCTGAAAGCAGGGAGCAGGTGCTGGAGCTGAAAGGCCAGCCCGCCGGACGCTATATCGTCGAGTTGCGAGTCTCCCGCTCCACGATGCGCACGACGATGACGGTGGTGCGATAGATCTGCGTTCCCAACGCAAAGCGGGCGCATCTCCTGAGGAGATGCGCCCGCCCTTGTTTATGCCCTCTGGTTCTTACGCGCCGCAGCACGCGCTGCCGCCGCAGTTGCTGCATCCGCAATCGTTGCAGGTGCAGGCACCGCCGTCGCCGCACTGGCACGATGAGGCGCAGCACGGAGCGCTGCAGCAGTTGCCCTCTCCTACCTGATTGTTGCTGGTGGCAATACCGGCAACAAAGAAGAGCGATGCGGCACCAAGCGTGAGAGCGAGCTTCTTGATCGAGTTCATTGCGTTATCCTGAGTATGTGTTGGATGTTGAGAAACAGGGACGGTCAACGACCGTTCGGTACCGGATGAGCGGTTCTCAACTCAGGATCGGCGGACGAAGAAGGGGCTGACTGGGCATCGAGAGCGTGCCGTCGCAGCGAGGGAGAATTAGAGTCTGATGGGAGATACAGGCAGCGTGAACCTCGAGACGCCCGACAGCAGGAACCACTGTCAGCAGGCAGTGTGCCGAAGTCATTCCGCCATTGCAGCAGTCGCGCGGAGTTTCCCCTCCATCCCTTGCTGGTTGCTGCCCTGCATCATTGCGGGCACAGCACGAGGAGGGGGTGACCGTCTCTACAAGCGCCTGTACGAGCTGGTGCGTACAGGTGCTTCCAGCCCCCAGCGCACCGGAAGCGCCGCGCACCTGGAAGAGGAGCGCGAATGTCATGACGATCATGACAGCAGCGACGCAGCGGGTGATATGCCGGAGAGAATTGAACAAGGAGTTGCGAGAGTATCGTGCGCAAAGGTACGCAGGGAGAAGACGAACAACCAAGCCCGGCAGTGCCTGTGTCAGAATCTACAACTCATCGGTCTTCTCGCGCCGCACGTCGGCGCCAAGCGCGTTGAGCTTGTGCTCCAACCCTTCATAGCCACGATCGAGATGGTAGACGCGCAGCACCTGTGTCTCCCCCTCCGCCACGAGACCGGCAAGCACCATTGCCACCGACGCCCGAAGGTCGGTGCTCATCACCGTTGCCCCGGTAAGCCGTACACCGCCGTGGATTGTTGCAACGTTGTCGTCCACCTCGATATCACAGCCAAGCCGGGCAAGCTCTGGGACGTGGGTGAAGCGGTCGCGATAGACCGTATCGGTGATGCGGCTCGTGCCGTTCGCACAGGTCATCAGCGCCATCCACTGCGCCTGCATATCGGTAGGGAACCCGGGATAGACTGCCGTGGTAATGCTCACTGGCGAGAGTCGTTCGGGCGAGGCGAGGCTGATCGAGTCGGCTCCAACGTCGAGCGTGCACCCGGCGAGTCGCAGCGCTGCAAGCACTGATTCAAGATGGCCCGGAACAACGTTCGTGATGGTTCCGCTGCTGCCACTGATTGCGAGCGCGACAAGCAGCGTCCCCGCCTCGATCCTGTCGGGGATCGTCACAGCATCTGCCGGATGAAGGGCATCCACGCCCTCCACGGTGATCGTTGGCGTGCCAAGGCCCTCGATCTGCGCGCCCATTGCTCGCAGATGTTCTCCAGCGGCAATGACTTCCGGCTCCATCGCCGCGTTGGTGATCGTCGTGCGCCCCTCGGCGCGCGTTGCCGCCGCCATGATGTTGAAGGTGGCACCAACCGAGGGGAAGTCGAAGTTGACCTGCGCCCCGCGAAGCCGCTCTGCCCGTGCCACGATGTAGCCCCCCTCCAGCTCGATGGTGGCGCCCAGCGCCTCAAGCCCTCGTAGATGGAAGTCCACAGGGCGTGGTCCCCATGCGCACCCCCCCGGCAGCGAAACGCGCGCATAGCCGAAACGCGCAAGAAGCGGGCCGAGCACATGGATCGATGCGCGCATCTTCTTGACATGCTCGTAGGGCGCCTCGGGGGTGGTGAGACTTGCGGAATCGAGCGTGAGGGTGCCAGCGCTGAACTCCACCGACGCGCCCATCGACTCCAGCAGGTGCACCATTGTGTGCACATCCCGAATGTCGGGGGTGTTGGTAAACACATACCGTCCAGGCGCCAGAAGCGCCGCAGGAAGCAGTTCGAGCGAAGCATTCTTGGCACCGCTGACCTGCACACTCCCTGAAAGCTTTCGCCCACCACGAATGAGAAATTTGTCCATAGGGGCGCGAAGTTAACCGTACGCAGCTGATATCAACGTCGCAGACTGCACAGAACCGTCGAGGAGAAAACAGCAATCGCCGACGGAAGGTGCTCCCGCCGGCGATTGCTGTTCCGAAACTGCGTTACGGCTTCTTCTCCTTTGCCTCCTTCTCCTTCTGCTTTTGCTTCTCCCGTTCGGTGAACTCCCTCTCGGCCAATACCTGCGCCTGGCCAAGCTTGCTGATCATCCACTCGACACGCGGAAGCTGCTGCTGCACCATCGCAGGCTCCAGACCGTTCATCAGATCACGCAGCCTGGTAACAGGCATACGAACAAGTTCAAGCCTCGCCGCTGGCGAGACGTTCTCTCCGGTGGGGAGATGCTCCCTGATCATTCTGATGTCGTTCAACGCGTTGGTTGCCATCTGCTCGTCGTTCCTGCGCGCCTTGTCCCCCTGAGCGCTTGCGACGAGGGCACGGATCCCCCCCTCGATAGACTGCACATCGGCGTCGAGAACCTCCCCTTTCCGATCATAGACGTTCCGCACCACCTTCTCCATCACATCCACCAACCTGTCGAACTCCGGCCAGTTTGTAGGGGGACGAGCCGGCTCGGGCAGATCGGGCATCGGCGGAGGTGGAAGTTCGTGGACGGTATCCTTCGAATTCGGATCTGCAGGCGGTGGGACCGGCACATCCTTTGGAACCGATGCGACCGCTGTATCGGGGGTGTGCTGCTTATCGGCGGTGTTGGCAGAGCAGCCGATGAGCGTGGCAAGCAATGCCACGGAGAGAGCGTACTTGCTGGACATAAGGGGGCAGGGAGTTTATGGTTTATCGCACGAATGTACGGCCATCGCCGTCCCTGCTGCAACGCCTGCACTTTTCCCACCCCGTCATTCAACCGAATGTGAAGATGTGCGACCGAGCCGGCCAACCACGCAGCGCGGCGTGTGCAGGCGCTCTCCCACTCCCCTGCTCCGCCGTTCCCCCGTCCCAGTGCGTGGCGATTCATGCTCACGTTGCGTGCTAACCTTTTTCCCGACTGCCCTCGTTACCGAGGCTGGGAGAGCGCAACGACAACTGTCCACAATCATTGCCATGAACGCCATGCATCAGCTCGTACAACGCAGTTTTCTGGCTGCGGCGCTCCTCACCGCAACATTCACCGTCGGCTGCAAGGAAGATCCTGTTGATCAACCCGAGCCAATCGCCGTTGTTTACACCGATCCTGTGTCAACCTCCGAGGCAGACTCGGTGCGGGCCATGATTCAGCAGCACGAGAGCGACACCAACCTCATCCCAACCTCGCAGGCAGCGGATACGGCACAGATGGCATATCCGGGAGGGAGTATCGTTGGCATCAACCTGAACTACGACAGCGACACCCTTGTCTATGAATGTGTCGTCCGCCAGGACAAGAAGTACTACATCGTTATCATCAACCCCCTGACCGGGCGCATCGTTCGCACGGGAACTACCGACAGCGCCTATTATGCCGAGATCGTTGTCCCCCGAATGCTCGTGATCGATATTCGATCCATCCTCCGCCAGGTGCGCGGACTTCTTCCCCGCGCGGTTACCGTGGAGTGCAACGTGGAGCAGATCGAAAATCGTCCCACCTACGTTGTGATCATGCTCGACCGCGACAATCGCTACGCGATTCTCTTCATCGATGCGCAGACGGGAAAGGAGCGGAGACTGGAGTTCAACGGACTCTGCCGCGACGACAGGCACAAGGACAAGAAGGGGCGCGGTCACTATCGTCACGGCAGGGGACGCGGCTACGGCCACTACTATCACTGCCACTGCGACTGTGATGACTGAGTAGCAGAGGGCTTTGAGGCGCGGTCCTGACAAACCGCTGCATCATAGATCGGACACACAGCGCCGCCGGCTGCACCCCAGCCGGCGGCGAATTGTATACAGACCGAACGTTGTAGCTTCGCGCCATCATGTCCCGCCCCTCTCCCCCCATCCTCTCCCGGCTCCGTACAGCCCTGATCGTTGTTGCAGCCGCAGTTGCAGCAGCAGGAGTGGCAACCATTGTCGATGAGCTGCCGCAGTGGGATCTCCTCCAACCGGGAATCAACGACCAGACCTACACCGATCTCGTCCTGAAGACACGCGGCGAGCTTCCGATCGATACGGCGATTCGCATTCTCCTGTACGACGGAGCGATCCTCGACAGCGCTCGCCGTGTCGATCGCTCGGCGCTGGCTGTTCGGCTCGCCACTCTGCTGGACTGCAAGCCACGCGTTGTCGGTGTCGATTTTCTGATGGAGGACGTGCGAGCAGAGGCTCCCGACGGCGACACGATGCTCGCGCAGATCATCCGCACCAATCCGAACCTGCTCATCGGCGTGTTCCACGAAGACTCGTCCAGAAACACGGCGAACCGATTCCGTCTTCCACCACCCACACTCGGCATCCCGCAAGAGCAGCTCGGCTGTATCAACGTTGATCAGGATGACGACCGAGCAATCCGCACATGGCGCGCGGTGTGGGGCGGGAACAACAGCCGCCACTTCCCATCGCTCGCACTTCGTCTCGCGGAACGTAGCCGTCCCGAGTCAACCAGGTCGATTGACACCACAGACGACAGAACCTACGTGATCGACTACGCAGCCAACGTGGTGCCGGTTGGAGATGAAGGGAGCGGTCAGGTGTTCCCCTCCTTCCCACTGGAAGACCTTTACCGAGCGGTGATGAACGACGACACCGTGCGAGCGGCGTTCTACCGCAACGAGCTGCGTGGCAGGACGGTGCTGGTGGGATACGGCGAAACGGGCGGAACGCAGGTCACAACCATCGTCGACAAGTTCTCCTCCCCCTTTCGACCAAACGACAACTCCCTCCCCGACATGCACGGCGTGGTGGTGCATGCGAATATTCTGAACTCGATTCTGCGTGGGAGAGTTGTGGAGGTGGTGCCGGTATGGGCAAACATTCTGTGGGGGGCCGCACTGATTGCGGTGATGCTCGGAGTGCGGCGGCGCATCGAACGGAGTTCCGGCACAACGAGGCGCACCGTCCTCGGCTACTCCTCATTCGGCTTCTTCTTCCTGCTCGGCGCGCTCCTGCCTGTGCTTGCCTACCGCTATCTGGAGGTCAAGTTCTCGATTCATACTCCGGTTGCGGGAGTGCTCCTCGCTGTTCCCAGCTATGAAGCGCTCTCACGCGCCGTGGAGCTGGTGCGGGACGTCTTCCGCAGACGTCGCCTTCGCCGGCTCGGGCTGCCGGATGATATGGAGCGTGTGGCACTGAATATTCTGCGACCCTGGAACGTTCAGCAGCGGCGCATTCACCTTCTCCACACGGTATCGTATCTGTATCAGCGACTGTGCATCGTCGTCATCGATGCGGCTCGCCGCGGCGCGCTTCCGTTCGATCTCGACGAATCTGTGCGGGTGCTCCCGGCCCCGCGCCGCATGGCCGACGTCGTGAACGATCCCATCTCGGCAGAGCTTACCGGAAGCGTCCGCAGTGCCGCACGGTGTATCAGAACAATGACCGGAACGCCCCTTCTCGTCGACGCGCTGGCGCTGGCCCGCTCACTTTCGATTGCACTCAACGAGATACGGCGCCACACCTACGGTGAACAGTCGGGAGAACTTGTCCAGGAGACAGAGTTGCGCGAGAGTGACGCTGTGGCAGAGGGGGAACAGGCAACAATCGAGGCATTGATGGGGCGTGGTGAGTCAGAGTCGATTGAACGATTCGATGCGCTCTACCGCACATTCGAGGAGGCGCTCGTCCTCGCCGGCGCAGAGCCTTCAGCGCCAGCACTCATTCCAGCGGCTTCTTCACTCGAACCGCTGCTCCACCACTCCCGTTGCAGACAGCATAAGGGAGAGGAAGTCTTTGTCTTTATCGGGATGCAGGAGGACGCGAACAATCGCGACGATTATTTCGATCTCGTGTACGCGGGGTGCGAACCGGAATGTCTGCCGGAACGACACATCGGCCTCAGCGCATTCAAGGAGGCAGTGCTGGGAACGACACGCGATGAATGAGGGATGTCGGTGGCGTCCTGATTGAAGACCTGGCAAGAGTGGTGGCTGGCGTCGCTATCAGAAGACGGCAATGAAGGTGATCACGGGCGCCAGCGGCACCTTCGGCCGCGCCGTCCCCTCGCCCACAATCCCCACATACGCCAACGCCCCGTCCACCGCAAAACGATGCGTGAAGTAC
>Ga0206107_1000070_pt1 | contig 106688 bp, 101 predicted proteins | sample 2B0metagenome_FD_148652 | JGI IMG/M metagenome (GOLD analysis project Ga0206107, IMG submission 148652) | Enriched microbial communities from leaf-cutter ant dump, University of Wisconsin, Madison, United States - 2B0 | ecosystem: Environmental > Terrestrial > Nest > Insects nest > Nest dump...
ATTTGAAATTTTCTGTAAACATTGGGTCGTTTGTTCCTAAAAATTCGTTCGTTCTTCTATCAGGAATAACCATAATTTTAGGAATGTTACTCTCAACGTTTGATGCCCGTTGAACTCCTGATGTAAATTTTGTTGAGTTTTCAACTTCAATAATGTAGGCAATTTTATTGTCTCTACCTATCCAAACCATATCAACCATTTCAATTCTTGCAAGTTTGTCTTTGTCGTAAGACAAAAAACTCAAATCAGTATGGTCAGCAAACTCTGCAAGTTTTTTATTGCCGATGTTTTCTGGTTGTTCTCGTTTACCTATGAAAATTTTGTAACCGACTTTTTTTCCGATGTCTGAAAGTAATTTTAGGATTTCTGTATGTTTGGTAATGTCTGCTTCAACTTCAAGAGTGCGATACAGCCATTTACCACCCGATTGAGAAGCATACTTTTTCAAAATCTTGTCTATTGATTTTATGTCAGGCGTAAGACCGTTTGGATATTTGACAAAAATTTCTGCTAAAACTTGGTCAAACGAAACTGATGTTTTTCTTCTCAATAAATTGACAATGGTTTCTTCAACTCGGTCAGTCAATAATCTGTCAGGATATTTAATGTATTCTTTTGGATTTGTAAACCACCAATAATTTCCCGCTTTGTTATCACCATTAGCACCAATTTTAAAAATCTTTCCAACATTAGCTTCCAAAATATGTTGGATATTACTGTCAAAATCTTCCAAATAAAAACCTGCACTTGAAATTTCAGCTAACACACCATTAAACAAAAATTGATAGGGTGTTGGCTCGTTTCTCAACGCAATTATTTCAATAGCTTTGGTTAAAACAAAATGTTCAAATTCGTCTTTGTCTGTTTTAATGGTTGTGATATTTGATTTTACACAACGGATATAAAAATCTGTTCCCGAAGTTCCGTAAGGATTGGCAACATTTGCTTCGCCCGTTCTTCTGTTTTGTTGATGAATTACTTTTTCAATTCTAAAACCTGCTAATGAAATAGATTTCAAAAAAGCGTTCCAAATAGGTAACTCTTTATTGTGAAACGTGAACACAATTTTGCCTTCGGGTTTCAAAAGTTTGTACAGATTTTTAATTGCATTGGTAAATCTTTGTTTGTAAGTTTCTATTGAAATTTGCCCTTTTTTGACCGTAATTTCAGCATCATAATTTGCTTTGTATTTTGGGTGATATTTTTCTAACCAATTCAACCAAATTGTTGATAAATCAAGATATTGAACAAGACCACCGTAAGGTGGGTCGGTCAAAATAAAATCAATAGAATTTTCAGGAATAAAATCTAAAATGGTATTTACATCAACCGCACCGTATTTTATATCAAAGCCTGTGAGTTTATTTTTTTGTTTATCGCTGTAACTTACGTTTATAAGTTTTGGTTTTCTGTTCAAGTATTCAGGAACGGAAAGCAAACAACTTTCAACAGATTGTTTACCTAAACAACTTCCTTGAAAAACAAGAAGTGCGTTCATTTCCATTTTTCTTGCCGAACAGATGTAGGCAGAACGTCCCCAACTTGTTGAAAAAGCTCTGTTTGCTTCTTCTCGTCTCGGAACGCTCATTTTAGTACACAAATGCAAAGTTTGAATGAAACCAAACAATAATTGTTTCTTTATGTTTTCGTCTTTGCATTTTAGTATTTCATCAAAAATTTTAGAAAGAACATAAAGGTTTCTTCGTGTCCAAAGATTGGTAAAATTGTTTCCCCCAAGACAATTAATAAAATTTGCAGGAAACGAAGGCGAAACGTGAAAAGCTTTGTCAGGATACCAAAAAGGAATTTCAATATCATTCATTTCAATTCCCTTTTTTATGTCTTGTTCATTTGGTTTTGCTGTGTAGCGTCTTGTTACTTTTGACAGCTTTTTTTTCTTCTTTAATTCTTCTTGTTCTTTAATTTCGTTTTCGGTAGCTTCAATTCCTAATTCATAAATGTTTTCATTGTCCCATTTGAGACTTTGAACAATAGTAGTTTCGTTGCTGTTTCTTGATTGAGTTGTAAAGTATTTTTTGTAAACTTCATCGTTTACAAAAGTGTTAGAAATACGCTTTACTTCTGCCTTAAATTTTGCTTTGTCAAAATCAGTTGCAAAAATTTCAATGATAAATGAAGTCAAAGGATTTAAGTCAAATGCAATAACTTTTCTATTCGCTTTTACGGCTTCAAATGCACTAATTGCACTTCCCGAAAATGGGTCTAAATAAAGACCGTTTTCGGGTGTATAGTTTTCAATATACTTTCGCCAAATGTTATGAGGCTTTTTACCCCAATATTTCATTGCGGTATAAATTGGAGGTCTAACGCCCTCTACTAATGCGTAGTTAATATCCTCTGCCATTTTTATTTTTTACTTTTTAAGTATTCAACTTTGTTTTCTGCCACTCTAAGAATTTTACTGTCCGCTTCTTCTTCAAGAATTTGGTATGCAATTTTATCCGTCAATGCTTCTTTGTACAATGCTTCGCTGTCCACATTGAATATTTGAGCGATTTTTATAACAGTTTCCTTAGTCGGTTGTCTTACATTTCGTTCATATTTGGCAAGTAACGAAGTGTCTATGTCTAACATAGCTGCAACACGTCTTTGCGGAAGTTTTTGTTCTTCACGAAGTCGTCTTATTGTTTCGCCAAATGTGGACAGTTTTTTTTTGGACATAATTTTATATGGTCAATTATTGTCCAAATTTAATAAGTAAAAATTTGTTAGCAAATTTTACCTGTCAGAGTTAGTGACATTTTTATCAACAATAGTGGAATTGTCGGGTGGTGGGTGGGCTTGGTTTTTTCATCTTTTTCTGTCTGTCTGCTAAATGTTTGCAGGATGTCCACGCAGAACGACCGCCAATACCCAAAGTTACGAAACGGCATTAAAAATCCAAATAAGTTTCGCATGACTTCCCAAAACAAAAAAGCAACCCAAAACGGAGTTGCCTTTCCTAACTTAAATCTAAAAAACTATGAAAACTGTTTCTTTAAAACCTGTATTTCTTTTGACACTCGGCCACTCAATCAACTGAACACTTCACCCACTCAAAATCACCTCCATCCGCCACCCAATGCTTTGTACAGCATTACCACGGCGTTCAGCCTTCCGAATTCGGTATTGACTACGCTCAGTTGTGCGTTCAGCGCATTTTCCCTTGCGGTCAGGACTTCTAAATAATTCGCCAATCCGTAATTCTGTAATTCTTCCGAATATTCGATTGCCTGGTGATAAGCTTCGTATTCCTGTTGCTTCAAATCAATTTTTTGATCATTGGCCTGGTAAGTATATAGTGCATCAGAAACTTCTTTGCTCGCGTTCAGAATGGTTTTTTTATAATTCAGCAAAGCGGTTTCCTGCCGGGCTTTGCTTACTTCATATCCTGTCCTGATCTGCCTTCCGTTCAGGATGGGTTGGGCCAGTGAACCAACAATACTTGCAAACAATGAATTGGCGCTGAATAGTTTATCAAAGTCAAGACTCTGAATTCCTCCACTGGCAGTCAGCCGTAAAGAGGGATAAAAATTACTCCTCGCTACATTGGTCAGTTCAAAATTTTGAATCAATCCGTATTCGGCAGCCATCACATCAGGACGGTTACTCAGCAGCTGTACCGGGACACCCACAGATAATTCCGTAGAAATTTCCTGGTTTTCCAGCTTTCCCCTTTCGACTTCATGCGGGCTTTCCCCCAGCAGGATACAGAATGTATTTTCGAGTAATTTGATGCTGTTTTCAATATCGAGCAGCAAGGCTTTGGCGTTCAGCAACTGTGCTTCGGTCTGTTTTACGGCAACTGCCGTTACATTTCCGGCGTCTTTCAAAGCCTTAATAGTTTCCACACTTTGTTCGCGGTTGGCAATGGTTTCTTCCGTAATCCTTTTCTGTTCATCATAAGCCAAAAGCTGGTAATAAGTGGAAGCAATTGAAGCGACCAGTTCCGATTTTACCGCCTGATGAGCGGAAACCGATTGCAGATATCCTGCCGCAGAGGCTCTTTTGTTACTTCTTATTTTCCCCCAGATATCGGCTTCCCAGGACAGGTTTCCCGAAATTTCATATTGATTCAGATTAGTCCTTTTATCCAGTGCCAGTCCGGATTGGGAATTGAGCGAAGGTGTTGCGTAACTATAATTTGCGTTCCCGTTCAAAGTAGGGAAGAAGCCCATTTTTCCTTGTCTTGCATAAGCTTCGGCGACTTCCATATTCTGCAAAGCAATCCGGATGTCGAGATTGTTTTCCAATCCTTTGCCGATGTATTCCTGTAATTTAGGATCGGTAAATATTTCTTTCCACGAAAGTGAAGCCATGCTCAGGCTATCCTGTGGAACCTCATTTGTCCGGTACAGTTTTTCATTTACAACCTCATTCGGCCGTTCATAATTCTGAGCGACGAAACAGGACTGCAAAATTCCTAAAGCACCAATTAAAATTATATATTTTAAACTTTTCATATAAATTCTATCATCTATTATCTATGCTCTATTTTCTTGATTATCAAACTTCACCGGTTTGATTTTTTCCTGGATATACTGGAAAATGACATACAAAACAGGAATGACGACCACACCGAAAATGGTTCCGATCAAAAGCCCGATTGCCGCTCCCGTACCAATGGATTTGTTTCCCGCCGCACCGATCCCGGTAGCGAAGACCAATGGGAGCATCCCAAAAATAAATGCAAATGATGTCATCAGGATCGGGCGCAGCCTTGCTTTGGCAGCATTTACTGCCGACAGGGCGATTGATTCCCCGTGCCGCCTTCTTTGCAGGGCAAATTCCACAATCAAAATTGCGTTTTTAGCCAGCAAACCGACGAGCATGATCAAAGCGATCTGGAAATAAATATTATTTTCCAATCCCATTAATTTCTGTCCGAGGAATGCGCCCATCACGCCAAACGGCAATGACAGGATAACCGAAAGCGGCTGTACAAAGCTTTCGTACTGCGCGGAAAGCAGGAAATAAACAAATATGATACACAGTATAAATATCAGGATGGTTTGGGAACCCGCATTCACTTCTTCTCTTGTCAAACCGGAATAATCTATGGTATAATCTGCCGGAAGGGCAGTTTGTGCTACTTCATTTACCGCCGCAATAGCATCACCTGTACTGTATCCCTGGGCATTGGCACCGGTAATTTTTACCGAAGTAAACAGGTTGAACCTGTTCACCGACTGCGGCCCGAAAACCCTTTCCAGTGTTACAAATTGGGATATCGGTGCCATTTCGCCCGAAGCAGTCCTGACATATAAATTATGCAGGCTGTTGGCGTCTATCCTTGATTCCGGCAGTGCCTGAACCATGACACGGTATTGTTTTCCGTATTTGGAGAAATCCGCCGCATACACGCCGCCTATATATCCTTGCATAACAGACAGGATATTGGCGACTGAAACGCCGGTTTGTTCGGCGCGTTCCACATTTAAAACCATTTCATATTGCGGATAATTGGTGTTGAAAGAAGTCTGCGCGAATTCGATTTCGGGACGGCTCATCAGTTCGCCTACGAATTTCTGCGCAACTTCGTTCATTTCTTTGATTTCATGTCCGGCACGGTCGAGCAAAACGACTTCAAACCCTGCGCTCGCCCCAAAGCCCGGAACGCTCGGCGGACTGAAAAATATTACCCTTGCGTCCGCAATCCCGGCTGTTGCACCATACAAGGCTTTGGTAACGTTTTCCAGCGACATTTCATCGTGTTTTTTCCGGTCGTTGAAAGGTGTCAGCCTGATGAAAGCCAGGCCGTTGTTGCTTCCCACACCTGAAAAAAAGCTTCGCCCCGTCGAAAAGGTCATCCCTTTTACGCCCGGAACACCTTTGATTTTGGTTTCCAGTTCTTTCATAACGTTGTATGTCCTTTCCATAGAAGAACTTGGAGGTAGTTCTACATTGACAAACAAGATTCCCCGGTCTTCTACCGGAACAAACCCGCTCGGCATGGTCTTGTTTGACCACCAAAGCACACCAAATGCCAGCAGGAATCCGAATCCGACAATCCATTTTCTTTTGAAAAGAAAAGCTACAAAAGAAGCATAGCGATTAGTGGTGGCATGAAATGCCGTATTGAATTTGTAAAAGAATTTTTGGATTAAATTTTTCTTTTGGTATTCTTCATCCTGATGATTTCCCTTTAAGAAAAGCGCACAAAGCATTGGGCTTAAAGTCAGTGCGTTAACAGCTGAAATAACGATGGCGACAATCAGTGTAATCCCAAATTGCTGATAAAAAACACCAGTCGGGCCTTTGAGGAAAGTTACGGGAACAAATACCGCTGCCATCACCAAAGTTATTGAAACAATGGCTCCGGAAATTTCACTCATCGCTTCCACGGTGGCTGAACGTGCATCGGCCTTTCGTTTTTCCAGCTTGGCATGGACTGCCTCCACGACAACAATTGCATCGTCCACCACAATACCGATGGCCAGTACCAGGGCGAATAACGTCAGCAGGTTCAGTGAATACCCGAATAAGTTCAGGAAGAAAAACGAACCTACGATCGACACCGGTACGGCAATGGCCGGAATGAGCGTGGAACGGAAATCCTGCAGGAAAATAAACACAACGATAAATACCAGGATAAATGCTTCGATCAAAGTGGTAACAACTTTACTGATAGACGCTTCCAAAAATTCATTTGTATCAAAATTGATGGTATAGGTGATACCTTCGGGTAAATCTTTTTCAATGCTTTTTAAATAATCTTTGATATTGTTGTTGATTTCCCGCGCGTTGGAACCGGGTGTCTGGAAAATACCCATACTCATTGCCGGATAACCTTCGTTTTCACCGACACCCGCATAAGACAGGGCATCCAGCTGGATTTTGGCAACATCTTTTAAACGCAGGAATTGCCCGTTTCCCAATGCTTTGATGACAATATCGCCATATTCTTTTTCATCATCATATTTTCCTTTGTAACGGATGACATACTCAAATGAACTTCCGGAATTGCTTCCTACCTGCCCGGCTGCCGCTTCACGGCTTTGCTCATTGATGGCATTGGTAACATCGGCAGGCTCCAGTCCGTAAGCAGCCATTTTATCAGGCAAAAGCCAGACACGCATGGAATAAGTTTTCCCGCCGAATGCATTGGCGTCCCCCACGCCTTTGATACGTTTAATTGCCGGAACCACATTAATGTTCAGGTAATTCTGTAGAAATACATCATTGTAATTCGGGTTTGTGGTATAAAACGACAGGTACATCAGGGCACTGGTCCGCTGCTTTTGAGTTACAACTCCCGAGCGTGTAACTTCCGAGGGCAGGAGCGGAGTTGCTCTTGCTACGCGGTTCTGAACGTTTACGGCGGCAATATCGGCATCAATTCCCTGCTCAAAAAATACTTCAATACTTGCCGAACCGTCATTGGTCGCAGAAGATGTAATGTAAGTCATTCCTTCTACACCATTTACTTGTTCCTCAATCGGAATTACAACACTCCGCATAACGGTTTCCGCATTGGCGCCCGGATAGTTGGCTGAGATCCTGACAGTTGGCGGGGCAATATCGGGGTATTGTGTTACCGGTAAATTCAGCAATCCCAGAATCCCCAGGATCACAATCAGTATGGAAACAACGGCCGAAAGCACCGGCCTTTCTATGAATTTTTTAATCATCTTTTAGAAAATGGGTTGGATGGGATTAACAATACTGTCCAGTGGTGTGGGAATGCTTTTAATGGCCGTTCCCGATTTTAATTTTCCTACGCCCAACGCTACCACTTGATCACCTTTTTTCAATCCTGATTCTATAATGGCAAGATTATGAGCGCGTTCCGTAACCTGAATGGTTGTAGCCTGTACGGTATCTTTTTCAACTTTGTAAACATAGACCAGGCCTTGCTGTTCAAAGGTGGCGGATTCAGGAATTACGGTAGCATCCTTATACAGTTTCGGGATCCGGATGGTTCCGCTGTTCCCGTTGCTTAGCAAGCGGTCTTTGTTGGGGAATGAGGCACGGAACTGAATGGTTCCGGTCTGCGGGTTAATTTGCCCCGTGACCGTCTGGATCGTACCTTTTTCTTCATAGGTTTCACCGTTTGCCAGAATCAGTTCTACCGGCGGGATGTTATTCAGTTTTTCTTTGACGGATTTGCCTTCTGTTCCCGAAAGGAAATCCAGGTATTCCGATTCATTCATTGAAAAATAAGCATATACTTCGCTGACTTCCGAAACGTTGGTAATGGGCATCGTATCTGACGGGCCGACCAGGCTTCCTTCCCTGAAGTTGATGGCGCCCACTACGCCTGAAACGGGGCTGCGGACAACCGAGAAATCTATGTTTGCCTGAACGCCGCTGTAAGTTGCTTTTGATTGCTGATAAGCCGCGTTTGCCTGTTCATACTGGCTCTGCATTCTTACAAGGTTGGCTTTTGCGGTTTCCAGCTGTACATTGCTGATGATATTTTTTTCGACCAGAGGAATTAATTTGTCCACTTCCACCTGCGCAGCATTTACCGCTGCCTGTGCGGCGTTAACGGAAGCCTGCGCGGCACTGATTCCGGCTTTGGCGGCGTTTGCATCCTGCGACTGTACGTTGGTTTCCAAACGGAAAAGCGGCTGGCCTTTGGTTACAGGCTGCCCTTCATCTATATATACTTCTTTGATGTATCCTGAAATCTTTGCCCTGACGGCGTTGTTTATTTTTCCTTCGATGTTGACAGGATAAGACTGGTAACCCGTCATGTCTTTTGTGGCAACTTCTACAACCGGAAGGGCGGGAGGAGGCGGAGCGCCCTGCTCTGATTTGTTGCATGAAGCCAGTGTAAATAAGCCAAAGGAAGCTATGATGATGCTTGTTCTCATAAATCGTTATGTGTTTTGTGTGAGTGATTCTAATTTTGTAATGGTTTTGGATAACTGCTTAATGGCATTGTCAAGATGTTCAATGTAAATTTCGGATTTTTGAATGCTGATTTCATTCGGATCTTCCAACTTATCCAGTTTGTAGCATTTCAGCTTTTCGGACAATTGCTTTTCCTGCAACAGCATATTATGGATTTTTTGCAGCCGCAACAATACATTTCCCTGGGAAATCCTGTACAAGCGTTTCCGGTTGTCTATTTTGGTGAAATATTCTATATGTTTTAATTGCGTAAGGAAATTCAGGCTGTTGGAAACCGAGCTTTTGCTTGCATTGAATACTTCTGTTAATTCGTCAAAAGTGATTCCTTCCCTTTTACAATCCAGCAAAAGATATGCATAAATCTTGCTTGTCAAAGGCGGAAAATTATAGGCGTTCTCATAATAATTTGAGAAATCTTCAATCAGTTCGATTTTATTTTCGTTCATTGATCCAGTCAGAATTTCGGGTAAATTTATCGTTTGTTCGGTAAATACAAAACAAAATGAATTTATTTAACGTTTGTTTATATAACTGTATATTGTATAATATAGAAATGTATATTGTAAGAGATTGAAAAAAGAAATTTTCTTATCATAAGTCAATTTTTCCCAACCGGTATCGCAGTAGCTTTGCATTGAATTAAAAAACAAATATTATGTCAGTAAAATGGAACTTAGATAAAAGCCACTCGGAAGTGCAGTTCAAAGTAAAGCACATGGTGATTTCGACCGTTACGGGTGAATTTTTGGATTTTGACGCTTCGGCAGAATCGGATGATGAAAATTTTTCAAACGCCCGGTTTCAGTTTGAAGCCAAGGTAGATTCGATCACAACCAAAAATGCAGACCGCGACGGACATTTAAAAGGCGATGATTTTTTCAATGCTTCGGAATTTCCCGAACTTGGTTTTAAAGGAAATGAATTCGATGGTGAAAAATTGAAAGGGGAAATTACAATAAAAGGCGTAACGAAACCGTTAGAGCTTGACGCTGATTTCGGCGGAGTGATAAAAGACCCGTACGGAAACCAGCGTGCAGGATTTGAATTTACAGGTGAGCTGAATCGTAAAGATTTCGGTTTGAACTGGAGCGCGACTACGGAAGCCGGTGGTTTGGTGGTTGCAGATAAGGTGAAATTATCTGTAAATTTAGAATTCATCAAGCAATAAAGCGAAATAACTATCACACAGTTTTTCACCTTGTTCCTTTTGGAGCAAGGTTTTTTGTTTTATGAAAAGCCCTGCCGGAATGAATTCCGGCAGGGCAGGTTAATTTTTAATTGTTTTTCTGTCTGAACAATTATTCCGTCAAAGTAATTTTTCTTTCCACGGAAACATTGTCTCCGGCCAGTTCTTTGCCGTCTTTGTCAATCAGAGTCAGTTTTACGGTATTTTCGCCCATCGGCATTCCTTTGATTTCGTAAGGTTGCCAGCTGTCAAGCGTAAATTCCTGTCCGTTGATGTCGGCCTTTACTTTGTTTCCGTCAGCGGCCAAAGTTGTATTGCTCACAAAGAAATCAAGCAGGACACTTTGGGTATCGGCTCCTTTGTATTCACCTTTCGGGCGGCTGTAGAAGATGGATGCTTCTGCCGGAGCGGGTAATTCGGTCAGTTTACCGTCAGCATCAATTTTGAATTTAACCAATTTGGAAGCTTCCGGCGTTTTGATGGATTCGTGGAACGAACGCGAAAGGAATGACATCAAATAATGCTCTGAATTCACAGGAACAGTTACCGAATGTTCAGGCGCGTACAAAGCCGCGTAAGGTGTATTGTCCAGAATAAAATGGATGTGCTGGCCTTCGGTTGAATTGGCCATGTGGTGTTCGTGTTCGGTTTGTTCGGTCAGTTTGAAATTGTTCACCGTGTATTTTACCGTAATTTTTGCGGAATCGGTTCCCACTTTTTCTGAAGTGATGGACGCGATTTTCAGTTCGGCGCCGGGAAATTGTTTTGAATCCGCTACCGGTGTTACGGTAATCGAATCCATTTGGATTGAGTCAGATGCTTCTGTATCAGCGACATCTGAATCGGTCTTTTTGGGTTCACAGGAAGTCATAATGACGGTTCCTAAAAAAATAAGCGATAATGCTTTGAATGTATTTTTCATAATAAAAAGTGTTTATGATTAATTTTTCGGTGTGTCTATGTCGCAAGAATCGTGCGAAAGTATAAGAAACTGTTTAAATTTTGTTTTTGAATTTAGCTAATTAGTTTTAACATTTGAAATTTTTCTGCAATGTTCCTGTCATTGCTCAATCGCGGGATTTTGTTCTGTCCGCCCAGTTTTCCCTGAGATTTCATGAATTCGTTGAAACCACTTGTTTTGACCCTGGTAATTACCAAAGGTTTCAGAATATTTCCTGAAATCAGATCGTCATAATAGGAATTTAACTGTCGGAGGTTTTTATCTAATTCGTTCGCAAAATCATCTAAGCTTTCAGGTTCCTGCGCAAATTCCATCAGCCATTCGTGGCAGGGAAGGCCTTCATTCGGACTGACCTGTGGCGCAACGGTAAATTCGGTTATTTGTGCAGGAAATTTTTTCAAAGTTTCCTGCAATGCATGTTCGACCTCGTGCGCAATGACATGCTCGCCAAACGCCGAAGTGTAATGTTTGATCCTCCCTGAAACAATAATCTTATACGGATTTAAATTTGTGAAACGAACCGTGTCGCCAATGTTGTATCCCCACAAACCCGCATTGGTATTAAGAATCAGCACGTAATCTTTATTTAATTCAACATCTTTGAGCGAAATCCGTGAGGGATTTTTATTGAAAAATTTATCTGCAGGAGTAAACTCATAAAAAATACCGTTGTTCAGCAGCAGCAATAAATCTTCGGAATTCACAGTATCCTGGTAAGCGATGAATCCTTCCGAAGCCGGATAAGTCTGGATGACGTCCAGGTCTTCACCGATCAGCTCTTTCATCTTTTCCCGGTACGGATTGTAATTCACGCCGCCGGTAACCATGAGCTCCAGGTTCGGGAAAATTTCCCTGATGTTTTTTTTGCCGGACTTTTCAATCAGCTTTTCAAAATACATCACCAGCCAGGGCGGAATCCCGCTGATGAGCGTCATGTTCTCGGGAAGTGTTTCGTCCACAATTTTATCGACTTTCATTTCCCAGTCTTCCATACAATTCGTTTCCCATTTCGGCATCCGGTTTTTCTGGAGGTATTTCGGGACGAAATGCGCGACAATACCGGAAAGGCGCCCGATCTTAATCCCGTTTTTTTCTTCCAGCTCAGGGCTTCCCTGCAGGAAAATCATTTTGCCCGAAACAAAACCGGATTTACCGGTTAAATAGATATAATTTAATAAAGCATTTCTTGCGGAATGAATGTGGGAAGGCATTGATTCCCTGGTAATCGGAATATATTTTGAACCGGAAGTTGTCCCTGATGTTTTGGCAAGATAAATCGGTTTTCCTTTCCATAAAACATCATTTTCACCTTGCAGGATCAAATCGATATAAGGTTTTAATTCTTCATAATCCCTTACCGGAACCTGTTTTTTGAAATCCTCATAAGATTTGATCTTATCAAAATGATGGTCTTTTCCGAACCGGGTGTTTTGTGCGGAAGATATTAATTCGTGAAAAATATTATTTTGGGTTTCGAGCGGATGGTGAATCCATTTTTGTTCTTTTTTGGAATTGATCCGGGCAAATATTCTGGCTAATTTTGATTTGATCCCCATAATCAGAAAACGATGTATTGCTGCGGGTCAACCGGGCTGCCGTCAATCCATAGTTCAAAATGCAGATGCGGGCCGGTGGTTAATTCCCCTGTGTTTCCCACGGCGGCGATCACTTCACCTTTTTTCACGACATCGCCCATTTTTTTGTACACGGTGAGCGCGTGTTTGTAAACGGAAATCATGCCTCTTGCGTGCTGGATAATTGCGATATAACCTGTGTCAGGTGTCCAGTCGGTAAAAATAATGGTTCCCTGCGCAACGGATTTTATGGCTTCGCCTTGCTGGGCTGCGATGTCGATGGCAAGATGGTTTACTTCGGGTTCGTAGGTTGAGGTGATAATCCCTTTCAAAGGCGTAAACAGGAGATTGCCGGTTTCTTCGCGGTTTGAATTGCCTTTTACGCTGAACATTTCTTCCTGTTCCACTTCTTTTCTCAATTCCAGATCTTCTTCTTTTGGTGCAAGGTCAAATTTATTTAATTCTACGGAAGTAGTGATCTGGTGGTTGGTTGTATCGATATCGGGCATGGGAATTTCACCGGCCAGAATGGCCCGGAGATTCTTGATGTAAATATCGTTGGAACGGCTGCGGGTTTCGAGTTCTTCTATTTGTTCGGTCAGTTGGAAGATTTTCTGTTTGTCCTCTACGGAAATTTGTTTTTCCGACGGTAAAATGTAATTATGTAGAGGCGTATATAGCAAAGTCAGCGTGGTGCAGGCAATCGTGAAAAAAGTAAAAAGCGCGATGATGACCAAAACATTCATCCGGTTTAACCTGACCGAAAACTGTTCTTCCTGCGATTCTTCGTTCAGAATGATCAAAGTATGCTTTTGGAAAAGTTTCCTGAATATGTTCTTCTTTTTTCTGTTCATCTGGAAATTAATGCAAATATCTGAATTGTTTCACATCTATATACAAGATTTTTTTAAATAATACGTTTTTATTGTAGTTTTGTCGGGATAGGATAATTTATGAAAAAGCAATTACTTGTATTAGCCGCACTGGGATTATTGACAGCTTGTTCGACCAAAAGGGATTCGTTCAAAAACAGGGCTTTTCACAGTTCGACTGCCTGGTTCAATACTTTGTTCAACGCAGAAGAGGTGATGGACAAAAAGATGGACGAGCTGGAAATAAGCTACAAAGATAATTATTCGGAAATCCTGCCGGTTGACCCGCGCCCGGACATTGTGGAAGGCGATATACTGGCTTTGATCGATGAACAGGCATCCAATTTTAAACCCGGCAAGAACGATAATAATAAATCCGCCACAGGTTTTGACCTGGTGGAGAAAAAAGCGTTGAAAGCCATTGAAAACCATTCCATGCTCATAAAAGGAAGAGAGCGGAACAGGATGATGACCCACGCTTACCTGATTCTGGGTAAAGCGCGCTACAACAAAGGAAAAGGTTTTGAAGCGCTGGAAGCACTCAACTATTTACAGAACAGTCTGCCTTACCATAAAAAATATACGCCTGAAGCGGAACTTTATACGGCGCTTGCCAACATCCAGACTGGTAATACTTTTGAAGGGGAAAGAATACTGGAAAAACTTTATAAAGACGATGGCTATAAAAAGAAAATGCGTGAGAATATCGCCAAGTATTACGCTGAAAATTCAATCCGTAACAAAGAATATGAAGACGCGATCACGGCTTTGGACGAAGCCATCGACAAATCAAAAAATAAGAAAAGACGGGCGAGGTATTATTACATAGAAGGACAGCTTTATTCTTTACTGGGCATGCAAAATGAAGCGGGAGAAGCATTTACAACCGTTTATAAATTAAAGCCCGGTTTCGAAATGGAAGTGAAGTCCCAACTGGCCATCGCGGAAAATTTCGATCCGAAAATCAATAGTTACAATAATTACAAAGACCATTTGCTGGATATTTCCAAAAAAGGAAATTATGTTTCCAGGAAAAATGAGTTTTATTATGCGGTGGGAAGCATCGCGCTGAAATCTCAAAAGATAGAAGAAGCCAGGAAATACCTGAAACAGAGCTTTGAAGGGCAGCCTTCCGACCCGTATATTCGCGGTAAAGCGTACGAAACTTACGCCAACCTGGAATTTGATGAAGGAAATTACGTCCATGCGTCTGCGTATTATGACAGCGCATTGGTTGTAGCGCCTTATGACAAAGACATTGCCAGGATTACCGAACGCAATGCTTCTTTAAAAACCCTGATGGAAAAATATTACCTGGTCAAAAAGAATGACAGCATACTGAAGCTGGCCAATATGTCAAAAGAAGAACGGGAAAAATTCTTTGGTGATTACATTGCAAAATTAAAAATAGAAGACGCGAAAAAACAAAAAGAAGCCGAAGAAGAAATGACAACCTTCCAGACCCAGACCAAATCCGGCGGGTTTGATACAACATTCGGCGACGAAGGCGGGAATTCGTTTTATTTCTACAATGTTTCCCAAAAAGGAATGGGGCAGACAGAGTTTAAGAGGATTTGGGGAAATGTGCGCCTGGCAGATAACTGGAGAAGTTCCACCGGGACGACCATGAGCCTTGAAGAAAAAGAAGCTGAAATGCTCGGGCAGGCCGATACACAGAATCCGAGACGTTACGAACTGGAATATTATATAGAGCAGATTCCGACCAAACGCGGTGAATTGAACAATCTGAAAATGGAGCGCGATACTACCGAACTCTCTTTGGGAATCGGTTATTTTGATTTGTTCAATAACGCCAAAGTCGCGACCACGACGCTTGAACACCTGGTTTCTACTCCGCCGAAAGAAGAATCAACCATGGCGCAGGCTTATTATCAGCTTTACCGGATCAACAACAAAGTAGAAAATACAGCCAAAGCAGATGAATATAAGAATTACATTCTGACGAATTATCCTAATTCTGTTTATGCCGAATACATCCTGAATCCGGAAGTGGATTTCATTACGCCGACTACTAAAGAGGCATTGGCTTTTTATGAAGAAACTTATAGCCTGTACAAAGAAGATAAGTTTGACGAAGTAAAATCCAGGACGGCAGAGGCGATCGAAAAATACCCGACCGAAATCATCATTGCCAAATTCGCTTTGCTCAATTCGCTGGCCATCGGCGCGACAGAAGGCAGGGATAATTTTATAAATGCACTTGAGCTTGTTACGGTTGCTTATCAGAACACGCCGGAAGCAAAAAAAGCAAGGGAAATCCTTGACCTGTTAAACGGAAAAGTCACGAAAGCAGATGAGCCGAAATCCTTGAAGGACATGGCCGGAGAACAGGAACAAGACCTGAAAGAAACAGAGAAAGCAGGTGGCAGAGGAGTGCCGCCGGGAAAAAATACAAATACTTCTCCCAGCCCGCAAGTGCCGGATTTGCCTCATGGGAATTCTCCACGACCACGGACAGATTCCCAAAGAGAAAGGAAGTAATCCATTTTCGTCGTTTTAAAGGTTGGTTTTGATTTCATCATAATTTTTATTTTGGAAATGATTTTATGAAATGAGCCATAACAATTAAGTTGATACCAACCGAAATATTAATAGGCGAATTCCATCTGACCTTTAAAAAACAATAAATATTAACAGATGAAATAGCCGCATTTCTTTTTAGTTTTGAAAGATGAAAAAATATCTTATTCTGCTTTCGCTGGCGTTTTCCGGACTTGTTTTTTCCCAGGAAAATCTTTTGAAATACGTCAATCCATTTATTGGAACCGAAAAAATGGGACACACTTACCCCGGTGCGACGGCGCCGTTTGGAGCAGTTCAGCTGAGTCCCGATACCGATACGATTTCGTATGAATTAAACGGAAAATACAATCCTGATGTCTATAAATATTGCGCCGGATACCGCTATGAAGATGCAACCATCGTGGGATTCAGCCATACACATTTCAGCGGAACAGGCCATTCCGATCTGGGTGATTTCCTGGTCATGCCGACGGTCGGAAAATTAAAAATGAATCCCGGAACAGCGCAAAATCCTGAAAGCGGATTTCGTTCAAGCTTTTCGCACGATGAAGAATTGGCGGAGCCGGGTTATTATTCGGTGAACCTGAAAGATTACAACATCAAAGCCGAACTCACCGCGACGACACGGGTCGGGGTTCATCAATATACTTTTCCGAAATCGGATGAAGCGCATATCATTCTCGACTTGATGTCCGGGATTTATAATTACGATGATAAAAATGTTTGGACGTATGTCCGGATGGTAAATGATTCGACCATAACCGGATACCGGCAGACCAATGGCTGGGCGAGAACAAGAACGGTTTATTTCGCGATGACATTTTCCAAAGCATTTAAAAGTTATGGAAGAAAAGATTTTGATACGCAACAGGTTTACCGTGGTTTCTGGCGGAAGTTTAATCAGGATGAAAATTTCCCTGAAATAGCCGGCCGGAAAATCCAGATGCATTTTGATTTTGAAACCGAAGAAGGCGAGGAGCTGATGATTAAATTTGCTTTGTCGCCTGTCAGTCAGTCAAATGCCATGGATAATTTATTGGCTGAAACACCCGGTTGGGATTTCGAAGCGATTAAAAATCAGACCCAAAAGGATTGGAACAAAGAATTAAACAAAATTCAAATCCGGGCATCGGAAGAAGATAAGATTAATTTTTATACGGCAATGTACCATACATTTCTCAGCCCGACGGTTTACATGGATGTGAACGGCGAGTACAAAGGTTTGGATCAGGAAATTCACAAAGCCAAAGGTTTTACGAATTATACAACTTTCTCAATTTGGGATACTTACCGGGCTTTGCATCCGTTTTTCAACATCATCCAGCCGTCGAGAAATAATGACATGGTGAAATCGATGATGAAGCATTATGAGCAAAACTCATTAAAAATGCTGCCTATCTGGTCGCATTATGCCAATGACAACTGGTGCATGAGCGGTTACCACAGCGTTTCGGTGGTAGCTGACGCGATCGTGAAAGGGATTTTTGACGGCGATGAAAATGCAGCGCTGAACGCCTGTATAGAAACAGCCAACAAGCGGTTTTACGAAGGGATCGGTGATTATATTGATTTGGGTTATATCCCGGATGAAAACAACGGAACCTCGGTTTCCAATACGTTGGAATATGCCTATGACGACTGGGCGATTGCACAGGCGGCTAAAAAATTAGGCAGAAATGATGTTTATGAAGAATTTATGAAACGTTCCCAAAAATGGAAAAATAATTTTGATTCTTCTATCCAAATGATGCGCCCCAAGCTAAAAGACGGAACATTCCGTAAAGATTTCGATCCGCTGGAAACGCACGGAATGGGCTTTATAGAAGGAAACAGCTGGAATTATTCGTTTTTTGTTCCGCAAGATCCTGAAGGCTTGCTAAAAGCCATGGGCGGAAAGAAAAAATTTGCGGAAAAGCTCAATACCTTATTTACCATGCATTTACCCGATGAATTTTTTGCCCATACCGAAGACATTTCGCGTGAAGGAATTCTGGGCGGTTATGTTCATGGAAACGAACCGGCCCATCATGTTGCCTATCTCTATAACTGGTCTTCCGAGCCCTGGAAGACGCAGGAAACCGTTCGGCATATTCTGGAAATGCAATACAAGCCCACGCCCGACGGTTTAGGCGGAAACGATGACTGCGGACAGATGAGCGCCTGGTATATTTTCTCGGCTTTGGGTTTTTATCCGGTCGCGCCGGGAAGTGAAAATTATTCGTTGGGAAGCCCTTTGGTTGATGAAGCGATTATACGATTGGAAAACGGCAAAACTTTTACGGTAAAAACCGTTAACCAAAGCAAAGAAAATGTTTATGTCCAAAAAGCGGAATTAGACGGAGAAGAGATCAAAGATTACCGGATTCGTCATTCCGATATTGTAAATGGCGGTGAATTAATTTTTTATATGAGTGATAAGATTGAAAAATAGAAAACACATAAATTTTGGTTAAAATGATGGGAATTCTTATGCATTATTTTGGGGTATTACGAGCATCATTTATTCAGTCGTCACAAAATGACAAGCCGGATTGAATTACGTTAAATCATAACTTTCTGCTCATTAAATAAACGATCAACCAATCCAAAATTAAATATATTTGCGCTGCTAATTTTCTTCTATGAAAGCGTTTTATACCATCGGTTTGCTGATTGTTTCCAACATTTTTATGACTTTCGCCTGGTACGGGCATCTGAAATTAAAGGAATATTCATGGTTTGCCAATATGGGTTTGGTCAAAGTAATCCTTTTCAGCTGGATGATTGCGCTCTTTGAATACATGGCGCAGGTTCCGGCAAACAAGATAGGATTCGCAGGGAATGGTGGGCCGTTTACCATCTGGCAGTTAAAAGTCATTCAGGAGGTGGTAACGCTCGTCGTCTTTTCACTTTTCACCCTTTTGGTTTTTAAAAATGAATCTCTCAGGGGCAATCATATCATTGGCTTCGTTTTGCTGGTACTGGCCGTTTATTTTATATTTAAGAAATAGCTTTGGATTTCATCAATTCGCTTTTTGCCATTATATTTGGGGTTCAAAATTAAAGGAATCATGCCGAAAATATTAATCATAGAAGACGAAGCTGCCATCAGGAACGTAATCAAAAATATCCTGCTCGACGAAGACAAAAGTTATGAAGCGGATACTGCCGATGACGGCGAAGCCGGATTGAAAATGATTCAGGAAACCAATTACGACCTGGTTATCAGTGACATAAAAATGCCAAAAAAGGATGGCGTACAAGTGTTGGTCGAAGCGCTGGATATTAACCCGGACTTGCCATTTCTAATGATTTCCGGGCATGGAGATATAGACACGGCGGTTGACTGCATCAAAAAAGGAGCGTTCGACTATATTTCAAAACCGCCCGACCTGAACCGTTTCCTGAGTACGGTAAGGAATGCGCTCGATAAAAAAGTCCTGCTGACAAAAAACAAGGAACTGACGACCGAAAACAAGGCGCTCAAACGCAAAGTTGCCAAACAATATGAAATGGTAGGAAGCTCGGCTAACCTTGATAAAATCAGGGAAATCATCGATAAGGTTGCCGATACCGATGCGCGGGTTCTGATCACCGGCCCCAACGGTTCGGGTAAGGAACTGGTGGCGCACCACATTCATGAAAAAAGCTCCAGGAACAAACGGTCGCTGATTGAAGTCAATTGTGCCGCCATTCCGTCTGAGTTGATTGAAAGCGAATTATTCGGCCACGTAAAAGGTTCCTTTACCGGTGCGCACAAAGACAAGGAAGGGAAATTTGAACTTGCCGACGGCGGAACGATCTTCCTGGATGAAATCGGCGATATGAGCCTGCCGGCTCAGGCAAAAGTGCTACGTGCCTTGCAGGAAGGAAAAATTACCCGGGTAGGTGGGGAGAAGGAAATCAAAGTCGATGTGCGTGTGCTGGCAGCGACCAACAAGGATTTGCGCAAAGAAATTACCGAAGGTAAATTCAGGGAAGACCTTTATCATCGCCTGGCTGTCATTGTGATTGAGGTTCCCGGATTGAACGACAGGAGGGAAGATGTGGAAGAACTGGTCAGCCATTTCTCGGCGCAGATTGCCGAATCTTCCGGAATGCCCGCCAAAGAATTTTCAAAAGACGCCATCAAAGTTCTGGAAAATCTTGACTGGACGGGAAACATCAGGGAATTGAGAAACGTGGTGGAAAGAATGCTGATTCTGGGTGGAAATCCGGTTTCCAAAGAAGATGTGGAAATGTTTGTGAGAAAATAAACGCTTGCTTCATACTAAACAAACAGTCTGTCCGTTCAGAAATTAAAACCGATTTTAATGAAGAAGATAATCATCGCCTCATTGGGCATTTTTTTGCTGGCATCGTGCAGTTCAAAGGAAGAAATCCCCGAAGGGGAATTAAGCAAATCCGACATCGCGAATATGCAGGAAACTTCTGAGATCAATATAGAAAACATTGATTATGAAGGCGCTTTCAAAGGAACCATTCACGGGAAAGATATAACGTTGAAACTTGACGGGAATAATTTTGAATTGTTTGAAAACGGCAAACGTGCGCATGGCAACTGGGCCAAGATCAATGACGGAACTGTGATAAAGCTCGAACCCAAAGGCGGAACGATTTCCGTCAGCTATTATGGTTATTCGGACAACGATACCTGGGTGGCGCTCACCGACAGCTTGACTTATCCCGAAAAAGAAGAATTTTTGAAACCTACTCCAAACGTTCCGAAATAGACAAAATGGTTTCGTTTTATGCAAAAAACTTTCATTACGAAAATGTGAGTTTTCAGTCCGAAGCGGATGATCCGAAATATTTATACGAAACTTTCTATAACTGGAGCGACCCCAATTTCAGGTTTGACGGCAAGGAAACCATCCGGGTCGATGAAATCCTGAGCAACGATTCGACAATCGTGGCAAAAGGAACCACCATGCCGTACACTTACAACGGGAAAAGCGTGGAGGGAACACGGTTTGTCATCTGGCTGGAGCTGGACAAGGAATTGAAAATCAAAAAGCAAACCGACTGGTTTGATTATCCGATGTCCGAAATTATCGAAGCCTATCAGTTAAAAAGGAACCTTAAAATCGAATAATGAAATTCAGGGACAAAGATTTCCTATGGATTCTTTTTCCTCATCAAACCTTCCTGCACCACACTTGCAATGAGCATTCCGTCGCGGCTGTAAATTTTTCCGCGGGTAAGGCCCCTGGCATTGGAAGTACTCGAAACCTCCATGCTGTATAAAAACCAATCTGAAAAATTTTCCGGTTCATGGTGGAACCACATCGCATGGTCGAGGCTCGCCATCTGCATGTTCTCAAAATGCGCTGTGGAAGCATGTGGCTGCAGAGCCGTTACCAGAATATTGTAATCGGAAGCATAAGCCAGCATTTCCTGGAATTGCCTGACGGATAAATCTTCAGTTACCTCGTTGAACCGGAACCAGACATTCTGAACCGGTGGTAAATCTTTCTTTTCCAAAGGATTATTGATGATGGTGGGTTTGAATGTAATCGGGCGCTCCAATGCTAAAAATTCACTCAAACTTTTAGGTAAAAAATCTTTGGTTTGGTTGTGAATTTCTTGCCAACTTGATAATGTTTCAGGACTTGGGACTTTTGGAATTTCGATTTGGAATTCATATCCGTTTTCTTTAATTTGAAATGAACCTGCTAATACAAAAATGGACTCTCCGCCCTGTTCGGCGGAAACATAACGCGTGGTAAAGCTGCCTCCGTCGCGCACTCGCTGCACTTTGTAACGGATCGGTTTTTCGAGGTCGCCCGGCAAAATGAAATACACATGCAACGAATGGCAAAGCCTTTCTGCAGGAACCGTTCTGTAAGCGGCGTTCAGTGCCTGTGCCAGAACTTGCCCGCCAAACACTATACGGCTACCGACCGTTTCGCTTCTGCCCTCAAAAGTTTCATCGTCAATTTGTTGTAATTCTATTAAATCAATTAATTCTTTTGAAGATTTCATTTCTTAATATTGAATAATTTTTCAGAATAAAAAACTCCACTTAACGTGGAGTTTTTTATTTATAAGGTAATATTTCGGTTATCGATTTGAAATATCCACATAGTCCCTTTTTGGCGAGCCTGTGTAAATTTGTCTTGGCCGGCCGATGGGCTCATTATTTTTACGCATTTCGATCCATTGTGCAATCCAGCCCGGCAAACGCCCTACGGCAAACATGACGGTGAACATTTCAGTCGGAATGCCAAATGCGCGATAAATCAAACCTGAATAGAAATCCACATTCGGATACAGTTTTCTTGAGATAAAATAATCATCTTCCAGCGCAGCTCTTTCCAGTTTCTTTGCAATTTCAAGCGATTCATCCTGGATTCCCAATTTATCCAAAACCTGGTCAGCTGCTTTTTTGATGATTCTTGCTCTCGGGTCAAAGTTTTTATAAACACGGTGTCCGAAGCCCATCAAACGGAAATCATCATTTTTGTCTTTGGCTTTGTCCACCCATTTTTGAACATTTCCACCGTCTTCCTTGATTTGGTCAAGCATTTCTACCACAGCCTGGTTAGCGCCGCCGTGAAGCGGCCCCCAAAGCGCGGAAACACCTGCCGAAATGGAAGCGAACAATCCCGTGTGGGCAGAACCGACCAGCCTTACGGTTGACGTCGAACAGTTTTGCTCATGGTCTGCATGGAGGATCAGCAATTTATCCAAAGCATTAATGACTACCGGATCCATATCCAAATCACGGTTCGGATGCTTGAACATCAGCTGATAGAAATTTTCTACATATCCCAACCTGCTGTCGGAATAATTCAATGGAAGTCCCTTTACTTTTCTAAGTGTCCACGAAGCCAATACGGAAAATTTCCCCAGCAGGGTAACCGCCGCACGGTACATATCTTCGTCCGATTTTACATTGACCGATTTGGGATTGAAAGCGGTTAAAGCGCTGGTAAGCGTTGACAGAACACCCATCGGATGAGCAGAGCTCGGGAAAGCCGACAGGATCTTGGTAACGTCTTCCGACACCATATCGTGGTCTTTGATGTCATTGCTGAATTTTTCCAGTTCGCCTGCTGTGGGCAGTTCACCTTTTAAGAGCAGGTACATGACTTCCACAAAATTGGATTTTTCGGCCAATTGTTCGATCGGGTAGCCGCGGTACATCAGGATTCCTTTTTCTCCGTCAAGGAATGTAATTTCACTTTTGCAGGAACCGGTGTTTTTATAACCCGGGTCCAGGGTAATCATCTCATCTGTCTGGGAACGGAAATTGGAAAAATCCGCATATTTTTCATCCATCGTTCCGACTCCTACTTCCAGCTCAACTTCTGAGCCTTTATAACTAAATTTTGCTTTATCTGACATTGGGTATTATAGTTTTTAGCAATATACAATAAACCTGCTCAATATTCAAAATGACTTTTATCAATTTCCTTAATCGGGTTATTGATTGATTTTGAATGCCGAAAGCTGAGGGTACACTGCGGTTTCGTCTAATATCTCTTCTATTCTTAATAATTGGTTGTATTTGGCCATACGGTCTGAACGCGAAGCCGAACCGGTTTTGATCTGTCCTGTGTTCAAAGCTACGGCTAAATCGGCGATAGTATTGTCTTCGGTTTCACCTGAACGGTGCGACATAACCGCCGTGTAACCGGCATTTTGCGCCATTTGTACCGCGTCAATCGTTTCGGTCAGCGTTCCGATCTGGTTTACTTTGATCAGAATGGAATTGGCGGTTTTGTTGTCAATGGCGTTTTTCAGTTTCTCCACATTGGTAACTAATAAATCATCACCCACCAACTGGACTTTATCACCGATGGCTTCGGTCAGCATTTTCCAGCCTTCCCAATCGTTTTCATCCATTCCGTCTTCTACGGAAATGATCGGGTATTTTTCTGTCAGTCCTTTCAGATAGGCAACCTGTTCTTCACGGTTTCTCACAGCGCCTTTGTTTCCTTCGAATTTGGTATAATCGTATTTACCGTCCTTGTAGAATTCGGATGAAGCGCAGTCCAGCGCGATTTTGATTTCTTCGCTTGGTTTGTATCCGGCTTTTTCAATGGCTTTCATCACCGTATCCAGCGCGTCTTCGGTTCCTTCAAATGTAGGAGCAAAGCCACCTTCATCGCCTACAGCGGTTGACAAGCCACGGTCGTGAAGGATTTTTTTCAGGTGATGAAAAACTTCCGTTCCTTTTTGCAAAGCATGCGAAAAAGAATCGGCTACGACCGGCATAATCATAAATTCCTGGAACGCGATGGGCGCGTCTGAATGCGAACCTCCGTTGATGATATTCATCATCGGAACCGGCAGAACTTTGGCGTTAGTACCGCCGACGTATCGGAACAGCGGCATTCCCAGCTCATTGGCGGCTGCATGCGCGACAGCGAGCGAAACGCCCAGAATCGCGTTGGCACCCAGGTTGGATTTGTTTTCGGTTCCGTCCAGCTCGATCATTACTTTGTCAATCAGGACTTGTTCAAAAACATTGAACCCGATGAGTTCCTGCGCAATTTTTTCATTCACATTTTTCACGGCCTGCATAACGCCTTTCCCCATAAATGCGGAACCTCCGTCGCGTAATTCAACGGCTTCATGTTCGCCGGTTGAAGCGCCTGAAGGAACGGCAGCCCGTCCCAGGTACCCGTTATCGGTTACGACATCCACCTCAATGGTCGGGTTGCCTCTTGAATCTAAAATCTGTCTTGCGTGAATTTGTGTGATGATGCTCATTGCGATTGTAAATTTTTTGAACGCCAAATTTAGTTAAAATCAAATGCTTGGAATTGAAATTTGGATTATTTTTTTGATTAAAATTACCCATTTGACTGAATTTTCTCTCTCAACTGAAAGAATTCTTAATATGTGATGATTTATTTTCCTGCCGTAGAATGATAACAATTAATCTTGTTTTTTAATTAGCTTAGATGTAAATCTTTTACCAGCTTTTGTTATCCCTATAATTATGTAATTTCCATCAACCAAATATGAAATATTGAGTTGGTCTAGTAAATCCTTGTGGGATGATACCCTATTTCCGGTTAAATCATAAATGGTCAATTCTTTAACTGTTTCAGAAAAATTAATTATATTTTTAGAAGGGTTAGGGTAGATAGTAATCGTGGATGGCTCATTTACAGCATCAATAGATAAATCTCCATTGTAACGAAATACCCTTACCAATCCTCTATTTTCATTATAAAGTTCAGCTCCGGCTGCTACAATATTTCCAGTATCATTTATACTCGTTTCCATAAACCCTCCTGTTTCTTCCATATCTATACCTTCTCCTAATTGAATATATTCTCCATTGTTGTTTTGATAAACTTTAGTACCGGTATTAAAGATATTTCCTGAGTAATTTAAATTTCCATATGGAGCAGGGCTGAATAAATCAAATGTTTCTTCCCAATCATCTATATTTTCATTATATCTTAAAATTGCCTTATTAAATGTCGTTGATTTTATCAATAAAGTACTTCCATCGGCACTTATGTCAGCTGCGGTTATTTCAATTCCGGAACCTGAAATTTCTGAACCCACTTGTTCCCAAAAACCATTAATTAATTTATATACTTTTGCACTATTATTCCATGCTGTAGTAAATAGCGTTTGTCCGTCAGCACTCAACCGAACAAAAGAACCAACACCATAATCATTTATAGTTTGCCCCAATTGCTCCCAAACACCATTATTATTTTTAATTACGTAAACTTTACCCGGGTTCTCTGACCCGCCTAAACCGAAAGCAATTATATCTCCACTGTTATTAACATCAATCGGATAATAACCAGAAGTTCCCAATTCAAAAGATAAATTACTAAAATCACCGTATGTAACCCATTCTGAACCATTGAAATTATAAATAAATAGATTATTGGAATCAGTGGAAAAAGTATCAAAAACCAAGACGTCACCTGCACCATTTAAAGAGATTTCAGAAATTCCATCCTCAGCTGTATAAATTGTTTGTCCTTTTTGTACCCAATTGTCATTAATATTTTCATAAATATATACACATTTACAAGTTTCATAAAAACTTCCAACTGCCAGTACATTACCTTGTGCATTAAGCTTTACACTGCCTCCAATACCGGAATTTACTTCGCCTACAATATCCTGACCAATTTGTTCCCATTGGCTAAGCCCCATAAAAGGTATCAATAAAACTAAAAATATAATTGTTCGCATAAATTAAAAAGTATATACGCAAGATAAATATAATTTTTTAGAGTATGTTAAAATAGGGTACTTCACTAAGTTTTGGGAGCCCGAATTTAATAAAATCAAAATTTTGATAAAAAGGATATTGATATAAAATTTTTACAGAAAATAAAACATTCGCCATAATTTTCCGTTATTAGGTAAAGCAAAGTACCTTTTATAATATGAGTTGGATACAGAAATTTCTTGTAATATGTTCCGGGAGTAGTGTGAAGCTGCTTGAAAGAACACCTACCGAAATCAACAAACACGCAGGAATTGGCGGTGTGATCTTATTCACCGCTATTTTGGCAAGCCTTTCATCGGGCTATGCATTACATTCCGTATTTGATAATTTTTGGGCGGCGGCCGGGTTCGGATTGTTGTGGGGGTTAATGATTTTCAATCTCGACCGTTTCATTGTGGCATCCATGCGTAAATCGGGGAATTTCTTCCGTCAGTTTTTTGCCGCCACACCGAGGATCATCCTCGCGGCTTTGCTCGGGATTGTGATCTCAAAACCATTGGAATTGCGGATTTTTGAAAAGGAAATTGATAAGCAATTGAATGTCATCATCAACCGGAACAAGACCATTTTACAGGATTCGGTTAACCAGAGATATGCACAATTGGGCGGAAGTCTGACCAAAGAACGAGATGAAATTTATACAAGGATTAATTCTCTTAGGAAGGAATTTAACCTGGCTTCATCAGAACTTGAAAAAGAAGTCGTGGGAACTGCGACTGAAACTACGACCGGAAAAGCCGGTTACGGCCCGAATGCCAAACGGAAAGAGGAAATCAAAAAAGCCAAAAGAGAAGAGCTCGAAGCCTACATGGCGCAGATGAAACCGCGTTTGGATGAACTTGATAAAGAAGTTGACGCGCTGGCCATCCAAAAGCAAAAAGAACTGGCTGAAGCCAAACCGACCGAAGATAATTATACGGGTTTTGCTGCGCGAATGCAGGCTCTGAGTGAATTGAGCAGGAACAACAAAATACTCGGGCTGGCTTCCCTGTTTATCATGGGTGTGTTTATTTTGCTCGAAATGGCGCCGGTTCTGGTCAAGCTGATTGCGCCCAAAGGGCCTTATGATTACCTGCTGGATAAACACGAATATTCTTTCAAAATTTTCAATTGGGAAACCAAAGAAAAGATGGATGTTTCTTCTCACGAAAGGGTTCTCATCCATAAAAAAAGAAGCGACAGGAAAATCCGTGAAGAAATTTGAATACGGAAAACTGAAATTTCTTTGTCTTTTTTTGTGAAAAAAAGATTTTCCAAACCGGATTTTTTGATATTTTTACGGTTCAGAAAGAATAGATGGAAACACCTAAAAACCCTGAATCTCCAAAATATTTTCCGTTCCTGAAAAAACTGGAAGAGAAAATAGAAAATGGCAAACGCCCTGATTCCCCGCAGGATAAAATCAAGCGTTATTATCAGAAAGGCACCTCCCAGATTGCCAAAAAAATGGGTGAGGAATCGGTGGAAATGGTGATTGCTTCGGAGCAGGGGAGCGATGAGAATTTCCTGGAAGAGGCGGCGGATGTCTTCTTTTATTATTTAATGGCCATCCATGCGCGGGGATTCAGATTGCGCGATGTGCTGAAAATCCTGAAAGAGCGTTACAACAAGAAAAAGAATAAAACTTCGTAGTTCCTCTTACTTTTCATTGAATACAGCTTCAAATCTTTTTAAAATCAGGCGGTAAGATTTATAGCTGAGCCACCCGAAAATCAGGCCGATGATTCCTCCGCAAATAATATCGAGCGGGAAATGGACACCCAGGTAGATACGGCTATAGGCCACAACACCTGCCCAGACAAACAGGAAATAAATGAACCATTTGATCCTTGATTTGAATATCAATCCTAAAAATAAGGCAAGCGCGAAATGATTGGCGGAATGCGCGGAAGTAAACCCGAACTGCCCGCTCCTTTCACAGCCGATAGGACGCATCAAACCTTCAAATCCGTTGGTAAAGCAAGGCCTGAGCCGTTTTACGTTGACTTTTAAGATATTGGTAAACTGGTCCGCAGCGATGATCATTACCGCTGTCAGAACGAGAATGAGCAAAGTTTTTTTCCATCCGAAATTTTTCCAGATCAGAAAAAAAAGAAAGGCGTAAAACGGAACCCAGCTGAACCTGTAGGAAATAACTTCCCAGAATCCGTCCCAAGAAGGATTACCCAGGTTGTTCAGGTAGAGAAAAAAATCTTTATCTAATTGGATGATTTCCTGCACGTTTTATTTCCGTTTTATAGCGCCAACCGCGTCGTCAAGGGTTTCCTCAATTCCTTTCGTGGAATCAAGGATTTCGTTTTTGGATTCTTCAATCGTTTTTTGAATATTTTTTGCAGTACTGATATCTTCTACCGGGTTCATGATCTCACGTTTGATGTCTTCGGTGGCTTTTTTCATTGCCCGTACGCCTTCGCCCAAACCTCGTGCAATTTCAGGAATTTTCTTTGGCCCGAAGATGATGACGGCAAAAATGAGAATGACCGTAAGCTCTTCAAAACTGATAAATGCCGGTAGCATAATTGAAAAATTCATCTGGCAAAGATAATTAACTTAAAAATAAAAACTCCGAAACAGGTTCCGGAGTTTTGTAATTTAACTTATTATTATTTTTTATCGTCTTTATGCTGTAGCTTGTAATAGCTCTTTTTCGTCAGGTCATACATTATCTGGGAAGAAATGTAGATGGAAGAATAAGTACCTACAACCACACCGATAAGCATTGCGAACATGAATCCTTTGATGGTTTCACCACCAAATATGAAGATGATAATCACCACCAGGAACATACTGATGGAAGTATTCAATGTCCGGGAAAGTGTATTGTTGGTCGCTTTGTTGATGAGTTCACTAAAAGGCATGCTCGGGTATAAGCCGAGGTATTCGCGGATACGGTCAAAGATAATCACCGAGTCATTGATGGAATACCCGATCACCGTCAGGATGGCCGCGATAAAGGCCTGGTCGATTTCCAGGTTGAACGGTAAAATCCCATGAAGGGCGGCAAACAAACCGAGAATTACGATCACGTCGTGCAACGCGCCCGCCACGATACCCACACCGTATTGCCATTTGAAACGGAAAAGGATGTAAATCCCAACCCCGATGAGCGCCAATATAACCGCGATAACAGACGCGCGCGTTGTGTCATCGGCAATGCTCGGCCCGACTTTCACCACAGACATAATCCCGATAGGTGTTTTGTCGGCAGAGAATTGTTCATAGGTCATTCCGCTAGGAAGGAATGCTTTAACACCTTCGTAAATTTTATGTTTGATTTCTTCGTCAACCACAGTTGATTCTTCGTTTGCTTTCAACTTGGTGGTAATTTTCACCTGGCTGGAAGGCCCGAATATTTTTACCGTCGGAGCAGATGAGTTCCCTTCATCATCAATCAATGTTTTTTCAAGACTTACCCGTACATCATTGGCATCGGTCGGTTGGTCAAAACGTACGGTATAAGTCCGTCCGCCTTCAAAATCCACTCCCATATCGAAACCTCTTGTAAAGATAACGACAAAACAAGCCAGTGAAATAACAATTGAAATGGTGTAAAACATTTTTCTTTTCGACATAAAATCTATGTTCAGCCCCTGGAACCAGTTTTGGGTTATTTTTGTATAGAACGGCATAGGTTTGCCTTCTTCCAGTCTTTTATCTACAAATATTTTTGTAAGGAAAATCGCGGTGAATAACGAACAGAACAAACCGATTAATAAGGTGATGGCGAATCCCTGAACCGGGCCTTTACCAAAAATATAAAGGATGGCTGCCGTGATAATGGAAGTTACGTGGCCGTCCACAATCGCCGAAATAGCTCCTTTCCATGAATAAGCAATGGAAATCGCTTCCTTTAAACTTTTTCCGTGGTGATCCAGTTCGTCTTTTACTCTTTCGTTGATGATGATATTGGCGTCAATCGCGATGGCCAGCGTAAGGATGATCCCCGCGATACCCGGCAGTGAAAGCGTAGCGCCAAACAGTCCTACCATTAATCCTAAAAGGAATAAGGTGTTGATGGATACGGCAATGTCCGCATAAATCCCCGCTCTGTTGTAATAAAATATCATCCAGATAAGAATCAGGGCAAATACCACGGCGAACGCGATCAAACTGCTGTTAATGGCTTCCTGTCCCAGTGATGGCCCGACTTCTTCCAGCTGAACGATTTTTGAAGATGCCGGTAAGCTACCTGCCTGTAAGATATTGGCTAAATCTTTGGCTTCATCCAGCGTGAAATTTCCTGAAATCTGCGAGCTTCCTCCCGCAATTTTTTCGTTGATGTTCGGCGCAGAATAAACCATATTATCCAGCACGATGGCAATGGAATTCCCCACATTTTCTTCTGTGATTTTCGCCCATTTGTGCGCGCCTTCCGAATTCATTCTCATCGTAACGATAGGTTCGTTGGAAATAGTTCCCGCGTTCCTTTCACCGATTGCTTCGTCTATCACATCGCCGGGAAGCAATGGCGCACCGTTCTGGTCTCCGCTCAAAGCATAAAGCGAAAGGAATTTTCCGTTGATGCTGGCATCTTTGCTTTGCACGGGCTTGTTCGCCCAGAAATATTTATAGTTCCTGATGCTGGAAGGCATATTGGCCTTCAGGCTTTTTGAGCTTAAAATATCGTTGATGATGGCGGTGTCTTTCAGCGCTACCGAAAACAAAGAGTTCCCTTCTTTTGCGCTTTGGATAACGCCCTGTAAATTTTCTTTATCGGTTTTAATTCCTAAAGATTGTGGATTTAAAGTTGAAAAGTAACCGGGAACCTGGGGATTATTGGCTTCTACTTTCCAGAATTCAAGTTTGGCGGTACTTTGCAGCAGGTTTTTGATCCGGTCTTTATTTTTTTCGCCGGGCATTTCCACCAAAATACGTCCGTCGGCATCGCCTCCCAAACGCTGGATAATGGGTTCCGCCACACCAAAGCGGTTGATACGGGAAGAGATTACCTGGTATGCCGTACTGATTTTTGAATCTACATCTTTTCTGATCTTTCCTTTTACTTCTTCATCGCTGGCATTGAATTCAATCAGTTTCGCGTTCTGACGGTTACCGAATATATCGGCCGATGAATATTTCAGGTCAGGCTGATTTTTTTCAGCTCTCAACCTTTCGAATTCGTCAAAGAAAATGTCAACATAAGCCCGATTTCCCTGCGTCCTCTGTTTGATGTCGGCAGAATTCAAAGCTTCTTCAAAAACAGGATTTTCGGTATGGTCGGCAAGGTTTTCCAGAAGGTCGCGTACCTGTACCTGCAGGATTACGCTGATTCCGCCTTTCAGATCCAGCCCGAGCTTGATTTCCTTATTTTTTGCGTCGTGGTAATTGTATTTAATGATTCCCAGATTGAGCGTATCATTCGCCAGGCTGTCTATAATAAGTTGTTCCTGGGCATCATTTTTGGCTAACCTCGAAGCTTCACTTTCAATTTTGTTTGTGTACCAGGTATAACTTAACTGCCTTACAGAAAGGATTCCTAAGATAATCGCAATACCTGCTATGAGCCATTTTCCTCGCATAATTCGTGTCTTATTAAGAATTTTTTAACGGGCAAATATAGAAGTATCTGATAACTTAACCAAAATTACAGCCTACGTTCCGTAGATTTTTTCAACAAATAATCAAAAGCAGGCGAAAATCCGTTTAAAGTAAATCATTTGCCAGGTTGGCCAGCTCGCTTCTTTCGCCCTTAATTAATTGAATATGAGCAAATAATTTCTGTCCCTGGATACGGTCAACCAAGTAAGACAAGCCGTTGGATTGTTCGTCCAAGTAGGGTGTGTCGATTTGTTTGATATCGCCTGTGAAAATGAATTTGGTATTTTCCCCGGCTCTTGTAATGATGGTTTTGATTTCGTGCGGTGTTAAGTTCTGCGCTTCATCCACAATAAAAATCACATCGGACAGGCTTCGTCCTCTTATATAAGCCAAAGGTGTGATCAGTAATTTTTCCTGCTCCACCATCAGGTTGATCTGCTTGTATTCTTTGTCGTGTTCGTCGAACTGGTATTGAATAAACTTCAGGTTGTCCCAGAGCGGCTGCATATACGGGTCGATTTTGGATTTGATGTCGCCGGGCAGGTAACCGATATCTTTGTTGCTCAGCGGAACGATCGGCCGCGCCAGGTAGATTTGCTTGTATTCTTTTTTCTGCGCCAAAGCTCCGGCCAGGGCGATGAGGGTTTTTCCGGTTCCGGCAACACCATGCAGCGCGACCAGCTTGATTTCCTTTTTCAGGATGCAGTGAATGGCAAACGCCTGTTCGGCATTCCGCGGTTTTATGTTGAAGCAGGTTTGTTTATTTACCCTTTCCAGCTGTTGTTCAAACGGATTGTAATAGGCGAGGGCGGAGGATTTTTCTCCCTGAAGAATGTAATAAGCATTTGGATAAATGTCCATTTTACTTTCAAAAACCTCCAAAGGAACCGCATAGTCACGGTAAAGCCCATCGATGATTTCCTGGTCGAAATCGGTGTAAGTGATGATGCCGGTGGGCAGGTTATCGACCATCTGGACTTTCCCGGTTTCGTAATCTTCGGCGCGGATGCCTAAAGCCTTGGCCTTCAACCGCAGGTTGACGTCTTTGGTTACCAGGATGACCTGCCGCTTGGGTTCGTCTTTTTCCACGATCAGGCAGGAATTCAGGATTTTATTGTCCATGGATTCCGAACCGTAAATTTTTGTGGCGTTTTTTGGAATTCCGTTGGTTTCCATTACGATTTTGAAATGGCCTTTGTTTTCGCCCGGCAGCGGAATCCAGTCCTGGATCAAGTGGTCTTTTGAATTTTTATCGAGGAATCTTATGAATTCCCTGGCTTCAAAATTTTTGGTATCGTTTCCTTTTTTGAAGGTGTCAAGCTCTTCCAGCACAGTGATGGGGATGACAATGTCGTGTTCGTCAAAATTCATGATCGACTTGTGGTCAAAGATGATGACCGAGGTGTCGAGTACAAATATCTTCTTTTTCATTTATCGGTTTTTCAATGGATAAATTGACTAAATTTTAAACAAATGAATGGTAAATTATCGGGAAATCTATCAACAATTTATTAATGTCCGTTCAAAATGGACATTGGCTTGTTGTGCTTTCTCTGAGTTTGCAGGATTGTACAGGCTTTGAGGATTTTTCCGGTTTTATATTTTTCTTGTTACATTTGATTTACAAACAACTTTCTATGAATACTGAAATTAATGTTTTCTTTGGTATAATGACCACCGTGTATACGCTGTTTGCCAGTTGTTGTTCAAAAATTCGATTGCAATAAAACGGAAATTTGCTTATTACTGAAATCACAAATTATGCGGATAATTCTTCTTTTTCTAATTCTAATTCTTGGCTTCTATAAAGCGGATGCGCAAGACCAGGAAATGATTTGGGCGCGAGAAGATTTTGAAAAGAATTACAAGAAGGAAAATTATAATATTGATAATAATAAGGTGGTTAAGATTGAAAAGAAAAAATATACCTTTAAAGAAGAAACAATTATAATTGAAGAAAGCCGTGAATTAGAATTATTGATAGAAAATAATCTGCTCACTTATTTATATCAAGATAACGATAGTGTGGCACGGACGTATTATGTACAAAATTTAAAGAAAGTGAAGCATAAATTGGCTAAAAATAAAAAGAGATATAGTATTTGGATAAGTATGAGTTGCAGAAGAGATTTAGGAGAAATTTGCTATTATATTTCTTTGAAATAGAAAGCAGTAGTTGTGAAGATGATTGTAACGGAGATGATTTTTATGATCAAGCGAGTTTAACATATTTGAGCAAACCCGGTGTCATACTATAATTCTCGCTCGTGCGCGATTGCATCGCGTTCGGTTATTAAAATCGAGAAAATCATTTGGCTAAATCTCTAAATTAGCCATGTTCCATTACTTTCCAATAGCCTGTTTTGTCGCTTCCGATGCGTTCTATTATTCCTTTTTCTCTAAGATTTTTAATTCTTCTTCTCACCGTACTTAAACTAATTTTTAACCGTTCGCTGATTTCGGTGGCTGTCATATTTTTATCTTGTTTTATCAATGCAAATACAGTGTCATTTACAGTGTCAGTTTATGGTTTTACAGTGTCAGTGTATTGAACGTGCAGTTGTGCAATTACATCGGATTTCTCCTCCTCAAAACACCCTAATTCTTCACCAAGATGGAACCCGTGATTTTTTCCTCCTGGCCGGGAATGGTGAGTATGTACCAGTAAGTTCCCGAAGGCACGGGATTTCCCAGGTATTTCCCGTCCCAGACAATTCCGTTTGCATCTGCCGTTCGTTCGGCAAAAAGTTTACCGTAGCGGTCAAAAATCCTGAATCCGGCGCCCGGATAACGGTCAATCCCCGGAATCCGCCAGACATCATTATAACCGTCATTATTGGGTGAAATGAAATTCGGGATCATGAAATAGCTGAATTCATATTTGTCGCTTGTGCAACCCGTAAAATCCCTGACATAAATATCGTAATCCGCCACCTGGATATTGTGAAAAATCGGCGAACCCTGCCAGAGAATCCCATTGAGGGAATATTCATAAATACCCGACGGCGAAACATGGACGGTAATGGAACTTCCGTTGATTTCCACGTCGGTGATTTCCGGCGCACCGCCCAGAACTGCTTCAAACGGCAATGAAAAGCTGCAACCGGTAGCATCGGTCACCGAAACCGAATAAATTCCAGGATGGGTGATCACCACTTCGTTTGTATTCTGCGGCTGGCTCATATCTGCTCCCTGCAAACCGTTCCACTGGTAGGATTCAAATTCATCAGGAACGCTCAATACGGCTTCGGTTCCGTAACAAAAAGAAACATCCGGCTCGTAATCAACATTTTCTGCGGACGGGACAATCAGCTCCAGTTCAGCGATACCGTAGCATTCGTCATCATTTCCGCTGTCCACTTTGACATAAACCGTTGTGGATTCCGGAATGGAATAGGAGAGTGGAAGCGGGTTTTCATCGTTTTCCAGGTCATTCAGCGAAGCAAAAAAAGTAAAATTCAAACCGGCATTCGGATTGATATCATTTTCTGTTTCATCTAACTGGAAAGTGGCCAGTCCGGTCAGTTCGTCTTTGCAGTTCTGGCGCGAAGTATCATTCGCTTCGGGTGCAACCGTAAGAATGATATTGACCGGAATGATATAGGTTTCATTTTCAGTTGCTTCATGGACACGGATGTAAACGACGTCGTTAAACGGTGTCGTATTGGTATAAGGATCGCTCAACGGCGAAGCCCCGCTCATCGCGTCATTCAAATCATCATGGTAAGTGATTTCGATATTCAGTGCTTCGTGGAATCCCGCCGCGCCCCACCATTCACTCGAAGAATTATTCTGGTTCGGGCGTTGGCGGATGATGGTCGTTTCCATCGTTTCCAAATCAATCTGGTAAAGATAATCCGGCGTGTTACCGTATAAATTTCCATATTCCGCTGCGAGGCCGTAAGTCCCGGTATCAATGACACCGAGGTTTTCATGGCTCACGTATTCATTGTTGGCTCCCAAAGTTACTTTGTACAGATAATCATGTCCGTTGGGCATCGTCCAGGCAACATACAGGTAATTCCCGATCTGCACAAAATCTCCCGCTGCACGGCCGGTTCCGAAATCATGCCACAGATGGAATTCCTGCAGGTTCTGCATATCTGCACGAAAAACCTGGCTTGTCCAACCGCCTTCATACAAATGCCCCAGGTGGTCAAATGACAATGCCAAAACGCTTTGTCCGTTCGGGTGAATCTGGCCGATGTTTTGGAAAGTACAGTTCTGGATATTTACTTTCTGAAGAAGCCCGTACCTGCGGACTACATAAATTTCCTGCTGGTCATTGACCGCAATGTCATAATATCCGCCTTCGCCGTCCGTATCGCCGCATACATTCACTACCTGCGGATTGTTGTATAAATTGGTGATTTTTGCAATTCCGTTCTGGGCTTTGGTTACATAAATTTCAGGCGATTCGTTGAACTGCTGTAAAATATCCAGGGCATAATTCTGTAAAACACTGAAAGGAATAGTCACAAAACCATCGCCATCTTCATCGCAGGCTTCATAATTCTGAGGCGGGGTTACGGTCTGGGCACGGTTGATGCCAAAAGCAAAGAGAGAGAAAAGTATGAAGAATGTTTTTTTCAAGAATCAAATTTATCGGGACTGCAAATTTCTTAAAAATTTGAATTAAATTAAGTTAATTCTATGTGAAAAAGCCAATTGCTTATAAAAAAACAACCGGCTTTTTTTATAATGATAGTGTTCTATTTATAATCTGAAAGCGGACTTTACTTTATCAACGAAATCCAGCTTTTCCCAGGTAAACAATTCCACTTCGAAGTTTTTTACTTCGTTGTTCGCCGTGATGAATGTTTTTTTCACAGTCTGGGGAATTCTTCCCATGTGGCCGTAACTGGCTGTTTCTTTGTAAATAGGGTTTCTTAATTTCAATCTTTTCTCAATCGAATACGGGCGCATATCAAATAGCTCACTGACTTTCCGGGAAAGTTCACCTTCGGTCATATTCACTTTTAAAGTCCCGAATGTATTGACGAGCAAACTTACCGGAGCAGCGACTCCGATTGCATAAGAAACCTGAACCAGGATTTCATCGGCAACACCGGCTGCGACTAAGTTTTTGGCAATATGGCGTGCGGCATAAGCGGCGGAACGGTCCACTTTTGACGGATCTTTTCCACTGAAAGCGCCACCTCCGTGTGCGCCTTTCCCGCCGTAAGTATCCACGATGATTTTCCGTCCGGTCAATCCCGTATCTCCATGCGGCCCGCCGATTACAAATTTACCGGTCGGGTTGATATGGTAAATGATGTTTTCATCAAACAAATCACGGATGTGCTGAGGTAATTGTAATTTCACTCTCGGAATCAGAATGTTGACAATATCACTTTTAATTTTATCGGACATCGCAGAATCGGTTCCGAATTCATCATGTTGCGTGGAAATCACAATGGTATCAATTCTTGCCGGTTTGTTGTTGTCGTCATATTCAATGGTCACCTGTGATTTGGCATCGGGTCGCAAATAGGGAATCACATTGGGTTCTTCTTTCCTGATGTTTGCAAGTTCCAGCAGGAGCTTGTGGGAAAGATCCAAAGCCAGTGGCATATAGTTTTCGGTTTCATTGGTTGCGTAACCGAACATCATTCCCTGGTCGCCGGCTCCCTGTTCCTCTTCAGAAGCCCGTTCCACACCCTGATTGATGTCGGGTGATTGTTCATGGATGGAAGAAAGCACCCCACAGGAATTCGCCTCAAACATATATTCGCTTTTGGTATAACCGATTTCTTTTATGGTTTCCCTTGCCACCCTTTGTAAATCTATATAAGCGTTGGATTTGACTTCTCCAGCTAAGACTACCTGGCCCGTCGTTACCAAAGTTTCACAGGCGACTTTACTTTGCGGGTCAAATGCCAGAAAGTGATCCAGCAAAGCATCGGATATTTGGTCGGCTATTTTGTCCGGATGTCCTTCAGAAACAGATTCTGACGTAAATAAATAAGGCATATCAAATTAAATTATTATGAGAGAAAAGTTGGCAAATTAAAACCTGTTTTAGCAATTTTTTACGAGGTTGCAATCAGACAAATCCTTCCTCCGAAGTTTTCTACTGCGCAAAATTAATCAGTTTTTATTAATTAAAGGGTGATTTATCTCCTATTTTAATATTCCGGTTTTTACCATACACGCTTTCATCTTTTCATAAGTTCTTTCAATGTCTTCGTCCAACCCGATTGAAAACCTGATCAATCCATCTGAAAGCCCCATTTCTTTTTGTTCTTCCAAGGGAATTTCACTTGAAGTTGAAGTTCCCGGCGCACTGAAAAGCGTTTTATAAAACCCTAAGCTCACCGCCAGGTACCCCAAATTTTCCATTTGCATTAATTCCATCAATTCATTTGCTTTATCAAGCGAACCTACGTCCAGTGTCATCATTCCTCCAAAACCATAATCAGGGTTGTAGATTTTTTTAAGCGTTTTATGCCCGGAATGATTTTCCAGTCCCGGGTAAACAACTTTCAACCCGTCATTCTGAAACGCTTCCGCCAAAAACTGAGCATTTCTGCTGTGCTGTTTCATGCGGATGTGCAGCGTCCTCAGATTCTTTAAAATACTGGCAGAGCGCAAACTGTCCATCGTAGGGCCGAGAAGCATACAGGCACCGTCATTTACATTTCTCAAATCGTCAATGAATTCCTGGGTTCCGCAAATCACGCCGCCAACGGTATCACTGCTTCCGTTGATGAATTTCGTCAGGCTGTGAATGACAACATCCGCTCCCAAATCAGCAGGTGTAATCATAAAAGGTGAAAACGTATTGTCCACAACTAGTTTCAAGTTATGCTTCTTCGCAATTCTGGCAAGCGCTTCCATATCGGAAATTTCCAAAAGCGGATTGCTGAGTGTTTCACAGTAAATCAGTTTTGTGTTTTCATTGATGGCGCTTTCTACTTTTTCCAGGTTGGTGATATCTACAAATCGGGTTTGAATCTGCAGTTTCGGTAGAAAATTTTTCATGAAAGCATAAGTTCCGCCATAAATTGTTCTGCTGGAAACAATTTCATCTCCGCTCTGGCAAAGCTGGAGCAGAACGGAAGTGATGGCCCCCATTCCCGACGCGGTTACGTTGGCCGCTTCTGTATTTTCCATTGCCGCCAATGCCTGGCCCAGATAAAGATTGCTTGGTGTTGAATGCCTTGAATAAAGATAACAGCCTTCGGCATTTCCTTCAAAAGTGTCGAACATGGTTTTGGCTGACAGAAAGGTATAAGTGGAAGAATCACTGATAGAGGGATTTACACCTCCGAATTCACCGAAATACTGCAAATCCTGGATGCGGTCTGCAGGTTTATGTGTTTTCATCATTTTTGTTTGTTTTGCATCATCCAAATATTTAATTTTTTAGATAAATTATCAACACATTTGTACATATTTAGATGTTTATTCTATAAAATCATGATTAATTAGAAAATTATCATTTGATTTGTGTAAAATTCAGAATTAAATAAAAAATTATTCTGCAAAAAACATTATGAATTCAGACAAAACCGATTTCAAAATCCTGAACCTGTTGCAGGAAAACTCAAAATACACACACAAACAGTTGTCATTGAAATTAAATCTTTCAACAACAGCTGTTTATGAAAGAATTAAAAAGCTGGAGCGTTCGGGAATCATCAGAAAATATACGGCCATTCTTGACAGGAAAATGCTGGGAAAAGAACTGATGGTTTTTTCGCACATTAAGCTGGAAAGGCATTCTCAGCAAAACATTTCTGATTTTGAAAAACAGATTTCACAATTAAAGGAAGTCCATGAATGTTTTCACGTGAGCGGCGATTATGATTACATCCTGAAAATGACCTTCCGGAATATGGATGTTTACCGGGATTTTATGGTGAAAAAACTCACCACAATTCCTTCCATTGGAAGTACGCATAGTATTTTCGTTATCAGCGAAGTAAAAAATGAGGTAGGATTTGAATTTTGATTTATCGGAATAATTGACGGACCCGACTTAATGTCGCGGATTTATAATCCGTGATTGTTTGTAAAAGACCCTTACTATAATCAAAAAACTTTATCTTTATTAAAAAGAAAAAATTTGGTATATACATGATAATACGCACGGATTTCAAATCCGCGTAATCAGGTTCAAATAATTCTAAAAATAAAAATATTGTTCCATAATAGTAATTTAAAGATGAGAAAAGAATTATTTATATATTTTTTAATGTCATTAACCTTAGTTAGTTGTTCAAATGAAAATAATTATAAGACTAATGAAGGAGCTTTAAAAAATATAATAAAATTTCCAATAAAACCTACATCAATCAAATATGAATTGCTTAATAAAAAACTAGGAAAAGGAAGTCAAGACTGTTCTGAAATCATTTATTTAATAATTGAATCTAAATACTCAAGTTCAAATTTTGATTCATTGAAAAATATTATTGAAAGTGAAAAATCATACAATTATCCAGTACCTATGAAAAGATGGTTTTATAAAAAATGGTTTTCCCAATCTATTAAAGATAATATTGAAAAACAGGGTGATTTTTATTTAATGAAACCTAAAGTTTATTCAGGAAATTCTCTCTTCTTTAATGAAAATATTTTTGGAAGATATTTTGCGATATTAGGTAATGAAAATAGATTGTTATTAAAAATAGAAATTTGCACGAGAAATTGAGGCGATGTTTCACAATTAATGATATTCAAAAATAAAAGTGTAAATAATTAAGACAGTATTAATTAAAGTGACGTCAGACATTCACAAAGCGGGTAAATGCCCGCTTTGTTATCTTTAATGTCTTTAAATCTCCTTTCTCAACCTTGCCACAGGAATATTCAGCTGTTCGCGGTATTTGGCAATGGTTCTTCGTGCAATCGGATAACCTTTTTCCTTCAGTATCTCAGTCAATTTTTCATCGGTGAGCGGCTTTCTTTTGTCTTCCTCGCCGATTACGTCCTGCAAAATCCTTTTGATTTCACGGGTGGAAACTTCTTCGCCTTCTTCATTGGTCAAACTTTCGGAAAATAAGTCCTTGATAAGGAAAGTCCCATAAGGCGTATTAACATATTTGCTGTTGGCCACACGTGAAACAGTTGAAATATCCATTCCGATTTTATCGGCTATATCCTTCAGGATCATTGGTTTGATTTTGGTTTCATCGCCTGTCAGGAAGTATTCTTCCTGGAATTCCATAATTGCCTGCATGGTAATCAGCAGTGTATTTCTTCGTTGCGTAACAGCGTCAATGAACCATTTGGCAGCGTCTAATTTCTGTTTGACGAAAAGGACGGCTTCCTTCTGCTCGGTTGATTTTTTCTCTGTATTTTTATAGGTATCGAGCATTTCCGCATAAGCATTGGAAACGCGGAGTTCAGGAATGTTCCTTCCGTTGATGGTGAGCTCCAGTTCGCTATCCACAATCCTGATGGTGAAATCGGGTGTGATTTGTTCGACCGTTTTGTTGTTCCCGGCAAATGATTTCCCTGGTTTCGGATTTAATTTCTCGATTTCCGAAATGGCATCTCTCAATTGCTCTTCGGTGACATCATGCTTGAGCATCAAACGTTTGTAATGCTTTTTGGTAAAGGATTCGAAGGATTTGGTAATCAATTCCAAAGCCAGCTCCGTAGTTTCGGTTTGCGGCTGCTTGTTTTCGAGCTGAATTTTCAGGCATTCCTGCAAATCCCTTGCGCCAACTCCAATCGGGTCAAGCTTTTGGATATAACGGGTCAGCAAATGCTCGACCTCATTTTTATCTGAATAAATATTCTGGGTAAAGGCCAGGTCATCTACAATCGCCTGTAAATCACGGCGGACATACCCGTCATCATCCATATTTCCGATGATGAAATCGGCAATGATAAATTCCTCTTCATCCAGGCGGTACATGGAAAGCTGATCTGCCAGGTAATCTATGAAGCTGATTCCCTGTGCATAAGGAATGGAACGGTCTTCATCATCATCGCTGTAATTATTTGTATAGGTTTTATAGTTAGGAATTTCATCATCGCTCAGGTATTCATCTATGTTGATGTCACTTGTGTCAATGGTGTTTTCCTGCTCATAGTCGTCTTTTTCCCATTCATCCGCATCAGTAGGAAATTCATCATCTCCGAAATCATTCCCTTCTTCCAAAGCGGGGTTTTCTTCCAGTTCCTGCTTGATCCGCTGTTCAAAAGCGATGGTAGGCAACTGAACCAGCTTCATCAGCTGGATTTGCTGCGGAGAAAGTTTTTGCTGTAATTTTAAATTGAGTTCCTGCTTGAGCATACGTGTACCAAGTTAGTTAAAATTCCGCATTTTTAGGTGTTCTCGGGAATGGAATCACATCGCGGATGTTGCCCATCCCGGTTACGAACAATACCAGCCTTTCCAGTCCCAACCCGAATCCACTGTGCGGAACGGTTCCGAATTTTCTTGTATCTCGGTACCACCAAAGTTCTTTTTTGTCGATTCCGAATTGTCCGATTTTTTCATCAAGGATTTCCAAACGCTCTTCTCTTTGCGAGCCGCCTACGATCTCACCGATTCCGGGGAAGAGAATGTCCATGGCGCGAACGGTTTTTCCATCCTCATTCAAACGCATGTAAAATGCTTTGATCTTGGCCGGATAATCAAATAAAATCACCGGTGTTTTGAAATGTTTTTCAACTAAATAACGTTCATGTTCAGATTGTAGATCGGTTCCCCAGCCTTCAACCGGATACTGGAATTTTCCTTTCTGGTTGTGTTTTGATTTCTGAAGGATTTCAATCGCTTCGGTATAAGTCAGGCGGATGAATTTATTGTTCAGCACATATTCCAGACGTTCCATCAGGGTCAGTTCAGAACGTTCATTCTGCGGTTTCTGCGTTTGTTCCTTATCGAATCTTTCGGCAAGGAATTTCAGATCATCAGGACAATGGTCAATCGCGTATTGAATCACATATTTCAGCATATCTTCAGCCAGATCCATGTTCATGTCGAGATTGTAGAACGCCATTTCGGGTTCGATCATCCAGAATTCCGCCAAATGCCTTGTCGTATTTGAATTTTCCGCACGGAAAGTCGGGCCGAATGTATAGATTTTTCCTAATCCCATCGCGGCGACTTCACCTTCCAGTTGCCCGGAAACGGTCAGGTTGGTATGCTTCCCGAAGAAATCCTGCGTAAAATCCACTTTTCCTTCTTCGGTTTTAGGTAATTCTTTTTCCAAGTTAAAATTGGTTACGCTGAACATTTCGCCTGCGCCCTCGGCATCCGAACCGGTGATGACAGGCGTATTGATATACACAAACCCGTTTTCATTGAAATATCTGTGGATGGCAAACATCAGCGCATTCCGCACACGCATGATCGAAGCAAAAGTATTCGTCCGGAAACGCAAATGCGCCTGTTCACGCAATTTTTCGAGGCTGTGCTGTTTGGGTTGTAAGATGGTTTCCTGCAATTCGTTGGGATTGGCTTCACCCAGAATCTCAATTTCTTTGGCGATGATCTCGATTTCCTGCCCGGCGCCCTGGCTTTCCGCCACTTCGCCTTTCACTTCGAGTGAAGCGGCGGTCGTGATTTTCTTTAGTAAATCCGGGTCGAAATTTTCAAAATCAACCACAACCTGTATATTTCTGATGGTAGAACCGTCGTTCAACGCGATGAAACGATTGCTCCTGAACGAACGCACCCAGCCCTGAACGGTTACTTCCTGTAAAATTGTTTCTTTCCCTTTGTCTAATAATTCTTTGATTCCGTACCTGTACATAATCTGTTTAAATGGATTACAAAATTAATCATAAAAAACAAAGTTAAAATTATACAGGCATAATTTTTGCGGGGAACAGTTGATTTTTGGCTTAATTTTAATCAGGCTTAATCAAATCTCAAATAAATACGATATAATTTAATCCTCGGACCGGCTGGTTTTCAATATCCTGAAATTAATTTATAAAAATGAAAAATATACTTGTTTTTTGCTCCCTTTTATTTCTGGTGCAGAATTGTACAAGCCAGGAAAATCGGCTCGATAAAAAAGAGAAATCCGTTAAGATGAATCAGAATAATTTAGAAAAAGCGACCTTCGGCGGAGGTTGCTTTTGGTGTGTGGAAGCGGTTTTTGACCAGCTTCAGGGTGTGGAAAGCGCAACTTCGGGCTATGCCGGCGGGCATACCGAAAATCCGACTTACAAGGAAGTTTGCAGTGGCAAAACCGGCCATGCGGAAGTGATCCAGGTGGTATTCGACCCGTCCGTTATTTCTTATGACGAGCTGCTTGAAGTCTTCTGGACGGTTCACGACCCGACCCAGCTGAACCGGCAGGGAAATGATGTAGGCGAGCAATACCGTTCAATTATTCTGTATGAAAATGAGGAACAAAAACTAATTGCCGAACGTTCCATCAAAGAATTCGAGGCTTCCGATATGTACGACGGGAATTTTAAAACGCAGGTAGTTCCACTAACGAAATTTTATCCGGCAGAAGATTATCACCAAGAATATTACGAAAACAATTCGGATAAAAACCCATACTGCTCACTGGTCATTGCACCTAAGATTGACAAGTTCTACAAAAAGTTTTATGACAAACTAAAGCCGGAGTATAAGGATTGAGTCTGAATTTTCTGAATTTTTGGATTCTCAAACATGCTGTTATTTTGAAATATACTTTAGAAAATGAGGAATGTGCAACGGTTATGTTAGCTGTCGTTTTTTTCTTTCATTTTCAGAAAGTTTAAAGGTGTCATGACTGCAATTGAGGAATTGCGATAGTCTTTAATATTTCTGGTGATAATCGCATCTAAATCTTTAATAGTCAATGCGGATGAATATTGGACAGAATCTTCGTAATCAGAAAATTCATTTTTCAGAGCTTGGATAATCTCAGTTTTGGTTATCCCGATTATTTCAGTCATTTCAGTCAGGAGTTCCACAACTTCAATCGTTTTTTTATGTCCTAAAAATTTTCTAACGATGTAGTAAATATTATTGATGCTAACTGCGGAAAGATAAAGTTTTACGCTTCCCAGCTCATTAAGTTCAAAAAGCTCGCTGGCAGGATTTACGTGTGGTTCTCTGTCGGTAAAGAAATCAATTACTACATCAGAATCTACAAAAAGTTTAAACGCCATATTTTTTTGAAAGTTCTTCGGTTAAGATATCTTTATAATCAAGATTTTCATCAGTTTTGATAATTCCTCTCAATTTTCTGACTTTAGGGGAAAGTTGTTTTTCTTTCATTTTTTTGCGTTTTACGGTAACGAATTTGAAGTAGTTTTCTACCATTTCAGAAAGACTTTGTCCTTTTTCTTTTGCGTATTCTTTTGCAATCTCAATAATTTCCTTTTCTATTGTCAATGTTAATTTCGTATTCATTTCAAAATCTTTTTGAAACAAAAGTACGTATTTGTCTTCAATTTTTCAACACGTGTTTGTGAAATGACAGCTAATGGGAAACAGATTGGCGTTCGGACGGGAATTTCGGCACGAAATTTCTGCTCTGAACGTCCGCCCGCCTGACACAAAACCCTTGTTAGTAGCAGCTTTTATTTCTTCCATTTCTGTGTCTTTCGTAATGCAAAAAGTTGGTCGTATAAATGTTCAAGTCCAAACGTTCCTATCATTCCGTAGTCAGAAATCTTTTTTGTCTGTCCGTTGCTAAATTTTATTTCAAGCGTTGCTGTTTGGTCGTCTGTCCAATTAACGCTGTATTCGTCTTTGAGGGAAGTCCATTTCAAATAATTGATTGTTTGCAAAAGTTTATTGAATGTTGCTGTGTCAAGAATAGTTTTAAATTTTCCTTTCTTGTCATTGTATTCAATCGCATTGTATTTTGCTGTTCCGTCTGCTTTTATTATGAGTTCAAAAACAGGACAAGTCCCAAAACAATGAGAAGTTGAAAAACTTATTTCTTCAATTTTAAAATTGTCAGGCGTTGAATTGTATTCGTAGAACTCTCCAAATTTCAAAACAAGCGTATCTGTTTTGGTGTCATTGTTCTTTCCAAAATTGTATTCACTATAACTTCCAATTATCAATAATGGCGTTTTGTCCTTGTAAACGATGTTTTTAAGAGTATGCTTGTCAAGCATAAAAGTTCCTCTGTCTATGAAATGACTTTCATAATTGCCATTTCCGTTGTCCGTAACCGCAAAAAAGTATTTACCGTTTATTACAAGGTCGGTAAGTCCATTGTTGCCAAGGTCAATCTTAAAAAAATTTCCTTTGCCGTAAGCAGATGTGTCTTCTTTTCCTGTGTTTTCAAAGAAGTCGTATTTCTCCCACTCAGGATTTATTTTCACAAGAAATTTCTGGACATCGTCTTTTGTCTGCAAGTCGTCAATGTCGTTAGCCAAAGTCAAATTGGCTGTCAAAAGTAAAATCAATATGGTTGTAAGTGTCCTCATAAAGTTGCTGCTAACTCCCAAATATACGCAATACGAAATTATCATTGAAAAAGATTTAATCTGTATTAAAAACAAAACAATCAGTTGTTTATATTTCAACTGATTTTTTTTAAATCCAACAAACCTCGCTCCCGCATTCTATGATAAAAACCAAAAAAAGCCGTTCCAAAATTTGAAACGGCTTCTCTTTCAGATTTTAAATTGTCCGATTATTTCTTGATCAGTTTTTTGGTAATCACGCCATCGGTTGTTTTGATGCTGATGACATAAACACCTACCGGCAGGCTGCTAACATCAATCGTAGCTCTCTGGCTGGTAAAATCCGCTGTTGTCTGGAAAACTGTTTTTCCGGTCAGGTCAGAAACTTTTACCTGGGAATCGCCATAAGCTTTTTCAGTCAGAATATAAACTTCACCGCGTGTCGGGTTCGGATACAGGCTTGCTCCGGAGTTTGACAAATCAGAAGTAGCCATAAAAGCCGTACAGTCCAGTATATCGGTCGGAGGCATATCAAATGCTTCCACGCCATCTGTTACGTTGTTTGAACTTCCCTGGGAGGCACTGTAACCCAATCCTCTTTTTGCAAACGCTTTCCAGATCAGGCATTGGTTCGCGCCATCATTGTTCACCTGATCGGCTTGCAAGATGGCGTCGCGGCCGGTCACAAATCCGGGGCTGCAAGGCTGCATTTTCAGTCCGTCAATCACCAGTTGCATAGCTAAATTGTTTCCTCCCGTTCCGTGGTATATATCGGGGTCAAAGCCGTATTCGTCAATCAGTTCCCAGGTCATTTCCCAAAGCATGGTTGCCCACACATAGCCTACGCCATGAGGCACGGCGGCGGTTTTAATCCTGTCATAAGTAGAAGGATTGATGGACATATTGGTGGAATAACGCGTAGGTCGTAAGCCGGTTCCGGTTGTAGGTTGGGAAACCGCGTAAGTCGCGATTCCTCTTCCGTCGGTTCCCTGGTCGCCCGGGTGCATGGTCATCACAAGCGCGAAATAATCGCTCCATCCTTCTCCCATTTGTTCTTCATTATTCAAACAGCTGGTATTGGTAGGAGGGCCTGTCAATCGGTTGGAAATCCCATGTCCGTATTCATGCGCCATGATGCCGTTGTCAAGTGTTCCGTCTTTGTATCCATCCCAGTGTCCATCTTTCGGAATTGAGCCGTTCAAAGTTGTTCCGCCCAAAAGCGCGGCAATGATAGGGTTACCGTCTGTATCTCTGATCATGACAGAAGGAATGACAACAGATGTATCGTCACCGCCCATTGTAATCGGCGCTCCGGCTACATTGTTTACCATAACAACCGCTTTCGCACCGAAGTCCTGTGCTTTTTTCACTTTGACGTCAAATTCACAGATACCTCTTCTAATCAAAACGATCTTGTTGTTTAATTGAGCGCCGTTGGTGATATTATCGCAGCCGTCATTGGCATCTGTGCTTTCACCTCCGGAATTATCATCCTGGATGACAACCAGGTTTTCGGTGATGGGAGGATTGGGCAATCCACCGCCGAATCCGGCAAGGATTGCACTGTAATTTCCCTGGTAATCCCCCGGTGTATTCACAGCAAACAAATGATCGTCGCCCTGGTTGGAAGTCCACATGAACATGATCATATAGGGATTCTGCCCGTCAGGCGGTGTGCCGAACATCGCGTTGTCCATCATCCCGGCAGTTTCACCGGTCTGGCCGAAAGCATATACTTCATCTCCGTCATTACCGCCGTTCCCGTAATTATTTACCTGGAAATTTCCGGCTTCTTCGGTAAATCCGTATTGGTACCATACATCGTGCATGGTATTGTTCATGTAGAATAAATTGGTGGTTGACGCATCGGGACTGTCATAAAGATTATGATCGAAGTCAATCGGGAAATCAAAAGTCAGTCCGGAACCTCCTTCCGCGAATCCCTGGAAAGTATAGGAACCTCCGTTGTAAAGCCAGTTCAACCCTGCGCTGTTCTGGTCATTGACCGCAGTCACGTTGTTTCCCTGCGTCCGGGTATATTCGGCACCTTCAACACCATTGGTGTCATGCCAGCCGAATGGCGAGGCATCCGGGTCGGCAGGAGAAGCAACCATTTCCCTTTCACCAAATGTAGGAGCTTCCACGGGAAGTTTATAGACCCTGTACTGAGCGCCGTCATCCAAAGTAGCATTGACCTTGTACTGGCTGTTTAACCACTGGATTTTTTCACTTTGCTTATATTCAGTCGATGGGTTTGAAAAGTTGTTTTTTTCAAATTCACAGCTTAACAAATGGTTGTGCTGATTATAAATTTGCCCTGTCTGTGCATTAGCAACAATTTCAAGGATTTGGATTTCTTCATCTGTTTTAATGTTTAAATGAAGTACCCAGGACAAATTCAGTTTCCCGTCCTTCGCAGGGTAGTACATCAGTTCATTAGCGAAGCTTTGGTTGACCTTTGCATTTTGATCCAAAGCGAATCCCAGGTTTTGGGCAACCAGTGTGGCAAACTGATTCATATCCGAAATTGCCTGCTGGTTCCCTATCCTTTGCGACAAGTTATTTTGGAACGAATGTGTCATATAAACAATCTCACCGTTTTTCAAAGTGAAATTGGCAATGGCATTGTAAACCGGATAACCGGAAAAGTTCTGCTGAACATAAGCATGTTCAATGTTTGTTTTCTTGTCGGTGTAATCGGATTGCAGAATCAAATCCTGAAAATCAGATGAATTCAAACCTAATTTCTGGGCATTTTGCTGCAAATACGATCTTGCCTGGCTTAACACCTGGCTGTTTTGCGACCAGGCAAAACTGACGGAAAGAGCAAATGCCGCCAGCAAATAAAGTTTTTTCATGTGCTAATTATTTTTTATTGAATGGTAAATATAAAATAAAAATCAAATAATTTTAGTTTTGAACCAGGATTTTATCTTTCCGGCTGATGAGCCATAACCCGATAAAAGTAATTAAACCGTTTATGAAAATCAGTTCCACCCCGATCTTATAGTCCATAAATAAGGAATGGCTCAAATCTGAAATTTCCGCTTTGAAAGATTCGCTCCAATTCATTTTATCCTGGTACCACTGATAATTATTGACGGAATCCAATACAAAAGTCAGTACGAGTGAAATCAGACTGACTGCAATAGGTGCAAATTTTTTGACATTTCTTTTGGTCAGGATTCCGAAAGCAAATAAGCCCAGAAGCGGCCCATAAGTAAATCCGGCTAATTTCAATAAAATGTCAATCAGCGAGCCGTTGTCAATTTCCCTGAAAAAGAAAATAAACAGCAGGAAAATGACAGCAAAGGTGGAATGTACAATCAACCGCGTGCGGGTAATTTTTTTCTGGCTTTTCTCATTTTTTTCATTCGGGTTAATTCCCAGAATATCAATGCAGAATGAAGAAGTAAGTGCAGTAAGCGCGCCGTCTGCACTTGGGAATAATGCGGAAATCAACCCGATGATAAAACATACCGAAATGAAAAACGGTAATCCGCTTTGCATAGCAATAGTGGGGAACAAATCATCACCGGCCGTAACTTCCATTTGGCTGCTTTGGGCATACATGGTTAAAACCGCTCCCAGAAAAAGAAATATAAAAACTACGACCATCTGTAGCGTTCCCATGACCGACATATTTTTCTGTGAATCTTTCAGATTGCTTACACTGATGTTTTTCTGCATCATTTCCTGATCAAGCCCTGTCATGGCAATGGTAATGAACATTCCGCCAATGATTTGTTTGATGAAAAATCCACCCGAATTGACATCGGTATTAAAAATTTTGGTCAATCCGTTTTGGGTTGCCATATTCCATGATTCAATCAAATTCGCGTCGAGCAAATGGGAAACATAAATCAAGCTGATGATAAGCGCAAGGAGCATAAAAGTCGTTTGCAGCGTGTCTGTCCAAACAATTGTTTTAACACCGCCGCGATAAGTATAAAGAAGGATCAGTAATAAAATGACAATAGAAGTCAGTTCAAAACTGACATTCAAATCTTCCAGAATAAATATTTCCAGGACCTTTATGACAAGATACAACCTCAATGTCGCGCCAACTGTGCGGGAAAGAATAAAGAAGATGGCGCCCGTTTTATGTGCATTTATACCTAATCTTTTTTCCAGATAAGTATAAATCGAAGTCAGGTTCATTTTGTAATAAATCGGGAGCAGAACAAAGGCCACGATGAAATATCCGATCCAATAACCGATTACAACCTGAAAATACCCAAACGCCCCAAGCCCTACCGTTCCCGGAACCGAAATAAAGGTCATACCGGAAAGCGAAGTCCCGATCATCCCAAACGCGACCAACCACCATTTACTTTTTTTATTTCCGACGAAAAAAGATTGATTGTCAGAATTTCTGCTGGTAAAATGTGCGATGACCAGTAACCCTACGAAATAAGCCAAAACAATCAGCAACATGATAGTTGAATTCATATCTCATTAAAATTTCATCCAAAAATAGTATTTTTGGGCGAATGAACTATCCAAGTAAAGTTTTAGAACGCGCAGTAGAGGAAATGTCCGGTTTGCCGGGCATTGGCAGACGAACTGCTTTGCGCCTTGTGTTGCACATGCTGAACCGTCCGGCTTCACAAACGGAAAATTTATCGGAAGCGCTTCATCATCTGGTCAATGATATCCAGTATTGTGAAAAATGCCATACGATTTCAGATGCGCACATTTGCCAGATCTGTGCCAACCCGCTCCGTGATTCGTCTGTAATTTGTGTTGTGGAAGATGTGCGCGACGTTATGGCGATTGAAAACACCGGCCAGTACAGGGGAGTTTACCATGTCCTGGGTGGGAAAATTTCCCCGATGGAGGGGATCGGGCCGGGGCAATTACAGATTGATTCATTGCTTAAGCGTGTTGAGAATGAATCTGTTGATGAATTGATTTTTGCGCTTAGCTCCACACTTGAAGGCGATACGACTGCTTTTTATCTGTACAAAGTTTTGAAAGATTTCCCGGTGAAATTTTCCACGATCGCCCGGGGAATAGGAGTGGGTGATGAGCTGGAATATGCCGACGAAGCAACTTTGGTTCGTTCCATTCAAAATCGTATTCCTTATGTTGAATCAACTTTGAAAGGATGAGAATTTCGGTCGTAATTGTCAGCTACAATGCAAGGTATTATTTAGAACAATGTCTTTACAGTGTTCAGGCGGCTCTGCAAAATACGGAAGGTGAAATCATCGTGGTGGACAATGCTTCCCCTGAAAAGCCGATTGGTTTTATTCGGGATAAATTCCCGGATGTTCAATTTATCGAATCCAAAGAAAATCTGGGTTTTGCCAAAGCCAATAACCTGGGTGTAGAAAAGGCGAGGGGTGAATATGTATTGATTCTGAATCCGGACACGGTTATTCCTGAAAATTTATTTGACGAAATCCTTCCTTTTGCAGATTCCAAAACGGATTTAGGCGCGTTGGGTGTCCGCCTGATCGATGCCAACGGGAATTTCCATCCGGAAAGCAAACGAAACATTCCCAATTTGCAAAATACTTTCGGGAAACTGTTTGCCAGCTTTTTTGATAAATCAAAATCCAAAGGATATTATAAATCTGATGTAGGTGAATTTGATATTGCGCCTGCGGAAGTTCTGGTGGGCGCTTTTATGTTGCTCCGGAAATCGGTTTATGAGGAAGCCGGCGGATTTGACGGTCGTTATTTTATGTACGGCGAAGACATTGATTTGAGCTATACATTGATTTTGAACGGGTTTATCAATTATTATTTTGGCCGGTCAACGGTGATTCATTACAAAGGTGAAAGCACAAGGAAAGACGGAAAATACCTGAAAATCTTTTTCGGGGCGATGGAAATTTTCATCGGAAAATATTACAGGAAAAGCCCGGTTCAGTACCTGATTTTCAAAACCGGGCTTAAATTCAGGTATGTTTGGGCGAAATTAAACGGGAGCTTCAAACCGGAAGATAAAAAGCCAAAAGAAAAAGTCCGGATTGATTCTTTGCAAAAAATTCATTCGAAATCTGAAATAAATGAAAATTCCGCCCAAATTCTTCTGGACGGAACTATTTTCAGCCACCGGCAAATGATGGAAATCATTTCAAATCATTCCCAGCCGAACCGGCAATTCTACATTCATCCAAAAAATATGGATATTGTAATTGGGGATCCGGGGGTTACTCATTTATAAGTTCAAACAGATCCTTAATAAAATATTCAATTTATATCCGGGAGATTGAAAAAATTATTAAATTTGGGTCAATTAACCTGACTTAAACCAATTTTCATGTATTTTTTTGTAAAACAAATTCCTTATTTTGAGGAAAAAATATGGCGGCATCATATAAATGAACGCCCAAAATACCTTGATTTTATTCTGCAAGACGTTTGGATTATTGACAAAACCAAAGAAGAGATAATGTGCTTGTTTGGTGAAGAAGGCAATTATCTGAATTCAGACCGGTGGTCTTATCTGGTAGGAAAGAACTTTTGGTATCGAAACAGATATTTAGCGATTTATTTTGAAGACAACAGGGTGGATATGGTTACCTTGGAAAAGCTAAAATAGCCGGATTTAATTCGATTAAGTTGATAGATTATTACCCATGAGAGAATGGGACATTCGTTTTATCCAAACCTTTGCCCCATTCTTTTTTTCTATTTTTAATGAGCAGAATCTTTCGGCTCTTCTGCGGCTTTTTCTGTGTGAGCAGCAGACAGTGAATCTTTTGCTTCCGTTTCATGCGCTTCGGCGTGGTGTTCAACGTGTTCCACCGGTTCGTCATGAACCACAGGTAAAATACCATGGTTTCCTCCGGGAGAAGCATCACAGGCAGCCAGTAAAAATGCTCCGCCTATTAAAATTCCTATTTTTTTCATTTTATTTTGATTTAACTAAATTTCCAATTTGACTGCAAAGCTACTTTAATTCCGCGATTTTCTGAATACCGCCTTTGGTTTTATCACCGATTTTTACCAGGATTTCCGTTCCAATCGGTAAAAATATATCCAATCTTGAACCGAATTTGATGAATCCGTACTCATCGCCGGCTTTTGCATCCTCGCCGTTTTTAGCGTACAAAACAATTCTTCTCGCGACTGCACCTGCGATCTGGCGGAACAAAACATTCTTTCCATCTTCGGTTTCTACCACCACGGTGGTTCGTTCATTCAATTCGGAAGATTTCGGATGAAATGCTACCAGGTATTTCCCCGGATGGTATTTCGTATAAACCACTTTTCCCGAAACCGGATAACGGTTCACATGTACATTCAGCGGCGACATAAAAATGGATAGCTGAATGCATCGGGTTTTTAAAAATTCTTTTTCCTCTACTTCTTCTATCACGACCACTTTTCCGTCAACCGGCGCAATGACATCATTTGCTTCCGACAAGCCCAGCCTTTCGGGATTTCGGAAAAACCAAACGATGAAACCATATAAAATCCAGAAAGGAAGAATCAACAGGTAGGAATAATAGGCGGGGATATAATAATAAATCGCAATGCTGAACAGCAGGAACAATAAAAAAAATCCGATCAGGATAACCCGGCCTTCTTTGTGTAATTTCATATAACTTCATTTAATAAAAGATACAGATACACCATTGGGATTACAAATATAAAACTATCCAGCCTGTCCAGGAAACCGCCGTGGCCGGGAATCAGTTTTCCGCTGTCTTTGGCGTTAAAGCTTCGTTTCAGTTTGGATTCCACTATATCGCCGATGGGTGCGCAAATGGCAACAATCAACCCGATGATAATCCAGTTGATATGGCTTTCGGGCAAAATATATTTTTCAATAACAAATCCGGCAAGAACGGTAAAAATAAATCCGCCGACGGCGCCTTCCCAGGTTTTTCCGTTTGAAATTTTCGGAACCATTTTGTGCTTACCCCAAAGGCTCCCGAAAACATAAGCCAGGATGTCGCTGACCCAGATCAGGATGAAAATAATCAGTATCTCATTTGTGATGATTTCTCTTCCCAAATCATAATGAACCTGCGGAATCGTTAATGCGAGCGCGAATGGAACGGCAAGATAAATGACCGCAACCGTTGCTTTCCCGAATTCTACATAAAGCTCATTGCTCGAAAACAGGATGGTAAAACAGGCGAGCAGGAACAGTACCGGGCCGGCAAAAGCCAGCGATTGCAATACAAACGCGCTTTCCTGGGTAAACAGGTAAGTCGCGAAATAATAAAAAACCGCACCCGAACCTATAAAGGCCAGCGCAACGTAAAGTTTGTCCGACAGTTCAGTAATCCCGATATATTCAATGTAACAAAGGACAAAGAATAATCCCATCAGCCCGGCAAAAAACCAGGGATGGCCGGTTGTGCCGAAATAAATCAATACAATATAAACAATGCCGGAAAGGATTCTGGGTAATAAATTTTTCATCAGTTCTGTTCTACTAAAAGCAAGAAAATGTTTTTGGCGTTGGAAGAAGAATCGAAATTATGCATTTTTTTTCCTCTGATGGAGGTGATATCGGAAGGAATATTATCACTTTTGGTTGATTTCAGCCTTTGCAATGCTTCACTTATATTGGAAACCAACTGTCCCGGATGCGCGAAAATAATAAAGTTATCGGGAAAAGAAGAAAGTTTTCTGCCGTTGGTTTTATGCGCCGACAACATAATCGCGCCGTCAAACGCTACCAGGTATTCACATTCTATAAACGAAAAATCGACTCCCGGATTCAGGCTGGAAGTGGATTCCACATTGAGCCGGCTCAAGTAAGACTTCAATGTATCTTCAAAACAAATGGCTTTGTCAATTTGCTCGTTGGTGATGATTTCCTGAAGATGTTCCAGCGCTTCCTGTTCATCTTCACAATAGAAGAATTGCCCGCCGCCGGCGATGAAATTCTTTGCAAACAAAACATCTACCGGGTCTTTTGACTGGAAAGCGACAAACTCCAGTTCCTCTTCCTGTCCCGGTTCTTCAGCCTGCGGATTTAAAAGTTGCTTTATTTTTTTCCACATACTCATAACGCAATGAGATTATGCGAAAATAACTAAATTATATGAATCTTTCTACGAATTGGGCTTTTTTTCAACAGATTCTTTTTCGTTGTGCGGAATTTTCACCGTTTCCGTATTCAGCGAGGAAGTCGCATTTCCCGGAGGCTCCATATTTTCGTCTTCCTCAAACATTCTTTCACCAAATATTTCTACCAGGTCTTCCCTGAAAATCACTTCTTTTTCCAGTAATTTATCGGCCAGCCGGTCTAACTTATCACGGTTTTCACGAAGCAGGTTTTTTGCTCTTTCGTATTCATTTTCAATTAATTTGGAAACTTCCTCATCAATTGTTTTAGCTGTTTCCTCACTGTAAGGTTTCCCGAAACCGTATTCATTTTGTCCGGTAGAATCATAATAGGAAATGTTCCCGATTTTTTCATTCAGGCCATAAATGCTGACCATAGCGGAAGCCTGTTTGGTTACTCTTTCTAGGTCGCTCAATGCGCCGGTGGAAATATCACCGAATACAACCTCTTCGGCGGCGCGTCCACCCATCGTCGCAGCAATTTCGTCCAACATCTGTTCGGTAGTGGTGATTTGCCTTTCTTCCGGCAGGTACCAGGCGGCACCCAGGGATTTTCCTCTTGGTACAATTGTAACTTTTACAAGTGGTGCGGCATGCGGTAAAAGCCATCCGATGGTTGCATGCCCCGCTTCATGATAAGCAATTCTGCGCTTTTCTTTGGGTTTGATGAGTTTATTTTTCTTTTCCAACCCGCCAATCATACGGTCAACTGCATCAAGAAAATCCTGTTTCTCGATCACTGTTTTATTCTTTCTCGCGGCAACCAGGGCGGCTTCGTTACAAACATTGGCAATATCGGCACCACTGAACCCGGGGGTTTGTTTGGCCAGAAAATCAGAATCAACATCGGTACCCAAAGTTAAAGGCTGAAGGTGAACTTCAAAGATTTCTTTTCTTTCGTTCAGTTCCGGTAGATCAACATGGATCAGGCGGTCAAACCGTCCGGCACGCATCAAGGCCTTATCCAGGATGTCGGCACGGTTTGTAGCAGCCAGTACAATTACGTTGGTGTCGGTTCCGAAACCATCCATTTCGGTTAGGAGCTGGTTCAGGGTGTTTTCACGCTCATCGTTTCCTCCGGTGAAATTATTTTTACCTCGGGCGCGACCGATTGCATCTATTTCATCAATAAATATAATCGCAGGCGCTTTGTCTTTTGCGTTTTTGAACAAATCCCGTACACGTGAAGCACCGACTCCGACAAACATTTCGACGAAATCGGAACCCGAAAGCGAGAAGAAAGGAACCTTTGCTTCGCCCGCAACAGCTTTGGCCAAAAGTGTTTTCCCGGTTCCCGGAGGGCCCACCAAAAGTGCTCCTTTCGGAATTTTACCGCCTAATTTGGTGAATTTTTCAGGATTTTTGAGGAATTCCACGATTTCCTCAACTTCTTCTTTTGCACCTTCCAGGCCGGCAACGTCTTTGAATGTTATACGGACTTTATCGTTTTCATCGAATAATTTTGCACGTGATTTCCCGATATTGAAAATCTGTCCACCAGGCCCGCCGGCTGCACCGCCAATCCTTCTGAACATAAAAAACCAAAGAAATCCGAATATGAGAAGGAACGGGAAAATACTCCAGAAAATCTGGCTGAATTTTTCAGGATTCAGGTTTTCATATTTGGTGGTTAAACTATTATCGGCAATGGTTTTGTATATTTCTTCCTCAAAGTTGGCATTGTCGGCCACAACAAAAGAAAACTGCGGAACGGCCTGTGAAAAAGCCGTCATGTTTGAATTATTGTTAAGGTTTTTAAACTGGTCGAGCTTCAGCGCTTCTTTGGTTAAGTAAACATCTACTTTGTTTTCTTCCAGATGCAGATTGACTTCTGCTATATATCCGTTTTTCAAATACTCAAAAAATATGCTTCTTTCCAATTGTTTGGAAGGAGCCGCCAGCATAGATGAAAAAAGCCAAAACCCTATCAAAACCATTCCTACTGTGGCATAAATCCACATAGGGTTGAAAGTATTTTTTGGTTTCCTGTTATTTTCGTTCTTGTTCAATTTTCTTGTTTTTAAATCGTTACGGTTAATTCTTTCGCGTCTCCCCAAAGGCCTTCTATGTCGTAATATTCGCGGTATTGCTTCTGGAAGACATGTACGATGATATTGGTATAGTCAATCAAAATCCACTGTGAATTTTCTGTACCTTCCACATGCCATGGCTTTTCTTTGGTTTCTTTTCTGACCTTTCGTTCAATCGCCGCGGCAATGGCCGCTACATGGGTATTGGAGTTCCCGGTGCAGATGATGAAATATTCACAAAAAGCATTTTCAATTTCTCTTAAATCAAGGATTTTTATTTCTTCGCCTTTCAAATCACTAATGGCGTCAATAATGGTGTCTATTAAAGTTTTGGAATCTAATTTCTTATTCATTCAGAATTTATAAGTCGCAAAATTAATGAATATTCGCTTAAGGGTTTAACATTTTAAATAACTTTAGCGCAGTTATCAGAAGATTCATTCAAATGGAAATTTATCGTTTCGATTCAATACCGAGTACCAATACCGCGCTCGCGGAATTGTCCAAAAAAGGTGCCAAATCATGGACGGTTATCTGGACTTCCAACCAGACACAGGGCAAGGGGTATGCAGGTAACGAATGGAAAACGGAAAAGGAAATGAATCTTGCATTTAGTGTGTTGATAAATAGTAAATTAACCCATGTTGAACTGATTTATTTTAACCAATGGGTTTGCAATGTAATCCATCACTACCTGTCCCGGTTTTCTAATGAGGTTTTTATCAAGTGGCCCAATGATATCATTGTCAGAAATAAGAAAGTTTGCGGGATATTAATAGAAACCCATAAATCTGATAATCAGCTGAATATAATTTCAGGAATTGGTCTGAATGTAAACCAGAAAGATTATCCCGGGCTGCCGAAGGCGGGTTCGCTCCTGACACAAACCGGAAAAGCATATGATATAGAGGAAATTTTGTCAGGTTTACTGACAGAAATGAAAAATTCCTATCACCAGGTTGAAAATAAAGAGTGGGAAAAAATCAGCCTGAATTATAATCGGCATTTATTCCGGAGAGATATGATGTCTAAATTTATAGTGAACAAAAACGAATTTGAAGGAATCATTAAAGAAGTTGATCCACACGGACAGTTAATAGTGGAAGATTCCAACGGAAAGACCATTTCCTTCCAACATAAAGAAATAGAATTAATTTATTAGTAAAATAAATTTGTTAGATTATTCTAACTTTATATATTTGCCTCATGAAATAATTATTATGGGGAAATGTATTTATGCTGTGATGCTTTTATTGTCGGTTCATGTCTTTTCACAATCTGAAGAACAGCCCGATAGTTTGAATTATGAATACAATGAATTAGAGGGAGCTGTAATTACCGGAACCATGAAAGAGGTAAAACGTTTGGACAGTCCGATTCCGGTAGAGGTGATTACCTCGAAACTTTTTAGGAAAAATCCGACGCCGAGCTTGTTTGAAGCGGTCGGGATGGTGAACGGCGTTCGGCCGCAGTTGAACTGTAATGTTTGCAACACAGGCGACATTCACATCAACGGGATGGAAGGACCTTATACTTTGATCCTGATTGACGGAATGCCAATTGTGAGTGCATTATCCACAGTTTACGGTTTGAGCGGAATTCCCAACAGCATGGTGGAGCGGATTGAAGTAGTGAAAGGCCCGGCTTCTTCGTTATATGGTTCGGAAGCAATGGGCGGGATCATCAACGTCATCACAAAAGATGCTTCCAAAGCGCCGAAATTCTCGGCTGATTTCTTTACGACTACCTGGCTGGAATACAGTGCAGATGTGGCGACCAAATTTAAAATCGGAAAAGCAAACAGTTTGTTGGGAGTCAATTATTTCAAATACGACAATAAAAAAGACAACAACGGTGATAATTTTACTGATGTTACTTTGCAGGATAGAATTTCGATTTTCAACAAATGGAATTTCGAAAGAAAAGACAACCGGAATGCAAGTATAGGTCTGCGCTATGTTTACGAAGACCGCTGGGGAGGAGAAATGCAATGGAAGCGAGAGGACAGGGGAAGTGATAAAATTTATGGCGAATCTATTTATACATCAAGGATAGAAGTAATCGGAATGTATCAGCTTCCTGTAAAAGAGAAGATTATGACCCAATTTTCTTATAATTATCATGATCAAAACTCATGGTATGGAAATACGCCTTATATGGCAAACCAGGAAGTTGTTTTCGGACAGGCATATTGGGACAAAGTTTTTGGCAGGCATAACCTGCTTGCCGGAATGACTTTACGTTATACTGAATATGATGACAATACGCCGGCGACAGCTTCGGTCAACGGTTCTGATAACGAACCTTCCAAAACCACTTTGCCGGGTGTGTTCGTTCAGGACGAAATCAAATTCAACCCGCAGCATACTTTGTTGCTCGGTTACCGGTACGATTATGACAAAAATCACGGAAACATACATTCTCCAAGAGTTGCCTATAAATTCAGTTCGCCCGACAAAAGACATACGATTAGAGGGAGCTTCGGGACGGGATTCAGAGTAGTTAATTTATTTACCGAAGATCATGCCGCGCTGACCGGTTCCCGGGAAGTTGTCATCACGGAAGAATTAAAACCCGAAAAATCGTACAACGGTAATTTGAATTATGTAACCAAAATTCCTCACGATTTTATGAATATCGATATCGATATTACAGGATTTTATTCGTATTTTACCAATAAAATCGTAGGCGATTACGACGTCGATCCGAACCAAATCGTGTACGACAATCTGAACGGCCACGCCGTTTCCCAAGGTATTTCCCTGAACACGAATCTTACGTTTGATTTTCCGTTGAAAATTTCTGCCGGCGTATCCTGGATGGATGTTTTCCAAAAGGAAAAAGATGAAAATGGAGTGGAGGAGAAGCAGCAACAATGGTTCGCGCCGGAATGGTCGGGGACTTTTGTGGTAAGCTATTCATTCCCAAAGGATTTCACGGTTGATTTTACCGGGAACTGGAACGGGCCCATGCGTTTGCCCGTTTTACCCGACGACTACCGTCCGGAATATTCGCCGTGGTTTTGCATTGCAAACATACAGTTGACAAAGAAATTCAAAAACGGAATGGAAGTGTATGGAGGCGTTAAAAATTTGTTTGATTTTGTGCCGGGCGAAGATCCTTTGATGCGGGCATTTGATCCGTTTGATGAATTTGTAGATGACCCGGTGAACAATCCTGACGGATATACTTTTGATACAACTTACAATTATGCTTCGCTTCAGGGAATCCGGGGATTTTTGGGAATTCGTTATAATCTGTTTTAAATCTCATTTCTTTGGATTATTGGGATAATTTATGGAACGTTTCAAAATGGTATTATTGGGTTTATGTTTTAGTTTGAGTGGTTTTTCTGCCAGTGCTCAACAATCAGATGCTTTCAATGAAATCGAAAATAAGTTATCCCAAAATCCTAAAAATATCATCATCAAATTTTACACGGATTGGTGCGGAATATGCGCCATTCAGGATCAAAAAATCCGAAAGAATAAACAACTGGAATCCATGCTGGAAAACGATTTTTACTTTGTTGAATTTAATACAGAATCAAAAGAAAGCATAGTTTTTCACGGAATCCGGTTTGAAAACAAACAGGGAAGAACCCATTCATTTGCACAAGCTTTATTGGAAAACCCGGACGCACTGCCAGCCTGGGTTATTTTAAATCCTGATTATGAAATTATTTTTCAGTATAACGGTTTGCTTGAACCGGAAGAACTGATACTGGTTTTAACCAAGATTTATAACTGAAAAAAGCAAAACCACTACGGGTTTTCTTGTCCATAGTGGTTTCTTTTTGAATGATCGAATTAAATATGAATCGAATGCCCGTAGGCATCTTCCACGGCTTCCATAATGGCTTCTGACATGGTCGGATGAGGATGAATGGATTTCATGATTTCATGCGCAGTGGTTTCCAGTTTACGTGCCACAACCGCTTCGGCGACCATCTCGGTAACACCGTCACCAATCATGTGGCAGCCGAGCCATTCGCCGTATTTCGCATCGAAAATAACTTTTACAAATCCGTCGGCAGCACCGTTTGCGACCGCTTTACCGTTGGCAGAAAAAGGAAATTTCCCGACTTTTACCTCGTACCCGGCTTCTTTTGCCTTGGCTTCGGTCAAACCTACGGAAGCGATTTCGGGTGAACAATAAGTACAGCCCGGAACGTTGTTGAAATCAATCGGTTCCACGTGTTCTCCGGCGATTTTCTCCACACACAAAATAGCCTGCGCAGAAGCCAAATGCGCCAGATCCTGTCCGTGTACCACGTCACCAATGGCGTAATATCCGGCAACGTTGGTCTGGCAAAAATCGTTGATTTTGATTTTTCCTTTTTCGGTTTGAATACCGACTTCTTCCAACCCGATATTTTCGATATTGGCTGAAATCCCAACAGCCGAAAGCAGGATGTCGGCTTCCAGAGTTTCTTCACCGTTTTTGGTTTTAACCGTTGCTTTCACACCATTTCCTGAAGTATCAACTGAAGTTACTTCCGCACTGGTCATGATTTTTACACCGTTTTTCTTGAATGATTTTTCCAGTTGTTTGGAAATATCTTCATCTTCAACCGGAACAACTCTCGGCATAAATTCCACGATGGTTACGTCCACACCTAATGTATGATAGAAATGCGCGAATTCCACTCCGATGGCACCACTTCCTACCACGATCATGCTTTTGGGTTGTTTGTCCAGGTTCAAGGCTCCACGGTAACCGATTACTTTTTTACCATCCTGCGGCATACTTGGCAGTTCACGTGAGCGGGCTCCGGTCGCTATGATGATGTGTTCAGCCGAAACTTCGTTGGAGACACCATCTTCGCCTTTCACCATTATTTTTTTTCCGGGTTTTATTTTAGCTTCGCCTTTGATGACTTCGATTTTATTTTTCTTCATCAGGAACTGGACGCCTTTGCTCATCGTTTCGGCAACACCGCGGCTGCGTTTTATGATGTTCCCGAATTCGTAGGAAATGTTTTCCGGTTTGTTGAATCCGAAATCTTCCGCGTGATTGAGGTATTTGAAAACCTGTGCGCTTTTCAGCAAAGCTTTGGTGGGGATACAACCCCAGTTCAGGCAAATTCCGCCCAGTTCGGCTCTTTCTATGATGGCTACTTTTTTGCCCAGTTGTGCGGCGCGAATCGCCGCTACATATCCGCCGGGCCCGCTTCCGATTACTGCTATGTCAAATTTCATCTGTTATTTTGTTTAATTTATTACTAATGTCAGATGCCTGCCCGTCCGGCAGACAGGAAATGCCCCGATTCAATTCAGATGAATTAGAAATTTCAAAAACCGGGCATTTCATAATGAATTATTTTAATCTGATTTGCCGGCTAAATTAAGAATTCTCAAAGGAATTTTATCAATGTTGTGGAAAGTATGTGGAATTTTATAATTTTGGGTGGGAAGGAAGTTGGAAGATGGGTTTTAGCTTCTAACCTCTGATTTCTAACTTCTAACTTTAAAAAGTTTGGAGTTCAGCGTTATGAGTTATGAGTTTGAAAAATCAAAATTCTCAATTCTGAAATCTGAAATCAAAATTCTGAAATAGAACTTTAATAAGAAATGAAATTATTTTTTGAAAATATAGCTGACGATGTCAAAGTTCCGATGGATTTTCCGCTGGAAGCGGTTTTGGAACAGGCATTGGAAATTTTTGAACAGTTGCCGGAAGACGACGGCAGTACGTTTGGGATTGTCAACGACCAGGAAATAGTGGTTCAGTTCAGCAAGTACAATAAGTTTATGTGGCTGGTGGAAATCCCCGATGTTTCGAAGCATGGTGTCCATCAGGCGGTTTGCAACAGGAACCAGTGCCTGAGGATTTTGGAAGATTTGTTTTCAGGAGCGAACCCTTTTTCGGTTTCGGAGTTTAAGTTTGTGAGTTATTTGTGATTTCAGAGAATAGTTGTGTTTTTTTAAATCAAAATTTACCCAACCCGGAACAAGCCTGACGCAATTCCATCCGCCAGGAATTTTCCCTTTTCAGTCAGTAAGATTTTATGGTCATTGATTTGAATCAGTTCGTCGGACAGAAATCTTTGTGATTCTTTCATCAGGCTGGTGTAAAATTCCTCCGGGAAATCTTTTTGTATCCGGTTCAGGTCAATTCCGTAAATGGTTCTCAACCCGATCATGACCAGTTCATTGAATCGGTCGTTCTCGCTTAAAATTTCGATTTGATTCGGAACTTCATTTTCCTTTAATTTTCTGATGTAAACGGCATTGTTGGCCAGGTTCCAGCTTCGGCTTTTTCCGTCAAAAGAATGTGCCGACGGCCCGATTCCCAGATAAGGTTTTCCCTTCCAGTAATTGCTGTTGTGCTTTGAAAAATAACTTTCTTTCCCAAAATTGGAAATTTCATATTGAATGAATTTATTTTCGCCCAGCATTTGGCAAAGCATTTTGAAATGGCGTTCCTGTTTTTCTTCATCCACCTCGTTCAGCGTTTTATTTTTGATTTGAAAATCCAGGACGGTTTTCGGTTCCACCGTCAAAGCATAGGAAGAAATATGCGGAACGTCCAGCTCCAACGCGGTTTCCAGGTTTTTTTTCCAGGTTTCATCGGAAGTGGTTTGCGCACCGTAGATCAAATCGATTGTGATATTTTCAAAACCGGAATCCTGTACAACTTTCACCGATTCGATCGCTTCCCGGGAATTATGCGCCCGGTTCATCAATCGTAAATCTTCATCAAAAAAAGACTGGATCCCAATGCTGAAACGATTGACCGGCGTTGATTTTAATTCCCTGACTTTTTCTCTGGTCAGATCATCGGGATTGGCTTCCAGCGTAATTTCAGGATTTTCAATAACGGGATAATGACGGTAAATCGTTTCGAAAACTGAATTCAATTCATTCAAATCGAGCAGGGAAGGAGTCCCGCCGCCAAAATAGATGGTTTCAACAAGCCCGGTGATTTCATTTTTCCGAAGAATTAATTCTTTCGAAATCATTTCCATCAATTCGGATTTATGTTTCAATTGGGTCGAAAAATGGAAATCGCAATAAGTACAGCGCTGCTTGCAAAAAGGAATATGAATGTAAATTCCGGCCATAAAGCAAAAGTAAATACTTTTGAAAGAGCTTTTAGAAAAAACGCTGTATGTTTGTAACAAAACAAAGAATTCACAATACAAATTATCATTCAAAATTAAGATTCAAAATGAAAAAACTTATCGTTCTGATTACGAGCATGACCTTTCTGGTTTCGCCTTTGACAAAAGTAAAGGCCGACGAGGGAATGTGGTTTTTGATGTTTTTGGGAAAAAACATTGACGAAATGCACAAAATGGGGCTGAAATTATCTGCCGAAGATATTTATTCCATTAACCATAGCAGCCTGAAGGACGCGGTCGTTCAGTTTGCCGGCGGTTGTACGGCCGAGATTATTTCTTCTACCGGCCTGGTACTTACCAATCACCATTGTGGCTACAGCGCAATTGCGGAGCTTTCCACACCGGAACATGATTACCTGACGAACGGTTTCTGGGCGGCAGATAAAAGCAAAGAACTGAAACCCAAAAATTTATCGGTAAGGTTTTTTGTGAGGATGGATGACGTCACCAAAAGGATTCTGGGAAAGGTAAATGATTCTATGACCGAAGACGAAAGGATGGCCGCCATCAACCAGGAAATTGCCAAAATTGAGCAGGAAAACAATGAAGGCGGAAAATATACTGTTTCGGTACGTTCCTTTTTTGAGGGGAATGAATTTTATTATTTTGTTTACCAGGATTTTAACGATGTAAGGTTGGTGGGAACACCGCCGGCAAACATCGGGAAATTCGGCGGCGATACGGACAACTGGGAATGGCCGCGCCATACCGGTGATTTTTCCATGTTCCGCGTATATACGGACAAAGACGGAAACCCGGCGGAATATTCGCCCGACAACATCCCGATGAAGCCAAAATACCATCTGCCCATCAACATCGGCGGATTTGAAGAAGGCGATTTTTCCATGATTATGGGGTATCCGGGAAGAACCAACCGCTGGATGCCTGCGGGCGGAATTGACCAGAACGTAAAATTCTCTTATCCGGCCTGGGTGGAATCTTCCAAACTGGGAATGGATGTAATGAAAAAATATATGGACAAGGACCAGGCGGTTAAACTGGATTATGCTTCCCTGTATGCCGGTGTGGCCAATTACTGGAAAAACCGCCAGGGAATGATTGACGCACTTACTGCACATAAAACCGCTGATTCAAAAAGAAAAGTGGAAGACCGGTTTGACAAATGGGCACATGACCAGAAAAATGTAAATAAATACGGAAATGTGATTTCCAACATCAATGAATTTTATAATGCGACGAATGAAAATGCGAAAACCCAGAATTATTTAATCGGGCTTTTAAGGACAAGCAAGTTTGCGGTATCGCCGTACAGGATTGGGAATTCTATGATTCAGTATGCAGATGAGAATGAGGCGAAAAGAAAAGAAATGCGCCCGCAGATTGAAGAGTTGATTAACGCGGCATTTGACGGGGCTTATATGCCTTTGGAAGAAGAGATGCTGGCTTCGCAGTTGAATATGTATTACGACAAAGGCAAAAAAGGCGGGCTGGCTCCTTATGTAAAAGAAGTGAGTGAGAACAACAAGAATGATTTTAAAAATTATGTAAAGATTTCATTTGCAAACAGCATTTTTACTAAAAAAGACCAATTACTGGCTTATTTGGACAATCCGAATGCGGAATTGATTCAGAACGATGAATTGTTTAAATTATCGACCGATATCCTGACACAATACAGAGCGGAAACGCCCGAACAGAAACAATTGAGCGATGCTTATTCGAAATCATTCCGTTTGCTGGTGGAAGGATTGAGGGAATCCGGCCTGAACCATATTGAATATCCGGATGCCAACAGTACGCTTCGCCTGACCTACGGGACCGTAATTGATCTGCCGCTTGGGAAAGGAAAGGTGAACGATGCCAAAAAGAATTATTATACCACGCTGAAAGGAACCATCGCGAAATACAAACCGAACGATGAAGAATTTGATCTGCCTAAAAAGCTGATGGATTTGTATGAGAAAAAAGATTTCGGACAGTATGCCGACAAAGACGGCAGTTTGCATATCAACTTCCTTACAAATCACGATATCACAGGTGGAAATTCCGGTTCCCCGGTGATGAACGGAAACGGCGAACTGATCGGTATCGCATTCGACGGAAACATAGAAGCCATGGCAGGCGATGTGATTTTTGACCCCGAATTGCAAAGAACCATTTCGGTGGACATCCGTTATGTTCTGTTCCTGATCGATAAATTTGCCGGCGCAAAACACATCATTGACGAATTAACGATCGTGAAATAGCACGATAAAATAGCGAAAGAAAAAGCTGCCTGATTTTTCAGGTGGCTTTTTTGTTACATAATGGTTACCACAAGGAACGCAAAGTTTTACACAAGGTTTACAAAGATTTTTCGTTTGGGCAAAAAAGCGGGAAATGCCGATTGGTTTGCCATACTTTCAGGCATGGGAACGATTTACTGAATCCTAAGACAGGCTTACCCTACAAAGAAGTAATCCACCAGATATTCCCGAACGGGTCTTTGATGCCACCGCTTCTGCCGTACTCCTGGTCGGCAATTTCCAAGATGGTTTCCGCTCCCTGGTTAAGCGCGAGCTGCATGGTTGAATCCGCATTTTCCACATAAACAAACATTCCGGCGTTATTGACCGTCCAGATTTCATTGCTTTCGCCCATCATAATGGTGCTGTCGCCGATCCTGATTTCGGCGTGCCTGACGCGGTTGTCCTCGTCCAGATGCTCCGTCAGGATTTCAGCGTCAAAAACGTTCTGGACGAATTTCAGGAATCCCCTTACATCTCGCAACACGAGGTAGGGCATTACAGTCTGGTGATTTTCGGGAAGCTGCATAAGAATTAAAAATTACGAATTACGAATTAAAAATTATGAATTTTTTAAGCATTATTCTTTTCCTTTTTTGAACTCAATCGTATTGTATCCGCCGGAAACCGTGGTCAGGATCAATTTTGACTTATCGCCGATGACGGAATAAATCGTGTTTTCGCCCGCGTCTAAATTCAGCTGGAGTTTATCGTCCAGAAACCAGGAACCGTCGGAAACCGAAACTTCTTCACCGATGATTTCCGACCTCTGGTAAGTTCCGTCAGGATTGAATATATACCAAGTGTCCTGCTGTTTTTCCGGGTCGGTTTTGTCCATTATTTCTTCAAATCTTCTCAAAACCATCAGCCATTTTCCCGAGGTAAGCAAAGTGGAAATCTCATCGTTCGATTTCACTTTCGGGATATAAACGTAATGGATCAATCCTATTTTAAAACCGCCGTTGTCTGTATAATTCAGCAATAAATTCATATCGCTTATTTCCTCAACAGAAGCGCGGTATTTCGAACCTTTTTCATTGAAATTAATGACGTTGGAAACGGCGTCATAAGCCCATTTCCCGATCATTTTCCCGTTGATTCCGCCGGGTGTTTCAAAAGTCCCGTCTTTGTTGAATTTCACCCAGTTCGCACGGATTTTATTCTCGTCGGGCTCGTCTGTCCTTTCACCGGTTTCAGAGATGTTGTAGGCGATGTTCCAGGTGTCGGAAGTCAGTAATTCTTCCACGTTGCCTGTCTGAGCCAGTGAAATCAAGGGAAGGAAAAATGCGAGTAAGAATTTTGTCATAGACCAAATGTAGTGAAATTATTCATCAAAATTCACCTCCACACTTTGCCGTGCGAGAAGCTGCCATCTGTCGTCTTCGTAAATCCAGACTTCCATGATTTTCAGATCTACTTCAAAAGGTTCGCCTTCGTATTCACCGGCAACGGTTTGTTCGCGTTTCAAAGTAACAATTTTGTCATTTATAAATGTTGCATTAACTTTTCCATGAGGTGAGAACCGGATGTATTTTACTTTGCTTGTGGGCAAGGATTTCAATAAACTTTCTTTGGTTTCAACCCACCCGTTGGAATGCCCGAAACTCAATTTCTCGTGTAAAAGTTCTTTTATTGAAGCGGTGTCTTTGCGAAGCAGATTATAATCCAATAACTCAAATTTTGGTAAAATCTCATTGCAGGTTATTTCCTGAGAGAAGCATTTTATATTTAATAAAATTAGTATAATGATTATCAATATATTAATTGGTTTCATATCAAGTTTTTATTAAATGATTTGATCATCCGGAAATTCCCGGAAATATCTTTTTTTAATTCTACGTTTTCAAAATATCTTTGAAACAATGATTGGGTTTCTTTGGCCAAATCCTGGTTGATTTCCACATAAATTTTCCCGTCGGGTTTTAACTTTTGCTTCGCGAATTCAATGATTTTCTGATAAAAAAACAACGGATTTTCATCGGGAACGAACAGTGCTTTTTCCGGTTCAAATTTCACCACATTTTCATTCATTTTTGATTTCTCATCTTCCGAAATATACGGCGGATTGCTGACGATGATATCGAATTCGGGAAGTGAATCAAAGTTCATTTTCAGGAAATCATTCTGAAGAAAATTGATTTCGGTTTGGTGGTATCCCGCATTGATTTTGGCTGTTTTCAATGCTTTTTCCGAAACGTCCAGCGCAAATATTTCGGTGTTGGGCAGATATTTCTTTAAAACAACCGGGATACAACCGCTTCCGATACCGATGTCGATGATTCTTCCGGCGGAATTTCCATTTTCCGATAAAATCCATTCTACGAGCTCTTCGGTTTCCGGGCGGGGAATCAGCACATTTTCATTGACGAAAAATTTCATTCCGTAGAATTCCGTTTCGCCCAAAATATATTGTAAAGGTTCATGGTCTTTGAGCCGGAACAAATTAAAAAGAAACCGGTTTTTGCTTTCTTCAAATTCAAACCATTCTTCGTTTAACGCCAGTTTCAGCATTGCCTGCGGCTTGTTCAAAATTTTTTCAGCTATCCAAAAGAAAACTGTATCTATTTCATTTTCAGTATAGATGGATTTTAATTCCTGCCGGTAAATGTCCTTTAATTCGGAAAGCTTCATCTGGATTAAAAATTAATCATTTTACGGGAACACCTAATATTTCGGTCGCACCAAGACAATGGATACCGTATTTGTCATAAGTCGTTTTGGAATCTAATTCCGTGGTTTGCAATGTTCCTTTTCTGAGGTTTTTGATTGCTTTTTTCAGCTGGCCTTTTATCTTTCCTTTTGTGGTGAAATAGGTCAGGTTATTGACGATATAGCAATCCCGGTTTTCCATTATTTTTCTGTATTCACTCGAATAAAAGAACATACGGTATTTCGGCAGATACAAATTTCCGTTCATAAATTCCAAAGGTTCAGAACTTAGCTTTTCAACGTTCGGGTTGGTATTGTAATTCAATTTTCCCAACCGGATTCCTTTGTCGGTTTTGGTAAAATCCACCAGTTGGTTTTCCGATTTTCCTTTTATGTTGTAATAAACTTTCAGCGTGGAATCTGACTCGATCTGAATGCCGACCAGTTCGTCATAATTAAAATAAATTTCATTGACTTTTTGCGCATGGGTAATATGAGAAACCGAAAAAACGGCAAGGATTAAAATTAAATTTTTCATACCGTCAAATTTACATATTTCTGATAGAATTAGACAAAATGAAAGCTTTTGATTAATTTTACTCAAAACAAATTTATATGCCACTCAAGGAAGAAATAAGAAGTCAGATTATAGAAATTCAAAAACAAGAGCTAAAAGGTTTGCAGCAAATGCTGAAAACATATAGTGAAGCGGCGGATCTGGATGAAGAATCCACGCTCGACCCGGAAGATTTTTCGCAGCAAAACCAGAATTTTGAATCCGCCGACAATCTGGCAAAGAGAATTACCAATATGAAGCAAACGCTTGACAGCTTTTTGAACCTGCCGGTGGAAGGATTCAAAAAAGTGGAACCCGGCGCTTTGGTTTTGACCGGTTCGCTGAATTTTTACATCGGGATTTCGACCAAACAGTTTCAGCACGAAAAGAAAACCTATTTCGGGTTAAATACAGACGCCCCGATCTACAAAGCGCTCGCGGGAGCGAAACCCGGTGATGATGTAGTTTTTAACGGACAGGAATACAAGGTTTTGGAAATTTTGTAAATGCCTATGATTAAATGAAAAGAAAATATTTAAAATGGGCGATTATCGGATTAACTATTTTGTTGATAGATTTTTTTCTGTACATATTTATCGGATTAATGCTGTTGAATTATGAAGATTTTTATGATACCACAAAAGGCGAATACTGGAGTTGGAAAAGTATGGATTCATTTGACAGGATTGTGTATATTTTCTGGTATATATGGTGGATTCTGAATATAACCGGAATTCTGTATCTGGCTTTCCGGATTTATCAATTTTTCAAACAAAGAAAAACGTATTCATAATGGCTTGAAGTTTAAATTGTAAAAAAATGAAAAAACTCAAAAACCATAAAAGATTTCTTTATGTACCGGGAATGTTTAGCTTGCTGGTGATTCCTTTGGTTTTTTGGTATTTGGGTTCCGAATATTTAAGGGAAAATGATTACAGAGTTTTAGGAATTAATTTTCCTGAAAAAAATTATTTGGAGCATTACCCTCAATATAATTACAAGATTGGGTACAATTATGAGACTATTCAAGTTCCTGCCAATTTTTCAAAAGAAACTGAAGATCAGTATTTTAATTTGATAAAAAAACTCCAGGAACGAAATATAGACAAGACTGGAATCAAGTTTCAATTATCTGATGAAAATACATACGGAGATTTTGTTAAGCTCAATGATCTGATGCTCTTAACTGAACAGGATATGTATTCTGCCAATTTAGAAGATGATGCCTTTTATGTGATTCATCATAAAAAAATAAATATTGCGGAACCAACCCTGATTGGGTGTATTGTGGTCCCATTTGATGATAGGTCAAATTATGAAATCTTCAGCTCGGATTTAAAAGGATTTATTCAAAATCTTCCGAATTCCATTTACTTAATCCTATTCGGATATTTAATTCTGGTTATCTGTGCAATTTTTAAACCGAAGATATTTATATCATTTTCTTCCAAAAACTAACTTAAATTCTGAATTCCAAAATCTTAAATCAGAAATTAAAATAAATTCCCTACCTTTGCGCCCGTTTTCCGGGTGGAAAACACGAATGTAAAAGATTCATTTTGGGTTTGATAGGCTGCGTGGCCGTTTAATTTCATCTTTCGCATTCGATTTTAACAATCTCCGGTGCGAAGGTAAATGACCAATACCGGCCAAATAAATTTAAAAAATGAATACATTTCATGAAATGGGCTTGAATCCTTCGATTCTGCAAGCCATCGACGAATTGGGTTTCGTCAATCCTACGCCTGTACAACAAGAGGCGGTTCCACAAATTTTATCTTCTGAAAAAGACGTGATCGCTTTGGCACAAACCGGAACAGGTAAAACTGCAGCGTTCGGTTTGCCGATCCTGGAAAATCTGAGCGTGGAAAGCCGTACAGTCCAGGCCATCATCTTATGTCCGACACGCGAACTTTGTTTGCAGATTACCAAAGACCTGGAAAAATATGCCAAATACCTGGGAAATGTAATGATTCAGCCGGTTTATGGCGGAGCAGATGCGCAAAAGCAAATCAACGGGTTGAAGAAAAATCCGCAAATCGTCGTAGGGACTCCCGGCCGTACTTTGGATTTAATTCAGCGGAAAGCGTTAAAAATCAATCATGTTACCTGGGTGGTTTTGGACGAAGCGGATGAGATGCTCAACATGGGCTTCCGTGAAGATATTGACGCCATTCTGGAAAGTACGCCCGAAGAAAAACAAACTTTGCTTTTTTCTGCTACCATGCCGAAAGAGGTCAGGAGAATTGCTTCCGAATATATGCACAAACCCGTTGAAATTGCTATCGGGAAAAGTAATGAAGCTTCGAATGATGTTGAACACCAGTATTATATGGTTCGTGCCAACGACCGTTACCTGGCGCTGAAACGTTTGGCCGACATCAATCCCGATGTGTACGGAATCGTTTTTTGCAGAACCAGAAGGGAAACAAAAGAAGTGGCCGACGCGTTGATTCAGGACGGATATAACGCCGATGCTTTGCACGGTGATTTATCACAGGCGCAACGCGATACCGTGATGGACAAATTCCGTCGTAAACAATTGCAGCTATTGGTGGCGACCGATGTTGCCGCGCGCGGAATCGATGTAACCGAACTGACACATGTAATTAATTACAATCTGCCCGATGACCCGGAAGTATATGTTCACCGAAGCGGACGTACGGGCCGTGCCGGAAAAAAAGGGATTTCCATCATTATCGCGCATTCACGTGAAGGCAGAAGAATCAAGGATTTAGAAAAATTAATCCATAAAAAAATCGAGCGGAAACAGGTTCCGAACGGAAAAGAAATCGTGGAAAGGCGTTTGTTCGCTACGATTGATAAAATCGAGCAGATAGAAGTGGACGAAGCGCAAATCGAACCTTATATGGACACGATTTCCAAAAAACTGGAATGGATGGATCGTGACGAATTATTAAAACGATTCGTTTCGCTGGAATTCACAACTTTCCTGGATTATTATAAAAACGCCAAAGACCTGAATATCTCGGAATCGGGCAGGGAAGAGCGCAGCAGCCGCACCGGAAATGTCCGTGGGTTTACAAGATTTTACATCGGAATCGGGCAGAAACAAAAGCTGAAAGCGCCGAATCTGATTGGTCTGATCAATGAAGTGACCAGCAAGCGCGATATTGAAATCGGGAAGATAGAAATTTTGAGAAATTTCTCGTTTTTTGAGGCCGACAGCGAGTTTGAGAAATTGATTCTGGATTCGTTTGCCAATGAGGAAGTGGACGTTCAGGTTTCAAATCCCGAAAAGAAAGAAAACAAAAGTAGCGAACGTTCAGGATGGAAAGGAAGCGACCGTGATAAAAAACGCGGCGGGAAATCTTTCGGCGGAAAACGCGGCGGTTTCGAAAGTAAAAAAAGCGGTAGCCGTTCACGTTCGGGCGGAGGAAAACCGGAATTCGGCGGCGGGAGAAGCAAAGGGCGCAACGGCGGTGGCAGGAGAAAATAGTATTTTTAATTTTCAATTAATTATAAATCATAGTGTCCAGCCCGTTTTTTATACCTACTTTTGCAGAAATTAATTTAATATGAATAAAGGTACTGTCAAATTCTTCAATGAAACCAAAGGTTACGGATTCATCAAAGATGACGAGTCAGGTAAAGAGTATTTTGTCCATGTAACCGGATTGGTTGACAGGGTCAGAGAAAACGATGAAGTTTCTTTTGACCTGGAAGATGGAAAAAAAGGGACAAATGCGGTAAATGTTAGACAAGCTTAAAATTAGGTTTATATAAGATTTACGAATGACAAAAAAAGGTTCTGCAGATTTAGCGGAGCCTTTTTTGTTTTCCATAAACTAAAAGCATATTTGCTGCGTTATTTACAGAAAATCAGGCACATGAAATATTTTCTCCCTTTTACAGGTCTTTTCCTGTTTTCATTTCTGAATGCCCAGCAGCCCAACCAGAAAAAACTTCAAAAATTTGTGGAAGCGGTCAATGAAAATATTGAACAAATTTATCATAACCGACAGGAATTAAGCAAGTTAAACGATTCAGATTCAGATGAATTTTATGATTTGGAAATCAAAGCTTTTTTAAGCCCGTTTTGGAATTATGACTTTGAAGTCCTTCAACCTCTCCAGATAGCTGAAAACGGAGATTTGTCGATGAAAATAAAGTATTTTCCCCAAGACGATGAAGTTTTTGTTTATACGGTCAAAGGAAATCTGGACGATTTAGATCGGGCGGTTGAGGATATTTATTTCATCCTGGAATTTGATGAAGGAACGCTTCAGGAAACATATGAATATCTGGATTCAGGAGAAATTGAAGAGCGGGACGACATGCTGATTCATTTTGGTATCGACCAGCGTAACCTGATGAATCTGGCAAAGAAAGCAGGGATTTCGACAGATGATTATTGATGCGGAGCCAGCACAAACCGCCAGGGTTTGTTTTTCCAGATTTCTCCTGCATAATCAACCCCGATCCGTGGTGTAGTGATAATTTCTCCGTCATGAGCCGAATCTTCCAGCCAGATACGGTTTGAAGTTTCCATATCTTCTCCGTAAAATGATTTATCCAGTTTCAACAATTTTCCGACTCTTCCCGGGCCAATACAGTTTTCGATCCCGCGAATCAAAACCGCCTGCGGATGGTCATCTTTTCCGGTTACGAAATTGAGCATCCAGTACATTCCGTAAATCAGGTAAACATAGACTTTGCCGCCTTCGCCGAATATGATTTCCGTTCTTGGTGTTCTTCCTTTGCTGGCGTGGCAGGCCAGGTCTTCAGCTCCTAAATAAGCCTCGGTTTCGATAATTCTGGCGGAAAGAATTTCGCCGTTATCAAATTTCCTTACCAGCGTTTTTCCCAATAAATTTTCAGCAACAAACAAAGCATCATTACATTGGAACCAGGAATTGGAAATTCGTTCTTTCATTTTTTCTTTCTTAATGTCCTTCATTTCTTAATGGTAAAAACATTAAGAAGTTAAGAGAATTAAGGTTTTAAATCAGAAAACGCCATTCAGGCCAAACAGCGTTGATGTATCTTAAAACCGGAAAATTACACTGTCATAATTTCCTTTTCTTTTGCCGCCAGGATATCGTCGGTAGATTTTACATATTTGTCGGTCAGTCCCTGAATGCGGTCTTCGTATTGTTTTTTTAGATCATCAGAAGCATTTTCATCTTTTTTGATTTCATTGTTGGCATCTTTACGCGCATTCCGTATGCCGACTTTTGCGTTTTCAGCTTCGGCTTTGGCCAGTTTTGCCAGTTCTTTACGTCTTTCTTCGGTCAGTGGCGGAATGCTGATAATGATCATATCGCCGTTGTTGGAAGGCGCAAAACCCAGGTTGGAATTGATAATGGCTTTTTCGATTTCAGGAATCAGGTTTTTTTCCCACGGCTGAATGGTGAGCGTTCGCGCGTCGGGTGCGCCTATATTGGCCGCCTGATTCAGCGGAGTAGAATTACCGTAATAATCAAACCGGACGGAAGACAACATCGCCGGGCTTGCTTTTCCGGCACGTAATTTTACCAGTTCTTTTTCCAAATGTTCCAATGCTTTTTGCATCTGGTCTTTTGCCACATCGATTATAAAATCTAATTCTTCCATCTTATTTAAGTTTAATTGTTTGCGAATATATTAATTAATTCGAAGTTCGGAATTCGAAGTTCGAGATTCGCATTTTATTCATTCAAAATTTAAAATTCAAATTGCGGAGCTTGCTTAGTTTGTTTCAGGTTTACCATATTCAATCAATCATTCACACATTCAATCACTCACTCAATCAATCATTCACTTCCATCTGCTATCCTCCATCCCTCTCACTTCACCAAAGTCCCGATGTTTTCCCCGTTTATCAGTTTCATCAGGTTTCCCTTTGTATTCATATCGAAAACGACGATCGGCAGATTGTTTTCCTGGCTCAATGTAAAAGCGGTCATGTCCATCACATTCAGGCCTTTCCGGTAAACTTCGTCAAAAGTGAGCTGATCGAATTTTGTAGCATCCGGATTTTTTTCAGGGTCCGCGGTATAAATTCCGTCCACACGAGTTCCTTTCAGGATCACATCGGCGTCGATTTCTATCGCCCTCAAAGTCGCTGCGGTATCGGTGGTGAAATACGGATTCCCCGTTCCGGCACCGAAAATCACGACCCGGCCTTTTTCCAGATGGCGTGTTGCACGGCGTTTGATGAAAGGTTCGGCGATTTGTTCCATCCTGATGGCAGTTTGCAAACGGGTGAAAACGCCGGCTTCTTCCAATGCGGATTGCAATGCCATTGAGTTAATGACCGTTGCCAGCATTCCCATATAATCGCCCTGAACCCTGTCCATTCCGTTGGCCGCGCCTGATATGCCACGGAAGATATTTCCTCCGCCGATCACAATCGCGACTTCTACTCCCAGCTCCACTACGGATTTGATTTCTTCCGCATATTCTTTTAACCTTTCGGGGTCAATTCCGTACTGGCGGTTTCCCATTAAGGCTTCACCGCTTAGCTTCAGGAGTATTCTTTTGTATTTCATCTGGTCAAATTTATTTTCTGATTTTGCTTTGCAAATATAGGGAAGTGATCAGTGATTAGTGAAGAGTGAATAGCGATTTGTTTGAAATTTTAGTGGTTACGCCCCGTAAGGTTGAATTTTTCATCGGGTAATCAATGATTTTGAGATGGTCCCGATTGATTCTTTTGAGCAAATAAAATTCATTTATTGTTCTTTTTACTGGCTCAGGAAGTATTAGAGATAATAGTTCGGAGTTTGACAACAGCGGTGGCATTTCAGTATATATGTTCCAACACTTCTTTCGCTTGTTCTAAGTGTCTTTGTTCGTGGGAAACAATGATATCAAATGCTGTTTCCAATTTATATACGATGTTTCTGTTAGCCGGTGACGAAATAATTGTTCCCATTTCAACCAATTCTTTTGCTTCGTTAATTTCTTGTTTCAATCTATTCTGATGATTTTCAAATCGTTTAAGAATGTCACTGCTTACTTTACTGTTGCTTGGTTCCCATATTGGAAAGGTTTTCATCTTCTTCTTTCTGTCGGGTTTTACAGCATTGAGAACAGTCTTTCCTAAAAATGAAACCATAAAACCAATTTTGGAAATAAAAGGTGTCTTATATGTTCCTTCTTTTAACGACTTCAAAACGGGATAGTAGGTTTCATTAACCACGATTAAATGCTCAATGTTTTGTGCAATGCTCCAAGTGTTTGAATCAGGTTTCCAGTTCAATTGTTCCTCTGATAATGTCCCAAAAATTGAGAAAGACTGTTCGGTTATTTTATCCAATTCTGTTGTCCACTTTTTCATTGCTTATTCCATTTTTACGTTTACTACACCTTTTAATTATTCTCTTGTAAACAAATATTCTCCGCCTCCCTGCTCAAGAATAACTGTTTTTTTCTCGGTATTAAACTTCAGGACAATTCCCGCTTTATCAAAGGAAAATACGTTTTTATCTGTTGCTTCAAGAGGCAACTGCTGTTGTCCTGTCGCTTGTGCAATTAAGGTCGCTCCCTCTTTGGTTATGATTAATTTCAAAGGTATAGCATCAGTGATGTATGTTCCCAGATATTTATCCAAATCCTCTGTTGTAACGGCGAAAGACTTAAATTCGGGAATAGTATAAGGCTTATGAAATACTTCACTCAAAACAGTAATGGCAATTTCATTGTTGCTGTAATTATTTCCATTGGACAACAACGCAAACGTTACCCCACTTTCAGGAAAGAAAGATAACATTGAACTAAAACCGTCAATTGCTCCTGTATGACCAAATCCTGCATTTTCATAAAAAGGTAATTGAAAAATACCCATACCGTAACCGTCCTTTAAACTTGTCATTTGAGCAAAACTCTTTTTTGATATTATTTTCCCTGAAAAAAGAGCGTCGCCGAATTTTACCATATCAGACGGTGATGAAACGATACCTCCTGCACCCATTGGAATAGACATATCGGTTTCCGTTTCTTTTTCCCATTTTCCTGAAAATGAGTAGGAATAACATTCGTTGTTTTGTGTGTTAATCTTGCTACCGAAAAATGTATGATTTAATCCAAGAGGAAGTGCAATTTTTTCTCGCACTATTTCCGAATATGTCTTGTTGTAAATTTTTTGCAGAATAAATGAAAGCAAAATATAATTAGGATTGCTGTATTGGAACGTGCTGTCTGGTGTAAATTCGCTGTATCCTTTACTGATAATGTCCAATAATTCTTTTTCGCTTTTAGGTTGCGTATTCCAAGTTTCGTAATCTTCGTCATCGGTAAAACTGTGAATACCGCTTCGGTGCTGCAATAATTGCTCGATTGTTATCTTGTCGGCATTCTTAATGGAAGGATAGAAATCAGCAAGCTTTTTATCCAATGTGATTTTACGTTCTTCTACCGCTTTCAGAATTAGCGTTGCAGTAATGGTTTTAGTGATAGAGCCAATTCTGTATTTTGAATTTTCGGTTGCTTTGATTTGGTTTTCATGATCGGAAAAGCCTGCCGACCTTGTGTAGATTATTTTTCCGTTTTGGAAAACGGCAACACTTCCCATAAACTTGTTATTGCTTTCAAGTGCCGTGAAGTAGGTGTCCAGCTTAGTTTTATCAAAACTTTGAGCAAAACTTACCGAACCGACGATAGTGCAGATTGCTGTAATAAAAAGTCTTTTCATTATTTTGTTGATTAAAATTATCTTTTTTGATTTTTCAAGTATAAGAAATAAGCAAAGTAACTCATGCCAATGCTTAATGCCATAATAGCCAAAGAATGAAGGTGTAAAGGCATTGTGTAATAGGTAATTGTCAGCCCGATTGCGATGCCACAAAGTAAAATGGCCCATTTCATAGCTTCATCATTTTTATTATTCTTCTCAAGAATCGTAGCTGATAATTGTTCGGAAATGCCCCTGTTCACGATTTTACTTTTCAAACGATGTTCTAAAATATATTTTGTTACAGAAATAATTAAAAAAATCAATAACCCTACAATAATAATAGGTGCAATGATTTGAGTTTGATTAACAGGCTCAGTTATTTCCTGGTTTAAATTCGATTGTGAAATAACAGAAATGCTATCCGTTTTTTCTTGTGTAAAAGCAAGAAGGGGTAACAAAAGACCCATAACGCTTAAAATTATTTTTTTCATTTTTTAATGTTTTTGATGTTATAGGATTAGACAGGAATATAAAATTTCGGTTGCAAAATTTATTGTAAAAGCAACATTTTCTTTTGTTTGTATTTCCTTAAAATATCATTAAATAAGAATGTAAAAACACATAGTGCCGATACGATTATAAAAGCATTGCCAAAGAAATCTAATGACCAAAACAATTGAAAAATTGGTTTTATAATAGAAAAGCTAAATAGGATTATGCTTAAAATAAAAACACTCAAAACTGTAATCAGGACATAACTGCCAAGAGCTATTTTTTGAGTTTCCGTTGCTTCAATTTTTTGCAATACTATTGCTGTAACATCAAAAGAAAATGTTTCAGATGTAATGCTGTTTACCGCATTTATCAAAGTCTGATACGATTCCAATTTTGCTTTACAATCAGAACATTCCGAAATATGCAAAGCAATTTTATCGTCAGATATTTCCTGTAAAATATAGGCCTGTATGGTGTCGTCTGTCAAATGATTAGTGTTCATACGAATTGATTTTATAATTGTTTTCAATATTATCCTTTAATATTTTTCTTGCTCTGTATAGATAATTTTTTATCGTTCCTTCAGGTAAATTCGTAATATCAGCAATTTCTTTGTTGGGCAATTCTTCTATATGATAAAGCGATATTAAGGTTTTGTACAAGGGGGGAAGCTTATTTATTTCATTATTAAGTATTTGTACGGTTTCCTTTTTGAAAATTTCTTTTTCTGCATTTTCAGAATGTACAAATTTGCTTTCGTGCATTAAGTCAATATCATACAACGGGATCTTCTTTTTTTCAAGATAGTTTATGGTAGTGTTGTAAGCAATCGTTCCAATCCAGGTTGATAATTTAGATTGGAATTTGAATGATGAAATTCTTTGATACGCTTTAAGATAAATATCCTGAACAAGGTCTTTTTGGTCTTCTTCGTTTGCAGCCATTTTCCGAACAATTTGAGCCACTAACCTTTCTGTATCTTTTACTATCATAGCAAAAGCCTGGGTGTTTCCACTCAATACTTTTTCTACTAAAAGTTTATCAGAAAACAGGTTGCTTTCATTGTCCATATTTCATATAAGACAGAAAAAAATATTGTCGGTTGCAAAAATTGCAAATTTATTTGTTTATGTTTTCTTATGGCTACGGTCGTCCGTCACACTTGCCGCTAACGGTTCGGGGCTTGGCGTTCGGGCGGGATTTTTAGCACAAACGTTGATACGAAGAACCAAAGCCCAAATATACGAAAAAGCGTCAGACGAAGCACAAAACCCCGCCTGACGCCAAACCCTTGTTGGCGGCTGCTTTTTATTTTTTCAGTTGTTCCATTACGACTTTCGCAATTTCTTTTGAACTGAATGGATTTTGTCCTGTGATTAAATTTCCGTCCACAAGCACTTTTGAAGTCATTGGGATAAATGCTTTCTTGTATTTTGAAGTTCGTTTTTTGAGTTCGGCTTCAAGGTTGAATGGAACTTCTTTTTTTCGTTTGGCAAGGCTTTCTTCAAACCAATTAAAACCCGTTATTGTCTTGTCTTTGATTAAATATTCTCCGTTGGACAATTTTACGTTTAAAAGTCCGCCAACTCCGTGGCAAACAGCCGAAACGATTTTGTTGTTTTCGTAATGCTCTCTGATGATTTTTTGCAAAGTTGTATCGTTAGGAAAGTCATACATAGTTCCGTGTCCACCTGCCAAATAAACAACGTCAAATTGTTGTTCTGAAACTTCGCTTAAACTTTTGGTATTTTGCAACAACTTCATAAAAGTCGTGTCTGCGTAATATTCTTTTGTCAGTTTGTCCATTAAGCGAGGTTTCAAACTTTCAGGGTCAAGCGGAACGTTTCCGCCTTGTGTACTTGCGATTGTGATGTCATATCCTTGCTCTTTGGCAACGTGATACATATGGGTTAATTCGCTTAACCACAAACCTGTTTCCAATTTATTGTTTTCATACATTGAAACGCTGGTAACTATTATCAGAATTTTCATAATCATTGTTTTTGTTCGTTTAAAATGTTAGTAATTCCTTCCCGATAAGTTGTAAACTTAAATTCGGGAAATGCTTTTTTGAATTTATCAGAAATAAAAATATTGTCACAAGTGTAACGTGGCAAAAGTTCTTGCAATTCTTTTGCTTGTTTGTTGAACAAACTCCCTAATTTGAATTGCCACATTTTTACAACGGAATAACTGAACTCTTTTTGATAAACATTAGAAGCAAGATTTATAAATTCTTTGTAAGTCGGTCTGCTGTCATCACAAGGCAAATGCCACGTTTGATTATAGGCACTTGGTGTATTGCCGATTAAAGCCATTGCACGACTTGCATCAGGTGTAAAAATCAAAGTCCGTTTTGTGTTGTCTTTGATTGGAACTTTCAGTTTTTTGCTTTGTTTAATGTTGTCAAAAATCAATGTGTTGGTTATGCTTTGCGTTTTTCCTGTGCCGTAAAATTCAGGTGCTCGACAAATAACGGCTTCAATGTTTCCGCTTTTCATTTCTTCTAATAACATTGTCGCCATTTTTGCTCTAACGGTTGATTTTTGTCCGATTGGTACAAACGGACTTTCTTCTGTTTGTGGCTCGCTTGTTTTGTCGTACATATAAGTATTGTCGAAAAATACCAACTTCGTTTTATGTTTTTTACAGGCTTCAATTACGTTTTTCATCATAATTGGAAACTGTTCAGTCCACATTTGCGAGTTCATCGGTAAACCAACTGTCAAGTAAGCAATTTCGCTACCTGCAACGGCTTTGTCCGTTGCTTGTGCGTCTAATAAATTGGCGACAAAAAGTTGGTCGGTGTTATTTACCTTTTTAGGATTTCTGCCTACCAACCGAATTTCGGTTGTGTAATTTCTGTGCAGTTCCTTTGCCAACTCATCTGCTATTTGTCCGTTTGCTCCAAGTATTGTTTGCATATCATTTTTATATCTCTCGTTTTCAGGTGCAAAGGTCAAACTATTTTAAAAGTCAAACAATGAACCCAAGTTAATAAATGCGTTTTCGTATTCTGCTCAACGCTTGTGGCGTAACACCAATAAACGAAGCAATGTATTTCAACGGAACTTTTTGCAAGAGTTGTGGTTGTTCGCTGAATAAATTTATATAACGCTGTTCGGCTGTTAAGTTCAGCAATTCAAGTTCCCGTTTTTGTTTTTTCAAAAACAATTCTTCGCCTGCTTGTCGTCCGATGACGTTGCCCAATTCTGTTTCTTTGTATATGGCTTGTAGGTCGTTGTATGTCATTCGCCAAAGCACTGTGTCTGTCAAAGCTTCGATGTTGTAAGTTGATGGCGTTTGCGTTAAAAATGAGTCGTAAGCACTTAAAAATCCGGTGTCAAAAACGATATTAAAAGTTACGTCATTTTCTTCTTTTGGAATGTAAAATCGGGCAACACCGCTTTCAATGAAATTGAGATAGTTTTCGGTTTGTCCTGCTTTTGAAAGTATATGCTTTTTCGGAAATTCCTGTCTAACAAGTTTCGACAAAATAATGTCCCAATCTTTTTCACTTGGGTTAAGTCCTGCTAAACGTGAACGTGAGCTGTCTTTTAAATATGCTTTCAGTTGTTCCATTCGTCATTTTCTCTTTCGCACGATGTCGGTTTAAAGTTGCCGCCAACACAAAGATATACGAAACCCGCTCAATTTTACAAATAACATTCGTATAACTATCCAAAATAGAGTTTTATACGCAGCTTATTCTACTATTGCGTATAACTTAGCATTTAGTCCGCTACCGGTATATTATGCCCTGAATCCTTGCCGGAATCTTTGATGTTGAAGTTCAGCGACAAATATCCGAAATGGTAAATCTTATGGCCGTCCTGCAAAAATTCCTTTTGGTTCATGTAACCCGTTCCGATTGAAAACAGTTGGGAAAATTGATAACCGCCCCCAAAATAAAACCGGTTCCTTGCAAACGCCGGGCTGTCGTTTACGAAGAAAATTTCTTCAAATGAATTCAGGTAAAATGTTTTCGGTTCGACTTTAGGGTTGTTAACCGGCACGGTAATATTTAACCTATATCTGTAACGGTTGGCTTCGGAATGAGTCTTTTTTTGCGGTTCGTAGAAAAATCTTTGCTCAACCCTTCCCCTGTGTTCAAATTTGAAGCGGTTCAGGTAATGTATAAAAACATATTGCGCCCAAATCCTGAATTCCTGTTTGCTGACGTTGTGATCTGTATAAGTAATGTATCGGCCCAAACCGATCAATGGCTGGTGATTGGGTGTTAAAAAATAAGTTATGCCTCCTTTGAATTCATAATAATCGGGCGTCGGAATGTTTTCAAGGGAGCGTTGCTGCAGTTCAATATAAATACTCCATTTTGGGTGGAATTTATAGGTCAGGGATTCCATTATAAATGCTGAAGCCTTTTCTTCCTGAGCAAAAATCATCAAAGGGAGAAATAAAAGGGCAAGAAATTGAAAAATATATCTACGAAAAGACCTGAATTGAAACATGCCGCAAAAATAGTCAGAGAATTTTAATTAACGTGAATAATGTTTAGCAGTACAAGCAAACGTATTGAATTTGAATGCTTAGTGTTCTTTGTAAAAATCCTTTGTGAACCTTGTGGTAAAAAATTTAACCACAAAGGACACAAGGAAAAGCACAATAGGTCACAATTAATAAGACAAGCAATCTGTCAACTGACAGGCGGATAATTTAAAATTTTTCTTATCCATTATTCACGTTAATTAACTTTAAAGTATAGGTCTGATTTTTCGGCAGCCGGTCTAAAGTTCAATGATTTTTGCTCATGGATTCTGTCCGTAAGCAAGACTCCGTCTAAATGGTCGCGTTCATGCTGAAAAACAACCGATGTGAAACCTTCCAGCATCTCCGTAATGGTTTCACCTTTTAAATTTTGATATTGAACCTGAACGGTATAATGCCGCATCACTGCCCCTCTTTCATCAAAAGACAAATCGCCTTCCGGGCCTTTCTGCATCAGTTCGGAAGCCCAAAGGATTTCGGGATTGATGCAAAGCTCAAATGGATTTCCGGGTTTGTCAAATCGTTGCACCCAAACCATTCTCCGGTTGATCCCGACCTGCGGTGCGGCAATGCCGACACCACCTTCATTTTTCACGGAAAGAAGCATCCGTTCCGCCAGTAATTTCGTCAGTTTATCGGCCGGATTGATTGTTTCCGAAATTGATTTTAAAACAACTGAATCTGTAGGATTTGCCCGGTTATAGACACGCATCATTTCGGTGGAATCCGTTTGAATCAATTCTTTTTCGGCGTTTGAAAATTTTTCAAACTTTTGACCGTATAAATTCGTCAACAACCCAAACAGAATAAAGAAAACCCAGTTTTTCATCAGTTATTTGTTTCTGTATTTTAAAATCAATGCTTTTAGGATTGCCCAGGTTTCGGCATCCATTATACCGTCATAACGTTCGGGACGGAAATGATATTGAAATGCCGTGATGACCTTTTTGGTTTGTTCGTCCCAGATTCCTGTTTTTTGAATTTCATAACCGTATTTTTCAAAATCATTCTGAACCGATAGGATAAAAGAGGCTGAATCCTTTTCCAGATAAGGGAACTGGCTCAAATAAATATTTTTCTGTGCATCTTCATACCATGCGCCGATCCCGTAATCCGTATATAATTTTTTCCATGGGAATTTTGGCCCTGGGTCATGTTTGCGTTGCGGCGCAACGTCTGAATGCGCCAGGACATTGACAGGATCAATTTTATAACGTTGAATGATATCAAGCGCAAGTTCGGCAACTTTGTCGATTTGTTTTTGCGGAAAATCATAAAAATACCTGTTGGCCACCGCCAAATCCGGATTTCCGCTTACCGGCGTAGTAGTCGTATAACCCTGATTGACGATTTCAATCCCGATGGAAGAGAAGTTGATATTGTTAATTCCCTTCCAGTAACTGGCTCCGGCATGCCAGGCACGTTTGGTTTCGTCCACCAGGACATAAATAGAATCCGTAAAATCATCGGGTACCAGATAATGCGCGCTTACTTCCTGGTGGGTCAAAACATCTATGGATTTATAATTGTCCAGCGCGGTATAATGAAGGATCAGGAAACGGACCCTTTCGTCCTGTCCGGCAGCGGGATAATGCGAAGTTGAAATGACACTTTTGTTTAATTTGGCAACTCTTGCCGATTCATATTTGTCTGTAACGGTATTGATGATAACGGTATCGCGCACGACCTGTTTGACGACTTTTGGCGGATTTGAAGCGCAGGAAATCATTAAAAAAGAGGCAATCAGGCAGAAAAAGAGGGAATTTTTCACAAAAGGATTTTTAATAGTTAACTGAAACAAAAATAGTTAAAAAGAAATTGAGTAAAAAAAATAAAAAACTTACTAAAGTGCTTGCATAAAACAAAGTATAGGATTAATTTTGCGTCCGCTTTGTTTCAAACAGGAATTAAGCAGGAGAGGTGCCGGAGTGGTAACGGAGCAGATTGCTAATCTGTCGACGGGAAACCGTCGCCAGGGTTCGAGTCCCTGTCTCTCCGCAGCTTGAAATAATTCGGGGTGTAGCGTAGCCCGGTCATCGCGCCTGGTTTGGGACCAGGAGGTCGCAGGTTCGAATCCTGCCACCCCGACTTTTTTTAATCTCAAAATTTCAAGTAACTTAAATGTGAAACAGATTTTGAGATTTTGATTTTAAAATGGTCCAGTAGCTCAGCTGGATAGAGCAACTGCCTTCTAAGCAGTAGGTCTTAGGTTCGAATCCTAACTGGATCACGGAAAGCCGCAATTTGAGCGGCTTTTTTTATACCTTTATGCTATGTGTTATGTTTACATTTTGTTCAGTCAATCATTGGCTAAATATTATATTGGCCATACGTGTGAGGCTTTATCGGAACGAATCCGCAAACATCTTTCATCACATATTGGATTTACTTCAAAAGCCAAAGATTGGAAATTGGTTTATAGTGAAGAATATGTGACAAAATCTTTGGCCTATCGGAGAGAACTTGAAATTAAAAGTTGGAAAAGTAAGATAAAAATCAAGCGATTGATAGAATCAGCTGGATAGAGCATCCCGGCATTAAAGCCGGGACGGTCACAGGTTCGAATCCTGTCGCGATCACTTTTTTCAGAAGCCACAATTTTGTGGCTTTTTTGTATTTTACAAAAGAAAAAATGCTTATTATTGAATATCAATTTAAAGAACTAACGAATCCGGTATGCGAATTTTCTGTTTTATATTATTCTTTTCTTTGGGCGTTTCGCTTTTTGCCCAGGATGCCGGAAAAGCTATTCAGCAGATAGATCAGATAGATAAAAAGAAAGAAAAGACCGAACAGAACATTGCCCGGATGCTGGAATTAAGCAAAGAAGTGTATAGCCAGGAACCCGATCTTGTTTTATCTTGCCTTGAAAAATTAAAACCGGTCATTGAAGAAAAAAAATATTACCATGGCTGGCAGGACTATTGTTACCTCATTCAGAAAATTTATACAGGGAAAGGGGAGTTTAAGAAAGCAGAAGAGATGATCACCAGAATTTATGAACGTTACGCCAACAAATTCACACAGGACGAAGAAGTTTCTATCAGGTTCAACTTGGCAGTGATTGCCAACAGGTTAGGTGAAATAGAACGTTCCCAGTCCATTATAGAAGAAATTTTGCCCAAAGCCCAGACAGATTTCCGAAAAGCAAGTTTATACTATCAGAGAAGCATGAATTATCAAAACAGCGGAGACTATGAAAAGGCAATAAAAGATGCTCTGGCGGCAGTTGGATTGTATAAGTCTATAGAAAGTTGGGAAAATGTCGCAGTAACTTACGATTTATTGGGAATTATCTATTATAGTATTGGTGACTATGAAAAAGCGCTTTTTTATGCAAGGAAAGGATTAGAGGTCGCAAAAAGTTCAAACAATTATGAAGGAGAAATGGGCATAAGTTTTAACATAGGGATATATCACAAAAATTTAATGCAAATTGATTCGGCATTGTATTACTATGGCCTGAGCCGTAAACTTATCGAAAAATACGGAAACGTCCAGGCTCTTGCTCAAAACTTGCTGGCTGTAGGAGAACTGTATTCCGAAGAATTACACAACTATGCGGAAGCGGATAAATATTTAAAAAAATCATTGGGGATCTTTTATACTTCCGGGGTACAATACGGCATTTGCCTCAACTGGATTAGCCTGGCAGCCAACGACCAACGGGCAAAAAAATATGCAGGAGCCAAACTTGCTTATGACAGTGCTATGGTCTATGCGCGAAAATTAAAAATCCCTACTGTGGAGGAAGAGGTTCAGAAAGGTTACTATGAACTTTATAAAGAAACGGGTAGTTATGAAAAAGCGTTGGCACATTATGAAAGATTAAATGATATCAATCGGGAAATAAACCTGGAGCAATCCAAAAAAGAGATTGCCAAAATCCAGGCAAAATACGACGTTGCCGTAAAAGACAAAGAAATTGAACGAATCAGCAACGAATACAGGATACAAAAATTCAGGAACGGCATTCTCCTGCTGATTATATTGGGTGCCGGCTCGGTCATCTATTTCCTGGTTTACCGCAACCGTTCGCTCCGTAAACTCTATCAAAGGAATGTGGAGTTAACCAATTCGCCGCTTTTGTATGAAATCCCCGAAGATACCGAAGAAGCCGACCCGTTAGAAAAGATATTCCGCGAGCTGGTTCATTTAATGCAAAACGAAAAGATTTACATAGAACCCAACCTGTCGGTTGATCATATCGCCAAAAAGCTCAATACCAACCAGAAATACCTTTCCAATTCAATTACAAAATACGCGGGTATGAACTTCAATAATTTTATCAATTCCTACCGCATTCATGAAGCCAAACGGATGATGCTCCGCCAACCCAAATTACCCATCAAGGAAGTGATGTACGTTTGCGGGTTTAATTCAAAGACACCGTTTTACCTGGCATTCCAGAAATACACCGGTATGTCGCCTCAGCAGTTCAAAGACCTTTCGGTATCCCAAAATAAAAAACAATCCGAAGAACAATTGATAGAAGCCTGATTCCGTCTGATGTCCTTTTTTTGGTAAAAAAGTGTCCTTTTATTCGAATTTCCCGGATTTTCAGGATTTAGGATATCTTTTTCAGGATTTAGGATACCATAACAAACAAAATAGCTGAAACTTGTCCGGTAATCTTTTAACACGGATAATTATGAGGTCAGCAATTGTTTTACTATTGGTAACATTTTATTCATTGTGTAACGCCCAGTCCACCCGTTACGTCCGGGCGGAAGCCGCGGGAAACGGAACAGGCAACAACTGGGACAACGCCTCCGGTGATTTGCAGGCAATGATCAACGCATCTGTTTCGGGCGACCAAATTTTTGTAGAAGTGGGGACTTATAAACCCAACCGCAGGGCGGATGATGTAAACACAATTATTGAAAGCGACCGCAATAACGCTTTTGTACTGAAAGCAGGCGTGTCTGTTTACGGCGGCTTTGACCCTGCCAACGGCATTACCGACTTGTCCCACCACCGTAAACTTCCCGGGGCGGGAGCAAACGACAGCAGTATTTTGTCGGGCGATTTGGGCACAGCTGACAATTACGATGACAACGCTTACCACGTAATGATAGCTACGGAAGGAGGCATTTTAGACGGTTTCACTATCAGGTACGGCAATGCCAATAATGATTTAAATATAACAGTAAACGGGCAAACAGTTGCACACGACAGAGGAGGAGGAATACAGATATTAGGCCCGGCAGCATACGTTGCAAATTGCTGGCTGCAGGGAAACAGGGCCATACGGGGCGGCGGCGTTTATACCGATACAATCCCTATTTTTGAAAATTGTATTTTTTCAGGGAACTATGTAACGACCCTCAACAACAGTGGCGGGCGTGGAGGCGGCTTATATGTTCAAAATTCAGGAGACATCGGGCCCGGAGCTTTCCTGGTCAACTGTACATTTTCAGGCAATAAAACAGCGGAAAATGGTGCCGGCGGAGCCATCTATAATGCTACGGCAGCATCAAAAATCACACTTTATAATGCTATTATTTATGGAAATTCAGCTGACGGCCTAAACGGAATAAGGAATAATGGGATGGTTTCAGCATCCTACAGTTTAATCGGTGATGAAAGCGAGCTGACCACCCAAACCAATCCTATAAGCGGCAATCCTTTATTCCAAAATCAAATTAGTACGGGAGATAATCCTTTTATTACGGGAGATTACGGGCTTCAGCCGGGAAGCCCCGCCATAAATGCAGGGGGCAGCCAATGGAATACTTCCGCTGTTGATATAGCGGGCAATTCCCGCATACAATTCGGTACAGTAGATTTAGGGGCGCTTGAAAGTGAAAACGGAGTTAAAGCCGGCTCCATTGTATATGTAAAGGAAACGGGTACAGGCGACGGCAGCAGCTGGGCAAACGCAACAAACGATTTGCAGGCAGCTATCAATGCAAGCACCGGGCAGGTATGGGTGGCAGGCGGCACCTATAAGCCCAACCGCAGGGCACATATTTTAGAAGATATTAAACCAAATAGCCGCCATAATGCCTTTGTTTTAAAAAACGACATAAAGATTTACGGAGGTTTTGCCGGTACGGAAACTTCTCTGGAAGAAAGAGATTTATCCCTTGCCGAAAACAAAAGCACCCTGAGCGGTGATTTTAACGGGAATGATGGGGTAAGCGGTAGCGGGAGTTCACTGAGTATTTCCGGTAATGGAGAAAATGCCTACCACGTGGTGATTGCGGCAGGAACTATTGGCACAGGAACAGTTTTAGACGGTTTTATCATAACTGGAGGAAATGCCAACGGTAGCAGCGAAAATAATATTACCGTTAATGGCATGCAAATAGATAGGTGGCGGGGCGGCGGTCTTTACAATTATTACGCCACTCTTACTATTGCCAATTGTGTTTTTACAAAAAATTATGCGAAATATGGAGGAGGAGTTTGTTCAGTTTATGTCAGTGGCGAGGATTATCCAACCTTTATCAATACGGTATTTTCAAAAAATTTGTCAAATTATTATGGCGGTGGTGTTTATAACTCTAGTGGTGTCAGCAGGTATTTTAACTGTACTTTTTGGGGGAACAAAGCAAACACCAGTGGAGGAATATATAACAATGGAAATGGTGTAACGCTTAGAAACACTATTGTATATGGCAACAGTAGTGGCATACAAGGCGGTTCTACCCGTAGTTATAGTTTGGTACAGGGAGAAAGCTCTACTGACAACGGCAATATCCCCGGTAGCACCAATCCGCAGTTTGTCAATGCTTCGGGAGGGGATTTCGGCTTGCAGCTAACCAGCCCTGTAATCAATAAGGGGAGTAATTCGTATGTTCCGGAAGGCGTTACCACGGATATAGCAGGCAATGCCCGCATACAAATGGACACGGTAGATATAGGGGCTTACGAAGCTGATTCCTGTTTGGTGGAGGAAACCCTTGATATTGTTATCTGTTCCGGCGAGTCCTATGAATTCGGGGGAACGGTTTATACGGAATCGATAGAGGGTGTTACCTATACTTTTCCCCCGGCGGAAGGTGAAACCTGTGGCACTTTTGTTACGTTGAACCTGACGGTAACCGAACCCAAAAAATTCTATGTAAAACCAACTGCAAGCGGCACAGGCGACGGAAGCAGCTGGGCAAATGCTTCCGATGATTTGCAGCTTGTACTTGACCAGGCCCTTTGCCCGGCCGATAGCGTCTTTGTCGCATCCGGCACTTATATTCCCACCCGGAAAGCGGATACAGGGGTAGTTTCTCCCGGAGACCGTAATAATGCTTTTGTATTGAAGGGCAAAGGAAAGCTTTTCGGTGGTTTTGCCGGTTGGGAAACTTCCCTTTCCCAAAGGGTATTGGATTCCGGTAACCCGACCATTCTTAGCGGTGATTTTAACGGCGATGATGTGGTGAGCGGTAGCGGGGAAACCCTAACCTTTACCGGCAACGATGAAAATGTAGCCCACGTTGTGATAGCGGCAGGTGAAAGTGTTGATGCAGTATTGGACGGGTTTACTATAACGGGAGGTAATATACCTGCTTTTTCTGATATTCCGGGCATTACTGTAAACGGAGAGTCTGTTGACCAGCAGAGAGGAGGAGGAATAATAGTTCTCGAAGGCGCACAAATTGATATTTTCAACTGTATTATTTACGGGAACGGAGCATATCAAGGAGGGGGGATACATCAGTATCATTCTGTCACAAATATTACCAATACGCTATTTTTAAAAAATATGGCTTATGGTATTCCCGGAATACATCATGAAAACTATGGTGCAGTATTGTACAGCGAATATTCGGAAACAACAATTGTGAACAGTACGCTCTATGGTAACAAAGCGTTTCCGGAAATTATTAATTATCATCATGGTACTATTATACATGCTCCATTTGCAGGAACAGTCGTTCATATCCATAATTCGGTTATATATGGCAATTATGCTGATGAACAAATTTATGGTGCAATTTTGTATGGAATAACCGTTACTTATAGTCTTACAGATGTTTTTGAAGGAGAAGGCAACATCAATGGCGTTATAGATCCGCAGTTTGTTGACCCTGAATCCGGCGATTTCAGCTTGCAGCTAACCAGTCCTGTTGCAAACAGGGGTAATGATTCGCTTGTGCCGTCAGGCATAACTACAGATATAGCGGGAAATCCCCGTATCCAGGATTGTGCCGTAGATATGGGAGCTTATGAGAGAGATCCTCTTGCTGCCCCTGTAGCAGATGCAATACAAAATTCCTGTGCGGGGAACACAATAGCCGACCTTGTAGCCGAAGGCGAAAACCTGCAATGGTATGATGTCGCGGAAGACGGAACGCCTTTGGCAACAGACACAGCACTTGTTACCGGAAGTTACTATGTTTCCCAAACCATAAATGATTGTGAAAGCCCGAGGACGGAAGTAGCTGTTACGGTTTACGGAATTCCATCTATACCTGAGGCAGATGCAATGCAAAATTCCTGTGCGGGAAACACAATAGCCGACCTTGTAGCCGAAGGGGAAAACCTGCAATGGTACGATATAGCTGAAGGCGGTACACCTTTGGCTTTAGAGACAGAACTTGTTTCGGGAACCTATTATGTTTCCCAAACCATCAACGATTGTGAAAGCCCAAGGGCGGAGGTTGGTGTAACGGTTCACGGCTTACCGTCTTCGCCAGCTGCGGATGCTCAGACTTTTTGTATTGGAACAGTAGCGGACCTTACAGCGGAAGGCGAAAACCTGCAATGGTATGATGTCGCGGAAGACGGAATGCCTTTGGCAACAGACACAGCACTTGTTACCGGAAGTTATTATGTTTCCCAAACCATAGATGATTGTGAAAGCCCGAGGACGGAAGTTATTGTTACAGTTTACGGCATACCTTCTGCGCCAATTTCGGATGCTCAAACTTTTTGTATTGGAACAGTTGCGGACCTTACAGCGACAGGCGAAAACTTGCAATGGTATGATGTCGCGGAAGGCGGAATGCCTTTGGCAACAGACACAGAACTTGTTTCGGGAACCTATTATGTTTCCCAAACCATCAACGATTGTGAAAGCCCCAGGACGGAAGTTGTTGTTACAATTTACGGAATTCCATCTATACCTGTGGCAGATGCAACACAAAGTTTCTTCTGTACTGGAAACACAATAGCCGACCTTATAGCCACGGGAGAAAACCTGCAATGGTATGATGTCGCGGAAGGCGGCACACCTTTGGTTTTGGAGACAGAACTTGTTTCGGGAACCTATTATGTTTCCCAAACCATCAACGGTTGCGAAAGCCCGAGGACGGAAGTTGCAGTTAGTGTAATTTATGGCGTTGAAATGCCGGCTGCTCCTTCTCCACAGAATTTTTCCGAAGTTACGACAGTAGCTGCTCTTACAGCAACCGGAGACAATCTGCAATGGTATGAAACAGCAACCGGAGGCACACCATTAACTCCCGATGTAGTCATAACAACCGGAACTTATTATGTATCGCAAACCATTGATAGTTGTGAAAGCCCGAGGACAGAAGTAGCTGTTACGGTTTCATATCCGGTACGTTATGTAAAGCAAAATGCTTCCGGAAACGGAGACGGAGCCAACTGGGATAACGCCTCTGATGATTTGCAGGCAATGATAAACGCATCGGCTTCGGGCGATTTAATTTTTGTGTCAGAAGGTACTTATAAACCTATCCGCCCTGCTGATAACCTCAACACGATTGACTATGATAACAGGAATAATGCTTTTGTACTAAAAGACGGAGTAGAAATTTACGGCGGTTTTGCAGGAACGGAAACTTCTTTAGCCCAAAGAGACCTCGGTGCAGGGCATACCACTATCCTCAGCGGTGATTTTAATGACGATGATGTGGTTACAACTTCGAACATCACAGGCAATGGTGAGAATGCTTATCACGTCATTGTGAGTGCAGGCGATTTGGATGATGCCGTATTGGACGGATTTACCGTTACGGGAGGTTATGCCAACGGTAATAGCGATATTACGGTAAACGGAAAAAGTATTACAGTTACTAGGGGTGCAGGTATCTTTAATATTGATGCTTCCCCTGTTATCAATAATTGTACATTCTCCGGCAATAAGGCCACAACTCGAGGAGGCGGAATATATGTTGAAAGTGCTTCCCCCACTCTTACCAACAGTATGTTTAATAAAAATTATGCTACAGGTGGCGGGGGTATTTTTTACAGTAGTGCGGGAGCATCTACCGTAACCAATTGCGTGTTTTGGGGCAACAAAGCAGGAGTTAACGGTGGAGGCCTTAACATCGATAATTCGGCACCTGTATTGATTAATTGTACCATTACAGGCAATCAGAGTAGCGGTGGCGGCGGTATTTTTTACAACGGCTCTACAAAAATTATCCATAACTCCGTTATTTATGGCAATACCGCTAATGACGGAAGCGGAATAGGGGGCAACATAAGCAACTTGACCTATACCCACAGTTTGATAGAAGGGCTAACAAGTACCGACAACGGCAACATCAATGGCGGTATAGACCCTGAGTTTACGGCTCCGGAATCCGGGGATTTCAGTTTGAAGATGACCAGCCCTGTAATCAACAAAGGGAATAATTCGTATGTTTTGGGAGGAGTTGACACCGACATAGCAGGTAATGAAAGAATTCAGTTAGGCACAGTAGATATGGGCGCTTACGAATCCTCCCGTTATGGAGTGGTCTGGACCACTTCAAACAGCTGGCTGAACGACGTAGAACCCGACGAAGAAAAAGACGTCTTCATCGAAGGAAACCTGCACGTGGGAACCGACTACGAAAGCTTCTCGGCAAATACATTAACGGTGGAAGAAGGCGGAAGCCTTACCATTGAAGATGAAAATTCGGTAACGGTTTACGGCCAAGTTACCAACAACACGACGGCAGAAGATTTTACGGTAAAATCCGGAGGGAATTTACTCCAGACAGAAGAATACGAATCAGACGACAATTCAGGAGCGATCACCGTAGAGCGTGAAAGCAACCCGATCCTTCGGCTGGATTACGCCTTCTGGAGTTCTCCGGTCAGGGGCCAGCAGATCCAGGCGTTTTCACCGATGACATTGCCGAACAGGATTTATACCTATGAAACCAATCCGTCCAACCAAAATACCAGCGGGGCTTATGAGCCGGTGGGCAATGTCAACGCGGATTTCACACAGGGCAAAGGCTATCTTTTCCGTGCGCCCAATGACTGGATACCGGAAGATTCACCCGAGGGAGAAGCCTACACAGGGAAATTCACCGGAGAACCCACCAACGGGGACATCAGCATTGCGGCTTTCCCCAATGGCTATACCTCGATCGGGAACCCTTATCCGTCGAACATAGACCCCGATAAGCTGCTCGGAGCCAACAGCGGTATCAGCGCCCTTTATTTCTGGAACAACCCAAGGCGTGTCCAAACCGCGGGAACTGATACGCCGGAAGACAGTAGCGATGACGTATGGCAATATGAAGAAGGCTCCCACTATGTCAATTACACCGCCATGGGTTACAGCAATCCCGACTTCAATGACAAGAACATTTCGGTCGGACAGGGATTCATCACCTATACATCGGAGAGTTCAGTTCATTTTGACAATTCGATGAGGGACAGCGGGCAGAGCATCTTCTTCAAAACGGATGAAACGGAACGCCATCGTTTCTGGCTTTCGCTGAGCAATGAAAACGAGAATGAATACACCCAGATACTGACGGGCTATATGACCGGCGCGACCAATGGAATAGACAGCCAGATAGACGGAGAGATGTTCGGCTATGAAGGCTCTTCCATTTACAGCCTGATTGAGGATGCTCCGGCAGGCTCGGCAACCAGGTTCAGCATACAGGGAAGACAGCTTCCGTTTGAAGCCACGGATATAGTTCCGCTGGGCTTCAAAGCGGCGGAAGACGGAAAATACAAGATTTCACTCACGGAATTTGACGGATTGTTCACCGAAGGCAATATCATAATTTACATCAAAGACAAACAAATGCACCATATCCACAACCTGATGGACTCGCCCTATGAGTTTGAATCAGAGGCAGGGGAATTCAACGACAGGTTTGAGATTGTTTACCAGGAAGAAGGCACAATGGGGACTGGTGACCAAAACACAAATACAATTCAGATTTACACGGACAATGATTACATCATCATCGAATCAAAGACAGAGAAAATCCTGTCGGTGGAATTGTATAATTTGAGTGGAAGGAGCATCCACCGGAATGAAAAGGTGAACGCGAATGTTTACAAAGTAAAAACCCATTCAAAAGGAATTTTAATTGTGAAGGCCCAGGCGGAAAACGGAGAAATCGTAACGAAAAAAGTGATTAATAAATAGAGTTTTGACTGACTGAATGATGCGGTTAAACAATTAAACAGTTAACCAATTAAACTCACAACACATAACACAAAACCCAAAACACCATGAAAAACACAATTTTAAAATACGGAATTTCAGCACTGATATGGTTTTCCTACACATTTCCGGCGTATGCACAGGAAAGCCACGGCGACCCGAATGACCCTTATGCGGGAGATGACGTCCCGATTGATATGTGGGCAATCTGGCTATTGGCGTTTGGTACGATCGCCGGGATTTATTTTGCGATGAAGCAAAGGAAGGAAGTAGTTTAGGAAGAGGAAAGAATAAATAAAAAACTCCGGAGGAGTCAAATTTTTATAGCCCGGGATTTTAATCCCGGGTAAAAATAATACACCCGATAAGATTTTGGGAGGTATTTTTTATGAAAAATCATGACAAAATCAGGTTTGGATAACGCACTACGAGTAATAAAAAACTTTTATTTATCCTGATAAATTGCAGAACTGTTTAAATTTGTTTGGCAAAGCTAATAACGGTTGAATTTTAAACAGTATCCAAAATGTCTGAAAAATTATTTTACGCGATTCGAAGTGAAGATTTAGCTTCGGTAAAAGAAATCTTAAAAAAAGACCCGGCGCTTATCCACACAAAAGACCAGCGCGGTTCCACGCCTTTGCTTCTGGCGACCTATTACGGTTATGAAGATATTACCGATTATCTTTTGGGTTTAGATCCGGATTTGGATGAAATGGACGGCTCCGGAAATACAGCCCTGATGGGCGTTTGCTTTAAGGGGCATGAAGAAATTGCCCGGAAACTCGTTGATGCCGGCGCAGATGTAAACATTGTCAACAGCATGGGTGCGACTGCCCTGATTTTTGCCGCGATGTTCAATAAGCCCAATCTGGTCAAATTATTACTGGAAAACGGCGCCGATAAAAGTCTGAAAGACAATCGTGGGATGACCGCCCTACAACATGCCGAAAATCAGGGATTTAAAGAAACAGAGGAATTGTTGAGATAATTATCTCAGGAAAACCAGTTTTTCATCGGTTGATAATTTTGCATCGAATGAATAACCGTTTTCATTGAACAGTTTGACTTCATCCGGTTTTTGTACGTCGTTTTCCGCGCAAAACCGCGCCATAGCGCCGCGTGCCTGCTTGAAGAAAACCATGATAGGCTTTAATTCTCCGTTTTTATAATCCAGGAATTCAACATCTATTTTGGGTGATTTTAATTTTTTATTGTCCAGGGCTTTGGCATATTCAGCACTGGCGAGGTTCAGCAAGACCTCGTTCTTTTTCAATTTGGAATTGATGAAATCCGTTAAGGTTTCTCTCCAGAATCCGTAAAGGTTTTTGGAACCGTTCACATCCAGTTTTGAGCCCATTTCCAATCGGTACAGCATTATGCGATCGCTTGGACGGAGGATTCCGTATAATCCTGACAAAATGAACAAATTCCGGTTCAGGTAATCCTGCGCGTTTTCGTCTAGGGTTTCTGCGTCCAGCCCACGGTAAACTTCGCCCTTAAAAGCGAGGGCAGCTTGCAAACTTTTCTTTTTGGCGGGCTTGGTTTTCCAGTTTGCGTACCGTTCCAGGTTCATTTCTGCCAGGTCTTTTGAAATGGACATCAGTTTCTCAAGGTCTTTGGTTTTCAGTGTTTTTAATTTCTCCATGACAACTTCTGACCGAGAAAGGAATTTAGGTGAGCTGGATTTTGCCCATTTGCCATCGGTTTCCAGTGACATCAATTTTGCAGGACTGATTAATATTTTCATCAGTTAATTTTATAAAAATTCATTTATATCTCCTTTTCCTTCACGTAAAACCACAACATCGTCATTGGTTATGTCAACAATGGTCGAAGCATGGTTGTCACCCATGCCGCTGTCCACAACGAGGTCAACCAGCTTGTCAAATTTTTCCGCGATCAGTTCCGGATCGGTGATGTATTCAATGATTTCGTCGTCGTCTTTGATGGAAGTGGAAGCGATCGGGTTGCCCAGTTTTTCCACGATCATTTGCGGAACCAGGTGGTCAGGTACCCGGATCCCGACGGTTTTCCGGTTTTTGTAAGTATTCGGAAGGTTGTTGGATGCTTCCAGAACGAAAGTGAAAGGGCCGGGGAGGGCGCGTTTCAAAAGCTTGAAATTGACATTGGAAATCGGTTTGGTATAATGTGACAAATGGCTCAGATCATTACAGACAAAAGAAAATTGTGCTTTTTCAGGTTTAATTCCTTTCAGCCTGCACAATTTGTCCATCGCTTTTGCATTCGTTATATCGCAGCCCAAACCGTAAACCGTATCGGACGGATAAATAACCAATCCGCCATTCTTCAAAACTTCTACAATTTGCTCAATCGCTCTTTCATGTGGATTTTCAGGATGTACTTTGATGATTTTCGCCATGATGCTGAGGTTTTTCCTCAAATCTACGTGAAAATTCAAAATTATCCCAAAAAATCAGGATACTATTTATAGAAACTACTGCGTGACAAAAATCATTTTTTTGGTATTCATATTATTTTAACATTTGTACACTATTTTTATTTAATCTAAATAAATGAAACTTCAATTAACTGTGATTGGATTTGGGTTGATGGGTTTTCTTTCTGCCCAGGCAATTAATTTAGACAGCCTTAAAACCGTCATAAAAGAGGAATTACGTGAAGAATTCAAACATAAAGATTCCTTATCCAAAGAACAGAAAGACCGTCTTTTCAAATGGTCTGATTTTTCAGTCAAGGGATATGGCGTGATCAACTATTATAATTACGGCCGTTTTGATACGGATCCGGGAATCCGGGACAAAATGGATGCCGAACGCCTGAACATTTACGTTGATTACCATTTTAACGATCGTTTGAAACTTCATACCGAAATTGAATTTGAGCATGGCGGAACCGGGACAACCATGGAACTGGATGTTCAGGAGGAATTCGGGGAATACGAACAGGAAGTGGAATCAGGCGGGGAAGTCAAACTGGAACAGCTGCATATTGAATACCTGTTTCGTCCTTACCTGAATTTCAAGGCCGGAAGGTTGAAGCTTTTATTTAACATTACGCAAAAGTTAGATGATCCCGATGAATATTTTACGACACATCGCCCCGAAATGGAAGACGCTATCCTTCCGCTTGGCTGGTACGAAAACGGAATTCTTCTTCACGGAAAATTTTTAAAAGACAAATTCAGTTACCAGGCGGCTGTTGTGAACGGTTTGGAATCAACCGGATTCAGCTCTGCAAACTGGATTAAGAATGGCTACCAGAATAAGTTTGAAATGGTCAACGCGGAAAACCTGGCCTATTTCGCCAATCTGAATTTTCATTTCGGAAAGCATAAATATACTTATGCTGGTGTTTCTTATTATTACGGAAACACTTCGGGAAACCGCCCCAAACCCGATATGAATGTTGACGCACACGTAAAGATTTTTGGAGCACATTTATCGGTTTTTGAATATCCCTACCGTTTTGTTTCCCAGTTTATTTACGGCGACCTGCAGAACTCGGAATTGATCTCGCTCAGAAATCGCAACCTGCCCGCTACACTGGGTATCAAGAAAACACCGGTCGCTAAAAACGCTTTGGGTTTTTCCGCCGAATTCGGATATGACATCCTGAACCTCTTCCACAAGGAATCTAAAATGAAGCTTTATCCGTTTGCCCGATATGATTTCTACGATACCATGCACGAAACCGCGGGCAGCATTACGGCCAACAAGCGCTGGAAAAGAAGCGTAATTACCGGAGGCGTAAACTGGTTTGTATTCCCGAAAGTCATTTTGAAAGCGCAATATTCTTTCCGTACGCTGGGTTCCGACAACGTAGATATTGCAACGGGCGAGATAGACGGGAAACAAATGGAGAATATTTTCTCGGCAGGAATAGGATTTAATTTTTAAAACAAATAACTAAATATCAATTAATTATGAAGAATTTATTTAATATCAGCCTGGCTAAGATCGGAATTCTATTGTTGGGCGTTACGATGCTTTCATGTTCAGACGACGATGTGTCCGTTACCCAGTCAGAAGATTATTCAGGGAACCTGAACAATATCGCTTTAAATGTTGTGGTGGAAAACTACGATGTGCTGAAATCAAAAGGGGAAGCCATGGCAGATGCGGCTTCGACAGTAACAATCGGTAACCAGTCAGCATTGGAAAATGCCCGCAATGCCTGGAAGGAGATGCGTATTTACTGGGAAAATTCAGAATCCACTTTGTACGGCCCGGCCGGTGATGAAGGGTTGGGCGTGGATGGTAACATAGATTCCTGGCCGATTGATTTACAATTCGTTTCTGCCGTTTTGAATGGAAATTCCGCGATTACCACAGAGTTTATTGCTTTGCAGGATGCCAATGCAAAAGGTTTTCACGCTTTGGAATACCTGCTTTGGGGAATTGACGGACAAAAAACGGCGAATCAATTAACAGCACGCGAAATTGATTACATCAAAGCAACTGCCAATTACCTGAGCCAGCAGACAACTTCATTGTTCAATGCCTGGAACCCTTCGGGAAATAATTTCGCAGCGAATTTGACCAATGCTCAAAATGGCGTTTACGGTTCTCAAAATACGGCGCTTGTCCAGGTTGTAGATGGAATGGCAGGAATTGCGGACGAAGTAGGAAACGGAAAAATGAACGACCCGATGTATGCCAACAACGGAAGCTTTTCACTGGAAGATGAAGAATCCCGTTTCAGCAACAATTCAAAATCCGACTTTGCAAATAATATACGCGGGATCAAATACATTTATACGGGGGATTATGATGGAGCATCCGGTTTGGGGATTTCAGAAATTGTTGCGGCCGGTAACGCGCAGCTGGACGCAGAAGTCCGTACTAAAATTGATGAAGCCGTTTCTGCAATCGAGAACATCCCCGGGACTTTTACAGATGCCATCCAAAACAACCGTCCGGCAGTTGAAAACGCCATTGAAAAAGTGAACGATTTGTATGATGTGCTGAATGCCGAACTGAAACCTTACATTTCAAATTTATAATTTGAAATACCAATATCTATGATGAAATGCCAATGGTAATTTTTACCATTGGTTTTATCCTTTCAGTATGCGTTTTGTCCTTCAAATATTGGTTTTTGCTTCCGCGTTCATTTTCTATGCCTGCCAGAATGATGACATAGAAAAGGGAGAGCCGGTTGATTCGGAACGGGAATATGCAGGTGGCGGAACGACTATTTTTTCCATGTCAAACATTGCTTACAGCTCACCGGCGGTTAATCTGTCCGGACAGGACCTGGAAAGGCATTTTCTGGGCGATGCGGACTTTGAAAGGGTTTTTGTGACCGCGCCTGCGCCGCTCAATCAGGGATTGGGGCCGGCGTACAATAATTCTTCCTGTATAAAATGCCATCCGTCCGACGGGAGAGGAAGGTTTCCTGCCAACATCAACGGGTTTACCAGCCTGCTTTTCAGGATCAGTATTCCGGGAACGGATGAACATGGAGGCCCAAGGCCTGTTCCGGGATTTGGAACACAGGCGCAAAACCATGCCATCACCGGGTTTCAATCCGAAATGGATTACAATGTGGCCTGGACTGAATTTACAGAAACCCTGGCGGATGGAACCGTGGTAAGTTTAAGGAAACCCGTTTATTTCGTAACCAACCCTTCGGGAACGCTTCCGGGCGATATGCTGATTTCGCCAAGAATTGCACCGCCTGTATTTGGCCTGGGATTGCTTGAATTTATTGCCGAATCAGATATTCTGGCTTTGTCGGATGAGAATGACCTGAACGGAGACGGAATCAGCGGGAAGCCGAATTATGTCTGGAATCCGGTGACCCAGCAGATGGAATTAGGAAGATTCGGCTGGAAAGCCAATACTTCAACGGTTGAATTGCAAGTCGCTTCTGCCTATCATGAAGACATGGGAATAACGACTTATGCTTTTTTGTTTGATGAATATCCGGACGGATTGGAAGACGACCCGGAACTGGTTTCAGAGATACTGAAGCAAACCGTTTTTTATTGTCAGACGCTGGCTGTTCCGGCGGCAAGGGATGTTGAAAATGAGCAGGTAAACCGCGGTTACAATATTTTTCAGCAGATAAATTGCAGCGCCTGCCACGTTCCGAAACAACGAACCGGCTATGCGCCCGTTTCTGCGGTTTCCAACCAGGTATTTTATCCGTTTACCGATTTGTTGCTTCACGATATGGGAGAAGGTTTGGCAGACAACCGTTCGGATTATAAGGCAAACGGTAAGGAATGGAAAACCCGGCCGTTATGGGGCATCGGTTTGCAGCAGATCGTCAACGGCCATACGGAATATCTGCACGACGGAAGGGCGAGAAATCTCACAGAAGCCATTATGTGGCACGGCGGAGAAGCACAAAATTCTAAGGAAGCCTTTCGGAACCTGACAGCCAAAGACCGAAACGATTTATTGAAATTTTTGAATTCACTTTAAAATTATAATTATGAAAAAAATCGGAACTTATTTAATTCTCATTTTGAGCACCTTTTTGGGAATTTTCTTTATCTACAAAGGAATCAACAAAAACCTGATTTCACCGTGTAAAGTGTATGATGCCACCAGTACGTTGCCGGTCGCGTATCAAAACCTTATGACTTCTCTTTGTACAAGCGGTTATACCAAAATCATCGGCGTACTGGAAGTCTTAAGCGGGCTTTTGTTAATCATTCCCCGTACCAGATTATTGGGAAGCATTATTTTAATGCCTTTGATACTGAATATCTTTTTGTTTCATCTGGTGATTGACAACCGTCCGCATGAATTAGTTGAAACGGGTATTCCCTTGTTGGCCAACATAATTATTTTCGCTTATTATTATCCGAAGTGGAAAAACTTGCTTTGGGTGAAATGACGGATAGATAAAACCCTCATAATTATTGATGATTATGAGGTTTTTTTTAACCCTCAAAATGTAAAAGATTTTTGTTTTGAATGGATTCGAACAGGCACATATCCCTAATTTATGTAACTTGCTTTCGGTTTCCGGCTTATGGCAAGGATTTTACAAATTATATTCATTTTCTGCGGTTCGGTCATTTTTGCCCAGAATGAACCCATTCCTCATCTGGAAGCGGAAAAGGGAACTGTTCATCTTGTTCAGCAATCCATAGAAACCAATATCGTCGGGACGACTGCCGATGTCCGTTTGTACCAGTCATTTAAAGTGGAAAACGCCCAATCTGCGGATTATTTGTATCCGGTCGGTACCGAAACTTCTTTGTACGAACTGACGGTTTATTATCCCGATAAAATTTTTTCGATGGACGTCCGCAACATGAGCAACATCACGAAACAGGTTATGGCGGAAAATAAAAAACGGAAAAGGATTACGCTCAGTCATAGTACCGACCCGCAGTTTTTAAGGTTGAATTTACCCGATGTCCCCCAAAACGAAGAAATCAAAATTGTGGTAAAGTATATGCAGAATCTGCAAAAGGACAATGATTTTAAATCGCTGGAGATTCCTTCGTTTGTCAATTCAACTTATCAGACCGATTTAGAAAATGAACAGTTCCAGGTCAATCTGATCAGTCCGACGCCGATCTATGATGCCGAAATCAGTTCGCACAAAACAGAAAATAAAAAAGTTTCACAGAAATACCAGACCTTTTCCTACAAAGGAAAAGAATGGAATAAATCAATCCGGTTAAAATACAATTCAAAAGGCGGTAAAGCCGATGCCGGAATGCTGGTTTACGAAGACAAAGGCTGCCGGTACATCCTGGGCGTTGTGGAACCGCCGAAAATCATAAAGCCCGAAGAAATCGCGCCGCGTGAATATATTTTCGTGATGGACATTTCTGGCTCCATGCAGGGTTTCCCGATTGAAACTTCCAAAGAACTGGTCAAAAGAATTTTGAATGACCTGAAACCCGAAGAAAAATTCAATATTCTCTTCTTTTCAGGCGGAAGTGATTTTTTCTCAGAAAAATCGGTTTATGCTTCTCCGGAAAATAAAGATTTGGCCATTCAAATGATCAACCAAAAAAAAGGGACAGGCGAAACCAAACTGAGCGAAGCGCTCAATAAAGTTTATAAATACAAACCCGAAAAAGAATATAACCGCGTGGTGGTTTTGGTAACCGACGGAAAGCTGGGTGCAAGCAAAACCCTGTATCTTGATATGAAACAGCACCTAGCAGATGCCCAGTATTTCTGTTTCGGGATCGGGTATGACGTTGACCGCCGGACTATTCAGTCCATCGCGATGACCGCCGGCACTGAACCGGTACTGATCACCGAACAGCCGGAAGCTGAAAAAGAACTTGATAAATTCTTCAATCTCATCCGCACGCCGCTTCTGCGCCACATTGAGGTCAAATCAAGGGAACTGAACCTGCAGGAAACTTACCCCAGCCAGTTCAACGGGTTTTTGTCAAGCGAATCTTCCAGCTTTGTAAGCAAGGAATGCAGCGGGCTTCGTGAGCCGAAACTGATCCTGAGCGGAATCAACGGCGATGAAAATTATTCGGAAGAATTCAGGTTACCCAATGAAAAAAACAACGAAGATTTACAGATTTTAAAATACCTCTGGGCAAGGGAAAAAATTGATTTCCTTTTGCAGGAAGAAGAACGCTGCGGGCAACGCTGCATACAGGACGGGAAATACCGGAACCAGATCATCAGGATTGGTGAAGAACTGAACATCGCCACGCCCTATACTTCGTTTATTCAGGAAACTTATAATAATAACAATGGCGAGAAAGGACGAAAATATTCATTGTATGACGATCCGAACAATCATTTGACTTTCCAGAACGATTTCGATTCCGACTTTGACCGGATTCCCAATACGGTCGATGAATGCCCTTTTGACCGCGGAGGAAATGACCGGAAAGGCTGTCCGAAAACGAAACAGGAAAAAATCACTTTGGAAATCAACCGCATGCTGGAAGGGATTGAATTTGATTTTGATTCGTACAAAATCAAACTGGAATTTTATGAAAAGCTCAATACGGCGGCTTCCATCATTTCCAATAATGTCGGACAAAAATATGTCGTAGAAGGCCACACCGATGCGGCCGGAACGCCGGAATACAATTTGAATTTATCGCTAAACCGGGCGAAAGCGGTTGTGAATTATCTCAAAGAAAAAGGAGTTGATGTGAATCAACTGACCATTGTCGGGAAGGGGGATACAGAACTGAAACATCCGGAATGCCGCCCGCAGGAAATTTGCGATGACCAGAAGAATTTTGAAAACCGCCGTGTGGTTTTCAAAGTTATGGAGTAAATTTGAAAATATAAACTAACTTTATCATGCTTAAAACCTCAGTTATAGCCCTGTTATATTTAACTGTCCTGGTTTCCTGTTCTACGCAAAACAATTGGGGAAACCTTCAGGATTCGGATCTGGACGGCGTACATGACAGGAAAGATGCTTGTCCGCAGGAACCGGGTTCCGTTTTTAACCTGGGTTGCCCGGAAGAAACATCATTGTCACTGGATTACAACAAAAAAATGTCAACCGATTCCGACCTGGACGGCGTTCCCGATGAAAAAGACGAATGCCCCGAAACTTACGGTTCGCCGTTTAATATCGGTTGTCCCTTTAAAAACTGAAAAACGCCCTGATTTTTTAACCAGAGCGTTTTTTGGGTTTATCGTTTTTTATTCCGTATCAACTCCCTCGCCATACATTTCCTTGTATTTTTCCTGTAAGGCTTTCATTTCTTCGTAGAATTCCTTTTCAGAAATTTCCTGTCCTTTGGTGGGTTTGTTGATTTTGATTTCTTCGTCTTTTACCGCCACATTCGTTGCGGTGATAATAATTTCGGCACCATTCATTTCAAATTCGGTCTTTAGGATCAATCCGGGCAGCCCCCATAACCTGTCAGGGCCGTCTTTGATATTTAGTTTTGGCGAGTACCAGGCCGTTACGGGTACAGAATCGTTTATAACGCCTGTTGCTTTGTAGGTGTCAAACCCGGCAATTTGTTCTTTTTCTTTTGAAATTTTCCAGTTGATATTCTGCAGGCTGTCTTTCATCAGGTAAATTTTACCCATATTGTAAGGCTTCAGGTAATATTGCTGTTTTATGTCCTTGTACAAAGGTTCCTTATCCATAGCAGTGATTTGTTGCAGGATCATTCCCGCGGGCGTTTGGTCGTTGTTGATTTTTTCCTGCATTTTGTATTCGGATTCCGTCCCGTTGGTCTTGAGTTTATAATCAACAAAAATCCCTTTTTTGATTTCCTGGCGCAAAGGTTCTTCTACCTGAGATTTCCATTGTGGAGGCACGTTGGCCATAATTTTTTCGAAATCAAACTTCATTTCCATTTGGTAATCGATTTCTAAATACTGTGGTTTTTCCTGTGCAATCAGGCTGATTGCGGAGAAACAAGCCGTAAGGATAAATAAGATTTTTTTCATTGGAGTGATTTTGAATAATTAGTAATGATACGGGTGGGAATGTTACAATTTGAACAAAAATTATATCATTTCGATTTCAAACCCGGCTTTTTTTACTTTGTCGATTATTTCTTCAGGAATCGCGCTTCTTGATTCTACGGTCAGGATTTTATCTTCATTTTCCGTATCCACATTCCAGCTGATTCCTTCGATCTTATTCAGAAAAGGCGTTACACCGGCCACGCATCCGCTGCAATTGATATTGGTTTTAAATTTAAGTGTTTTCATTCTGATGAATTTTTTGATAAATATTGTCTGTCGAAACGGATTTCGGCAGGCGATACAAATTTACCAAAATAAAAAATTTGAAGAGGATTTTCAAAGTTAAATTAGGTTAACGAACTGCTATCGTTTTCGGAAAATTTTCCTGAAAAGCAAACTTAACATTCATCAATGCAAAGGAATTTTGCCTGGATTAACTTTGCGTAAATTTTTAAATTATGGAATTAGGAATCGGAATGTTCGGAGACCTGACTTTTGACAATCAAACCAACAAATTTCAATCGGCCGGACAAAAATTAAACGAAATCATCGAACAGGTAAAACTGGCCGACGAACTGGGAATCGACGTATTTTCAATCGGTGAACACCATCGCGCGGATTATTCGGTTTCCTCACCCGAAATCATATTGGCGGCTT